>JAESGM010000262.1_pt1 | contig 84922 bp, 74 predicted proteins | sample 9269721 | NCBI WGS metagenome assembly JAESGM01 (sample SAMN15720920, study PRJNA650825) | algae metagenome | isolation source: Komarekiella atlantica HA4396-MV6 and co-occurring heterotrophs from... | place: USA: Theobald House, Kauai, HI | collected 2009-07-29
GCCGGCGAGCGGCGAATCGTTGACGATGAAGGACATGGTGACGGTCGGCGGATCGATGGGCTGCGCCTGCATCGGCTCGGTAACGGCCGGATCGCAGAACGTGTCGGCGACGGTGCCCTTGGACAGCCCGGCGATGGCGACGATGTCGCCGGCCTGCGCTTCCTCGATCGGCTGGCGCTCGAGACCGCGGAAGGCGAGGATCTTGGAGACGCGGCCATTTTCGAGCAGCGAGCCGTCATGGTGCAGCACCTTGACCGACTGGTTCGGCTTCAACGTGCCCGACGCGATGCGGCCGGTGATAATGCGTCCGAGGAACGGATTGGCCTCGAGGATCGTGCCGATCATGCGGAATGGGCCGGGCGCGACGGTCGGCTCCGGCACGTGCTTCAGGACGAGGTCGAAGAGCGGCGCGAGCTTCTCGTCCTTCGGCCCTTCCGGATTTTCGGACACCCAGCCGTCGCGGCCCGAGCCGTAGAGGATCGGGAAGTCGAGCTGCTCGTCGGTCGCGTCGAGCGCGGCGAACAGGTCGAACACCTCGTTGACCACCTCGACATGGCGGGCGTCGGGACGGTCGATCTTGTTGATGACGACGATCGGGCGCAGGCCGACCTTGAGCGCCTTGCCGACGACGAACTTGGTCTGCGGCATCGGGCCCTCGGCGGCGTCGACGAGGACGATCGCGCCATCGACCATCGACAGGATGCGCTCGACCTCGCCGCCGAAATCGGCGTGGCCCGGCGTGTCGACGATGTTGATGCGGGTGTCCTTCCAGTCGACCGAGGTCGCCTTGGCGAGGATCGTGATGCCGCGCTCCTTTTCGAGATCGTTGGAATCCATCGCGCGCTCGGCGACGCGCTGGTTCTCGCGGAACGAGCCCGACTGCTTCAGGAGTTCGTCGACGAGCGTGGTCTTGCCATGGTCGACGTGCGCGATGATCGCGATATTGCGGAGCTTCATTGTGGATACCCTGGGGGTTTTTGCGTCCAGCGCCCAACATGGCGCGGCGATTACGTTGGCGCGCTCTTACAGGTTTTTTCGCAAATGCGAAAGGGGGCGCGGTGCGCCCCAGATGGGAAGTGCGGGCCGCGATATCAATTCCCGCCGCGTCGGCTAGATGGTCATGTCAGTAAAACATCGGGATAAGCGTTGTCCTAATGAAATTTTGAGCAAAGAAGATTAGGAGTAGGACAATAATTGGTGAGATGTCGATGCCACCTAGGTCAGGCAAAAGTCGACGAAGTGGCCGCAATGCCGGCTCAGTCACCTTGTTGAGAAAATTTCCAATTGTCGCAACGAACTGGTTGCGTGGATTGACGACGTTGAAGGCGTAGAGCCAGGAGAAGATCGCCGACAGGATGATCAGCCACCAGTAGATGCTTAGCGCCAGAATGATGGTCTCGAGTAGGGCGATCATGCCGGTCTCCGTTGGTCGCGATCGGCCGCGACCGATGCTCTTTCGTTGGTGGCCGACATGTAGACGCTGGCTGTTTGCGCGACAAGCCCCGAGCGCTTTCGCAAGGCTGCGGCGGGGCAAACATGCGCAAAACATGTGCTTGACAGCAAACGAGGCCAATCCCTAAATGTCGGCCACTGGTGACGGGGCTGTAGCTCAGTTGGGAGAGCGCGTCGTTCGCAATGACGAGGTCAGCGGTTCGATCCCGCTCAGCTCCACCAGTGTTAACCCATTGTTTTTGAAATATTTATTGTCTCTCGACCGGATGGTTCATTGAGGCCCATGCATCGATCTCTCCGAGTTGGATGAAGGCTCGCAAATCTCTCAGTATTGTGCGGAAACTTCAGGCTTGATGTCGTTGAGGCAAACTATTGCTTTATTTCAATGACTTAGAACCCGTCTCGAAAGGGTTGAGTAGCTGGCGCGGTCGTGATTCCGAATTGGGTGTCGAAGCCTATTCGGAGAGACCTGATGTGGACGCCGGCTACCCGTCGCCAGCATAACCGTGAAAGCCTGCGCTACGAAACTGATCTGACGGATCGGGAGTGGAATTTGATGGCGCCGATGATGCCGGTGGCGGCGCGAACGGGGCGGCCGCGCAAATGGACGCTGCGCGAGATCATGATCGCGATCTTCTACGTCATGCGCGGCGGTATCGGCTGGCGGCTGCTGCCTTCCGACTTCGACCGCACCCGGCGCGACCGCGTTGACGCGAATGCCGCTATGCCAAGCTGAGCTGGCACCACATATCCGCCGATCGAGGATATCTGGCACTCAAGTATCCTGATGAACACGTATGGGCCGGATCTGAGCAAAACGGTGCTGGAACCAGTGCATCTCGCACGCCCAAAATTCAAGAAGCGCCGCTCCCGACAGCCGCCCCGAGAGTCGATCGCAGTTGATACCCTTTGCTCTTGCAAAATACCAACTAGTAGGACATCCTGATTATAAGGATGGCAAACAATCTGATCCGTCCTACGTTCGGCAGGGTAAAGAGCATGGTGGAAACCATCGACGCGGTCATTGTTGGCGCCGGTTTTGCGGGCTTGCGCGCCCTGTGGCGACTGCGCGGCATGGGCAAACGTGTCCTCGTCCTCGAAGCCGCCGACGACATCGGCGGCGTCTGGTACCACAACGCCTACCCCGGCGCCCGCTGCGACGTCGAAAGCTACGACTACTCCTACAGCTTCTCGCCGGAACTCGAGCAGGAATGGCGCTGGAGCGAGCGCTACGCGACGCAGCCGGAAATCCTGCGCTACATCAACCACGTCGCCGACCGGTTCGACCTGCGCCGCGACATCGTCCTGAACACGCGGATGGAAAGCGCCGTCTATGACGAGGCCGCCGTGCTCTGGACGATCACCTCGACCGACGGTCGCCGATGGTCGGCGCAATATCTCGTCATGGCGGTCGGCCAGCTCTCGACGACCAAGGCGCCCGAATACCCTGGTCAGCAGTCGTTCAGGGGCGAGATCATCCACAGCGGCATTTGGCCGAAGCACGAAGTCGACTACGAAGGAAAGCGCGTCGCGATCATCGGCACCGGCTCGTCCGGCATGCAGATGACGCCTGTCATCGCCGAAAAGGCGGCGCATTTGACCGTTTTCCAGCGCACGCCAAACTATAGCGTTCCCGCCGCCAACGCGCCAGTGACCGACGAGGAAGACCGCCGCGTCAAAGCGGGATACCGCGCGCGGCGCGAACAGTGCCGCAACTCGCCGACCGGGCTCGGCTTCAAGCCCAACCGCCAATCCGCGCTCGACGTGCCGGCCGAGGAGCGCGACCGCGTCTACGAGGCTGCCTGGCACCGGCTCGGCTTCGGCTTCGCCCTGGCCTACTATGACATTCTCCTGTCGAAGCCGGCCAACGATACGGCTGCCGAGTTCATCCAGAAGAAGATCGGCTCGGTGATCGACGATCCGCGCTTGCGCGAAAAGCTCGTCCCGAGCGGCCATCCCTTCGCCGCCCGCCGGCCTTCCGTCGACAGCGGCTATTTCCAGGCCTTCAACCGCGACAATGTCGAGTTGGCCGACCTGCGCGAATTCCCCATCCAAGAGTTCACGCCGAAGGGCATTCGCACGGCGGATAAGGAGCACGGGTTCGACATCGTGATCTTCGCGACCGGCTTCGACGCCTTCACCGGCTCGATCCTCAAGCCCCGCATCGAGGGCCGCGACGGGCTGACGCTGAAGGATAAGTGGTCAGAAGGCCCGATCACCCAGCTCGGCGTCGGCGTAGCCGGCTTTCCCAACATGTTGATCGTCGTCGGTCCCGGCAGCCCCTCGCTTCTCTCGAACGTGATGGTGTCGATCGAAGAGCAGATCGACTGGCTGGCCGAACTAGTCGCCTACATGGACGCCAACGGCATCGTCGAGTTCGAGGCGGAGCCGGAGGCTGAGCGCGCCTGGGTCGAGCACGTCAACGAGCGGGCGCGCGAGACGCTCTACATGTCCACCAACTCCTACTACAACGGCGCCGAAGTGACCGGAAAGCCGCGCGTCTTCATGCCCTATTCGGGTGGCATCCGGGGCTACCGCCGCATCCTCAACGACTGCGCGGCGCAAGGATATTCGGGCTTCGTCCTGCGCGAGGTGCCGCTCGGCGCTGCTGCGAACGACCAGCGGAGCGCGGCATCGTCATGAGGATCGAATTCGCCGGCAAGGCTGCGGTGGTGACTGGTGCGGGCGGCGGTATCGGCCGCGCGGTCGCGCTCGGGCTCGCCGCCCTCGGCGCGAGCGTCCTGGCGGTAGACTTGTCGGAAGCGGGGGGCCGCGAGACCGAAAGGCAAGGCCGCGCCGCCGGACAGGACATCGTCTTTCACCGCGCCGACGTCACCCGCGAGGTCGACGTCGCCGCCTATATCGGGGAGGCGACGCGACGCTGGGGCACGATCGACATCTTCATGAACAATGCCGGCTGGCAGGGGCCGATCGCGCCACTCTCGGCCTATGCGCTGGAGGATTTCGACCGCGTCATGGCGATCAATGTCGGCGGCGTGTTCCTCGGCCTGAAGTACGTCCTGCCGGTGATGGCGGCGAAGGGGCGCGGCGCCGTCGTCAACACTGCCTCGCTGGGATCGCACGTCGCCACCCGCAATCTGGGCCCGTACACGGCCAGCAAGCACGCCGTTCTCGGCCTGACCAAGACAGCCGCGCTCGAAGTCGCGCGCAAGGGCGTGCGCGTCAATGCAGTCTGCCCCGGCCCGGTGTCGACCGCCATGCTCGACGAGATCGAGGCAGCCCAGGCCGGCGGTGACGCTCAGGAATTGCGGCGCCGCCGCGCCGCGTCGATCCCGGATGGACGCTATGCCGAGCCAGAGGAAGTCGCCGACCTGATGATCTATCTCGCCTCCGACCATGCCCGCCACATCACCGGCCAAGGCATCCACATCAACGGAGGCAGCCATGCGATCTGAACGCATTGCTGTCGTCGGCGGCGGCACGATGGGCGTCGGCATCGTCTATATCTTCGCCCTCGCAGGTTTCGACGTGACGCTGGTCGAACCGTCCGAGCTGCGCGTCGCCGCGGTTAAGAACACGCTGCACGAAGTGTCCGACGGAGCGATCAGGCGCGGCAAGATTTCTGCCGAGGATGCCCAGACTCGACTCGACACAATCCACTACCTCGGCGACGCTGACGACCTGACCGAGGGGCTCGATCTGGTCGTCGAGACCGTGCCGGAGCGTATCGAGATCAAGCATGACGTGTTGCGCGCCATCGATGCGCGGCACCCGAAGATCATCGCCAGCAACACCAGCGCCCTTTCCATCGACGCGCTGGCGCAGAACGTCTCGGACGCGTCGCGCTTCCTTGGAATGCACTTCTTCAATCCGGTCTGGTCGATACAGCTCGTCGAGCTCATTCGCGGTGCGAAGACCAGTGAGGCCTCGCTCACCACCGCCCGCACCTTCGCCGAAGCCGCCGGCAAGACCACCATCACCGTGCGCGACGTGCCGGGCTTTGCCACCAGCCGGCTCGACCTGATCGCCGCGCTCGAAGCGATCCGGATGCTGGAGGACGAGGTGGCATCCGCCGAAGACATCGACCGCGCCATGCTCGTCGCCTACCGCCATCCGATCGGTCCGCTGCGACTCTCCGACATGGTCGGGCTCGACGTGCGGCTCGACATCGCTCGTCATCTCGCCGCGACGCTCGGCCCGCGCTACGCGCCGCCGAAGCTTCTGGAAGAGATGGTGGCGCGCGGTGATCTCGGCGCCAAGACCGGCAAGGGGTTCTTCGATTGGACGAAGCCGGAGGAAAAAGGGGCAGTTCGACGCCATGGCTAGCCTCTTCAACACCACGCTCGTCGACACCGCCGACCACCATGCCATGCTGCGTGACAGCGTCGGCCGCCTCGTCGGCGGCTTCGGCCGGCGCTACTTCCAGGACATCGTCAAGCGTAAGGAAAAGCCCGAAGCGCTCTGGAACGCGATGGCCGAAGCCGGTTTTCTCGGCGTCCATATCTCCGAAGAATATGGCGGATCGGGTAGCGGGCTTGCCGACTACAACGTCATCGTCGAGGAAGCGGCTGCGCAGGGCTGCCCCATCCTCTCGCTGGTCATCGGTTCGATCTGCGCGCCGATCATCGAGCAGCATGCAAGCGACGAGGTCAAGAAGCTCTGGCTGCCTGGTCTTGCCAGTGGCAAGCTGCGTCTCGCCTTCGCCATCACCGAGCCCGACGCCGGCTCCAACACCCACAAGATCTCGACGGTCGCCCGGCGCGACGGCAATGGCTGGAGCCTGAAGGGCACGAAATACTGGACGTCCGCCGTCGACGAGGTCGACGCGATCATGGTCGTCGCGCGCGGCGAGACGCTGGATGCACAGGGACGCGGCCAGCTTTCCATCTTCATCGTCGCGCCGGATGCCAAGGGCATCTCGAAGACGCCGATCGAAACCGCGCTGCACGTACCTGAAACCCAGTTCATGCTATATTTCGACGATGTGAAGCTGCCCGCCGACGCGCTTGTCGGCATTGAGGGTCAGGGGCTGAAGCATCTCTTCGCCGGCCTCAATCCCGAGCGCGTCTGCGCAGCCGCGATCAATAACGGCATCGCGCGATATGCACTGGAAAAGGGCGCGGCCTATGCCAGTGAACGAAGCGTCTGGAAAACGCCGATCGGCGCGCATCAGGGCGTCGCGCATCCGCTCGCCAAGGCCTATGTCGCGGTCCAGCAGGCGCGGCTGATGACGGCGCGGGCGGCACAACTCTACGATCAGGGTTCAAGCGAAGCCGGCGAAGCTGCCAACATGGCCAAGTTCGCCGCTGCCGACGCCTCGCTCGAAGCGCTCGACCAGGCAATCCAGACGCATGGCGGCAATGGACTGGCGCTCGAATACGGGCTGGCCGACCTCTGGTTCATCGCCCGCCTTCACAAGACGGCGCCGGTCAGCCGGGAAATGGTCCTCAATTTCGTCGCCCAGCATTCGCTGGGCCTGCCGAAGGGCTATTGAGGGCGATCGGGCGATGAACATGGCGCATTCCACAACCAGTACCTTCGCCGAGATCATCCGCACGCACGCCGCTACGCGCCCGAACGCACCCGCTCTCACCTTCGAGGATGTGACGCAGACCTTTGCAGATCTCGATGCGGCAAGTTCGCGAACAGCCAACGCACTTCGCGCCGAGGGCGTTCGTCCCGGCGACCGTGTCGCGGTCCTGACCAAGAACCGCGCCGAATTCTTCGAGCTCATCATCGCCTGCAGCAAGATCGGCGCGATCCTCGTCGGCCTGAACTGGCGGTTGGCCGCCAGCGAGATCGCCGCCATCGTCGCCGACGCCGAGCCTGCCATCGTCATTGCCGGCCCGCAGGAGAAGGCACTGCTTCCCGAAACGCCGATCCGCACGCTCGTCTTCGGCGACGGGTACGATGCCTGGCGCGATGCGCAACCTGCCACCGATCCCGGCCATCGTGGCGCGCGGGACGACGTGATCCTCATTCTCTACACCTCCGGCACCACCGGCCTGCCGAAGGGCGTGATGCTTACGAATGAGGGCATGTCCTATACGCGCAAGCTCGCAGATGCGTGGGGCATGACGACCGCGAGCGTCAATCTCGTCGCCATGCCGATGTTCCACATCGGCGGCTGCGGTTATGGATCGAGCACGATGATGGCGGGCGGACACACGGTGCTGATGCGCGAGGTCGATCCCGCGAAAACCATCGAACTGATCGCGCGATACCGCGTCACGCACACCTTCTTCGTTCCGTCCGTCATCCAGATAATGCTGCGGGAGCCGGCAATCGAGACAGCCGATCTTTCGAGCCTCGAATTGTTGATGTATGGAGCCGCGCCGATCGGCGACGTTCTGTTGCAGCAGGCGCTCAAGAAGCTGAACTGCGGTTTCATGCACGCCTATGGCATGACCGAGGCCTCGGGGACGGTGACCATCCTGCCGCCTGCGGATCACGATCCGGGCGGCCCGCGCGCCGGCCTGCTCAAATCCTGCGGAAAGCCTCTGCCCTGGGTCGAATTGCGGGTCATTGATCCGGCGTCCCAGACCGACGCCCGGCCCGGAACCGTCGGAGAGGTCTGGCTGCGCTCGCCGATGATCATGAAAGGCTACTGGAATAAGCCGACCGCGACCCACGAGGCGATCGTCGAGGATGGCTGGTATCGAACTGGCGACGCGGGCACGCGCGACGCGGAGGGCTATCTCTATCTCGTCGACCGCTTCAAGGACATGATCATCTCCGGCGGCGAGAACATCTACCCGGCCGAGATTGAAAACGCGCTCAATGCCCATCCCGCCGTCAAGGAAGTCGGCGTGATCGGCATCGAGCACTCTCGTTGGGGCGAGACGCCGATGGCCGTGGTCGTGCTGCATCAAGACGGCGCGGCCACGGCCGAGGACATCATCGAATTCACGTGCGGCCGGCTCGCGCGCTACAAGTGCCCGACGAGCGTGGTTTTCGTCGATGCCTTGCCGCGCAACGCATCGGGCAAGCTCCTGAAGCACGAGATGCGGCGAATCTACCGCCGCCCGGCCGTGCCGGCGCTGTCGCTGGTGCGCCGCTGGGTGAACGACTATTTCAACCGGCACGATGCCGCCGCCTGCGCCGGTTTCGTTGCACCGGACTATACGCTGGAAATCGGCGACGTGACGCTCGCCGGCCGCGACGATGTCTGGCTCCCCGCCGTCGACGTCCAGATGAAACGCTTTTCCGGCCTCGGCATGACGGTTCACCGGACGGTCGCCGGCGAGGACTGGGCAGCCGCGTTCTTCTCCGAACATGGCGCGAGCGACGGCCGGCAGGCCGTCTGGTCGGGCGTCGGCATCTGGCGGTCGGACGGCGAAGTCCTCACCGGCTGCATCGCGCAGGAAGACTACATGACGCGCCAGCGGCAGCTCAAATCCGGCATTGTCGATCCGGCCGACCCGCCGGCCGCAGCACCCTGGGACGTCGCGCGCCTGCCGCGCGACGAGACTGCGGAAAAGACCGTCGCCGACTGGCTGCACGGCGCCTGGCCGCGCAAACCCTTTGCGGTCCGCTGCGACGACGACCACATCACCGGCATCCCGCTTCGGTTCGACGTGCGCGAGATGGAGACAGTCTTCCTGAATTCGTCCGGCACGGATGTCGTCTTTCATGTTCGCCAGACCGGTCTATACCAGGGCGGCCTTGCGAAGATCGCCGCGACCGGCCTGCCTGCAACGCTCTACGTCAACGGCATCGTGCGGGTCGACGACGGTCGCGTCGTCTCCGGCCGCATCATCCGCGACCGCATCGGACTTCAGGCCGCGCTCGAACGGGTGCAGCGATGACGGTCCACCCGACCCAGGCGAAGACCGTCCTTGTCGAGACCGACGGGCCGATCCTGATCGTCACCATCGACCGCCCGCAGGCGCGCAACGCGATCGATCGCGCGACCTCGCAGACGATCGCCGATGCGATCGACCGTCTCGACGTCGATCCGCAGCTTGCCGTCGGCATCGTGACCGGCGCCGGCGGTCATTTCTCTTCGGGCATGGACCTGAAGGCCTTCCTCGCGGGCGAACGCGTCGAACTCGACGGACGCGGCCTTGCCGGCATTATCGAGACGCCGCCGGCAAAGCCGCTGATCGCCGCCGTCGAGGGCTATGCGCTGGCCGGCGGCTGCGAGATCGCGCTGGCTTGCGACCTGATCGTCGCATCGAGCGATGCGCACTTCGGCATCCCGGAAGTTAAGACCGGGCTGATCGCCGGCTCGGGCGGGCTGATCCGGCTGCCACAACGCGTCCCACGCCAGATCGCTATGGAATATGCGCTGACTGGCCGGATGATGACGGGCACCGAAGCGCACCGATTCGGTCTCGTCAACCGCCTGACGGAGCCAGGAATGGCGCTCGATGCCGCGCGCGAACTGGCGCGCGAGATCGCAGCCAACGCGCCGATATCGGTGGCGATGTCGAAACGCATCGTCAACGAGGCGGGCGATTGGCCGGCCGAAGAAGTCTGGACACGCCAGCGTGCGCTTCTGGAAGAGATCATCGCGACCGAAGACGCACGCGAAGGTGCGCGGGCATTTTCCGAAAAGCGCCGGCCGCACTGGCAGGGGCGATGAGACAATATCGAAGGAGGTGACGGATCAGGCAAGTGGACAAGACGGAGGAATGAACCGGTCCTGCCAATGATGGCCGCTCCGGTGACGACCAAGATCATCGACGTGTCAGCAGGAGGAACCATGACACAGAAATCATTCACGCGATCGCAGGATCGCAGACTTCACCCGGTGGCCCTGTCAGTCGCACTGACGCTCGCTACCGGCCTCGCAGCCTTCGGCGCCCAGGCCCAGGAATCGCCCGCCGACGGCGTATACGCGGACCGTGTCGACTGGGGCATCCTGATGGACATGTCGGGACCGACCGCCTCATCGCAGAGCGTATGGGTTCGCGGCTTCCAGGACTACGCCGCCAAGATCAACGCCGATGGCGGCGTCAACGGTCGCAATCTCAACCTTCTCGTCGAGGACAACCGCTTCGACGCGGCCACCGACAAGATCGCTTTCGAAAAGCTGGTCGGCCAGACGCCCGTCATCGCCATTTCCGGCATGGGCAGTTCGGTCTCGCAGGTCGCTCTCGCCGACACGATCAAGAACGGCCAGGTGCCGGTCATCGGTACTTATACGCCGACAAGGGCGCTGTCGGAGCCTGTCTCGCCGATGGTGTATAACGGCTTTTGCGGCTACCGGCAGCAGGCCGAAGCCGGAGTCGGCTACATGGTCGAGAAGCTGGGCCTGGAAAATCCCAAGGTCATGACGGTCGCGATCGAAACGGCGGGCGGGCAGGAATATGCCGACTTCGTCGCCGAAGCGGTGGCGAAATATGGCGGCACCGCCTCGTCGACCACGATGAAGGTCACCGCGGCCGATGTGACGCCGCAGGTCCAGCAGATCATGGGCGAAGAGCCCGACTTCATCACGATCTACGGCATCGAGAACACAGCGATCCTGACGATGAAGACGCTGGCGCAATACGGGCTCGAGACGCCAGCCTTCGGCATCACCTATCTGGGCACGCCGTCGGTCTACGCCGCGCTCGGTGCGGAAGCCGGCGCAAACTACAACTTCATCTCCTGCTTCACCCCCGGCGGGGCGGACGATACGGAAGGCAATGCCGAACTCGTCGCCTATGCTGAAGAAGCCGGCAACGAGAACCTTTCCGGCAACATCAACTACGTCGCCGGCTGGGTTGCGGGCCAGCTCGCAGCCGAGGCGCTCGATATGGCGGGCGAGAACCCGACCCGCGCGAGCCTCGTCGAAGCACTCGAAGGCGGCTTCACCATCGATAGCAAGGGGCTCGCCGCTCCCATCGTCTTCACACCCGAGGACCATACCGGTCCGCAGGTCCTGAAGATGTTCAGCTACGACTATGACAATTCGACCTTCACGGCCGATGGGGACTACGCCGACTACGAGAAATACACCAAGCCGGCGGAGTGATCGGATGTTCGCGCAAGTCCTGTTCAGCGGCCTCGCCCTCGGCAGCATCTACGGGCTCGTCGCCCTTGGTTTTGCCGTCGTGTTCAAGGCCACTGACGTGTTCAACTTCGCGCAGGGAATGTTCGCGGTGTGCGGCGCCTATTTCGCCGTCACCGCCATTTCCGCGCTCCAGCTTCCTTTCGGGCTGGCGATCCTGTTCATGATCGCAGCCTGCGCGACGTTGGGGGTGCTTGCGCACATCTTCCTCATCCAGCCGCTCGCGGGACGATCTATGCTCGCCGTCATCATGGTGACGATCGCGCTGTCGATCGTCCTGCGCGCGGGCATCGAGATCTTCTACGGGCCGCAGGGCCGCGTCCTGACGACGCCGCTGCCCTCCGGCGTCATCCGGATCGGCGACCTGCGCATCTCGCAGCTTCACTTGATCGCGGCGCTGACGAGTTGGGCCTGCATGGCCGTCTTCGGCGCCTTCTTCCGCTTCACCTCGGTCGGGCTTTTAATGCGCGCGACGGCCGACGGCCATGAAGCCGCGCTCGTCTCCGGCGTCAACGTCAACGCGATGAACCGCCTCGCCTGGGCCATCGGCGCTGTGCTCGCCGGCATCGGCGGGCTCTTTCTTGGCCAGATCCAGATCGTCTCGCCCGAGCTCGAAGCCATCGGCCTGCTTGCCCTTCCCGCTGTCGTCATCGGCGGGATGCAATCGATACCCGGCGCCATCATCGGCGGGCTTCTCGTTGGGCTGATCGCGCAGTTTGCCGGCTCATACATCTCGCCCAAATCGACCGACATCGTGATTTACGGTCTACTTCTCCTGATCCTGATGGTGCGTCCCTGGGGCCTGCTCGGCCAGCGCGAATTGGGGAGGGTCTGATGTCCGACACGCTCGCGACAGCGACGGTCGCATCCGCGCGCCACAAGACATCGGCTGCGAGATGGATCATGCGCGCGCTGATCCTCGCCATACTCTTCTATATCCCCTTCGTTCTGACCAGCCGCTCGGCATTCGGCATACCCCTATCGAACATGCAGCTTCTCAACCTGGGCCTGACCCAGATCAATCTGATGCTGATCGCCATGCTCGGCGCGCTGTCGCTCAATTTCCTGACCGGCAGCGCCGGGCTGATCTCGATCGGCCACGCCGCGTTTTATGCGACCGGCGCGATGACGGCCGCGATTTTCGGCACCCAGTTCGGCTGGCCTTTCCCGCTGGTCCTGGTCTGCGCAGCCATCGCCGGTGCGCTCGCCGGCATCCTCGCGGGGCTACCGTCGCTGCGCGTGCGCGGCCTTTATTTCGTCCTCTCCACGCTCGCGGTCCACTATGTCGTGGTGTTCCTGTTCCAGGAATATCAGTTCAAGTTCTTCGGCGTGGTCGGCGTCCCCTTCCGGCAGCCCTCGCTCGGTCCACTTGCGATCGACAGCCCGATCCGCTGGTATTTCTTCCTGCTGCCGCTCGTCGCCCTCGTCTATATCGGTCTGCGCAACGTGCTGGCGACGCGGGAGGGCCGTGCGCTACAGGCCATGCGCGATCATGAACTCGCCGCAACCGCCATGGGCGCCGATGTCCGCATCCTTCGCCTGAAGGCGTTCGCGCTGAGTTCATCGATCGCGGCGGTCGCAGGTGCGCTCTACGCGCATCTTCTGACCAACGCGACCTCGGAGGTCTTTGGCATCCACTTCGCGATCCAGTTCATCGCAATGATCATCATCGGCGGGCTCGGATCGCTGTCGGGCTCGCTCCTCGGCGCGGCGGTCTGGCTGCTTCTGCCGACGATCATCACCGGTCTGACATCCTTTGCCGCCGACTCCACAGGTTTTGTCCGCACGGTTTTCGTCGACCACCGGCCGCAGCTCGTCCAGATGATCTTCGGCCTTCTGGTCATCGTGCTCCTGATCTTCGCGCCCGGCGGCATGGCAGACCTGGTGACCAGGCTGCGCACGATGATTTTCAGCAGGGGACGCAGATGAAGGACGACGCCATCCTCTCCGTCGAGAACCTGTCGGTCGGCTACGCTCGCAAGGGCCTTGCGCTCGAAGATGTCGGACTGACGGTCCCGCGCGGCGGCATCGTCGCGCTGCTCGGCGCGAATGGCGCCGGAAAGACCACTCTCATCCGCGCGATCTCCGGCCTGCTCGACCACCATCACGGCCGCATCGAGGGCGGTTCCGTCCGTTTCGACAGCCGCGTTGTCAACGCTTTGCCGCCGCACAAGCGCATCCGCCTCGGCATGGCGCAATCACCCGAAGGCCGACTGGTCTTCAAGAACCTGACCGTCGAGGACAATCTCCTCGTCGGTGCCGCGATCCTGCCGGGTGCGAAGCGTCAGGACGGGCTCGACGCGGTCTACGCGCTTTTCCCGCGCCTCAAGGAACGTCGCAGCCAGTCCGCCGGCTGGATGTCGGGCGGCGAGCAGCAGATGCTGGCCCTTGGCCGCGCGCTGATCGGACGCCCGCAACTCCTGCTTGTGGACGAGTTGTCGCTCGGCCTAGCTCCGCTTCTCGTCCGTTCCATCTACGAGGAACTGAAAAAAGTGCGTGAACTCTTCGGCTCCTCCATGCTCATCGTCGAGCAGAACGCCAAGCTGGCGCTTGGTTTCGCAGAATACGCCTACGTACTCGACCGGGGCCGCATTGCAATTTCCGGCACCGCATCCGATGTCGCCGCAAGTACCGCCATCCGCGATTCCTATCTCGGCACCGAGCGCACAGCCGACGAGGGAGCGCACGCATGACCCGGCCGCTTCTCCAGATAAACGCCCTCCACATGCGCTTTCAGGGCATCGTCGCGCTGGAGGATGTCTCCTTCTCGCTCGACGAGGGCAAGGTGACGGCGCTGATAGGCCCCAATGGCGCCGGCAAGACCACCATGTTCAACTGCGTGACCGGCATGTACAAGCCGACGGACGGCGCGATCCGCTTTGCGGGCGAGACCATCACCGGCCTGAAGGCGCACCGCATTGCGCGCCACGGCATCGCCCGCACCTTCCAGAATCTGGCGCTTTTCTCGGGCCTGACGGTCCTGCAGAACCTTCTCGTCGGGGCTTATCTCAAGGGCTCGTCCGGCCTTTTGCAGGGCATGTTCCGCACAGGCGCGACGCGCGCGGAGGAAGCGGCGGCCGAAGCGCAGGCGCGCGAAATCCTCGTCTATCTCGGCCTTGAGGACGTCGCCGACGTAAAACCCTCGCAATTGCCCTACGGCCAGCAAAAGCGCATCGAGTTCGGCCGCGCCTTGATGCAAAAGGCGAAGCTGATCCTGCTCGACGAGCCGATGGCGGGAATGAGCAAAACCGAAAAGGCCGCGATGACGGCGCTCATCCAGCGCGTGCGCGCCGAAATGGGCTTGACCTTCCTGATCGTTGAGCACGACATCCCGGTCATCATGGACGTTTCGGACAAGATCGTGGTGCTCGATTTCGGCCGCAAGATCGCCGATGGCGAGCCGCGCGCGGTGCGCTCCGATCCGGCGGTGATCGCCGCCTATCTCGGCACCGACGAGTAGGATTTAGCTGGCGGCCGCCGCAGTCGTCTTCCGCTGGATCGGCGCGCGCTTGGCGCCGGCGATGCCGAGGATCAGCCGCGTCATCTCGGACGCGATGCCGGCGACTTCGAGCCGGCCTTCCGGCCGGTACCAGAAAGTCGACCAACTCACCGCGCCGCCAATGGCGAGCGCAGCCATCTTGGCGTCCTCGAGATCGAACTCGCCCGCGTCGGAGCCGGCCTGCAAGAGGCTCGCGACCTGGCCGAAGAACCGGCGGCGCATATCGCCAAGCCGCCGCGCGTCGGCGGGCTCGAGGTTCTTTTCCTCGCGTGTGTAGATCGCGATGTTCTTCTGGTTCATCAGGATCGAGGTGACGTAGCGCTTGCCGAACAGGCGCAGGCTATCCGTCGGACCGAGTTGTTCGGCAAGGACGCCCTCGATCTCGTCGAGTGCCGCGCGCACGCCGCGCTCGCAGATTTCGGCCAGAAGTTCGCTTTTCGAGCCGAAATTGGCATAGATGAACGGCTTGGTGACACCCAGCCGCTCTGCAACCTCGTCCAGCGTCGTATTGTCGTAGCCCTTCTCATAGAAGAGATCGGCCGCCGCGCTCACAGTGCGCTCGCGCTTCAACGCCGCAACCTCGTCGCGGATATTCAGGTGCCCGTGGGCTGCTTTGGCCATGACGCTCAAGTTCTCCAAGCGCCTCGATCGAGCGCGCGTCGCACAGTCTAGGCGATTCCCCGTCTCAAAGGGACAGGATGTCCCGAATTTCGGTCATGTAGAGCTTGCCGGTCTCCACATCGTCGACCGTCACCTCGTGGCGCACATAGCGCCGCTCGCGCTTCACATATTTGTCGATCGCCTTCGTCGTGATGCGGATGGTCGCACCGACCGGGATCGGCGCCACGATCTCGGTGTCGTGGAAAGTGTGGATAGACCCGATCGCAAAGGGCTTTGTGTGGTCGAACTGGACCGACAGCACGAAATGCGAGACGAGAAGCGGCGGCACGATGGCGGGGCCGAATGGCGAGTCGCCCTCGATCCGCCACTTGTTCATGCGCCACCCCTCGTACCAGGGATTGTAGTCCTCCACCGCATCGGCATAGAGGATGACGAGTTCGGGCGCGAGATAGAGTTCGCGTGACAGCACGTCGCCGACCTCCACCATGTCCCAATACGTCTGGCATTCCTCCTGCAGGCCTTCGACGAAGGCACGCTCCTGCGCAACCTGCAACGGTGTCATCGGGCGCAGGTCGTCGGTCCTTGGTTCGGGCCTCATGCCGGTTCTCCCTGCACCCCGACGTCGACTTCGGCGAAGCCGACCGTCTTGACCTCGCCTTCCTCGTTGTCGGCCCAGAACTCGACCCGGAAGCGGTATCCGGCGCCCTTCGGCGTCTTCGCCCGCACCACGCCATGCGTGGTGATGATTTCGTTGGCGAAGGTCGAGGCGACGTATTTGCACTGGATGCGCGAGCGGGTGAAGAAATCGGCGCCGAAATAGTTCACGCACATCTCCGCGATATAGGCCGACGACATCTCGCCCGTCTGGATCGGTGCCTTCAGCCCCGTCGCCGCGGCATAGACGGGGTCCCAATGGTTAGGGTTGAACCGGCCCCACAGCCGCGAACCCATGAGCTGGATCGCTGCCTTCTTCTTGACGCCGATCATCTCGAATCCGACCGGCGTGTCCCTGGTGATGCGCTCGGGCATTCCCGAAGGGCTCGTCGACGGCTCGGCTTGCACCTTGAAAGCGGCGGTCATGTCAGTTTCAACTCCTCGATGGCGCGCTGGGCGAGCAGGAACTTGCGGGCGCGACCGGACGGAGTGGTCGGCAGGTCCTCGGCCCGGATCGGCAGCACGTATTTCGGCACCTTGAAGCGCGCCAGCTTATCTGCGCAAAGCGCGATCAACTCGTCCGGCGCGACCGGCAGGCCGTCACGCAGCACGACATAGGCCGCCCCTGCCTCGCCCATTCGCCTGTCGGGCACCGGCACGACATGCGCCTGAAGCACGGCCGGATGCGCCGTCAGCACATCCTCGATTTCGGTGGGCATCACCTGCTCGCCGCCGCAGCGGTAGGATTCCTTGCGACGACCGACCAGCGTCATGTAGCCGTCGGCATCAAACCGGGCGAGGTCGCCGGTGTGAAGCCACCCCTCGCCATCGAACGCCTCGGCCGTCGCGTCGGGCTTGTTGTAGTAGCCCCTTGTCACACCGGGCCCCTTTGCCATCAGTTCACCGACTTCGCCGGGTGCGAGCACCTTTCGGGTTTCGGGATCGACGATGCGGTAGTCGACGAGACGCCCTGCGAGGCTCGGCTCGCCTGCCGGGCCGATTTCGCGCATCCGTCCATTGGTCCAGGCGAGCCGCTCATACGGATCGTCGACGCGTGTCGCCATCGTCGTCGCGGTGACCTCGGTCATCCCGTAGCCGGTCGTCACCTCGTCGGGCGTCATCAGGTCGAATATCTCCCGGAAAATGCCCTGCGGCGAGCGCTGACCCGACGAGATCACCGCCCGCAACGACGGCAACTCGCGTGGGCGCGCACGCAATTCGTCGAGAATGACAGTCGTCATTGTCGGTACCAGAAGCACGTCGTCCGCCTGATGCGCGTCGATCGCGTCGAGCGTGCCGGCCGGACTGAACTGTAGTTGCGGAATGATTGCGCCGGCAACGAAGGGCACCGTCAGCATTCCCTCGACATAGCCGTAGACGTGGTACATCGGCAGGGAAAAGGTGACGCGCCAGCCATCGTCGAAACCGCGACAATAGGCGCTGCCGAACGCGGCGCGCAGGAGCATGTCATGCGTCAGCATCACGCCCTTTGGTGCCCCCGTGGTGCCCGACGTGTAGATGATGTCGCTGACCGATTGCGGATCGACGACCGGAAATGTCGCCGGTCCAGCGCCCATCGCCAAAAGCTGGTCGAACCCCGTCGTCCCCGCGCGAACCGGCGCGTCGCCCGTTGCAAACACCACCACGCGCTTCAGCCGCGGAAGGGCATTGCCACCGCCTGTACGTTCCCAACCGGGCATCAGCGCGTCGAGCGCGGTGAGGTAGTCGAGATCGCGGAAGCGGTCCATCGTCACGAGGAACGCCGCATCCGACTGCTTCAGTACATAACCGAGCTCGTCGCGCCGGTTGAGGAAATTGACCGGGATCGCGGTCGCACCGACCCGCGAGATCGCATATTTCAGCGCGACGAAATCCGGATAATTGGCGAGCACCATCGCCACGTGATCGCCCGGCTTCACCCCTGCTGCCACAAGTCCTGCGGCAATCGCCTCCGAACGTGACTTCATATCCGCGTAGGACCAGGCGAGTTCGTCGGTCACGACATAGGGGCGGTCAGGAAAGCTTGCGGCGGCGTGATCGAGCGTCTCGTGGAGCGTGCGGGCGACCCATTGCGGATGACGCCGCACGAGAGCGTCTTGACGGTCCCTCAAACTCGACTTCATTGCGCCTCTCTGCCCGTCCGTCCGCCCCGGGCGGTGAACCTCCCGCCGCTGTGGAACGGCTTTACATGACGCAAGGTCCACATTACCGTTCTCGTCAGCAATAAAATCTACTTACACGTAAGCATCGAAACTTACAAGTTCGCAAAGGCACCGACATGCCGCCAGATCCGCGTCTTGAAGGATATCTTGCCAATCCGCGTAACCATGTGCGACCGCCGCCCGCGCATGTGCCGATGGAAAAGCTGCGCCAGGCTGCGAATGCTGCCATGCTAGGTCCGAGACGGGTCGAACTCGCCGACGTTCGCGCGTTTACCGGCCCGGGCGGTATCGCGCTGCGGCTCTATCGACCGTCCGCCGCGCTTGACCTTCCGATCATTGTCTTCCTTCATGGTGGGGGCTGGGTCTGGGGCAATCTCGACACGCACGACACGATCTGTCGCGCACTTGCGCAACAAGCAGGTGCTGCGGTCATCGCCGTGGCATACAGGCTCGCGCCTGAAACGCATTTTCCGGGCCAGATCGAAGACGGACTCGCGGTGCTGCGCTGGCTTGAGAGAGAATCGGCCCCGCTTGGCCTCGATGGCGAGCGGATCGCTCTTTGCGGTGACAGTGCAGGCGGGGCCATCGCCTGTACGATAGCGATGGTGACCGGGAAATACCGTATGGGTATCCGCCATCTGGCCATGGTCTATCCGCCACTAGACGCTACCTGCGCCAGCTCCTCGCAGCACGAGTTCGCCGACGGCTACCTCCTGAGCAGTGCTGGTATGAGATGGTTCTGGGATTGCTATCTCGGCGATCACTCGGCCATGCAAAATCCGCTTGTCTCGCCACTCGCGGCAAGCCCGGCCGAGCTCGCCGCCCTGCCGCCGGTTTCGATCGCGACCGCGCAGTTCGACATCTTGCGCGACGAGGGCGAAGCTTTTGCGGCACATCTGCGACAGGTTGGCATCGCAGTTTCGCTGCGCCGCTATGACGGCATGGTTCACGGCTTCCTGTCGCTTCCTATTGTCGAGGACATTGCCCTCGCCGCGATCACAGACATTGCCGGCGACATCGCCGCAAGCCTCGAGGTTTGAGATGATCCGCGATTTCCCCGTTTACGAAACGATCCGCACCGAGCGCCGCGGACGCATTCTGACCATCACCCTCGACCGACCCGAAAAACTCAATGCCGTCGATGAGAAGATGCACGCAGAATTGGCCACGATCTTCGCCGAGGCGGCCGATGATCGGCATTCCGACGTCATTGTCCTCACCGGGGCGGGCCGCGCCTTCTCCGCCGGAGGCGACATTGTCTGGATGCAGAAAATGATCGACGAAGGCTTCGAAAAAACCGCACGCGAAGCCAAGCGTATCGTGCTCGACCTCCTCGATTGCGATAAGCCGATCATTGCCAAGCTGAACGGTCACGCCGCCGGTTTTGGCGCCACGATAGCGTTGTTCTGCGACGTCATCTTCGCCGCCGACCATGCAAAGATCGGCGACCCGCACGTTTCGGTCGGGCTGACCGCGGGCGATGGCGGTGCGCTGATCTGGCCACAACTGGTCGGCTACGCGCGCGCCAAGCAACACCTGCTCACCGGCGACATGCTCACCGCCGAGGAAGCCGAGCGCATAGGTCTGATCAACCATGCGGTGCCAGCCGGCGAACTCGATCTGGCGGTCGATAACTTTGCCGATCGCCTTGCTGGTGGGGCCCAAGTCGCTATCCGGACCACGAAGTGCGCCATCAACGCACCACTCAAGCAGTTTGCAGCGCAGATGATGGATACCTGCCTTGCCCTCGAAGCCATATCCAACGCTTCAGATGACCATCAGGAAGCGGTGAATGCCTTCCGCGGCGCCCGGCAGCCGATTTTCAAAGGGCGCTGACGAATTCAGTAGCAACACCAGTTGCCTGACCTGATGTGGCGGACGGCCTCCGATCCCGGCATCGAAATGTGCCAGGATGCACATCGCAATATCCATGCGTTGCGGCAGAGCCTCGCCGCTCTTCGACCCATGGGTCTCATCGGGCCGGAAAGTCGGTTTGCGCTTGGCGCGGATGGGCCGGATCAGGCTTGGGCGGCGGGCACGTCGCGGTGTTGACGGTCGAAACGCCGGTCCTTCTCCTGGCGTTCGCGAATTCCTGAATTCCTTGAATTGCCACCTTCTGGGAGGAAACGCCTCATGGTCGAGCGGTGCGATCCGCACCAGCGGCTTGCCTTCTTCCCCCGTCAAGGACGCGAGCGTGCAATCTGCTGCATGTCGCGCTGGGCGATCCAGTCATGTTCGGGATGGTTTTCGAAGCGCCATTTGCGTAACGGTCCGGCCATGACGTTGAGATAATACATGTCGTAGCCATAGGGCGCGCCGCATGGATGGTGGCCTTTCGGCACCAGCACCAGATCGCCGTCCTCGACCGTCATGGTTTCGTCGAGCGAACCGTCATCGGTGAAGACGCGCTGGAAGCCGAAACCCTGCGGCGGGTCGAGGCGATGGTAATAGGTCTCCTCGAGATAGGTCATGCGCGGGAAATCGTCTTCGTCGTGCCTGTGCGGCGGATAGGACGACCAGTTGCCGGCGGGCGTGAAAACCTCGGTGACGAGAAGACTGTCCGCCACGTCGCGTTCTTCCATCGCGATCGGGTGGATGAAGCGCGTATTGGCGCCCTTGCCGCGCGTGACCTTTTCGATGCCGGCCGGGCCGATGATCCGTGCCTGCCTGCCGCCTTCGGAAGGCGCGGAGCAGACGGCGAGGGTGAGCTTCGTCGTAGCGACGGCCTTCCATGGCGTGTCCGGCGGCACGTAGAGGCAATGCGGCGGCGTCTTCTCGAAAACGTCCATCCGCTCGCCGGTCTCGCCGAAATTCTTGCCGCCGGCTTCGATCCGCGCCTTGCCCTCGACGATGACGAGGATCGCCTCCCGGCGATCCAGACGGCCCTCGACTTCCTCGCCGGGCGCCAGCCGGTAGAGATCGAAACCGACATATGACCATCCGGCATCCTGCGGCGTGAGCCGGTGGACGTGGCCGTGATCGCCGGACGGCTTTCGCAACAGGTTGGCCATCACGCCTCTCCTTGTCGGTCGAGGCCCGCATCACGCGCAATCGTCCGCAGCGCCTTCAGACCCATCGCCTGATAGTGGACGGGGTCGCGCTGGTCGGGGTCCTGTTCGGCCTCGATGACCAGCCAACCCGAATAGCCATGGCGCGCGGCGGCCTCGAGAACCGGCGCGAAATCGACGCCGCCTTCCGGATCGCCCGGAACGGTGAAGACGCCTGCGCGGACGCCTTCCAGGAAGGAAAGGCGTTCGGCGTGAACGCGCTTCATGATCTTAGACCGCACATTCTTGCAGTGGATATGGCCGACGCGGTCCATGTAGCGGACGGCAATGGCCGCCGGGTCGGCTCCGCCGAAAAAAGCGTGACCGGTGTCGAGAAGGAGCCGGGTCGCCGGCCCCGTAGCATTCATGAACGCATCGATCTGCGGGCCCGTCTCGACCACCGTTCCCATATGGTGGTGATAGACGAGGGGCACGCCCTCGCCGGCAGTGAAGGCAGCGAACCGCTCCATCTTTTCGCCGAAACGTTTCATCTCATCCTCGTCGAGCGTTGGGCTTTCGGCCAGCGGCGTCGCGTTCGCTCCGTGAATGGCGTTCGACGTCTCCGCTGCGATGAAGACCTTGGCGCCTGCCCGCTGGACCATGTCGAGATGCGCGCGGGCGGCGGTGATTTCGGCCTCCACGTCGCGCGCCAGAAGATGCGTCGAATACCAGCCGCCGACGAAGCGCAGGCCATGCGCGCCGAGCGCCGCTTTCAGCGCGTCGCCCTCATCGGGCATCTTGTGTCCCTTCTCGATGCCGTCGAAGCCGATCGCGGCGGCCTGTTCGAGACAGGTTTCGAGCGGGATCGCGGCGCCGAGGGAGCGGTCGTCGTCGTTCGACCAGGCGATGGGGTTGGTTCCGTAGTAGATCATGCGTGTCAGTCCGTTCGCTGGTTCTTGCGCGCGCCGTCATAGGCCTTGCGGGCCTCGACAACCTGCCGCCGTTCCGAAACCTCCGGCACCGCCACGTCCCACCATGCGCCGCCCGCTTCGGTGGTCTGCATCGGGTCCGTGTCGATGACGATCACACTGGTGCGTGTGGCGGCGCGGGCGCGCGCGATTGCCTCTTTCAGCGCTGCCAGGTCGGCCACCTTCTCGGCATTCGCCCCCATGGAGGCCGCATGGGCGGCGAAATCGATGGCCGAGGGCACGACATGCGCGGCCGTGTCGAACAGATTGTTGAAGCTTGTCCCGCCGGACGCGACCTGCAACCTGTTGATGCAGCCATAGCCGCGATTGTCGAGCAGCACGACGATGAGTTTTTGGCCGAGCATGACCGAGGTGGCCAGTTCGGAGTTCATCATCATGTAGCTTCCGTCGCCGACCATGACGACGACTTCGCGGTCGGGCCGTGCCATCTTGACGCCAAGCCCGCCGGCGATCTCGTAGCCCATGCATGAGAAGCCATATTCGACGTGGTAGCCACCGGGGCGGCGGGCGCGCCAAAGCTTGTGCAACTCGCCCGGAAGCCCGCCCGCCGCGCAGACCACGATCGCGTCGTCATCGAGGCTGCGCTGCACCGCGCCGATCACCTCCGCGTCGGAGGGAAGTCTGTTTTGCGTCTCGTCGCCGGTCGCCGTCACCGCATCGACGGCGGCTGTCCATTGCGCGATCAGACCGGCATCGTGCGCGGGCGCGCTGTGGTCGCCGAGTGCGGCGCCAAGCGCTTCAAGCGTGACGCGCGCATCGGCAACGAGCGTCAACGCCGCGTGCTTGGCGGCATCATAGGGCGCGACGTTGATCGTCAGGAGGCGGCAATCCGGGTTGCGGAACAGCGCCCACGATCCGGTGGTGAAATCCTGCAATCGGGTGCCGACCGCGATGACGAGATCGGCATCCGCCGCGATCGCATTGGCGGCCGAACTGCCGGTGACCCCGAGCGAACCCAGATTGAGCGCGTGGTCCCAGGGCAGGGCGGACTTGCCGGCCTGCGTTTCGGCAACGGGAATGCCGTGGGTCTCGGCAAAGGCGCGCAAGGCGTCGGTCGCCAGCGAATAGTGAACGCCGCCGCCCGCGACGATCAGCGGCTTGCGCGCCGCGCGGATCGCAGCGGCTGCGGCGTCGAGTTCGCGTGGATCGGGCGGCGGCCTGCGGACGGCCCAGACGCGCGGGGCGAAGAAGCTTTCGGGGTAGTCGAAGGCTTCGGCCTGCACATCCTGGCAAAAGGCCAGCGTGACCGGACCGCACTCGGCCGGGTCGGTCATCACGCGAAAGGCGCGGGGAAGGGCCGTGAGCAGGTGTTCAGGCCGAGAGATGCGATCGAAATAGCGGCTGACCGGTCGAAACGCATTATTGGCGGAGACCGTGCCGTCGGCAAAATCCTCGACCTGCTGGAGGACGGGGTCGGGCGCCCGGCTGGCGAAGACATCGCCCGGCACGAACAGCACCGGCAGCCTGTTCACATGGGCAAGAGCCGCGGCCGTCACCATGTTCAGCGCGCCGGGGCCGATGGAACTCGTCACCATCATCGCCCGCCGGCGGTTCAGCGTCTTGGCATAGGCGATTGCCGCGTGCGCCATGCCCTGCTCGTTGTGTCCGCGCCAGGTTGGAAGGTTTTCGCGCGCACCGTGAAGCGCCTCGCCGATACCTGCGACATTGCCATGGCCGAAGATCGCCCACACGCCCGCAAGAAACGGCACGCCATCCTCGTTGAGCTGGCTGGCGCAATAGCGCACCATGGCTTGCGCGGCGGTCAGTCGGATGGTGGTCATGCGGCATCTTCCCTGGCGTTGCGGGCGTCGTCCCAGGATTGGGCGAGTGCGCGATAGCGTGCGCTCATGTCGGCGACGGCTTCGTCATCCGTCATTGCGCCGGAGAACCAGGCACGCGCGGCATAGCCGAAAATGCTGCGGCCGACCGCAAAGCCCTTGACGAGATCGAACCGGGCGGCGCGCCGGAATGCTTCGGAAAGCTGAGCTTGCGGCGCATCGAGGCCGAGAACGACGATGCCGCGCGTGTGGGGATCATGGGCTTCGATGCGAGACACCACATTCTCCCAGGCGCGGCCGCTCGTCATCGGTTCGAGTTTCCACCAGTCGGGATAGATCGCGCGCAGGTAGATTTTTTCAATGATGCGCGCGGTCGTCATGTCATCGACCGGACCCACCTTCGACGGAATGATTTCCAGCAGGAATTCCAGATCGTTGCGGCGCGCGGATTCGGCCAGCCGGGCGATCGTGTCGAGTTGATCGCTCCACATCGCCGCGTCGTCGTCGGGATGGCAAAAGCACAGCGCCTTGACGACATGATCGCGCGGCCATTCGTCAAGAGCGCCGCCCCAATCGGCGCCAAGTTCGGCTTCGAGCCGCAATGGCCGCGAGCCAGGGTGCTCGACCGGCCGTCCGATCCACAGCCCGCTCCCGGCCGCTGCTTGGAGCGCGCGGCGGCCCAGCCGGTCGTCGCACAAGATGCCGTAGCCGTGACGACCGTCGGCGACCGCAAGCGCGGCTCGCAGGCAAAGCTCTTTGAACCGGCCGATGCGCTTTTCGCCGGTGCCGTCCATCGCTTCCAGTTGCGCGCGGTGGTCGAAGGCGAAGACCCGCATGTCGGGCCAGGCGCCGCGCCGGTTGGTCGACCAGTGGATCTGTTCCAGTTCGCGGTCATGGCGCAGGGCAGGCGTCATGACCCCGCGCTTGAGGAAAAAGGCAAGTTCCTGTGCGGACGGGTAGGCCGGCGTGCAGCCATGGCGCGAGACGGCGAGCGCGCCGCAGGCATTGGCATAGGCGAGGGCGAGGGGCCAAGGCGCGTCTTCGAGCCAGCCCTTGAGAAGGCCGGACATGAAGCCGTCGCCGGCGCCGAGCACGTTGAAGACCTCGATCCGGAACGCGGGACCGGCTTCGCCCGCGTCGAGCGTTTCGGGGATTTCGCCGGCAAAGGCGGCGGCCCCCATCGGTCCGCGCTTGGCGACCAGCGTCGCGTTCGTGACGGCGCGCACGGCCCTGAGCGCTTCCATCGTGTCGGTCGAGCCGCCGGCAATGTGAAACTCTTCCTCCGTGCCGACGATCAGATCGAACAGATGCAAATGCGACTGAAGCTTGGCCGTCACTGCTTGCGAAGCGATGAAGCGGCTGTCGCCCGCATCGTGACCGGCAAGCCCCCATAGATTGGGCCGGTAATCGATGTCGAGCGCGGTTCGCGCGCCGCTTTCGCGGGCAAGGCGCAGCGCCTTCAGGACGGCCGCTTCGGTGCGCGGATGGGACAGGTGCGTGCCGGTCGCGATCACGGCGCGCGCCTCTGCGATGAAGGCAGGGTCGATGTCGGCTTCGTCGAGCGCCATGTCTGCGCAGTTCTCGCGATAGAAGATCAGCGGAAAATTGTCCTCGTCGCGGATGCCGAGAATGACGAGCGCGGTCAGGCGTTCGGGGTCGGTGACGACGCCGCGCGTATCGACGCCCTCGGCGGCGAGCTGTTCGCGGATGAAGCGTCCCATATGCTCGTCACCGACGCGCGTGATGACCGCCGATTTCAACCCGAGCCGCGCCGTTCCGCAGGCCATGTTGGTGGGCGAACCGCCGATATATTTGCGCAGCGAGCGCATGTCCTCCAGCCGCCCGCCGATCTGCGCGCCGTAGAGATCGACCGAGGATCGGCCGATGGTGATGACGTCGAGGCTCATACGGTTCCCCCGAGCGAGCCCTCGAGTTCGGCCATTTCCTGTCCGCCCGCCATCAGATCCTGCAATTCTTCCGCGCTGATCTCGCCGCGTGCGGCCGTGCCCAGCGTCTTGCCGCGATTGAGCACGGTGAAGCGATCGCCGACCGCCATCGCGTGGCGCACATTATGGGTGATGAAGACGACGCCGATGCCCTGCTTGCGTACCCGGTCGATCGTCGCCAGGACGTTCGAGGTCTGGCGCACACCCAGCGCGGATGTCGGTTCGTCGAGAATCAGCACCTTGGCGCCGAAGTGAACCGCGCGCGCGATGGCGACGGTCTGGCGCTCGCCGCCCGACAAAGTGCCGACGGCCTGTTCGGGCTCGCGCAGATTGATGCCCATGCGGCGCATCTCCTCCATCGTGATCCGGTTCGCCGTCTCGAAATCGATCAGCTTCAGCGGCCCGAACCTGCGGACCGGTTCGCGGCCCATCCAGAAATTGCGCGTCACCGACATCAGCGGGATCATCGCCAGATCCTGGTATACGGTCGCGATGCCCGCCTCCATGGCGTCGCGCGGGCTCTGGAAGACGACCTCCCTGCCCTCGACGACCATCTTGCCGGCGGAGGGCTTGTGGACGCCGGACATGGTCTTGATGAAGGTCGACTTGCCGGCGCCATTGTCGCCCAGGAGGCAGTGGCATTCGCCGGCCTGCACGTCGAAGGACACGCCGCCCAGCGCGATGACCGCGCCGAAATGCTTTTCGATGTCACGCATTTCCATCAGCGACATCACCGTTCTCCCGTGATCATGCGGCGGATGAAGGTGTTCATGATGACGGCGAGGATCAGGATCGTGCCGAGGAACACGCGGAAGAGCGAGCTTTCGGCTCCGGCAAAGAACAGACCCTGCTGGACGACACCGAAGATGAGTGCGCCCAGCGCCGCGCCAACGACCGAGCCGTAGCCGCCGGTGAGAAGCGCGCCGCCGATGACGACGCAGATGATCGCCTCGAATTCCTTCAGCAATCCGCGGTCGGCCGCCGCCGACCCGAATTCCATCACTTGGCATGTCGCAAAGACGGTCGCGCAGAAGGCGGTGAACATGAACATCAGGATCTTGACCCGATCGACCGGCACGCCGACATAGCGCGCGGCCTGCGCGTCGCCGCCGGCAGCAAATATCCAGTTGCCGAAGCGGGTCCGGGTCAACAGCACATGCGCGAAGATCATCAGGCCGATGGCCCAGACGATCAGCATGGGAATGCCGTCGACGATCGGCTGACCGATGCGCGAGCCGCGGTCATAGGTGGCGATCAGGCCCGCATCGGCCAGCCAGACGAACAGGCTGCCGAGAATCTTGCCGCCGAACAGCCAGGCAAGCCAGTCGCCTTCGGCTGCTGCCCCCACACCGCCGATGATCGTCTGGCGCGTGGTCAGGATCGAAAGCCAGATCGTCAGGCCGCGCAGGATGTAGAGAAAGGCGAGCGTGACGATGAAACTCGGCAGCCCGGTGCGGATGACGAGCCATCCGTTGAGCGCGCCGATGGCCAGCGCGACGGCAAAGGCGCACAGGATCGCGATCCACACCGGCCAGCCCCATTGCACCGACACGATGGCGATGACCGTTCCGGCAAAGCCGATCATCGAGCCGACCGACAGGTCGAACTCCCCCGCGATCATCAGGAGGCACGCGCCGACCGCGATGATGGCGAACTGCGCCGACACAAGCGTCCAGTTCATCACGCCCTGCGCGGCGAACATGCCGGAATCGCCGGCGATGAGCAGAAAGAAGGCGAAGACGAGGATCGTGCCGCAGATCGCGCCGAGTTCGGGGCGGATCATGGCCCGGCGCAAGCCCGAGACGGACTTGACGCGTTCGTCGGTGGTGGCCGTCATGGCGGGTCCCCCGGATGGTGTGCGGCAAGGAAGAAGGGCGGCGCGAGGCCGCCCTTTCGGCGGGGCGGTCTAGCGGAATTCGCCCGCCAGCGTCTCCACCTGCTCGATATTGTCCGCCGTGATGAAGCCGGGGCCGGAATTGATGTTATTGCCCGGCATCACGCCGTAGCGCGCATAGTTCGTCAAGAGGACCACCGGCATGTAGCCTTGCAGGAAGGGCTGCTGGTCGATCGCGAAATCGATGATGTCGTCCTTGATCGCCTGTGAAATCTCACCCGACAGATCGAAGGTGGCGAAGAAGATCTCACCTTCCAGCCCGGCATCCTGCACCGCGCGAATGGTCGGATGCGCGGAGTTCGGCCCGAGCGTCAGGATCGCGGATGTATCGGGATTGGTCGACAGGTAAGCGGCGACCTTGTTTTGAACTTCCGACGGGTCGAGGCCGGAATCGATCATCTGGCCGCCCAGTTCGACGCCCAGCGCATCGGCGAAGCCCTGGCAGCGTTCGACCGAGGCGGGATTGGTGATGTAATGGTTGACGCACAGGAACGAAGTCGCGCCGGCTTCCTTGGCGCGCAGTCCGGCCGCGTGGCCGGCATCGAATTCCGGCTGGCCGACATGCATCATGGCGCCGAGCTCGGCGGACTGTTCCTGCGTGCCCGAATTGATGGTGATGACCGGGATGCCCTGATCGACCGCGTCGCGGATGGGACCGGACAGCACGTCGAAATCGGCGATGGTGACGATGATGCCGTCGGGGCCGGCCGCCGTCGCCTGCTCGACGATGCGCGCCATGTCGGCAAGATCGCCGGTCGGCGGATTGCGATAGTCGACGCGCACGTCCATCTGCTCGCCGGCCACGGCGATGGCGTTCTTGATCGTGTTCCACCAGCTATCGGAATCAGGCGCGTGGCTGATGAGCACGAACTGCTCGTCGGCAGCCATGGCCGGCGCCGACATCGTTGCGAGTCCCGCCGCCACCGCGATGGCGGCAATCATTGTCCTGGGCATTGTCTCTCTCCCTGAGATGTGTGCTGCCGGGCGAGACACCTCCGTGGTCAAGCCGGTAAATGGAATATTCCATCCATTTAGGACTCAATGCAAGCCGATTTTTCCATCAGCCGCGACGGGCGCCGATGGCGACGACGAGAGTCGTTGCAAGAGAAAGTGTCGCAGACAGCGCGCGAAAGGCGCCGACGTCGATTTCACTGACGGAAAGCGCGGTCACGTCGAGGCGGCGCAGCGGACTTGCCAGCGTGTCCGTGATCGCTATGACGGGAATGCCGCGTTCGCGGGCATAGGTCGCCAGTTCCACGGTTGCCGGCGTGTAAGGCGAAAAGCTGATCGCGACCATGGCGTCGCCTTGGGCAAGGGCATGGCGCGCATCGATATGCCCTACCGCGCCGTGCAGCATGGCAGGCACCTCCATTTTTTCGAGCGCGTAAGCCATGTAGGACGCAACCGGAAACGCGCGGCGAAACCCGACGAGATGGATCGTTTTCGCCTTTGCCAATGTTTCCACGGCAGCTTCCAAAGCCTTGCTGTCCAACGATGTCGCCAGATTCTCCAGGGAGTGCCTGCCCGCTTCGACGAACTCTGCCAGAAGTGCGGAGGGGCTGTCCTGTCCCTGTTCGTGCAGGGCCTTGATGCGTGTCGGATAGTCGGGCCAGCGCGGGGCATGTGCATCGCGAAACAGGCGCTGCATTCCCGAAAAGCCCTTGAAGCCCATGATCTGGCAAAAGCGCACGAAAGCCGATGGCGGCACGCCGGCAGCCGATGACAGTTCGGCTACGGTGGACACTGCAATGCGTTCGGGATTGGACGCGACGAAATCTGCGCACTGGCGCAGACGCTTGGGCAGCGCGTCGGCGATATCGCCGAGGCGCTGGTGGAAGGTTTCGATCGTGGTCGGTGGCAGGGCGTCCATGCCGGTCATCCTCAGCGCGCTTGACAGCCGCCGGTTGGGCGGACATGTATGTTTTGGAACAAATATTCCATTTCGACAAGTCGCGGAGAGGTGCGCTGTCGAAATTCCGGCAAGCCTGAGGAGTATTGCCAATGGCGCTGATGCGCGGCGAAGCGGGTCCGGTCCGCGCGTTGGGAGTGGGCCTGATCGGGACCGGGTTCATGGGCAAGTGCCATGCGCTCGCCTATCGCAACGCGAATGCGGTGCTTGGCGGCTTGCCGCCGATTCGCCTCGAATTTCTGTGCGACGTGCCGCACGACAAGGCGACCCGTATGGCGGAACAATTCGGCTTTGCCCGCGCCACCGACGACTGGCGCGCACTGGTGCGCGACGATGCTGTCGATATCGTCTGCATCACCACCCCGAACAGGATGCATCATGAGATGGCTCTGGCGGCGATTGCGGCCGGCAAACATGTTCATTGCGAAAAGCCGCTGGCGCTGACGCTCGCGCAGGCCGAAGAGATGGCACAGGCTGCGCAGGATGCCGGCGTGTGTACGATGGTCGGCTACAATTACATCCACAATCCCGCCTTTGCCCACACGCAACGGCTGGTCGAGGCCGGCGAGATCGGCCGGATCGTGCATGTGCGCGGCTGGGTCGACGAGGATTACCAGGCCGATCCCGATCTTCCCTGGACGTGGCGCGCGGCCATGGCCGAAGCGGGTCTGGGGGCGCTGGGCGATCTGGGCTGTCATCTGGTCAGCATGGTCTGCCGGCTTGCCGGGCCGATCGACAGTCTGATCGCGGATATGGCGACCGTCCACGAGACGCGCCCGCTTCCCGAGGGCGGCGGCCGGCAGGCGGTCGAGAACGAGGATCTGGCGAGCGCGCTCGTGCGCTTTGCCAGCGGGGCGACCGGCGTGCTGGCAATCTCGCGCAGCGCCTGGGGCCGCAAGAACCGGCTCGGCTTCGAAATCCACGGCACGAAAGGCATGATCGTCTTCGACCAGGAGCGCATGAACGAGTTGATGCTCTATCGCAACGTCGGCGACAAAGCGCTTCAGGGGTTCACCACGATCCTGACGGGTCCGGAGCACGCCCCTTTCGGCGCATTCGTGCCGGCTGCCGGCCATCAGATCGGCATGAACGATCTGAAGATCATCGAGGCCGGCGCCTTCCTAGCGCAGATTGCAGGCGGACCGCGCGCGGGACCTGATTTTACCGAAGCGCTCGTCTTCGAGCGCGTCATCCACGCCATCGCCGAAGCGGCGCGCAGCGACGCCCGCATCCATCTCGCCTGAGGAGAATTCCCATGTCCATCCGTTTTGCCGTGCTTGGTGCGGGACGCATCGGCAAGGTCCATGCAAAAGCCGTCAGCGGCGATCGCGATGCGACATTGGTCGCCGTCGCCGATGCCATGCCGCAGGCGGCAGAAGCGCTTGCCGCGCTCTGGGGCGCGCAGGTCCGTTCGGTCGACGACATTCTGGCGGCGGACGACATCGACGCCGTCGTCATCTGCACGCCGACCGATACGCACGCCGATCTGATCGAGCGTTTCGCGCGCGCCGGAAAAGCCATCTTCTGCGAAAAGCCGGTCGATCTGTCGATGGATCGCGTGCGCGCCTGTCTTGATGTGGTCGAGACAGAGGGCGCGATCCTGATGGTGGGTTTCAACCGCCGCTTCGATCCGCATTTCCAGGCGGTGAAGGCGCAGATCGATGGCGGTGCGATCGGCGCGGTCGAAATGGTGACGATCACCTCGCGCGATCCCGGCGCACCGCCCGCGAACTACATCCTCTCGTCCGGCGGCATCTTCAAGGACATGACGATCCACGATTTCGACATGGCGCGTTTCCTTCTGGGCGAGGAGCCGGCCCTGGTCAGCGCGTCGGCCGCTTCACTCGTCGACCCCGCGATAGGAGAGCTTGGCGACTACGACAGCGCGAGCGTCATCCTGACGACCGCGAGCGGTCGCCAATGCGTCATCTCCAATTCGCGGCGCGCCACCTATGGCTATGACCAGCGCATTGAGGTGCTTGGCGCGAAGGGCATGATCGCGGCCGAGAACCAGCGTCCGGTCTCGATCGAGATCGCGGACGAACGGGGTTTCACGCGGCCGCCTCTGCACGACTTCTTTATGACGCGATATACGCAGGCCTATGCCGCCGAGATCGCAGCCTTCATCGCCGCGATCCGCGACGGAACACAGCCTCGACCATCGGGCAGGGATGGGCTTGCCGCACTCGCCATTGCGGAAGCGGCGCTGCGCTCGGTCAAGGAAAGACGAGCCGTGGAAGTGGCCGAAATCCTCCGCTGAGCGAGATCCTGTCGGAACGGGCGAGGATCAGCAGTCGGCGGCGTCCTCGCTGGGCGCCGTCGGAACCACGGCCGCATCCTCATCCAGCTCGGCGGGAGCCTGCGGGCCTTCGACCGCGGTTTCGCCGCTGATCGGATCGAGCCCGGAGGCGACCTGCGGATGCTCCTGCTGAGGAGAGGAATCGAGCTCTTCCGACTGGCTGGTGCCGATGTCGGAGCCGCCGAGACCGCCTGTCCAGCCGCTTGAGCCCGAGCCGCCAGGCGCCGTGCCGGCATCGGGGCCGGCGACTGGCTGCGTCTCGGATTCGGACTGTTCAGCCGACGCTTCCGCGCCAGCGGAATTCGCCGGTTCATCAGCTTCGGCAGAAGCAGCGTCGTTGTCGACATCGGCCGAAGCGGATTGCGTTTCGCCATCTGCGTCCTCGGTTTCAAGCGCTGCCATGTCGGCCGCAGAGCCTTCGTCGGCGCTCTGGCCGGCCGGTTCCATGCAGTCGCCGCGCTCGGGCTGAACCTCGTCCTGCTCGCCGGCCGACGATGCGGCTTCGTCGGCGGGTGCGGCGGGTTGTTCCTGATCAGCCGGAGACGGCGTGGCGGGCGGCGGCGTCTGCGCATAGACAAGCGAAGCGGTCATCATCATGGCGCCGGCGAACGGCAATGCGAGCAGGTGGCGTTTCATGCGATTCCTCCCAGAGACCAGTGAGCCGTAAAACACGCGAAAACCCGATTCGTTGCTATTCGACAATCACGCGCGCGCTTCCCGTCTCGACGCTGCCGACAATCGCGGCCAGCGGATAGCCGGCCGCACGGATGGTCTCAAGTGCCGATTTCACCTCGCCGGCCTCGACCGCGATCAGAAGCCCGCCAGAGGTTTGCGGATCGGTGAGCAGATGTCGCTGCCAATCCGCCATGCCGTGCGGCAGGGACACCGCCTCGCCATAGCTTTTCCAGTTCCGATGGGACGCACCCGTCACGAAGCCCGCCTTTGCCAAGATTTCGGCCTGCTCCAGCAGAGGCAGAGCGGCGGCATCGAGCCTGATCGTCACGCCCGCGCCGCGCGCCATTTCCAGCGAATGGCCGAGAATTCCGAAGCCCGTCACGTCGGTCATGGCACGGACGGCTTCATTCCTGCCGAGTTCGATGCCGATCCGGTTCAGGAGCGTCGTGGAAGCGATCATCTCGGCTTGACCCGCCGCATCGAGATGCTCCTTCTTGATGGCGGCCGAGTAGATGCCGACGCCGATACCCTTGGTCAGGATCAGACGGTCGCCGGGCCTGCCGAGCGCGTTCCGCTTCACCTGCGCCGTCGGGCAGGTGCCGATCACCGCCAGTCCGTAGACCGGCTCCGGGCAGTCGATCGAATGTCCGCCGGCGACGGGTATGCCAGCCTCCGCGCAGATGGAGGCGCCGCCGGCGAGGATCTGCCGGATGTCGGCCGGGTCCATCTTGTCGATCGGCATTCCAACGATCGCGAGCGCGAAGATCGGCGTTCCGCCCATGGCATAGACGTCGGAGATCGCATTCGTCGCGGCGATGCGGCCAAAGGCGCGAGGGTCGTCGACCATCGGCATGAAGAAGTCGGTCGTGGCGATGATCGAGGTCGTGCCGTCCAGATCCCAGACGGCGGCGTCGTCCGCTGTCTCCGTTCCGACGAGAAGGCCGGCATAGGGTCCGGCCTTAGGCATCCCGCTCAACAAGTCCTGAAGGACGGCCGGCGCCAGCTTGCATCCGCATCCGCCGCCATGGGCAAGACTGGTCAGGCGCGGCTTTTCGGTTGCAGCGTCCACATCTTCCTCCTCGATCTCGGGACGACTGTAGCATTTCACGCGAGAATAAATCCGGAATTCCCGGAAAAGGCAGGGAGGAGGCTTCCGAATGAATATGGAAATCTCACGCCGCAGCTTCCTTAAAGGAGCCGGCGCGGGTGTCGCAGCGACGACACTCGGCGCTTTCGGCTTCGGGGAAGCTGAAGCGGCGTTTGTCGAGGGCTTGAGACCCTACAAGCTGGCCGGCACCACCGAGACACGCAACACCTGTCCTTATTGCTCCGTCGCGTGCGGCGTCATCATCTACTCGAAGGGCGATATCTCGCAAGGTACGGCGGAAGCGATCCACCTGGAGGGCGACGTCGATCATCCGACCAATCGCGGGACGCTCTGCCCGAAGGGCGCTGCGCTGCTCGACTTCATCAAGGCCGAGACGCGGCTCATGAACCCGAAGGTTCGCCGTCCCGGCTCGAACGCGTTCGAGGAAATTTCGTGGGACGAGGCGATCGAAGGCATCGCGCGTCACATGAAGGACGATCGCGACGCCAACCTCATCGAGCGCAACATGGACGGCGTCCCGGTGAACCGCTGGACGACGACCGGCTTCCTCGCCGCATCGGCGACGACCAACGAGACCGCGTTCCTGACCTACAAGGCCGTTCGTTCGGCCGGCATGGTGGCTTTCGACAACCAGGCGAGAGTCTGACACGGCCCCACGGTGTCCAGTCTGGGCCCAACATTCGGTCGTGGTGCAATGACGAATTCGTGGACCGATATCCGGAACACGGATCTGGTGGTGATCATGGGCGGCAATGCCGCCGAAGCGCATCCTTGCGGCTTCAAATGGGTCACGGAGGCGAAAGCCAACCGTGGCGCCAAACTCATCGTCGTCGACCCGCGCTACACGCGCTCGGCTTCGGTCGCGGATTATTATGCGCCGATCCGGCAGGGCACGGACATCGCGTTCCTGCTCGGCGTAATCAAATACTGCATCGACAACGACAAGGTGCAGTGGGACTACGTCAACGCGTTCACCAATGCGGCCTATATCGTCAAGGAAGGCTTTGCCTTTTCCGATGGCCTCTTCACCGGCTATGATCCCGAGAAGCGCGAATACGACCGCGCGACCTGGGATTACGAGATCGGCGACGACGGCTTCGTCGTGATGGACGAGACGCTGCAGAATCCGCGCTGCGTTTGGAACATGCTCAAGGAACATATCGCCATCTACACGCCGGAGATGGTGGAGCGCATCTGCGGCACGCCCCAGGAGAAATTCCTGAAGGTCGCCGAGATGATCTCGGAATGCTCGACGCCGACCAAGACGATGACGTCGATGTATGCGCTCGGATGGACCCAGCATTCCAAGGGCTCGCAGAACATCCGCTCAATGGCGATGCTGCAACTGATCCTCGGCAATATCGGCGTGCGCGGCGGCGGCATGAATGCGCTGCGCGGGCACTCCAACATCCAGGGCCTGACCGATATCGGCCTGATGTCGAACCTGATCCCCGGCTATCTCAACATCCCGACCGAAAGGGAAGTGGACTACCCGACCTACATTGCGAGCCGCGGTTTCAAGCCGCTGCGGCCGAACCAGGTGAGCTACTGGCAGAACTATCCGAAGTTCTTCGTGTCCTTCATGAAGGCGATGTGGGGTTCGGCCGCGACGCCGGAAAACCAGTTCGCCTATCACTACCTGCCGAAGCTCGACCTGCCCGCCTACGACGTGCTGCGCGCGTTCGAGATGATGGATCAGGGGCAGATGTTCGGCTATTTCTGCCAGGGCTTCAATCCGCTGCTCTCCTTCCCCGACCGGGGCAAGATCACGCGGTCGCTCTCGAAGCTGAAATATCTGGTCGTCATGGACCCGCTTGAGACCGAGACAGCCCGCTTCTGGGAGAACCACGGCGAGTTCAACGACGTGGATTCGGCGTCGATCCAGACCGAGGTCTACCAGCTCCCGACGAGCTGCTTTGCCGAAGACGAGGGTGCGCTCGTCAATTCCGGCCGCTGGCTGCAATGGCACTGGCCGGCGCAGAACATGCCGGGACAGGCCAAGCACGACACCTGGATCATGGCGCAGATCCATCTGAAGCTGAAGCAGCTCTACCAGGACGAGGGCGGCAAGTTCCCCGATCCGATCGTGAATCTGCACTGGCCCTATGCCGACCCCAACGACCCCAAGGCGGACGAGATCGCCCGCGAATTGAACGGCTACGCCGTCGAGACGCTGCGCGATCCCAACGATCCGACCAAGGTCACTGTGGAGGCGGGACAACAGGTGCCGGGCTTCGCCGCGCTTCGCGACGACGGCTCCACCGCCGCCGGTTGCTGGATCTATTCGGGCTGCTACAACCAGAACGGCAACAACATGGCGCGGCGAGACAATACCGACCCCGACGCGACCGGCGCCTATCCCAACTGGGCGTTCTCCTGGCCGGCCAACAGGCGCATCCTCTACAACCGCGCCTCGGCCGATCTCGACGGCAATGCCTGGGACCCCGAGCGCAAGCTCATCGAATGGGACGGCGAGAAATGGTCGGGCTACGATGTGCCCGACATCCCGCCGACGGCCAACCCGCGCGATGTCGGTCCCTTCATCATGAACCCGGAGGGCCAGTCGCGGCTGTTCACCCGCGGCATGATGCGCGATGGACCGTTCCCGGCCCATTACGAGCCGTTCGAAACGCCCGTGGTGAACGTGGTCGCGCCGGCGATCCGGGGCAATCCGGTGGCCCGCGTGTTCGAGAGCGATCGCGAGACGTTCGGCGATGCCGAGGAGTTCCCCTATGCGGCGACCTCCTACCGTCTCACCGAGCACTTCCACTACTGGACGAAGCATGTCTGGGTGAACGCCGTTCTCCAGCCCGAATTCTTCGTCGAGATCTCGGAAGAGCTGGCCCAGGATCGCGGGATCGAGAAGGGCGGCTGGTGCCGGGTCTGGAACAAGCGCGGCTCGGTGCAGGCGAAGGCGGTCGTGACCAAGCGCATCCAGCCTCTGATCTGCGACGGCAAGCCCGTCCACATCGTCGGCATCCCGCTTCACTGGGGCTTCACGGGTGCGGCCAAGAACGGCATGGGACCGAATTCGCTGACCCCCTTCGTGGGCGACGCGAATATCGAAACGCCCGAGTTCAAGGCGTTCCTGGTCAATATCGAGCCGTCCAGCGGCCCGGCCACGGCATAGGGGAGGAGAGACCATGACCATCAACGTCAATCCGCCCGTCGCCCCGGATACCGCGATGCAGATGGGACCGCAGGACTACATCCGGCGTTCCGCATCCTCCGTGCCGGCGCCCGCGCGCCAGCTCGAAGCTGTCGCCAAGCTCATCGACGTGTCGAAATGCATCGGCTGCAAGGCCTGTCAGGCGGCCTGTCTGGAATGGAACGATCTGCGCGAGGAGGTCGGCGTCAATGCCGGCGTCTACGACAATCCGCACGATCTGACGCCAAGCACCTTCACTCTGATGCGCTTTACCGAGTGGGTGAACCCCGAGACCGACAATCTCGAATGGCTCATCCGCAAGGACGGCTGTATGCACTGCGCCGATCCGGGCTGCCTCAAGGCCTGTCCGGCGCCCGGCGCGATCGTGCAATATTCCAACGGCGTCGTCGACTTCGTGAAGGAGAACTGTATCGGCTGCGGCTATTGCGTGAAGGGCTGTCCGTTCGACATCCCGCGCATCTCCAAGGTCGACAACCGCGCCTACAAATGCACGCTCTGCTCAGACCGCATCGCCGTCAGCCAGGGCCCGGCCTGCGCCAAGGCCTGCCCGACCAAGGCGATCGTCTTCGGTACCAAGGAGGAGATGAAGGCCCACGCGGCGGAACGCATCGAGGATTTGAAGTCGCGCGGCTACGCCAATGCGGGGCTTTACGATCCGCCAGGTGTGGGCGGCACGCACGTCATGTATGTGCTGCACCATGCCGACAAGCCGTCGATCTATGCCGGTCTTGCCGACGATCCGCGCATCTCGCCGCTGGTCGAGGCGTGGAAAGGCGTCACCAAATATGCCGGCCTCGCCGTCATGGGCGTCGCGGCTGCCGCGGGCTTTGTCCACATGGCGATATCGGGCCGCAATCGAGTCACCGTCGAGGACGACGAGGAAGCACGGCGCCTGACGGCGGCGGCTCCGGGCGCCGCCCCGCTCGATCCGGGCAAGGAGACCCTGTCATGACCGACAGCACGCTGCACGGGCGTCCGGTCCCGAAGGTCACCAAGGCCGATATCGACCGCGGCGACCGGCTCCATGTCGGCCGCGAGGTCGTCGTCGACCGCTACACGAAATGGGCGCGGGTCAATCACTGGATCACGGCGATCAGCCTGATCCTGCTCGCGCTTTCGGGACTGGCGCTGTTCCACCCCTCGCTCTACTGGCTGACGGCGCTTTTCGGCGGCGGTCAGTGGACACGCGCGATCCATCCGTGGATCGGCGTGGTGCTTTTCATCTCGTTCGCGGGCCTCTTCATCCGCTTTTTCCGGCTGAATCTGCCGAAGCGGGAAGATGCGCAATGGGCTGCCCATATCGGCGACGTGCTCAAGGGCGACGAGGAAAAGCTGCCCGAAGTCGGCAAGTACAATGCCGGCCAGAAATTCGTCTTCTGGGCGATGTCGATCCTCATCACGATCCTGATCGTCAGCGGGCTCGCCGTATGGGAGCGATATTTCTCGCAATATCTCACCATCCCGCAACTGCGCGTCGCGATGCTCGTCCATTCGATGGCGGCGGTGGCGATCATCTGCGTTTGGATCATTCACGTCTATGCCGCCTTCTGGGTCGAAGGAACGCTTCGCGCCATGACGCGCGGCAACGTCTCGGGCGGCTGGGCGTGGCGGCACCATCGCAAATGGTTGCGCGCACTTGCCACCTACGGAAAACGCGACGACCAGACACCGGACAGCCGCCCTCCCGCGGACTGACCACGCGCAACCACGCGCCCGGCGTGACATGGCGCCGGGCAGCACCTTAGAATGCCGCGTAGCCCGTGCGGCCCGTGGAGGAATTGATGGCGCGTCGAATTCCCGTCAAGGGGGACATCACGGCGATCGGCGAGGTTCGCACGCCACCGACAGCTCGCGTCCCTGACCCGGTGCGGCTGTTCGAACGGCGCGCGCAGCGCTTCGCCCAGCTCGCGCAACCCGAAGGGATCGGCCCCTATCTCGGCTTCCTGGCAGGGATTGCCAATGCGCAGCATGTGCTCGCGCAGGAACTTGCCGCGCCTACAGTCGCCGATGCAGGGGCGATGAAACGCTCGCTCGACCATTCCATGCCGCCGCTCGACCGTGCCGCATTCCGGCCCGACGACGGATTCCGATCGTTGAGCGAGCAATTGTTCGGCAAGTTGGAGGCCGTCGAAAAACCCGCAGCCGCGCAGGCCGCGCTTGCTTCGGTCGGGAAGGCCGACCGGCCGCGCTTCGACGCCATGGTCGCCAATCTCCTCGCCGATGCCGTCCCCGCCGAGACGATGGCCGAGCACGCCTATGTCGCCGCGGCATTGCAGCTTCATTTCGTCCGCGCGGCGTCGGTGCTGCCCGAGCGCGCGCTGAAATCTGTCGGTGACGGCGCCTGTCCCGCCTGTGGCGGTCCACCGGTCGCGTCCATCATCGTCGGCTGGCCGCAGGCCGGCGGCGCGCGCTATTGCGCCTGCGCGCTCTGCGCCACGCTCTGGCATCATGTGCGAATCAAGTGCGCGATCTGCTCCTCGACCAAAGGCATCCGCTATCAGGAGATCGAGGACGGCCCCGGCACGATCAAGGCGGAAACCTGTGACGAATGCGGCTGCTACGTGAAGATCCTGAATCAGCAGCAGGACGCCGCGCTCGAACCGCTCGCCGATGATGTCGGCAGCCTCGGCATCGATCTCCTGATGCGCGAGACGCCGTTCCGACGCGGCGCGTTCAATCCGTTCCTGTTGGGGTATTAGAACCTCGATGAACGCAAGTTTCCGTGCGATCCCATCCGTCGACGCCGTGCTGCGCACGCCGCCGGCGTTGTTTGCGACGGAGCGTTTCGGCCGGATGGCCGTCACGGACGCGGTGCGCGAGGCCCTTGATGGCGAGCGACAGGCCGCACGGGATGGCCGCCCGCTGCGCGACGCGCAAGCTGTCGCCGCGCTGGCGTTCTCGCAACTGGAGGCGGCGGCGCAATCCTCGCAGCGCCCGGTCTTCAACCTGACGGGAACGGTGCTGCACACCAATCTCGGCCGCGCGCTTCTCGCAGAAACCGCGATCGAGGCGATGACGGATGCGATGCGCCACCCGACCGCGCTGGAATTCGATCTGGAGACCGGTAAACGCGGCGAGCGTGACGATCATCTGCGCGCGCTCGTCTGCGAACTGACCGGCGCGGAAGACGCGACGCTCGTCAATAACAACGCCGCCGCCGTCCTCATCGTCCTCAACACGCTGGCCGGCCATGGCGGCGGGGCGGTCGTCTCGCGTGGCGAACTGATCGAGATCGGCGGCGCGTTCCGGATGCCTGACATCATGGCGCGTGCAGGCGCGCGGCTGGTCGAGATCGGCACGACCAACCGCACGCATGAGAAGGACTACAAGGCGGCACTCGACCAGGGCGATGTTTCCTTGATCCTCAAGGTACATACGTCGAACTATCGCATCGAAGGCTTCACCAAGGAGGTGGACGGGACGTCGCTCGCGCGGATCGCACATGATGCCGACGTGCCGTTCGTCAACGATCTGGGTTCGGGGACGCTGGTCGACCTCGCCCGATGGGGCCTGCGGCGCGAGCCGACCGTGCGCGAGGCGGTGGAGGAGGGTGCCGATATCGTCACCTTTTCCGGCGACAAGCTGCTCGGCGGCCCGCAGGCCGGCTTCATCGTCGGGCGCAAGGATTTGATCGCCGCGATCAACCGCAACCCGATGAAGCGGGCATTGCGCGTCGACAAGTTGCGGCTGGCGGCGCTGGAAGCCACGCTGAAGCTCTATCGCGATCCCGACCGTCTTGGCGAATGTCTGCCGACCTTGCGGCTTCTTGCGCGCAGCCGCGCAGAGATAACCCGGATGGCGGAGGCGATCCTGACGGACGCGCGCTCGGCCGTCGGCCCGGCATATATAGTCGAGATCGCCGATTGTGCGAGCCAGGTCGGATCGGGCGCACTGCCGCTCGACACACTCGCATCTTCGGCGCTCGCATTCCGCGCCGTCGACGGCAGCGGTTCGGCGCTCGACCGGCTGGCGACCGCCTTGCGCTCGCTTCCCGTCCCGGTCATCGGCCGCATTTCCGATGAGGCGCTGATGCTCGACCTGCGCTGCCTGGAGGACGCGCCGCGCTTCGTTGCCAATCTCCGGGGTCTCGCCGATGGGCTGGCTTGAACGTTTCCGGCGCGTCGCAGAACCGAAACGCGATCCGATGGACGAAGCGCTTTGCGCCGCAAGGGCCGGCGATTTCGTTGCCGCGCTCGCCATCTGGGAGCCGCTGGCGCGGGCTGGAAACGCACGGGCGCAGAACAATATCGCCGCTTGTTTTTCCGGCGGCCATGGCATCGACGAAAACCCCGAACTGGCCGCGAAATGGCTGAAGCTCTCCGCCGCACAGGGCGATCCGGTCGGCCAGCGCAATCTGGCGACGCTGCATTTTCGCGGCGAAGGTGTGGCGCAGGATGAAGACGAAGCGATACGGCTCTATCGCCTTGCCGCCGATCAGGGCGATGCGACGGCGCAGGACATGCTCTCCTGGATGCTGGCCGATCGTGACGATTATGCCGGCGCGCTCGCCTATGCCGAGCGAGCGGCCGCGCAAGGTGTCGCGGCGTCGATGACCCGGATCGGCAATCTTCATCACAACGCGCTGGGCGTCGAGCGCGACGCGGCCATCGCTGCCGATTGGTGGAGGAAGGCTGCGCTGCTGGGTGATGCAGACGGGCAGGCGATGCTCGGCGCGGCGCATATCACCGGCGCCGGCGTCCGCCGAGACGCCATCGCCGCGCTTGCCTGGCTCTTGCGCGCCCGCGATGGCGGGTCGAAGACGGCGCGGAACTTCATTCCCGCCGCGACCGCCGCGCTGACGCGGGACGAACGTGACGTTGCGAATGCGCTCGCCGCCCGCCCGCTCGCCAAGGAGGGCAGGTCATGATCATCGGCACGGCGGGGCATATCGACCATGGCAAGACGTCGCTCGTGCGGGCGCTGACGGGTGTCGAGACCGACCGGCTGAAAGAGGAGAAGGCGCGCGGCATCTCCATCGACCTCGGCTTTGCCTATCGCACGCTGGCGACAGGCGCGCGGATCGGATTTGTCGATGTGCCGGGCCATGAGCGTTTCATCCACACCATGCTGGCCGGCGCGGGCGGCATCGATTTCGCGCTTCTGGTCGTCGCGGCCGATGACGGCGTGATGCCGCAGACGCGGGAGCATCTGGCGATCCTCGACCTCCTCGGCGTGTCACGCGGTATCGTCGCCATCACAAAGGCCGATCTTGCCGGCGCGGACCGTCTGCTTTCCGTCGAGATCGAGATCGAAAGCCTGCTTGCCGGAACCTCGCTCGAAGGAACGGAGGTTCTTGCAGTGTCGAGCGCGACAGGGCAGGGCATCGCCGATCTCGAAACAAGACTTTCCAAGGCTGCGCTTGCCATCGGCCGGCGCGATGCTGCGGGCCGGTTTCGTCTTGCCGTCGACCGCGCCTTCATCATCCCAGGAGCCGGGACGGTCGTCACGGGCACCGTGCTTTCGGGCGAAATCGGCATCGGCGATCATGTCGTCGTGAGCCCGCGTGGTCTGTCGGCGCGGGTGCGCTCCATCCACGCCCAGAACGAAAAGGCCGAGCGCGGCCGGGCCGGTGACCGCTGTGCGCTCAATCTGGCCGGCGAGGGGATCGGCCGCGATGCGATCGCGCGGGGCGACATGGTCGTGGACCCGGATTTGCACGCGCCGACGGCACGCATCGATGCGGAACTGAATGTCCTTTCCGGCGAACCGAATCCGGTCGGCCAGTGGTTTCCCGTCCATCTCCATCATGCCTCCTGCGAAGTACCGGCACGCATCGTGCTGTTGCAGGACGAGCCGATCGTTCCGGGGAGCCGGGCTTTGGTCCAACTCGTACCCGACCGGCCGATTGCGGCGGCAGTCGGCGACCGGTTCGTCATTCGCGACACCTCGGCCCGGCGCACGATCGGCGGCGGGCGCTTCCTCGACCTGCGCGCACCGGCGCGGCGTCGACGCTCTCCAGAACGCCAGCGGCAGCTTGCCGCTTGCGCGCAAATCGAGCCTGCAGTGGCATTGCGCGCGATGCTCGATGCGCCGCCCTTCTTCCTCGATCTCGATGGCTTCGCGCGGGACCGGGCGATCAGCCCTTCGGCCATGAAGGTCATTGCCGAAGGGCTGATCCGCATTCCGCCCGAGACGGGTCAGATCGGCATGGCGCCGACCCGCTGGCTGCGCTTTCGCGACCGGATCATCGGTGATCTCGATGCCTATCATGCCGAAAATCCGGATCATCCCGGCATCGGGCTGGAGCGCCTGCGCATGATGGGCGAAGTGCGCCCGCCGGCGCCCGTTTTCCGCTTCGTTCTTCAAGGGCTCCAGCGGCAGGGCGAAATCTCGCTCGACGGCGCCTGGGTACGCCGTTCGAGCCATGTCGCAAGGCTGTCCGAGACGGATGAGGCCCTGTGGGACGAGATCGAGCCGCTTCTGTCCGGCGACCGGCGTTTTCGTCCGCCGCGCACGCGCGATCTTGCCGAGGTCTTCGCCGTGCCCGAGTCGGACATGCGTATGCTCTTGAAACGGGCAAGCCGCATGGGCCGCGTTCACGAGATCGCGCATGACAGCTTCTTTGCGCGACCGGTGGTGTCGGAAATCGTGGCGATCCTGCGGGAAATCGCCGCGAACAAACCGGAGGGCGAATTCATCGCCGCCGACCTGCGCGACCGGTTGGAAAACGGACGCAAGGTCTCTATTGAGATTCTGGAATTCTTCGACCGGCACGGCGTCACGCTTCGGCGCGGCGATCTGCGCCGGCTCAATGTCCACCGGCTCGATCTGTTCGGGCCGATGCGGCCCGAAGCGAACGAAGATGGAAGAGAATCGTCCCCGGTGGGGCGTCCGGACTTCAAATCCGGGTGGGGCCGTGAGACGGTCCCTGGTGGGTTCGACTCCCACTCTCCTCCGCCAGTTTCCCGGAAGATCTCATGACTGCCAGCCATTTCTTCCTCGACGACCTCGAACAGGCGGCAAAGACCTGCGAAAACGATGAGGCCGAGTTCCGCCGCACGATGAACGCGCGCGTCGCCGCGCTCGCGGAGGCGCGCGCGTTCGCTCATCGCCGCATGAATGTCATGCGCTCACTGTTCGACACCGTATCCCAGGCCGATGATCCCGCGATCGCCGTTGCGGCCGCTATTACAGCGTTGCGCAACCGGCTCGGATGGCGCGAGGACAGCGAGGCGCGGGACCAGGTCCTGGATCGATATGCAGGGCTGGCGCTGGCTGCTTTCCGCGCAACGCATGAGGACGTGACTGTCGCCGAGCCGGACGAACCGGCGCCGGATGTCGCAACCGCGCTCGCCGAATTCGAGGCGTGGTATGCGTCCGCCCGCGGAAAATCCTTCTGGGTGCTGTTCGAGCACTACATGCCGGAGACGCAACTTGTCGATTTCTGAGCGTCACAGCCGTTTCGACGCCTGGCTTTCCGGCGAGTATGAGCGCCGCGGCGACTTCACGATGATGGTCGTTCTCGTCGACGTCGCCGACACACGGATCGAGCTTTTGCGCTCGACCTTCATGAACGTCATCGGCGACGAGACGCGCTGGGTGGAATTGCGTGAACTGCTTTCAAGCTCGGGCGTCGCATGGAACGCAGCCGCCTTCTTTCCGGTCAGCGCCTTCTTCAATGGCCCCGTGCCGAACGAAATCGCGCGGAGTGAATTGCGCGATCTCGAAACCCGACTGCGCGAAGACCGCCAGGTTCTCAACGAAGGCCATTTCTTTGATCGCAAGGGCCGGCGGCTGAAAGTGGACGAGATCAGGCATTGACGCGCGAAACCTGTCTTTCAGTTCGCAATGGCCGGCATATCCGACTTCGCGACCTGCTTGATGCAGGCCTCCGCTGAGAGATCTCAGCGGACGCGATGCAGGACAGGCACGGCCATCATGATGATCGCGGCAGCGGCCAGAATGCCGACATGGCCCTTGCCTGCGGTTGCGCCTTTCATATTGTCTTCCGGATCGAATGCCTCGGCCGACCTGCCGAGCGTGTCGGCCATCGTGGCGCCGCGCGCGCCCATCGGCAAGTCGGCGCCGGTCGTCGTGTCGCGCGCGGTCTGGTGCTCCATCTCGGCATTGATCTCGGCGCCGACGATGACGATCATGGCCGAAATCCAGGTCCACATCATGAAGCCGATGACCGCGCCGAGCGATCCGTAGGTGGCGTTGTAGTCGGCGAAGTTCTGGAGGTAGAACGAGAAGCCGAGCGAGGTGACGATCCAGACCACCGAGGCGAAGCACGCGCCCCAGGACAGCCAGCGCCATTTGGCGGGCTCGCGGCTCGGGCCGAACCGGTAGAGCAGCGATATGCCGGTGACGATGATGAGAAGCATCGCCGGCCAGCGCAGGGCCGCGATCAACGTCGGACCGAAATCGTCGAGGCGCAGCAAAGCGAGGATGGCCGGCACCACGCCGACGGTGAAGATGAAGGCGATGGCAAGGAACATCGCGCCCAGCGTGAAGCAGAACGAGATCAGGTTGAGGCGGACGAACGAACGCTTCTCGTTTTCCTGGTTGGCGACGTTCATCGCCTCGAACATCGACTTGATGCCGTTATTGGCGCTCCACAGCGCGATCAGGAAGCCAAGCACGAAGCCGAAACTCAGGGCCTCGGGCCGCTGTTCGGCCAGCGCCTCCAGTTGGGCGTTGATCAGGTCCAAAGACGCCGAAGGCAGCAACCCGCCCAGAAACGAGATGTGGTCGCCCACCGTGACCGGATCGGCGACGAAGCCGTAAAGCGAAACGAAGGCGGCGAGGGCGGGAAACAGCGCCAACAGCAGGTAGAAGGTGACGCCGGCGGCGATCAGCATGACGCGATGTGCGTTGACATTCGCCCACACCCGCCAAGCAATGTCCTTCCAGCCCTTTGCCGGTATGGCCGATGGCCATTGTGCGCTCCGTCCGCGCCCCGTCGTCCTGCCCGTCTCGCTCATCCGTATCGCCCCCTTTTCCTTACATGAGCAAAACCTTGAAAGCGCCGATAGGTTGCATGGCACCATGACGCGCCAGTTTGTGGGCCAGCGCGCGCAAGCGCAGGCATTGCGAGACGAAACCGGCTATCAGGGAGCCCATGACCGAAGCCGAAACACCGCATCTCGACGACCGCTACGCGGCTTTTCGCCACTCGTCCTATCTGCGGTTCTGGGTGGCGCGGTTCTTCATGACGTTTGCGACGCAAATCGTGTCGGTCGCGGTCGGCTGGCAGGTCTACGACCTGACGCGCGATCCGTTCGACCTCGGCCTCGTCGGGCTCGTCCAGTTCGCGCCCGCCCTGCTGCTCGTGCTTGTCACGGGCGCGGTCGCGGACCGCTTCGGCCGGCGCTTCGTCATGGGGCTCGCCTCGCTGCTCGAAACGGGCTGCGCGGCGGCGCTCCTCTATCTTTCCTATCGCGGGCTGACGAGCGTGGCTCCCGTCTTCGCGGTGCTGCTCGTCTTCGGCATCGCGCGCGCCTTCTTCGGCCCGGCCTCCGCCTCGCTCGTCGCCAATCTCGTGCCGGCGAAGGATTTCGCCAACGCCGTCGCCTGGAACTCGTCGGCCTGGCAGACCGCGACCATCGTCGGCCCGGTTGCAGGCGGGCTGCTCTACGGTCTTGCAAGCGAAGCCGCCTATGGCACGGCGGCCGCGATGATGGGCATCGCCTCGCTTCTGATCTTCTCGATCCCCAAGCCGCAGCAGCATACCGAGACGGAACGTCCGTCGCTGGAAACGATCTTTGCCGGCTTCCGCTACATCCGCTCGGAAAAGGTGGTGCTGGGCGCGATCTCGCTCGATCTCTTCGCCGTGCTTCTAGGCGGCGCCGTCGCGCTCCTGCCGGTCTATGCGCGCGATATCCTCGAACTGGGGCCTTGGGGGCTCGGCCTTTTGCGCGCCGCACCCGGCATCGGCGCCATCGGCGTCGCCATCTGGCTCGCCGGCCATCCGATCCGCGACCATGCCGGCATCATCATGTTCGTCTTCGTGGGCCTGTTCGGCGTCTTCACCGCGATATTCGGGCTTTCCACCCTGCCATGGCTGTCGATCGTGGCGCTGGCGCTTCTGGGCGCGGCCGACATGATCTCGGTCTATATCCGCGAGACGCTGATCCAGCTCTGGACGCCGGACCGCGTGCGCGGCCGCGTCAATGCGGTCAACATGGTGTTCGTCGGCGCGTCGAACGAGCTTGGCGAGTTCCGGGCGGGCACGATGGCGGCGATGATCGGAACGGTTCCGGCGGTGGTGCTGGGCGGCGTCGGTGCTATCGGCGTCGCGGGCCTTTGGGCCTGGCTATTTCCCGAACTGCGCAAGGCGCGGCGTCTCGACGGACGCGTTTGACCGTTCGAACGCTTCGCGGTCGAAGATGAGTTTCAGGAAGCCGTCGAGCCAGGCCTTGAGCTTCAGGTCCCACAACATGCGGCCATGCAGATGGTCGCGGCCCTGCTGTGCGCCGGGCAGGACGAAGCGGTGGGCACCCTTGACCACCCATTTGTGCATCATGACGCGCGTCAGTTCGGCGTGAAACTGGATTCCCCAGGCGCTGTTTCCGTAGCGAAACGCCTGATTTGGATAGGATTCGGCTGTTGCCAGAAGTTTCGCGCCGGAGGGGAGTGAAAAGCCCTCGCGATGGAACTGGTAGACCATAGACGGCCAGTCGAGCGGCATGGCGCGGGCCTCGTCCGTCGCCTCGATCGGATACCAGCCGATCTCGACATGGCCGTCGTCGCGCCCGCCGACCTTGCCGCCCAGATGATTGACCAGCATCTGCGCGCCGAGGCAGATGCCGAGAAAGGGCTTGTCCTCGGCGAGCGGAACGGAAATCCAGTCGGTCTCGCGCCTGACGAATTCGTCGGGATCGTTGGCACTCATCGGGCCGCCGAAGACCACCGCGCCGGCATGGTCGGCCAGCGTTTCGGGCAGGGCCTCACCCAAAGGCGGGCGGCGGATGTCGAGATGGTAGCCGTCTGCCGCGAGCAACTGTCCGACGCGGCCGGGGCTCGAATGCTCCTGATGCAGAACGATCAGAATCTGCTTTCCATGTTGGGGCGCGGCTTTCGGGATCGGTGCGTGCAGCATTCGTCTATCCGTCGTTTTCGTCCCTGGCTTGCAAGCGGTCCGCAACGCGCTGCCGCAATGCGACGCGATCAGGCCCGTCGATGCCGACGAGTTCGGAAACGCGCCACACGATATTGTCTTCCAGCTCGTGGCGCTGGCCATCGGCATAGACCATTTCCCACAGGAGCGAGATCAACTCCTGCCGGCCGGGCTGGTCGAGATGGCGATTGATGACGCTTGTAAAGGCATAAAGATCGACCGCGTCGCGCTCGGCGGTCTCGCCCGCAACGAGGATGCGGTCGAGCTCGTTGCCGTCAAGACCGTAGGCTTCGGCGATCGTCCGGCGCAGCGCTTCCGCCTCGCCCGCCTCGCGCACGCCGTCCGCATCGATGATGTGATACATCAGCGCGGCGACCGCCACCCGCGGATCATCGGAACGGTCCGTATCGGTGCGACCTGCGGGAATGTCACGGAAAAGCGAAATCAGGCGATCAAGCATGAGGCGGTAGCAGCTCCCTTGCGGCGCGATCATCGAATCGCGCCCGGTTGCCTCCATTTAGCGCAAGGCGCGTGCGAAGGCCAATATCAAGGCAATCACCTTGGCGGTCCGAGTGGAGCCGGAGCGAGCATCGAAGGTGTGCTGGCTGGAACAGGGCCTGTTTTCCCGAAGATAACCTTCGCGAAAACGCCCCAAATCCAACAACCTCAGAACAGCTTGAAACGGCTCTCCGCAACCGGCTTCTCGCCCTCCTCGACGCCCGGATCATCGGGGATCGGCATCTTTGCCGGCCTGTCGTCGTCTTCCTCGATCCGGTCTGTATCGAGAGGGTCGGAAACCGCGGGCTCGACCATCGTTGAAGCCGGCTTCGGCACGAGCGGCACAACGGCCGCCGGAGCCTTTGCGTCGTTCGCGGCGACGGGGCGGTTTGCTTCGGGCTTCGGTGGCTGCTTGTCTTCCGGCTTGTCGGCTGGTTCGGCGTCGATCTGCGGGCGCTGATCGGCCGTCTTGACGGGGGAGAGGGGAGCCGGCGCCTCGTCGGCGACAGGGCTCGCTTCGGCTCCAGCCGGCGTCTTCTCCGATTTCTCTTCCGACGCCGGGTCCGTCTTCATCGTCTCTTCGGCGATGATGTCCTCGACCGGCTCCGGATCGGCGGCGACCACCGGCTTGGACGGACGGGGCTCCTCGTGCTCGATCGGAGCGGGCAGGGACGGCGTGATCGCCAGCGCCTCGTCGCCCGCCTCGATGACCTGGCCGAGCCGTTCGACCGGCGCGCGCCATTCGAATGCGTCGAGCCGCCCGGTGACCGGCGACATCGGCGCCCAACGATCGGAGACGAAACCATCGGCGACCCAGACCGGATCGCGCGGCGCGCGCACAGCCTTGCCCAGCCATTGGCGCACGCGGCCCTGATCGCCGGTTTCGGCTTCCTCGATGTCGGCCAGGAGCAGATAGGCGCCTTCGCGCGGTTCCTGCCGGATCGCGGCCTCGGCCTGCGCACGGGCGAGCTTGTAGTCGCCCGAAGCAAGCGCGGCGCCGGCGACTACAAGCGCGGATTCCGGGTTGTTCTGCTTCAGCGTTTGCAGTTTCTTCGCTCGCGTCAGGCGGTCGAGCGTCGAGTCGCCGAGACGCGCATTGACATAGGCGTCGGCAATTTCGGGATGCGCGTTGCGCTTCCAGCCGGCTTCGAGGATCTTCGCGCCCTTGCGCAGATCGTCGAGGCGGAACAGCGCCTTGGCGGCGATCACGGCGGCCGGCACGAGGTCGGGCGCGAGACGATGTGCCTCGAGCGCGGCGTTCTTCGCCTGCACCGGCTCGGCGTCGAGAAGTTCCATGGCCTTGGCCGTCAAAAGCACCGCCTTGCGGCGCTCGGCGGTCTCGCGGTCGATCTGCTGGGTCGATTTCTGCGTGTCGACGAGGCGCAGCGCGGCATCCCAGTCGCCGGCCTCGGACTTTTCCTCCAGAGCCGCGCCGGAGGCCCAGGCAAGCTGGGGGGCGGTTTCGACGGCGCGTTCGGCATAGTGCCGCGCGGCTTGGCGGTCGCCGACGCGCTCGGCTTCGAGATAAAGCCCGCGCAGGCCGAGAAGCTTCATCTCCGGCTTGTCGAGCATCGCCTCGAATTTCTGCCGCGCGGCCGGGTGGTCGCCTTCGAGCAGCGAGGCCTGCGCGTCGAGGAGATGGACCAGCGGCTCGCGGTCGGAGGACAGAAGCTTCATCGCCTCCTTCTTCTTGCGCCGCGCGAGCGCCGGATCGCCGGCGCCGGCCGCGATCATGCCCATCGACAGCGCCTCGTATCCCTGGTCGCGGCGGCGGTTGCGGAAATGGCGCGAGATCGCGTGCGGGCTGGTGACGATCGACTTGATCAGCCACCACGCGATCATTGCCGCGGCGACGACGGCCGTGATCAGGATCGCCGCGACCAGCAGGCTCACCTGCATCTGATAGCCGCCGAAGGTCAGCGTCAGGTCGCCCGGCCGGTCGGCGAGCCAGGCGAAGGCGAAGCCGAGGATGAAGACGGGAACGAGGAAGAACAGGATGCGGATCATGATGTGTCGTCCCCTCAGGTGCGCTGGAGCGCGGTGGTCAGAGCGCGGTCGATCAACCGGTCGGCGGCATGGCGGGCGCGCACCTTCGCCATGAAGTCGGCGCCGGCAGCCTGCACGTTTTCCGGCAGGCCGTCATATTCGGAGATCGCGCGCTCATAGTCGTCGGCCCGCACGAAGGCTTCCAGCCGCGCGACTTTCGCGCCGACATCCTCGCCCTCGGCCATGCCGACCGGGCGGACCTGCACCAACGAGCGGGCGCTGGCCGAGAGCCGGTCCATGATGCCGGCATTCTCGTCGACGCCGGTCGAGGCGGCGACCATCGCCTGCGCGGCCGGTCCCGCTTCTTCGGCGATCTGCGCCCGCGTCGCGACACCTTCGGCGGCGAAGTCGCGCAAATCTCCGACCTCCGCCGCTTCGGCGTCGAGCCCGGCATAGGTTTCGAGTTCGGTCATGAAGGGCTCGCCGCGATCGATCGCGGATTTCAGGGCCGAAGCCGCGATGACACGCTCCGATCCGCTGTTCTCGACTTCGGCAAGGCGCGCCTCGATCTCGTCGAGCCGCGCTGCATTGGCGTTCGAGGCCTCGCCGGCGCTCGCAAGCTGCTGCTCGACTTCGGCGAGCGCGGCTTCGGCGTCGGGTGCATCGTTGACGGCGGCGATCGCCTGTTCGAGCGCGGCGAGCCGGTCGTCGGTCGCCGACGTGTCGCCGGAGGCGGTACGCAGTTCCTCGATCTCGGTCCGCAAAGCGGCCACGTCGTCGTCTGCGCCGGCATTCGCGATCTCGCCGCGCAAGGTCTCGATCTCGGCCTGGAGCGCTGCGAGCTGCTCGTCATCGCCGCTCTGCGCGCCCGGCCAGATGCCGGCCGCCTGAAGCCCCGCGCCGAGCGCGAGCACGATCAAGCCGCCGACGATGCCTGCCATCAAGGCGCTGCCGCCGCGCCTGGCATCCGGCTGGGCGGCGGCAGAGAGGGTGGAGCTCGCCTGCGAGGTGGCAAAGGCCGACGGCGTTGCCGGCTTCGGCTCGGATTTCGGAGGGGAATTCGCGGTGTCAGCCGTCTTCGGCGCGGATGGAGCGGCAGGCTTTGCGGGCTCCGCCTTGGCGGCGGGCGCCTTGGGTTCCTTCACGGGCTCCGGCTTGGCTTCGACGGCTGCTGCCGCTGCCTTTTCCGCGCTGATCGCCGCCGGATCGGTGATGTCGCTGATATTTTCTTCCGACGTGCCGGGCTTTGCCGCCTTGTCGTCGAGACGCGTCACGTCCTTCGGGTCGATATCGATGGTCGATCCGGCCTTCTTAGGCTCCGAATAGCGTGATTTCGGCGTCTTCGACATGCCACTCCCCTTCAGTTCCCAGATGCGGCCGCGGCCGCGCGTTGATCCAGTTCGGCCAGTCTCGCCAGCATGGCGGGTTCGTCAGGCGTCGCGGCGAGCACCGTTTTGCGGCCTTTCAGCCCAGCCGCCGCCTCGGCGGAAATGCAGACGAAAATCGTGGACTCAAAGCTGGAAGGCGCCTCAGCAACGACCCCGCTCAGGATTTCGCCCCCGCGCTGCGAATAGACCAATGCCGTCCAAAACGGCTCAGCCCCCGGTTTGGTTCCGATTTCACCTGGCGAATATTCGACCGGCCGCGCATCGTAGAGCTTGATTTCGGTGACGAAATGCCCCGCATCCTCAAGCATCCGCTTCAGGTCCGGCCGGCGCACACGGCCGGTCAGATGCAGCACATGCGACGGCGCGCCGAGGTGACGGGAAAGCGTTTCGGCGAGCGTTCCGGCATCGCGCGCGATCGATGCAACGGGTCGTCCCGCCGCCTCGGCGGTCTTGGCTCCGACGACATGAAGCGGCAGATCGCGCAAGGCAACCATCATGGCATCGGGTGCGTGGCGAAAGGCATTGGCGCTCGTTGCCACGACGATATCAATTCCTTCCGGCAAGGCGGCCGGCACCAGCGGCACGATCCGCGTCAGCGGCAGAACGACCGGCTCGAAGCCATGCTCGGCGAGCCGCGCGGCGGTGGCGGATGCGCCGGGCTCGGGCCGTGTCACCAGCACGCGGCGGCGCATGTCAGGTCCAGCTTTCGAAGAAGGTGGGTCCGGCGCGGTCGCGGATTTCCGCGCCGGCCCTGGCGCCGATCGATGCGGCGTCGCCGGTGCGGCCCTCGGCCCGGATTTCGTAGGCCTGGCGGCCGTCGGGCGAGAGGATCATTCCGAAGAAGGAGAGGGCGTCGCCGTCGATCCGCGCGTGGCCGGCGAGCGGCGTGCGGCAGGAGCCGTCGAGCGTCGCGAGAAAGGCGCGTTCGCAGGTCAGCGCCCGCGTCGTCGCCTCGTGCCCGATGGGCGCGAGAAGCTCTCCGATCCGCGCGTCGCTTATGCGGCTCTCGATGCAGATCGCGCCCTGTCCGGGGGCCGGGGGAAATGCATCGACCGGCAGAAGTTCGGTTACGACATGGTCAAGCGCGAGCCGCTTCAGCCCGGCATGGGCGAGCAGCGTTCCATCCACGACACCCTCGGCGAGCTTGCGCAGCCGCGTCTGGACGTTGCCTCGGTAGAGCACCACGTCGATGTCGGGCCGCAGACGCCGGATCAACGCCTGCCGGCGCAGCGACGAGGAGCCGATGACGGCATTGTGCGGGAGATCGTCGAGCCTTGGCGCCGCGCGGCCGATATAGGCGTCGCGCACGTCCTCGCGTTCGAGGAAGCAGGACAGTTCCAACCCGTTTGGCAGCACGGTCGGCATATCCTTGGAGGAATGGACGGCGATGTCAATCGCGCCCGAAAGAAGCGCCTCCTCGATTTCCTTGGTGAACAAGCCCTTGCCGCCGGCCTCGGACAGCGGACGATCCTGGATGCGGTCGCCGGAGGTCGAGATCACCACGATCTCGAACGCGTCCTGAGGCAGGCCGTGCGCCGCCATCAGCCGGGCGCGCGTCTCCTCCGCCTGGGCCAGCGCCAGGGCGCTGCCGCGCGTTCCGATCCTCAACAGGTCTGTTTGCATCGATGGCCGTCCGTGATAGGTCGCCACTTCCTAAAGCAGGATGGCCGGTCGCCGCAACCGAACGGCCGATTTCAGAGGATCGTAGCGACGATATGCGCGTGCTGGGCATCGAGACGAGCTGCGACGAAACGGCGGCGGCGGTGGTCGAGCGGACCGATGACGGCGCGCCGCGCATCCTGTCCAACATCGTGCTCAGCCAGATCGCGGACCACGCGGTCTTCGGCGGCGTGGTGCCGGAAATCGCGGCCCGCGCGCATGTCGAGGCTGCCGACGGCGTGATCGAGGCGGCGCTGGCTGATGCAGGCGTGGCGCTCGCCGACCTCGACGCCATCGCGGTCACGGCCGGGCCGGGCCTCATCGGCGGACTGATCGTCGGACTGATGACGGCGAAGGCGTTGTCGGCCGCGTCGGGCGTGCCGTTCGTCGCGATCAACCATCTGGAGGGTCACGCGCTCACCGCGCGGCTGGTCGAGCCAGTCGCCTTTCCCTATCTTCTTCTTCTCGTCTCCGGTGGCCACACGCAGATCGTCGAGGTGCGCGGCGTTGGCGACTATCGCCGGCTCGGCTCGACCATCGACGACGCGCTGGGCGAGGCCTTCGACAAGACGGCGAAGCTTCTCGGCCTGCCTTATCCGGGCGGACCCAGCGTCGAGGAGTGGGCGGCGCGCGGTGATCTGAAGCGCTTTGCGTTTCCGCGCCCCCTGCGCGGCGAGCCGCGTCCGGATTTTTCCTTCTCCGGCCTCAAGACCGCCGTGCGGCAGGCCGCAAATTCCATCGCGCCGCTGTCGGATCAGGATGTCGCGGACATCTGCGCATCGTTCCAGCACGCCATCGTCGAGACGTTGCAGGAGCGACTCGGCAAGGCGTTGTCGGCATTTCCCGCTGTGGCGGACCGCGTGCTGGTCGTCGCCGGTGGCGTCGCGGCCAACAAGGCCATCCGCGCCGCGCTCGAATCTTCCTGCGCGGCCGCCGGATTCCGTCTGATCGCGCCGCCTCTGGCGCTTTGCACCGACAATGCCGCGATGATCGCCTGGGCCGGCCTCGAAAGGCTGGCGGCGGGCGTTGAAGTGGAAGCTGCGATGATGCTCGCGCCCCGTTCGCGTTGGCCGCTCGACGAAGCCGCCGCGCCTGTCATCGGGTCGGGCAAAAGGGGAGCCAAGGCTTGAGCGCGAAAATCGCCATTCTGGGGGGTGGCGCCTGGGGCACGGCGCTGGCCGTCACGATGATCCGCGCCGGCCACGCGGCGCGGCTGTGGGCGCGAGATGCGGAGACGGTCGCGGCGATCAACGAGCGCCGCGAGAACCCGGGCTATCTGCCAGGCGTCACGCTCGACGAGGGGCTGGTCGCCTCCACCGATCTTGGAACGACGCTTCATGGCGTCGACGCGATCCTGAGCGTCATCCCGACGCAGGCGACGCGGGAGGTGCTGTCGCACGCGGCTCCGTATATTGCGCCCGGCGTGCCGCTGGTGCTGGCCGCCAAGGGCATCGAGCGCGTGACCGGGCGCCTGGTCTCCGAGATCGCCGCCGAGCTTCTGCCCGTCTCGCCCATAGCCGCGCTGTCCGGCCCGAGCTTTGCGACCGACGTGGTGCGCGGCCTGCCGACGGCGGTGACGGTCGCCTGCGAGGACGGCGACCGGGCCTTCGCGCTTGCCGAACTGCTTTCCGCGCCGGCCTTCCGCTGCTACTCGACCGACGATCTCGTCGGCGTGGAGATCGGCGGCGCATTGAAGAACGTTCTCGCCATTGCCGCCGGCGCGGTGTCGGGGGCCGGCCTTGGCGCGAGCGCGCAGGCGGCCACCATCACACGCGGCTTCGTCGAGTTGCGCCGTATCGGCGCCGCATTCGGCGCGCGGCCCGAAACGCTGATGGGACTTTCCGGCCTCGGCGATCTCCTGCTCACCTGCGGCTCGGCGCAATCGCGCAATTTCGCCTATGGCATGGCGCTCGGCGCGGGCAAGCCGCGTGAGAGGCTGGCGCTGGCGGAAGGCGCGGCGACGGCGGGCGTTGCGCTTCGGATCGCGCGCGAGCGCGGCGTCGACGCGCCGATCATCGAGGCGACCGCCGAACTGATCGACGGACACATCACGATGAAGGACGCCGCGACGCGGCTTCTGGCGCGGCCGCTGAAGAGCGAGGCGGAGTAGTCGCCTTTACCGCGCCATCGCGTGATATTCGTCGTTCGGACGCATGTCGATCGCGGCCGCCACCCGGTTCGACATGTTGTAGAACCCGACCGTCGAGGCGATGTCGAAGATATCCCGGTCCGAAAAGCCCGCATCGCGCAGGCCCTTCCGATCCGCTTCCTCGATCTTGTCGGGGCTTTCGGTCAGCCTGACCGCGAAATCGAGCATCGCCTTTTGCTTTGCCGGCAGGTCGGCAGCGCGATAATTGGTCACCATCATCTCGCCGAGCTTCGGGTCGCCCGACAATTGCCGCACCGCCGCGCCGTGGGCGACGAGGCAGTAATGACAGTGGTTCACCGACGAGACCGCGACCGCGATCATCTCGCGTTCGAGCTTGGACAGGCCGGATTCGCCGAGCATCAGGTCATTGTACATGTCGGTGAAGGCGCGCAGCTTCTTCTCGTCGAAAGAATAGGCGCGCAGCACGTTCGGCACGAGGCCGAGCTTCTCCTCGCATTTGGCGAAATAGGCTTTGGTGCCGTCCGACAGTTCGGGCTGTTCGATGTTCAGTGCCGTGACCCGCTTGCTCATGCCGTCATCTCCCTTTCAAACTTGTCTGTAACTGACGCAACGTCGCGCATTTTCGTGAAACCGGTGCCACTTTCCCGGCGGATGTTCTAGTCTCGAAAGAAAAACAGGATGAAATCGGGGAGATCGCCATCCATGGCCGAGCGAAAGACCGCAACCGCATCGAAAGTCAAGGCCGAGGCGGGCGCCGAAAAGCTCGCCGGGTTCTTCAAGGCGCGGGCGCCGGAAGAAGACCGAAAGGCCTATACGGCGGAAGCCTTCGCGACGGCGGGCGCACTCGCCTATCGGGCGTTGAAAAAACACAAGCGCGGCGACAGCCTGATCGTCTTCGACAATGAGGGCGAGATCGCGCGGCAGGGCCGCACCGTCACCGCCATCACGGTCATCAACGACAACATGCCCTTCCTGTTCGATTCGGTTCTTGCCGAGATCACCGAGCAGGCCGGCGAAGCCGCGCTCGTCCTGCACCCCGTCGTGCTCGTGCGTCACGACAAGAAGGGCGTTGCCGAACTTCTGGGCGAAGCGGGCAGCGTCAAGGGGGACGATGCGACGGACCGGGTTTCGATCATCCATGTTCATGTCTCGAAGCTGACGGCGGAGGAATGCGACGCGCTCGAACGCGGGCTGGAACGCGTTCTCGACCAGGTCAAGCTTTCAGTCTCGAACTGGAAGCCGATGCTCGCCCGCCTCGACCAGGCGATCAGCGAATATCGCTACCAGCCGGTGCCGATCGACAAGGATCAGATCGGAGAAGCGATCGCCTTCCTCGAATGGCTGCGCGACGACAACTTCACCTTTCTTGGAATGCGCGAACTGCGCTATTCGGGCGGCGCGGAAAGCGGCACGCTGGAGCGCTCGCCCAAGGGCGGGCTCGGCATCCTCGCCAATGACGAGGTGCGCGTCCTGCGCCGCGGCGGCGAGCCGGTCTCCACCACGCCGGAAATCCGCGCCTTCCTGCACGGACCCGAAGCGCTGCTCGTCACCAAGGCCAATGCCAAGTCGGTCGTCCACCGGCGCATCTATCTCGACTATATCGGGGTCAAGACATTCGACCAGAAGGGCAAGCTCAAGGGCGAACTGCGCATCGTCGGCCTGTTCACCTCCACCGCCTATACCCGTTCGGTGATGAAGATCCCCTATCTGCGCTCCAAGGCGCAGGCGGTGATCGAGAAGTCCGGCTTCGACCCATCCGACCATTCGGGCAAGGCGCTGATCAACGTCCTTGAATCCTACCCGCGCGACGAACTGTTCCAGATCTCCGTGCCGATCCTGCGCAAGCACGCCGAGGCGATCCTGGCGCTCGGAGAGCGGCCACGCGTCCGGGCGCTCTACCGCATCGACCAGTTCGACCGCTTCGTCTCCGCCATCGTCTACGTGCCGCGCGACCGCTACGATTCCGAGGTGCGGGAGCGGATCGGGCAGTATCTGGTGAGGGCGTTCGACGGCCGGCTGTCGGCCTATTATCCTGCGTTTCCGGAAGGCTCGCTCGCCCGTGTCCACTTCATCATCGGCCGCTCCGGGGGCAAGACGCCGAAGGTCGAACCGGCCGATCTGGAGTCCGGCATCCGCGACATCGTGCGGACCTGGGATGACGCGCTGCGCGAGGAGGTGAGCCAAAACCTTGCCGATCCGAAGCTCGCAGCGCTCGCCGCCGGTTTCGACCAGACCTATCGCAACAGCTTCTCCGCCGCCGTCGCGATGCGCGACGCGGCCGTCATTTCCGGGATCGACGACGGCAATCCGATCGCGATCGACTTCTATCGCGAACTGGACGAGAAAGCCTTCCTGGCCGGACTCAAGATCTACCATCTGGGCGAGCCGGTGGCGCTGTCGAAACGCGTGCCGCTCCTTGAGAACATGGGCTTCCGGGTGATCTCGGAGCGCACCTTCGAGATCGCGCGGGCGGGTGCGAAGCCGGTCTTCCTGCATGACATGGAGCTTGAAAGCAGCTCTGGCGGAGCGATCGATCTGACTGACGGCGGCGCGCTTCTGGCCGACGTGTTCCTGTCGGTCTGGAACGGGCGGAGCGACAATGATTCCTATGCCGCCCTTGTCCAGACGGCGGGGTTGACGGCGCGGAACATCGGCCTTCTGCGCGCCTATGGCCGCTATCTCCAGCAGGCGGGGATTCCCCAAAATCAGGAGTTCGTCGCCTCGGTCCTGAACCGCTATCCTGCCATTGCGGACCACCTGATCTCGCTTTTTTCGGCTCGTTTCGACCCGAAATCGGCTGAAAACAGCGAAGTTTCAGCCCAAAAAGCGGTCGATTCGATCGAAACGGCGCTGGAATCCGTGCCGCAGATCGACGATGACGCCGTCATCCGGCGCTATCTGAATCTCATCCAGTCGACGCTTCGGACCAATTTCCATGCGCCAGACAAGGATGGCGTATCGCTTGCCCTGAAGCTCGATTCGCGCTCCGTGCGAGGTCTGCCCGCGCCGCGGCCGTGGCGGGAGATCTTCGTCTACGGGCCAGAGGTCGAGGGCGTTCACCTGCGCTTCGGCGCGGTGGCGCGGGGCGGGCTTCGCTGGTCGGACCGGGCGCAGGACTACCGCACCGAGGTGCTCGGGCTCGTCAAGGCGCAGCAGGTCAAGAATGCCGTGATCGTGCCGGTCGGCGCGAAAGGCGGGTTCTTCCCGAAACAGTTGCCGGCCGGCGGTTCGCGCGGCGAGATTTTCGAGGCGGGCAAGAAGGCCTATGTGAACTTCATCACTTCGCTCCTGTCCGTCACCGACAATATCGAGGGCGAGCATGTGGTGCCGCCGGCGGATGTCGTGCGGCATGACGGGGACGACCCGTATTTCGTCGTCGCGGCCGACAAGGGAACGGCGACATTCTCCGATACGGCGAATGCGATCAGCCAGGCGCACGGGTTCTGGCTCGACGACGCCTTTGCCTCGGGCGGGTCGGCGGGCTACGACCACAAGAAAATGGGCATCACCGCGCGCGGCGCGTGGGAAGCGGTGAAGCGGCATTTCCGCGAGATGAACCGCGACATCCAGACCGAGCCGTTCACCGTCGTCGGCGTCGGCGACATGTCGGGCGACGTGTTCGGCAACGGAATGCTGCTTTCCAAGGCGACGAAGCTCATCGCCGCGTTCGACCATCGCGACATCTTCATCGACCCCGATCCGAACATGGCTTCGTCCTTCGAGGAACGGCAACGGCTTTTCGACAAGGGCCAGTCGAGCTGGCAGGACTATGACCGGTCGAAGCTTTCGGAAGGCGGCGTCATCGTCTCGCGCAGCCAGAAGTCGATCGAGCTTTCCAAGACCGCCGCCGCCGCAATCGGCCTGTCCTCGACGACAGCGACGCCGGTCGAGATCATGCGCGCGATCCTGATGGCCGATGTGGACCTTCTCTGGTTCGGCGGCATCGGCACCTATGTGCGGGCCGAGGCCGAGAGCAATGCCGATGTCGGCGACAAGGCCAACGACACGCTGCGGATCACCGCGAAACAGGTGAACGCCAAGGTGATCGGGGAGGGCGCCAATCTCGGCGTCACACAGCGGGCGCGCATCGAATACGGGATGAATGGCGGACGCTGCAATTCCGACGCGATCGACAATTCGGCCGGGGTCAACTCCTCCGACGTCGAGGTCAACATCAAGATCGCGCTCGCGTCCGCAATGCGGGCCGGCGACCTGACGCGGCCCAACCGCGACAAGCTGCTCGCCGACATGACCGACGAGGTGGCGGATCTGGTTCTTGCCAACAACTACCGGCAGTCGCTGGCGATCTCGCTGACCGCGCTGCGCGGGACTGCCGACCTCAGCTATCAGGAGCGCTTCATGGAGGCGCTCGAAGCGCGCGGCCTGCTCGACCGCGACGTCGAGGTGCTGCCATCGACCGCGGCCATGGCCGAGCGCGAAGTGCGCGGGACGCCGCTGACGCGGGCAGAGATCGGCGTTCTGCTCGCCTATGCCAAGATCGTGCTCTTCGACGATGTCGTCGCAAGCGCAGTGCCCGACGATCCGCATCTCGAAGCCGACCTGCTGGATTATTTTCCGCAGAAGATGGTCAGGAAATTCGCCGGTCCGATCAAATCGCACCGGCTGCGGCGCGAGATCATCTCGAGTCAGCTCGCCAACGAAGCGATCAACCGCGGCGGGCCGTCCTTCGTCAGCCGGCTCCAGGATCTGACGGGACGCTCCGCGGCCGAGATCGTCGCCGCCTTCGCCGTGGTGCGCGACGGTTTCGACCTGCCCGCGCTCTATGCCGAAATCGATGCGCTCGACGCGAAGATCGACGGCGCCGCGCAGCTCGAACTCTATCAGCAGGTCGGCCGGCTTGTGCATTCGGCGAGCGCCTGGTTCCTCAAGAACGATCTGACGTCGGACCTGATCGGGGCCGAGATCGACGACCTGCAAAAAGCGCGAAAGTCGCTGGAGCCGAAGCTGGCGCGGATGCTTCCGCCGTTCACGCAAGAGAGGCAGGAAGAGCGGATCGCCGGCCTGCTCAAGGCCGGGGTGTCGCAAAAGCTTGCCGAACGCATCATCCAGCTTCACGTCGCCGAACTCATTCCGGACATCGCGCTGGTAGCACAAACGGCGAAGGCGGAGCTGGAGATCGCCGCACGCGCCTTCTTCGCCGTCACCGAGGCGTTCCGGATCGGCCGCATCGCCGATGCGGCGCGGTCGATCTCGCCGTCCGACTATTATGACGGGCTGGCGCTGGCGCGCGCGACCGATCAGATCAACGCCGCGCGACGCGGCATCGCGGCAGCCGCGCTCAGCGCCTTCCCGAAGGAAAAGGCGCCCGTCGAAGCCTGGATCGAGGCGGGCGGACTGCGGATATCGCGCACGCGCGACCGGCTGCAAAGCCTGACGGAAGGCGGCGACATCACCGTTTCGCGCCTGACGGTCGCGGCCGGGCTGATGTCGGATTTGACGGATGTAAGTCCGGCTTAGAAAAAGACACTGTGCGCGCCCTGGCGCGCGGAACGGGGGCGGAATGGACGGGACTGTCGAGCCGCGCGCGAGCAAGCGCGCGATCCGGGGCTGGATGCTCTTCGACTGGGCGCAGCAGCCCTTTCACACGCTGATCATCACCTTCGTCTTCGCGCCCTATTTCGCGGCCGCCGTCGCGCCGGACGCGGCGCGGGGGCAGGAACTCTGGGGCTATGCAACGGGGATCGGCGGGCTCCTGATCGCCTTTTCCTCGCCGGTCCTCGGCGCGATCGCCGATGCGAGCGGGCCGCGCAAGCCATGGATCGCGGTATTTTCGGTCATCGGCGTCTTCGGCTGCTGGATGCTGTGGTTCGCCGCGCCGGGCATGGACGACCTGACCTGGATACTGGTCATCATCGCGGTCGCGGTGTTCGGCATGGAATATGCCGCCGTCTTCAACAACGCGATGATGCCGACGCTGGTGCCGCGCTCCGAGCTCGGGCGGCTTTCGGGCTCGGCCTGGGGCCTCGGCTATGTCGGCGGGCTGATCTCGCTGATCATGGTGCTGGGCTTCATGTCGGCCTCGCCGGAGACCGGGCGCACGCTGATCGGGTTAGAGCCGGTGCTCGGGCTCGACCCGCCGATGCGGGAGGGCGACCGGGCGGCCGGGCCTCTGACGGCGCTCTGGTATCTCGTCTTCATCGTCCCGATGTTCCTGTTCACCCCCGACGTGACGCGCAAGCCGGCGATCAGGGGCGCGGTGCGCGACGGGCTTTCCAAGCTGAAGCAGACGTTGAGGCGCTTGCCGTCCGAGCGCAGCTACTTCTCCTTCCTGATCTCGTCGATGTTCTATCGCGACGGGCTCAACGCGCTCTATGCCTTCGGCGGCATCTATGCGGCGGGTGTGCTGGGACTGACGATCATCCAGATCGGCATTTTCGGCATCCTCTCCAACATCACCGGCGCGATCGGCGCCTATGTCGGCGGGCGCATGGACCAGCGCTTCGGGCCGAAGATCGTCGTCGCCTGGTCGGCCGTGATCCTGGCGTTGTGCTGCGCGCTCATCATCTCCACGACGCAGACGCAGGTTCTGTTCATGCCGGTGGCCGAGGGCAGCGGACTGCCGGTGCTGGTGTTCTATTTCGCCGGCTGCCTGATCGGGGCGGCGGGCGGATCGATCCAGGCAGCCTCGCGCACGCTTCTGGTCGACCAGGTCGATACGGACCGCGTGACCGAGGCGTTCGGGCTCTACGCGCTGTCGGGCAAGGCGACGACTTTCATCGGGCCGCTCTCGATCGCACTCGTGACCGGCATCGTCGCCTCGGAAGGGTTCGGGCTTTCGCCGGTCGACGCGCAGCGCGTCGGCGTGACGCCGATCATCTTGCTCTTCATCATCGGGCTCGCGCTGCTGCCCTTCGTGAAAAGCCGGCATCGGGAGGCGACCGCATGACCCCCTTGCCATCGTCGGCCAAGGGTCCCACATTGGGGCCGTGTTCAACGAACTGAAAGGAGGTGATCCGATGTCGAGTGTTATCGTTACCCGTAGCGTGGCCCGAGCGGATTGCCCTTTCGGGAAGCAGCCTTCCTGACGGGGTTGATGCGCGGCCGGGCCTGACCCGGATGCCGCGCTGCGGATAAGAGACACGGAAGGGCCGGTCGGCGAGACCGGCCCTTTTTCGTTTGGGCCACGCCGCTACATCGTCAGGAAGAGGCTTTCGGTGTTGCGGATGATCTCGCTGAACGCCGCGTCGAGTTCCGGACCGGTCGACGCTTCGTAGTAGTGCTTGATGGCGCCGGTATCGTCGCTCGAGCATGCCTTCAAGACACTCTTCGCATCGCGTTTTTGCTGCGCGGTCATCGATCTGTTGTCGAGATCGAAGCCGATCGTGAAGATTTCGATGCCATCGGCCTTCATCCGGTCGCACAGCGCTTCGGCAGTGGTGCGGGCCGCGCGGCCCTGCGCGTTGACGCCTTGGCGCGAATCGCCGCCGGCGAAGACGGTGTTGAACTGGCCGTCCGTCATCAGTATCGCGATCTTGCCGACATCGCGCGGGTCGGCATCTGCCGGACCGGCACCGAGGCGCGCGTTGCGGATCGTGTCGCGCCATTCGCGCGACAGCATGTATTGCGTCCACTGGATGCCGATGGAGCCGGCGGTGTAGCCGACCGCGTTAAAGGCATTGATGGAGCGCTTGAGCGCGTCGGCGTCGGCGGTCAGGGGTACGACCGTCGCCTTGGGGCAGTCCTTCGTGGCGAGACGGTCGTCACGGTTGATGCGTGCGTAAAATCTCCTGTTCGGGTCGCCGGGATATTCACGCAGCGTTATTGGGCCGGCATCCGAATAGTCGGGCGAGAGGTCGGGCAGCTTGCGCTCGGTCGCGCAATTGTCGGCAAAGCTGCCGGTGTTGTCGGATATGTAGCGCGCGCTTGCACCGACATAAGACGGCAGGTCGCTCCCGCCCTTGCGTTCCTGGAAGACCACCGACGAGGAGGCGAGCGTACCGACATTGACCGCCTCCGCATAAGGCACGATCGATACCCGGACTCGCGGGTTGCGCTGGTCCTGTCCACCGAGAAGCGCATCAACGGCGTTGGTCGCGGCGCTCTTCAAATCCTTGATTTTTTGCCCCGCCATCGAGCCGGTGACGTCGAGCATCATCGCGACTTCGATTCGGCGGTCGGAATAGAGTGCGGCAGTGGCGGCGGCGACGTCGCGCGTCTTTTCCGCGCCGAAGAGCGGGAAGGCGAGGTCGATATTGGCCCTGGCGGTGGCCTCGACGGTGCGGGCGGTACGGTCGACGGTCAGCGTCTCCAGCGTGACCGCGCCTTCGCGGGCGAATGCGCCGCCGCCATTGGCAAACAGAAACGCCTCGACGGAAGCGCGGGCGTCGTCCTCGGCAATGACCCCCGTCGTGAGGTCGCGCGCGGTGGAGGCGACGGCGGCGTCGAGCGCATTTTGCAGCGCCGAGCGTGTGTTCATCAACTGAGCGGTGTTGACGCCGAAGCCGGCACCGACCGCCAGCATGGACAGGGCCGCACCCGTCAGGATCGCGAAATTGCCGCGCCGGTCGGACATGAACCGGGTGATGATGTTCGAAAATCGTGCCATCCGTCTCTCCTCGTCGGCCGCCGCGGCCAGTTGCGGGGAGAGGTGCAGGATCGACGCCACAAGTCGGGGTCGCCGACTGTTCCGATGGCAAGCTATTGAAAAAAATGATGTTTACCGGCGGTTAGGGTTAGCGATGGGTTAATATCGGAGTGCGTGCGCGGGTATGCGCTGGAGCCTGTTCCAATCCGGCTTTTCACATCGTCCCGATATGAAACATCAATCGCACCAGGAGGCGCGGGCCTTGCCGTCATAGGGACGCACGATGCCGGCCGTCAGCAATCGGTCGACGATCGGCTCGCCTTCGGGCGTTTCGATATCGGCGACGACGCGGCCGAAGAACTTGTCGCCATCGACATTGCGGACGTGGAAGGCGCCAGATGCCAGGAGATGCGCGAGTGCTTCGCGCGCGTGGAGCGCGGCCGTCTTTTCCGCCGTGCAGCGGGCGCGCAATTCCGGCGCATCGATGCCGCGAAGGCGAACCGACACGCGAACCGTGTGGCCCGGCCAGACATGAACGTCGGCCTCGACCGTGTCGCCGTCGATGACGCGCACGAGGCTCGCACGGACCGGGCCGGCAATTTCGCCAGCGTGGGCGGGAAGGGCAAGCAAAGCCAGGAGCAAAATAGGAATAAAAGCCATTCGGCATTTATTCCTATCTATGGTTCTCTGGCAAGGGGGTCAGGCGGAAAGACTGAGCGGGGCGTCGGCGGCGCGGGGCGCGCGGCGCATGTCGGCCGCCATCGGCTCCGATTTCTGCTCGTAGGTCCAGACCTCGAACTTGTTCAACTGATGCGCGCCGAAGGTGTGGACGATCGGCACGTCGGTCGCGTCGCGGCCACGCGCAAGGACCACGCGGCCTGTCCGCGGGATGTTGTGGCGGGCGTCGAACGTATACCAGCCGCCGTCGAGATAGACCTCGAACCAGGCGGAGAAGTCCATCGGGGCGGGGTCGGCGGGCACGTTGATGTCGCCGAGATAGCCCGTCGCATAACGGGCCGGGATGTTCATCGCGCGGCAGAGCGTGACGGCGAGATGGGCGAAGTCGCGGCAGACGCCGACGCGCTCCTCATAGGCCTGGCCGGCGGTGCGGCTGGCGCGGGCATAGCCGTAGCTGAACGAGATGCGGTTGTGGACGAAGTCGCAGATCGCCTGGACGCGCTGCCAGCCCGGCTCGACCTTGCCGAACAACTGCCAGGCGATCGGCGTCATCAGGTCGGTCTCGCAATAGCGGCTGCCGAGAAGATAGACCAGCGTGTCGGCCGGCAACTGGTCGACGGGCACCTCGCCGGCATTCTCGGCGATCGCGTCGGGCTTTCCCGAATCCTCGACAACCGCGTCGTAGCGGACGGTGAAATCGCCCTGCGGCGCGACGAGGCGGCGGCAGCGATTGCCGAACTGGTCGACATAGGTGCGCATCGGCACCATCGGATTGGAGGTGACGCCGCTTTGCCAGCGGATGTCGGCCCGGCGGTCAGGGTGAAGGTCGAGCGAGAGGATCAAGGGCGTTGGCTGCGCGCAACCGATCGCGATTTCGTAGCCGAGACGAATGAGCATACCGCAACCCTTCCTCGTATGGTGTTCAAGGGTCTAACTCGCGATGGGCCCGGCTGTTCCTCCCGCGATGCGGCAATTCGTGCGGCAAGCGATAGATTAGAAATCGCTTGCGCGACCTTTTACCTCCCAGTCGCCGTAGCGGGCGGGATCGCGCCCGCCGCGCCCGCCTTTTTCGAACGGCAGATCGGCCTCGGCTGTATCGTAGTCGCGCCGGCGCGCCTCGGCTTCCGCGAGCGCACGGCGGGCGGCGTCGGTGAGAATGCGTGGCACGGGGTCGTCGGCGTGGTCGGACATGGCGTTCGGTGACTGCGATATTGAAACGAGGGCTTGATCTTCCCATCATATAAGCCGCATTCACGCGCTTTGCGACTGCCCGAGACGAGGACAGGACAACGAGATGAACATCATGCGCACCGCCATGCTTCTGGCGTTCATGACGGCGCTCTTCATGGGCGTCGGCCATCTGATCGGCGGGTCGGGTGGCATGATGATCGCCTTCTTCGTCGCGGCTGCGATGAACCTCTTTTCCTACTGGAACTCCGACAAGATGGTATTGCGGATGCACAATGCCGTCGAGGTCGACGAGCGCTCGGCGCCCGACTATTACGGCATGGTGCGCGACCTCGCCGCGCGGGCGGAACTGCCGATGCCCAAGGTCTATCTGATCCGGGAAGACCAGCCGAACGCGTTCGCCACCGGTCGTAATCCGCAGAACGCTGCTGTCGCCGCGACGACGGGGCTGCTCGACCGGCTGTCCTATGACGAGGTGGCGGGCGTGATGGCGCACGAGCTTGCGCATGTGCAGAACCGCGACACGCTGACCATGACGATCACCGCGACGATCGCCGGCGCGATCTCGATGCTGGCCAATTTCGCGTTCTTCTTTCGCGGCAACAACAACAATCCGCTCGGCTTTATCGGCGTTCTGGTCGCTATGATCGTCGCGCCGCTGGCGGCGATGATGGTGCAGATGGCGATCAGCCGGACGCGCGAATATGCGGCCGACCGGCGCGGGGCGGAGATCTGCGGCAACCCGCAATCGCTGGCCTCGGCTTTGAACAAGATCGCGAGTTCCGCCGGCCGCCTGCGCAACGACAATGCCGAGCGCAACCCGGCGACGGCGCACATGTTCATCATCAACCCGCTGTCGGGCGAGAAGATGGACAATCTCTTCTCCACTCACCCCGACACGCAAAACCGCATCGCTGCGCTGATGAAGATGCAGGGCGAGTTCGGGGCGCAGGCCGCCGCGCAGCCATCGGACAGCGGACCGTGGGGCGGCGATGCGCCGTCCGGCCCGCGAGGCCCGTGGTCGTGAGCGCGGTGAAGACTGCGCGCGCCAAACCACAGCACACCGAAAACCATGACGACGCGCCGGGCCTTGCCGCCCGGCGCGCTGCCGTTCGCCTGCTGGGGGCGGTGATCGACACGAAGACGCCGCTCGACGGGCTGACGGATGGCGAGCACGGCCATCCGCAATATCGCGCGCTCGACCTGCGCGACCGGGGACTGGTGCGCGCGATCCTGACCACGGCGCTGAGGCACCGGATGGCGATCAAGGCGCTGATCGACGCGCGGCTGGACCGGAAGCTGCCGTCCAACGCGGCGGCGCTGAATCACATCCTCCATGTCGGCGCGGCGCAATTGCTTTTCCTCGACATTCCCGACAGCGCTGCGGTCGACCTCGCCGTGACCCACGCCAAGGCCGATCCGCGCACGCGCCGCTTCGCCAACCTCGTCAACGCTGTCCTGCGCGAGATCGGGCGGCGCAAGGAGCGCGCGCTGCCGGCGGTGCTGCAAAAGACGGTCGAGGCGCCGGGCTGGTTCGCCGAACGGCTGGAAGCGGCCTATGGGAAGGGCCAGACACGCGCGATCCTCGACATGCACCTTCATGAGGCGGCGATCGACCTGACGGTGAAGTCGAACCCGGACGACTGGGCGCAAAGGCTCGGCGGCTTCGTGCTGCCGACGGGCACCGTGCGGCTGACCTCAATCGAGGGACCGGTTTCCGAGCTTGCCGGCTTCGCCGAGGGCGAATGGTGGGTGCAGGACGCGGCCGCCGCCCTGCCGGCGCGGCTGATGGGCGACATTGACGGCCTGCGCGTAGCCGACATCTGCGCGGCGCCCGGCGGCAAGACGGCGCAGCTTGCGCGGGCGGGGGCAAGGGTCGTCGCGATCGAGAAGGTGCCGAACCGGGCGAAGCGCCTTGCCGGCAATCTGGAGCGGTTGAGATTCGAGGCCGAGATCGTCGTCGCCGACCTCTTCGAGCACCAGCCGGACGAACTTTACGATGCCGTGCTGCTCGACGCGCCCTGCTCGTCGACGGGCACGATCCGCCGCCATCCCGATGTGCTGTGGACGAAGACGCCCGAGGACGTTGCGCGGCTCGCAGGGCTTCAAAGACGGATGCTCGACCATGCCGCGACCCTGGTGAAGCCGGGCGGCACGATCCTGTTCTGCAACTGCTCGCTCGACCCGGAAGAGGGCGAGGCGATGATGGCGGAGGCGCTTGCGGCGAACAAGCGTCTTGAGCGCGCGCCATTCGCGCCCGGTGAGTTCCCGTTCGTCGACAGCTTCCTGGATGGCGAGGGCGCGGTTCGCACGACGCCCGCCGGCCTGCCCGACGCCGATCCGAAGCGGGCCGGGCTCGACGGATTCTATGCTGTCCGATTACGGGTCAAAGCGTGATCGTTCCAATTTGAAACGCATTTGATCTTCGCACAAACAGTTGAATCAGCTATGATTCCCCGACTACCTGCATCGCAAATCGCCCGGAAACGTCGTTTTCCAGCGGGCGCGATGCCCAGGGGCTGCATCGCGGAGCGGCGATGAGGAGGTCGGGGTCTTGGCAATGGCGTTGAACTACGATCCCCAATTGTGGGGTTTCGTGGCGAGCGAGGCATGGCGCCGTGCTCGCCGGCGCCTGCGTTCGGGGCCGCTCTATCGGTGGCGCTTTGCCGGCCGGACGCCGCAGCGCATTCTGATCGCGCCGCCGGACCTGCGGCTTGCCGACGGATCGCTGGCGCAGGAATTCTACCGTGGCCGCTTTCCGCTCGCAGGTTCCGTCATCGCGACGAACGGCACGTCGCCCTTTCGCGCCGAGCGCGCGCCGGTCGCATGGTTCGAAGCGCTGCACGCCTTTCGATGGCTGCGCCACATGCGCGCCGCCGAAACCAATCTTGCCGCCGGCAATGCCCGCGCGCTCGTCTCCGACTGGATCGCGATCCACGGACGGCGCATCAAGGGTCCCGCCTGGGCACCGGCGATCGTCGCCAAGAGGCTGATCGCCTGGCTTCAGCATTCGTCGATCGTGCTCGCGGGCGCCGATATCCAGTTCTACCGCGTGTTCCTGAAATCTCTCGCCGTCCAGATGCGCTATCTGCGCGCCGTCGCCGGCGAGATGCCGGACGGCGAGGAACGCTTGCGCGCGCGGATATCGATCGCCTTCGCGACGCTTTCGCTGCCATCCTCGCCGGCGCGGCTTCATGCGACGTCGAAGGCGCTGGCGAGCGAACTCGACCGGCAGATATTGCCCGACGGCGTGCATATCTCGCGCAATCCCGGCGCGGTGCTGGAACTGCTCGCCGACCTCCTGCCGTTGCGCCAGACCTATTTCAACCAGGCCGAGGCGCCGCCCGACGCGCTGATCAACGCCATCGAGCGGATGCTGCCGGCGCTGCGCTTCTTCCGCCACCAGGACGGAGTGCTGGCGCGCTTCAACGGCATGGGCGCGACGAGCCACGACCGGGTCGCGGCGATTCTCCATCATGACGATACCGGTGGCGCGCCGATCCTGCACGCCTCGCATGGGGGATACGACCGCATGGCGATGGGAGGCACGACGATCATCGCCGATACCGGCGCGCCGCCGCCGCCAGACGTCAGCCATGAAGCGCAGGCCGGGTGCCTCGCCTTCGAGATGTCGTCGGGGCGTCACCATTTCATCGTCAATTGCGGCGTCGACAGCTATGGGGCGGAGGATTTCCGCCTGCTCTCCCGCTCGACGGCTGCGCATTCGACGGCGACGGTGAACGAGACCTCCTCTGCGCGCTTCAACCTGCCGAACCGTCTGCGCGCCATGGTCGGCTCGCCGCTAATCGGGCCGATCCGCAAGGTTCGGGCAAAAAGGTTCGACAGCCCCGGCATCCAGGGAGTCTCGGCAAGCCATGACGGCTATGTCCAACGTTTCGGCATCGTGCATGAGCGCGAAATGATGCTGACGGCGGGCGGCGACGTGTTCGAGGGCACGGACCGGTTCTTCACCGACCGCAACGGGCTCGCCCGGCCCGGGCCCGGCATGACGGTGCAGATCCGTTTTCACCTGCATCCCGACATCGGCGTCTTCCGCAACGAACGCGGGCAACTCGTGCTCAAGGGGAACGAGACGGATATCTGGACGGTCGACGTCGAGGGCGTCGCGCCGATGGTCGAGGAGTCGATGTTCTTCGCCTCGATCGGCGGACCACGGCGGTCGCGGCAGTTGGTCGTCGAGATCGACCCGTCCGTGCTGCCGGAGGTGGCGTGGCGGTTCACGCGGGTGGAGAAGATCTGACGGGTTGCGCTCTGGCGCACCCCCCCTCTGCCCTGCCGGGCATCTCCCCCTCGAGGGGGAGATCACGCTCTTCTCGACCAATCCCATGGATTGATTCACCGCCGAGGTGTGATAGGCGGGGCGCACCTCCCGTTTGCCCAAAGGACATCCGCCATGGCCGTCGCGTCGAAGAACATTCCCGCACCCGACCGCGTGCGCGTCACGCGCGCGCTGCTTTCCGTCTCCGACAAGGCCGGCCTCGTCGAACTCGCTCGCGAACTGGCGGCGCTCGGGGTCGAACTCGTGTCGACGGGCGGGACGGCGAAGGCGATCGCGCAGGCGGGACTGGCCGTGAAGGACGTTTCCGACCTGACCGGCTTCCCCGAGATCATGGATGGGCGCGTGAAGACGCTGCACCCATCCGTCCATGGCGGGCTTCTGGCTATCCGCGACGATGCGGAGCACCGGCAGGCCATGGAGGCCCACGGCATCGGGCCGATCGACCTTGCGATCATCAATCTCTACCCCTTCGAGGAGGTGAGGCGCAGGGGCGGCGATTATGCGGCAACGGTGGAGAACATCGACATCGGCGGGCCGGCCATGGTGCGCGCCTCTGCCAAGAACCACGCCTATGTCGCGATCATCACCGACCCTGCCGACTATGGCCGCCTCGTCGAGACGCTGAAGTCAAATGACGGCGAGACGGGCTACCGCTTCCGGCAGGAACTGGCGGCGAAAGCCTTTGCGCGCTCGGCTTCCTATGATGCGGCGATCTCGGGCTGGTTCGCCGAGGCGCTGGAGATCGAGGCGCCCGCGTCGCGCGCGTTTGGCGGCAGGCTCGAAAGCGTCATGCGGTATGGCGAGAACCCGCACCAGAAGGCCGCGTTCTACGTCAATGGCGATCCGCGGCCGGGCGTGGCGACGGCGCGGCAACTTCAGGGCAAGCAGCTTTCCTACAACAACATCAACGACACCGATGCGGCCTTCGAGCTCGTCGGCGAGTTCGCGCCGGAAGCGGGTGCGGCGGTCGCGATCATCAAGCACGCCAACCCCTGCGGCGTGGGCACCGGCGGCACGCTGCGGGATGCCTATCTGAAGGCGGTCGAATGCGACCCGGTGTCGGCCTTTGGCGGGATCGTCGCATTGAACGGCCTGCTCGACGCCGAGGCGGCGGAGGAAATCGTCAAGACGTTCACCGAGGTCATCATCGCGCCGGAGGCTTCCAACGAGGCGATCGCGTTGGTGGCGGCGAAGAAGAATCTGCGGCTGCTGGTGACCGGCGGGCTGCCGGACCCGCGCGCGACGGGGCTGGCCTTCAAGTCAGTCGCGGGCGGGATGCTCGTGCAGGGCAGAGACAATGGTGTGGTCGACGATCTCGACCTGAAGGTCGTGACCAGCCGGGCGCCGTCAGACGCGGAGATGGCCGATCTGCGCTTTGCGTTTCGCGTCGCCAAGCATGTGAAGTCGAACGCCATCGTCTACGCGCGGGACGGCGCGACGGTCGGCATCGGCGCCGGGCAGATGAGTCGGGTGGATTCCTCGCGAATCGCGGTGCGCAAGGCGCTCGACGCGGCGGAGGCGGCAGGCTGGGCCGAGCCCAAGACCAAGGGCTCGGTGGTGGCGTCGGACGCGTTCTTCCCCTTCGCCGACGGACTGATCGCGGCGATCGAGGCCGGGGCGACGGCGGTGATCCAGCCGGGCGGTTCGATGCGAGACGACGAGGTGATCGCGGCGGCGGACATGCATGGGATCGCGATGGTGTTCACCGGGATGCGGCACTTCCGACACTAGGATCGTCGATATCAAGGCATGTGCGGCCTGCAAACGGCAGTCTTCTGTGCTTCCGGTGCTCACGTACCAATGTACGCTCCGCTCCGGTTCTCGAAGCCCACCGCTTTCGGCACGCACAAGCCTGATCTCGATCGACCCTAGCCCGCGCCGTCGTGCGGTGGGACAGCGCAGAACCCCTACTTCTTCTTGTTCTGGCGGTTGTCGACGAGATCGTCGACGACGGCGGGGTCGGCCAGCGTCGAGGTGTCGCCGAGCGCGCCGTAGTCGTCCTCGGCGATCTTTCTCAAAATTCTGCGCATGATCTTGCCCGAGCGGGTCTTCGGCAGGCCGGGCGCGAACTGGATCTTGTCGGGCGAGGCGATCGGGCCGATCTCCTTGCGCACATGGGCGACGAGTTCTTTCTTCAATTCCTCCGAGCCTTCCTCGCCCGCCATCAGCGTGACGTAGCAATAGATGCCCTGGCCCTTGAGATCATGCGGGTAGCCGACGACGGCGGCTTCCGAGACCTTGTCGTGAGAGACGAGGGCGGATTCGACCTCGGCGGTGCCCATGCGGTGGCCGGAGACGTTGAGGACGTCGTCGACGCGGCCGGTGATCCAGTAATAACCGTCGGCGTCGCGCCGGCAGCCGTCGCCGGTGAAGTACTTGCCCTTGTAGGTCGAGAAGTAGGTCTGGATGAAGCGCTCGTGGTCGCCATAGACCGTGCGCATCTGGCCGGGCCATGAGTCCGTGATGCACAGATTGCCGTCGGCCGCGCCCTCGATCACCTGGCCTTCATTGTCGACGAGTTGCGGCTGGATGCCGAAGAAGGGCTTGGTCGCCGAGCCGGCCTTCAGGTCGATGGCGCCGGGCAGCGGCGTGATCAGGATGCCGCCGGTCTCGGTCTGCCACCAAGTGTCGACAATGGGCGAGCGCTTGTCGCCGACGACGTTGTAGTACCATTCCCAGGCTTCCGGGTTGATCGGCTCGCCGACCGAGCCGAGCAGGCGCAGCGACTTGCGCGAGGAGCGCTTCACATGATCGTCGCCCGCGCCCATCAGGGCGCGGATGGCGGTTGGGGCGGTGTAGAAGATGTTGACCTGGTGCTTGTCGACGACCTCCCACAGACGGCCGGCGTTCGGGTAGTTCGGCACGCCCTCGAACATCAGCGTCGTCGCGCCGTTGGCGAGCGGGCCGTAGACGATGTAGGAATGGCCGGTGACCCAGCCGACATCGGCGGTACACCAGTAGATGTCTTCCTCGTGATAGTCGAAGACGTACTCATGCGTCATCGAGGCGTAGACGAGATAGCCGCCGGTGGTGTGAAGCACGCCCTTGGGCTTGCCGGTAGAGCCGGACGTGTAGAGAATGAAGAGTGGGTCCTCGGCCTTCATCTTTTCCGGCTTGCAGTCCGGCTTCGCCGTGCGGACCTCGTCGTGATACCAAAGGTCGCGGCCCTCGGCCCAGCCGACCTTGCCGCCGGTGCGGCGCACGACGAGCACGTTCTTCACCGTGACCTTGTTCTTTGCGGCAATGTCGATCGCCTTGTCGGTGTTCTCCTTCAAGGGAATCGATTTTCCGCCGCGCAGGCCCTCGTCGGCGGTGATGACGAAGGTCGATTCGCAATCGACGATGCGGCCGGCCAGCGCGTCCGGGGAGAAGCCGCCGAAAACAACGGAGTGGATCGCGCCGATGCGCGCGCAGGCGAGCATCGCATAGGCCGCCTCAGGGATCATCGGCATGTAGATGGTGACGCGGTCGCCCTTTTTGACGCCGCGCGCCTTCAGGACGTTGGCCAGCCGGCAGACATGTTCGTGAAGTTCCCGATAGGTGATCTTCTTGTCGTCATAGGGATTGTCGCCTTCCCAGATGATGGCGACCTGATCGCCGCGCTTCTTCAGGTGGCGGTCGATGCAGTTGTGGGAGACGTTGGTGCGGCCGTCCTCGAACCATTTGATCGAGACCTTGCCATTGAAAGAGGTGTTCTTGACCTTGGTGTAGGGTGTGAACCAGTCGATCCGCTTGCCGTGCTTGTCCCAGAATTTCTCCGGATTCGTGACGCTGTCCTTGTACCACTTCTCGTAGGTTTCCCGGTCGATCAGCGCACGCTTCTTCCATTCCGGCTTGACGCGATGGACTTTCACCTCGGACATGCAGTTCCTCCCGATCGGATGTTTTGCGGCCCCAGCCGCTCAAGATGCGGGCATTATTAGCATTTGGGCCGCAGGCACAACATTAGACGATGGGTGCGGCGCATACACGGTCGGGAACGACGGCAGCACTTCTCATCCCTTGCTGCCAAGACTCTGATTCAATGCGATAAATTTGTCTTGAGCGAGGCCGGCGTCAGTAGACGGTTAACATTTGCAGCCGCACAATGATCCTCGCTTCATGAGCGAATGCGGGGTGCAAAGCCATGCAACGTGCACGTGAAATGGAACTGATGCTCCAGGGCTACGGCCTGACGACGGCGCAGATCCTCTACCGGATGCCGGATCATCCCGGTCTGCTGCAAAGCTTTCTCTGGCAGCAGTACGATCTGGCGCCGAAATTCCCCGAACTCTTCCGCTTTCTCGACTTCTGGCGCGAAAAGCTCGACGGGCCGCTTCATTCGGTAAGCTACACGCACAAAAAGCTGATCTCGCCGAACGAATGGCGGAACGTGAGCGGGGAATTGGTGATTCACTGACGACCGCCTACCGGCTCCCGAAGATCGCCGAGCCGACGCGGACTGAGGTCGCGCCGAACTGGATGGCCGTCTCGTAGTCGCCGGACATGCCCATGGAGAGCTTTTCGATGCCGGCTTCACGGGCGAGCTTGTCGAGAAGGGCGAAGTGCGGGCCGGGGTTTTCGTCGAAGGGTGGGATCGCCATCAGGCCCTCGATGGCGAGGCCGTATACTTCGCGGCAGCGTGCAACGAAGGTGACGGTTTCGCCTGGGTCGATGCCGGCCTTCTGGTCTTCGAGGCCGGTATTGACCTGGACGTAGAGGCGGGGGCGCTTGCCCTGCCGCTCCATCTCCTTGGCCAGTTCGGCTGCGATCTTCTCGCGGTCGACGGTTTCGATGACGTCGAACAGGGCGACGGCTTCCCTGGACTTGTTGGACTGGAGCGGGCCGATCAGATGGAGTTCGAGATCGGGGAAGGTCTCGCGCAGGGCGGGCCATTTGCCTTGCGCCTCCTGCACGCGGTTTTCTCCGAAGACGCGCTGGCCAGCGTCGAGGACGGGACGGATCGCGTCGGCCTCGAAGGTCTTCGATACGGCGACGAGCGCGACTTCGTCGGACCGTCCGGCGTCCTCGCTGGCTTTGGCAATCTTGGTTCGAACTTCGGCGAGACGGGCGACGACGTCGGACATATCGGCTCCGGGAATCCACATGGAGTTGATCTTTCACCTTATCCGTGGTGAAGACCTGACGAATTTTCGAGCACCTTATCCGGCGAATTCCCAGTCATGGCAACCGAACGATACAATCCGCGCGCAAGCGAACCGAAATGGCAGAAGGCGTGGGACGATGCCCAGCTCTTCGCCACTAAGAACGACGATTCGCGCGAGAAATACTACGTGCTCGAGATGTTCCCCTATCCGTCGGGGCGCATCCATATGGGCCATGTGCGCAATTATGCGATGGGCGACGTGGTGGCGCGCTACAAGCGCGCGGCCGGATACAACGTGCTGCACCCGATGGGCTGGGACGCCTTCGGCCTGCCGGCCGAGAATGCCGCGCGCGACAACAAGGTCAATCCGCGCGACTGGACCTATGCCAATATCGAGACGATGAAGGGCCAGTTGAAGACGATGGGCCTGTCGCTCGACTGGGCGCGCGAATTCGCGACCTGCGACCCGAGCTACTACAAGCACCAGCAGAAGATGTTCCTCGACTTCTGGAAGGCCGGGCTCGTCGAGCGCCGCAACGCCAAGGTCAACTGGGACCCCGAGGACATGACCGTGCTCGCCAACGAGCAGGTGATCGACGGGCGCGGCTGGCGCTCCGGCGCGCTGGTCGAGCAACGCGACCTGACGCAATGGTTCTTCAAGATCACGTCGATGGCGCAGGACCTGCTCGACGGGCTCGACACGCTTCCCCGCTGGCCCGAGAAGGTCAAGCTGATGCAGTCGAACTGGATCGGGCGCTCGCGCGGGATCGAGATCTCGTTCCCGATGACGGAGCCCGGCCACGGCCTTGACGAGATCGTCTGCTTTTCGACGCGACCGGACACGATGCATGGCGCAAGCTTCATCGCGATCGCTCCCGATCATCCGCTTTCCCTTGAAATGGAGGCGCGGAACGAGGCGCTTGCCAAATTCAACGCCGAGTGCCGCCGGATCGGCACGTCGGAGGAAGCGCTGGAAAAGGCCGAGAAACTCGGTTTCGACACGGGTCTTCGCGTTCGCCATCCGGCCGAGGCGCGCGACCTGCCGGTCTGGGTCGGCAATTTCGTGCTGATGGGATATGGCACGGGCGCCGTCTTCGGCTGCCCCGCCCACGATCAGCGCGATCTCGACTTCGCGCGCAAATACGGCCTGCCGGTGCGCAACGCCTTCCACCTGCCCGACGAGGCGGAGGAGGTCGGCGACGAGGCCCTCATCCCCGAAAAGAGCGCGCGCGTGGTCTATGTCGATCACTTCGCGGGGATCGGCGAAGCGACGAGCGAGGAAGCGATCGAACGAACGATCGCGTGGTTCGAGGCGAAAGGCTTCGGCAAGGGCGTGACGCGCTTTCGCCTGCGCGACTGGCTGATCTCGCGCCAGCGCTACTGGGGCTGCCCGATCCCGGTCATCCATTGCGACGAATGCGGCGCGGTGCCGGTGCCGGCGGATCAGTTGCCGGTGCGTCTGCCCGACGAGGTGTCGTTCGACAGGCCGGGCAATCCGCTCGACCACCATCCGACGTGGAAGCACGTTTCCTGCCCGAACTGCGGTAGGGCTGCCCGCCGCGACACCGACACGATGGACACGTTCGTCGATTCCTCGTGGTATTTCGCGCGCTTCACCGATCCGTGGAACGAGGATCAGCCGACCGACCTCGCCCATGTCGACGGGCCGAACGGGTGGCTGGCGGTCAACCAGTATATCGGCGGCATCGAGCACGCGATCCTGCATCTCCTCTATTCCCGTTTCTTCGCACGCGCGATGAAGGCGACGGCGCATCTGAACAGCGTCGAGGAGCCGTTCGAGGGCCTGTTCACGCAGGGCATGGTCGTTCACGAGACCTATCGCGGCCCCAAGGGCTGGGTGACGCCGGCGGAAGTGAAGCTGGAGGAGGTCGACGGCCAGCGACGGGCCAGCCTGATCGCGACCGGCGAGGACATCGCCATCGGCTCGATCGAGAAGATGTCGAAGTCGAAGAAAAACGTGGTCGACCCGGACGACATCATCGCCTCCTACGGCGCGGATACGGCGCGCTGGTTCATGCTGTCGGATTCGCCGCCCGACCGCGACGTGATCTGGACGGAAGCCGGCGTCGAAGGGGCGCACCGCTTCGTGCAGCGCGTCTGGCGTCTGGTTTCGGAAGCTTCGGAGATGCTGAAGGGTGTTTCCGGCGCGCCGGCGCATGACGGCGAAGCGTCTGCCATTTCCAAGCTCGCACACAAGACGGTGAAGGCCGTCGGCGCGGATATCGAGCGTCTTGGTTTCAACAAGGCGGTCGCGCGACTCTACGAACTCGTCAATGCGCTGGCGCCGCATGTGCAGAAGATTTCGATGGCGAGCGACACCGACAAGGCGGCGCTTCGCGACGCCTTCGACAAGCTGCTCGTCATGATCGCGCCGATGATGCCGCATCTGGCCGAAGAGTGCTGGGCGGCGCTGGGCGGCGAGGGCCTGATCGCGAATCAGCCCTGGCCGCAATTCGACGCGAGCCTGACCGTCGACGACGAGATCACGCTGCCGGTCCAGGTCAACGGCAAGAAGCGGGGCGATTTGACAATCGCGCGCGACGCGGACCAATCTGCCGTCGAGGCGGCGGCGCTCGCCCTCGACGCCGTGCAAAAGGCGCTCGACGGCAAGGCGCCGCGCAAGATCATCGTCGTGCCGCAGAGGATCGTGAATGTCGTTGCTTGATCGGAACCGGCTGCGGCTGGCAGGGCTTGGCCTCGCGTTTTCGCTCGCGGCTGCCGCAGGCTGCACGGTGCAGCCACTCTACGGAACGGGCGGGACGACAGCGAGCGGCGCGCCGATGAGCGCGGAACTCGCCGCGGTCGCGGTCTCGCCGGTCAGCGACCGCGTCAGCCAGGAGGTGCGCAATCATCTGATCTTCCTGTTATCGGGCGGCGCCGGCGAGCCGTCAGCACCACGCTACACGGCGCAGCTTTCCGTCTCGGTCGCCGACGCCGCCGCGGCCTCGGTCCAGGTGGGGCGCGACGAGGAGCCGACGGCATCGCTCGTCACGGTCGCCGTCGCATATACGCTGACGGACGCCACCGGCAACCGGATCGGCATGGGTTCGCGCTCGGCTCAGGCGGCATATGACGTTTCGCGCCAGCAATTCGCCGCGCTGCGCGCCTCGCGCGACGCACAGAACAGGGCAGCGCGCGAATCGGCCGAACTCGTTCGACTTGCGATTGCGCAGGATATTTCCCGGCTATCTACACGTTAGCTAATATTCAGGAACTTTTTGTTACCGAAGCCATTCTTGCAAGAATGTCATGGGCGCGTCATCCCGTTCGGCGATGAAGGCGCATGACGGAGTGCATAGTATGAACATTCGGCAAGCGCCGTACAGTCTTACCTCGATCGTCAGTTACCTGCTGCCTGCGGGCCAGCCGCGGGATCATGTCGTCGACCAGCTCATCGCCGAGCGCGCGACGCACCTGTCGCGCAACCCGGTGTGGCCGGCGCTGCGGCCGCTGATCTACCGCTATTTCGATTATGATCTCGCCGTCTCCATGGCGAACGACATGGCGCCTCTCTCGGGCATCGAAGCGTTCGACTATCTGTCGAAGCTGCTGGCAATGAACGTGACGGTGACCGGTCTTGACAACATTCCCAAGAGCGGAGGGTTCGTTCTCGCGCCGAGCCACCCGACAGGTATCGCAGACGGCATCGCGGTCTACGAGTTGATGAAGCCGGTGCGCAACGATCTTTCGATCTTCGCCAATCGAGACGCACTCCGGGTTTCGGCGGGCCTGCGCGACCTGATCATCCCGGTCGAGTGGCGGCAGGGCGAAAAGAGCCATTCAAAGAGCCGCGACACGCTGGAAATGACCGCCAAGGCGTTTTCCAACGAGCGCGCCGTGGTGCTGTTCCCCTCGGGCCGGATCGCTTACTGGAACAAGGACAAGCTGACGGAGCGTCCGTGGCAGCCGTCGTTCGTGGCGCTGGCGCGGCGCTACAATGTGCCGGTCGTGCCGGCACACATCACGGCGCGCAATTCAGGCCTGTTCTACTTCCTGTCGAAATATTCGACCGAGATGCGCGACATGACCGTATTCCACGAACTTTTGAACAAGAAGAACCGGCCCTTCGAGATCACCGTCGGCAAGCCGATCGCACCGGACTTGTTGCAGGGGGATGCTGGCGAGGTCGCGGCGCTGTTGCAAAAGCACACGGTCGAGGACCTGGCGCGCGATCCAGGCGCGGAATTCCGCCGGTAAGATGCAAAAAACCCCGCGCGAGGCGGGGTTTTTCATAGGCGGAACCTTCAGCCGATCTTCTGGCCTGTCTTGGCCCAGTCGGCGAGGAAGGCTTCCAGGCCCTTGTCGGTGAGCGGGTGCTTGACCAGCGCCTTCAAGGTTGCAGGCGGCACGGTCGCGACATCGGCGCCGATCAGCGCTGCGAGCTTGACGTGGCTGACCGTGCGGATCGAGGCGGCGAGAATTTCGGTCGTGAAATCGTAGTTGTCGTAGATGGTGCGGATCTCGGAGATCAGCTCCATGCCGTCGGTGCCCATGTCGTCGATGCGGCCGATGAAGGGCGAGATGAAGGTGGCGCCGGCCTTGGCGGCGAGAAGCGCCTGGTTGGCCGAAAAGCAAAGCGTGACGTTGACGAGACGGCCGTCACCGGTGATCGCCTTGCAGGCCTTGAGGCCGTCGAGCGTCAGCGGCAGCTTGATGCAGATATTGTCGGCGATCTTCGACAGAACGTCGGCCTCGCGCATCATCTCGGCATAGTCGGTGGCGGCGACTTCGGCCGAAACAGGGCCGTCGACGATGTCGCAGATCTCCCTGGTGACTTCCTTGATGTCGCGGCCCGACTTCAGAATCAGCGACGGGTTGGTCGTCACGCCATCGAGCAGGCCGTACTCGTTGAGTTCGCGGATGTCGGCGACGTCGGCCGTATCGACGAAGAATTTCATGTGCGTCTCCTTCATGTGGCGGGTAAGGCGCCGCCGAAAACCGTTGGGCCTTGCACTAGCGCAAGATCGGGGCAAGGTCACGTCCGATGAGCCAAGATTCGCCCTCTCTCTTTTTGCCGCGCCCTGTCGTGCCCGTTCTCGTGCCGATGCCGGCCGACCGGGCCTATTCCTATGCCGTGCCGAACGGGATGAGCGTCGGGCCGGGCTCGATCGTACGCGTGCCGCTCGGGCCGCGGCTGGTTGCGGGGGTCGTGTGGGACGGCGACGGGGGATCGGTCGATCCGAAGAAATTGCGACCGATCGACCATGTCTTCGACTGCCCGCCGATCGGCGAGGAACTGCGCCGTTTCGTCGACTGGGTGGCCGGCTATACGCTCTCGCCGCCCGGCATGGTGGCGCGGATGCTGCTGCGCGCGCCGGCGGCGTTCGATCCCGAGCCGATGATCGAGGGGCTGGTGCTTTCGGGCGCAGAGCCCGACCGGATGACGGATGCGCGCAGGCGCGTGCTCGAAATGGCGTCGGATGGGCTTGCCTGGACGCGCTCGGGCCTGGCGCGGGCGGCCGGCACATCGCTGACCGTCATTGACGGGCTGAAAGCTCAGCGTGTCTTCGACGAGGCGCTGATCGCGCCGCAGCCGGTGGTCGCCGCGCCCGACCCTGATTACGCGCAGGCAGAGCTGATGCCCGAGCAGGAGGAGGCCGCGCAGAATTTGCGCGACAGAGTGGCCGGCGACGGTTTCTCGACCACGCTGATCGACGGCGTGACGGGTTCGGGCAAGACGGAGGTCTATTTCGAGGCGATCGCGGAAGCGGTGCGTGCAGGCCGGCAAGTGCTCGTGCTGGTCCCCGAGATCGCGTTGACGGCGGCGTTTCTGGAACGCTTCCAGGACCGGTTCGGCGCCAAGCCCGCCGAGTGGCATTCCGACCTTGCGCCGCGAACGCGAGAGCGGGTCTGGCGGCAGGTGGCGGAGGGGCGCGTGCAGGTGGTGGCGGGCGCGCGCTCGGCGCTGTTCCTGCCGTTCAAGGAACTCGGGCTGATCGTCGTCGACGAAGAGCACGACCCGGCCTACAAGCAGGAAGACCGCGTCTTCTACAATGCGCGCGACATGGCGGTGGTGCGCGGGCATATCGGGCAGTTTCCCGTCGTGCTCGCCTCGGCGACGCCATCGGTCGAAAGCCGGGTCAATGCAGGCCAGGGACGCTATGCGCGCGAAATCCTTTCGGGCCGCTATGCCGAGGCAGCCCTTCCCAACATCCGCGCCATCGACATGCGCAAGCATCCCCCGGCGCGCGGCGGCTTCATTTCGCCGGTGCTGGTGCAGGCTGCGCGTGCGACGGTGGAGCGCGGAGAACAGACGCTGTTCTTCCTCAACCGGCGCGGCTATGCGCCGCTGACGCTCTGCCGGGTCTGCGGGCATCGCTTCCAGTGCCCGTCCTGCTCGAGCTGGCTCGTCGAGCACCGCTTTCGCGGGCAACTGATGTGCCATCATTGCGGGCATTCGGAGCCGCGGCCCGAAGCGTGCCCGTCCTGCGGGACGCTCGACCATCTCGTGCCATGCGGGCCGGGCGTCGAGCGGATCGCCGAGGAGATCGTCTCGCATTTTCCCGACCAGCGCGTCATCGTGCTCTCCTCCGACATGCTGGGCGGAGTGAAGCGGCTGCGGCTCGAACTCGAGGCGATCGCCAAGGGCGAAGCCGACATCGTCATCGGCACGCAACTCGTCGCCAAGGGGCACAATTTTCCGAACATGACCCTGGTCGGCGTGGTCGATGCCGATCTGGGGCTTGCAAACGGCGATCCGCGCGCGGCCGAACGGACCTTCCAGCTTCTCAGCCAGGTGACGGGCCGGGCCGGGCGCAGCGGCAAGAAGAGCGTGGGTCTCCTGCAGACCTACCAGCCCGACCACCCGGTGATGCGCGCGCTCGTCTCGGGCGATGCGGAGGCCTTCTACGACCGCGAGGTGGCCGAGCGCGAGCGCGGACGGCTTCCGCCCTTCGGCCGGCTCGCCGGCGTGATCGTCAGCGCCGCCACGCGGGCCGAAGCCGAAGGCCATGCGCGCGGATTGCGCCAGGCGGCGGCGCGCTCCAGCGAGATCATGGTGCTCGGGCCTGCCGAGGCGCCATTGTCGCTCGTCGCCGGGCGGCACCGGTTCCGCCTGCTGGTTCACGCCGAGCGCAAGGCGGACATCCAAGGCTACATCCGGGCTATGCTCGGGGCAGGGCCGAAGGAACGGGGGTCGGTGCGTGTGAGCGTCGACATCGACCCGCAGAGCTTTTTGTGAACGGGATTGAATCTACCGATGTATAAGTCTGTGTATGGCCGAAGCGATATATTTAGATGTCGCGTAGAGGTGCCCCATCGCTCATGGCTCCGCTGAGGTCGTCGGTTCACCCTTCAATTTCCGTCTATGACCATCACGCATCGAGGTTGCATCGACGAAGCCAATTTTAGGCGAAGGTTGCCGCGCCATCCGCTCAAGAGCGGACGAAATTCGCATTAAGGCGTCTGCAATTTCTCGCTGTGGCGGCTTGGTTGTTATCCCGGCGAGACCGTGAAATTGCCGAATGTCAATGTTGGTTAGTTTTTCAATGATGCGTTTGCCGGTCAAATTCTTGTAACTCACGGCCACGCCAAATGGCTTCAATGGCGGTTGTTTGACATCGCTATTTCCGTAAAGAATATAACCAACTCCAAACAGCATCTCACGAGTTTCGCCTTGCTTAATCAGCGTAAAGGGTTGCCGAACGTTATCATTGTAAAGATGCGCGTCGTGACCTCTGAAATCGGCCTCGTCGTAGTCAAAGCGAAATTTCACCTCCATGGCTGGTCCAGTGCCTACGTTAGCTAAGACGAAATTTACGCCACCGTGGCCGTCCGGATGCGGTGCCAAGTAAGGTATAATTTCAGGTTTATTGCCAGCTTTGCGCAGAAGACGGTTCTCTCGAACGACAAGAAACGACACCGCCACTGTGACGATCGAGAAAAATGCTACTACGACCGTGGCCCAAGCGCTGATGGATGCGCTCTGATCAGGTTGGAGATTTACCGCAGCCTCTATCAGCATTGTTGGTGGAGCCTTGGTTGCATAGCCGAGTTCATCCTACTATCCAGATGGCGAGGTCGCGACAGTTGATCCGCCCCGTACACAGCCTATTGGAGTCTCAATGGAACTGGCATTTCCGTGGCCGTATTCGCAGGGCGAGTGGCTGGCATGGTCGTCGGCGGCGACTACCGTCGTGTTCGGGCTGGTCACGCTGTTCGCGCCGCGCCTGTCTTTGAAAGCGCTGCGTCTCCAGACCGCACCGAACCACCCCGAGGCCGTCGCCGAATCGCGGGCGACGATGTCGGGCTTTTATCTCGGCGTCGGGCTTTGCTGCATCCTGCTCGCCCAACCGCTGCTCTATCTGACGCTCGGCGCATCGTGGGCGCTGACGGCCTTCGGACGGATCGTTTCGATGCTGTCCGACCGGGGCAATACGGCCTATAACTGGATCGTTCTGGCGATCGAGATCGTGCTTGCCGGACTGCCGCTCGCCTTCGCTCTCGGCTTCGTCGGGTGATCGTCGCGAACTGCGACAAAACGGCCAAAAACCGCCCGGCAAGGCGTGTTGCGAGTCCCGGAAGCCTGTGCTAGACGGCAATCGACTTTTGACCGGGGCGGCGGCTTGATCGCTCGTCCGGGGGAAATTTTCAACGAGGTCAGGGATTTAGCCGGGCATTTGCCCCGGTGCGCAAATTCGCTGCCTTCCAGATGAAGAGAAAACGCACCTCGTGGCACAGTCTGGCTCGATGATCTCAGGTGTTTCGCAGCGCTATGCGCGCTCGCTGTTCGAACTGGCGCGGGATGACGATTCCATCGCCGAAACCGAGAAGGAACTCGGTCGCTTCGCCGCCATGCTCGACGAGAGCGACGATCTGCAACGCCTCGTCACCAGCCCGGTCTTCTCGGCCGAGGACCAGTTTCGCGCCATTTCCGCGATTCTCGACAAGGCCGGCATCAAGGGCCTCGTCGGCAATTTCCTGCGCGTCGTCGCGCAGAACCGACGGCTCTTCGCCGTGCCGGGGATCATCGCCTCCTTCCGCCAGATCGCGGCGGAAGCACGCGGCGAGGTTTCGGCCGACGTGACTTCGGCTCATGCGCTCGATGCGGCGCAGGAAAAAGAACTCAAGGCTGCGCTCAAGAGCGTCGCCGGCAAGGACGTGACGGTCAATCTCACGGTCGACCCTTCATTGCTCGGCGGTCTCGTCGTCAAGTTGGGCTCGCGCCAGATCGATACGTCGCTCAAGACTAAACTCAATTCGCTCAAGCTTGCACTGAAAGAGGTCGGCTGATGGACATCCGCGCCGCGGAAATTTCCGCAATTCTCAAGGACCAGATCAAGAATTTCGGCCGTGAGGCCGA
>JAESGM010000263.1_pt1 | contig 84746 bp, 75 predicted proteins | sample 9269721 | NCBI WGS metagenome assembly JAESGM01 (sample SAMN15720920, study PRJNA650825) | algae metagenome | isolation source: Komarekiella atlantica HA4396-MV6 and co-occurring heterotrophs from... | place: USA: Theobald House, Kauai, HI | collected 2009-07-29
GGCGTGACAGGGATTGAACCTGTGACCCCTACGATGTCAACGTAGTGCTCTCCCGCTGAGCTACACGCCCATCCGACGAGGCGCATACACCATAGATGCCCGCCCATCGTCAATAGGGCTCGGGAGCCAAAATGCGGCGGCCGCGCCTGACGCAGCGCGAGGCGGTCAGGCTGCCTGAAGCATCTTCTCGACCTCGTTGACGAGATCGCGCAGATGGAAGGGCTTGGACAGGACCTTCGCGTCCTTCGGAGCCTTGGAATCGGGATTGAGAGCGACGGCGGCGAAGCCGGTGATGAACATCACCTTCAGATCGGGATCGATCTCGGTCGCGCGCCGCGCAAGCTCGATGCCGTCCATTTCGGGCATGACGATATCGGTCAGGAGCAGCGAGAACGGCTCCTCGCGCAGCCTTTCATAGGCGCTGGCGCCATTGTCGTAGTCGATCACGTCGTAGCCGGCGCGTTCGAGCGCCTTGACGAGAAAGCGACGCATGTCCTCATCGTCTTCCGCGAGAAGAATTCTTGCCATCTGAGCTTCCGGAACCCTTTTTTCGAACCGGTACAAAAGTCGATTCGCCCTCTCCAGCGTATATGCCCTCGGCATGGTAAACATCAAGTGAATGGCGTCGTTGCGACCGACCGGGCGGTGGCTGGACAGCAGGCGATCGCGGTGGCACATCAAGCAGGAGGAAGGACGTGCGAGAACGAAAAGGCGTCAATGAGCGAACATCCCGATTTTTCCCTGTCTGCGCCTTTCGATGTCGCGCGGCCCGAGCGCCAGACGGTCCCGTTCGTCTTCAACTCGCCGCATAGCGGCTCCACCTATCCGCAGCGCTTCCTCGACATGGCGCGGCTCGACCCGCACGCGATCCGAAGATCGGAAGACTGCTTCGTCGACAATCTCTTTTTGGACGTCACGGCGCTCGGCGCACCGCTCCTCAAGGCGAATTTTCCGCGCGCCTATCTCGATGTGAACCGCGAGCCCTGGGAACTCGATCCGCGCATGTTCGCAGGCCCCCTGCCCCCCTTTGCCAATACGCGCTCGGCGCGCGTGGCGGGCGGGCTCGGCACCATTCCCCGCCTCGTCGGCGAGGGGCAGGAAATCTACGCGGCCAAGCTGCCTCTGGAAGAGGCGGTCGGCCGCATCGAGCGCATCTACAAACCCTATCACGACCAGTTGCGCGCGCTGATCGGCGCAACCCACAGGGCGTTCGGCATCGCGGTTCTGATCGACTGCCATTCGATGCCGGCCACCATCCGCCTGCCCGAGACGCGCATCCGGCCCGATTTCATCATCGGCGACCGCTTCGGCATGTCGTGCCGGGCGGACCTGTCCGAAGCCGCAATCGGCCATCTGGCGAGTCGCGGCTACATGGTGGCTCACAACAAGCCCTATGCCGGCGGTTTCATCACAGAACACTACGGACGTCCCGCCCGCGGCATCCACGCGCTTCAGGTCGAGATCAATCGCAGCCTCTACATGGACGAGGAGAAGCTGACGCCCAATGCGGGCTACGACCAGCTTCGCCACGACCTGGCCGAACTCGCCGCCTGCCTGATCGACCTTTTCGCTTCGCCGAGCGAACTTCCCATCGCTGCCGAATAGACAAAAAAAGACCGCCCTTGCGGGCGGTCCAAGTCTAGGGAGGAAACGCCCAAGGAGGGCATTGACGGGCGAACCCGTCGATATCGAGATTATGCTGCATCGCACAATTGTCAAGCGAGCTCGAAAATGCCTATTGCGCGGGCGAAATCCAGCGGAGCCTTTTGATGAACTTGACCCCCGATTTTCTGCGCAGCCTGGCCACTGAGGCCGCAAGGGAGACGCTGCCGCGTTTTCGCCGGCCGCACGACGTGACGAACAAGCTGAAAGGTGGTTTCGACCCCGTGACCGAAGCCGACCGCGAGGCCGAGCGCGCCATCCGGCGGCGAATTGAGGTGGATTTTCCGGGGCATGGCATTCTCGGCGAGGAGTTCGGCCCGCACAATCTGCCCAACCGGCATTGCTGGGTGATCGATCCGATCGACGGCACGCGCGCCTTCATTTCCGGCCTGCCGCTCTGGGGCACGCTGGTCGGGCTTCTGGAAGACGGCGAGGCCGTCGCCGGCATGATGAGCCAGCCCTTTACCGGCGAACTTTTCTACGCGACCGGCGGTCAGGCGCGCTATGAGGGGCCGGGCGGGCCGCACGACCTGCGCGTGCGGGCGACGACCGACCTGCGCCATGCGACGCTCTGCACGACCACGCCATCGCTGTTTCTGGACGATGCGCGCATCAGCTACGACGCGCTGGAAACGGCAGTGCAACTCGCCCGCTACGGCACGGATTGCTATGCCTATTGCATGTTGGCGGCCGGACAGGTCGATCTCGTGGTCGAGACCGGCCTTCAGTCTTACGACATCGTCGCGCTGATCCCGATCATCGAAGCGGCGGGCGGTATCGTTACCACGCGCGATGGGGGGCCGGCCGAGGCTGGCGGCTTCGTCGTGGCCGCGGCGACGCCGAATCTGCACGCGGCGGCGCTGGATTTGCTGAACCGCTGACTACCGCGGCAATACCGTCGTGCCCATCAGATCCCTGTCGATCGCATGTGCGGCCTGGCGGCCTTCGCGGATCGCCCAGACGACGAGGGACTGGCCGCGGCGGACGTCACCGGCAATGTAGAGCTTGTCGATATTGCTCTTGTAGTCGCGGTCGTTGGCCGTGACGTTGCGCGAGCCGCGCTTGTCGGTGACGGTGCCGAGCCGATCGCCGAGCTGGTCGGTCAGGCCGCCGACGAGCGGACCGGCAAAGCCGATGGCGATGAAGGCGAGGTCGGCCTTGATGATGAATTCGGTGCCGGCGATCGGCTTGCGCTTCTCGTCGACCTCGCAACACTTGACACCGGTCAGGACGCCGTCCTCGTCACCGACGAATTCGAGCGTCGCGACCTGGAATTCGCGGTCGGCGCCTTCGGCCTGCGAGGACGAGGTGCGCATCTTCGTTGCCCAGTAGGGCCAGACGGTGAGCTTGTCTTCCTTTTCCGGCGGCTGCGGGCGGATGTCGAGCTGGGTGACGCGGACCGCGCCCTGGCGGAACGACGTGCCGACGCAATCCGACGCCGTATCGCCGCCGCCGACGACCACGACATGCTTGCCGCCGGCGAGAATGGGCGCGGCGGCCCAGGCACGCGACTGGATGTCCTCGCCGCCGACGCGCCGGTTCTGCTGCACGAGATAGGGCATCGCGTCATGAACGCCCTGGAATTCGCGGCCGGGGATGCCGGCGGGGCGTGGGTTTTCCGAACCGCCGCAATAAAGCACCGCATCGAACTCGGCCGTCAGTTCATCCATCGTCTTGTCGGTGCCGATGTCGACCCCGCAATGGAAGATGACGCCCTCGCCCTTCATCTGCTCGACGCGCGCGTCGATATATTTCTTCTCGATCTTGAAGTCCGGAATGCCGTAGCGCATCAAGCCGCCGGGCCGGGATTCGCGCTCGAAGACATGGACGTCGTGGCCGACGCGGCCAAGCTGCTGCGCTGCCGACATGCCCGCCGGGCCGGAGCCGATGATCGCGATGCGCTTGCCGGTCTTGTGCGAAGCCGGCTGCGGGCGGATCAGGCCCTTCTCATAGGCCTTGTCGGCGATCGCCTGCTCGACCGTTTTGATCGCGACCGGAATGTCCTCCAGGTTGAGCGTGCAGGCCTCCTCGCAGGGCGCCGGGCAGATGCGGCCCGTCCATTCGGGGAAGTTGTTGGTCGAGTGCAGGTTGCGGATCGCTCCTTCCCAGTCCTTCTGATAGACGAGGTCGTTCCAGTCCGGGATCTGGTTATGGATGGGGCAGCCGGTGGGGCCGTGACAATACGGGATGCCGCAATCCATACAGCGCGCGGCCTGTTTCTCGACTTCCGGTTCCGACATCGGAAGCGTGAACTCCCGGAAATGGCGGATGCGGTCGGACGCCGGCTGGTACTTGTGCACCTGCCGGTCGATCTCGAGAAAACCTGTTACCTTGCCCATAGTCAGTCCAATCGTCTGCGAGCCGTAAGGCTCCGAAAATGCGATCAAGAGTGGAGGGAGGCGGCCTATTCGGCCGCCACGCCCATGCGCATCCGCTCCATTTCGATCAGTGCGCGCTTGTATTCGACCGGCATCACCTTGCGGAATTTCGGGCGGTAGTCGGCCCAGTTGTCCAAAATGGTCTGGCCGCGCTGCGAGCCCGTGTAGTCGACATGGTTGCGGATGAGCTGGTAGAGGCGCTCCTCGTCGTGGCTCGTCATATCGGCCTGCACGTCGACGCGGCCCTTGTGGTCGATGTCGCCGCCGTGATGGTGGAGGCGTTCGAGGAGTTCGTCCTCCTCCGGCACCGGCTCCAGTTCGACCATGGCCATGTTGCAGCGCTCGGCGAAGTCACCGGCCTCGTCCAGCACATAGGCGATGCCGCCCGACATGCCGGCCGCGAAGTTGCGGCCCGTCTGGCCAAGTACGACAACGACGCCGCCGGTCATGTATTCGCAGCCATGGTCACCGACGCCCTCGACGACGGCGATGGCGCCCGAATTGCGCACCGCGAAGCGCTCGCCCGCGACGCCGCGGAAATAGCACTCGCCCTCGATCGCGCCATAGAGAACGGTGTTGCCGACGATGATCGAATCCTCAGGCGTGATGCGGGCATTGTCCGGCGGACGGATGACGATCTTGCCGCCTGAAAGCCCCTTGCCGACATAGTCGTTGCCGTCGCCGATCAGCGTGAAGGTCACGCCCTTGGCGAGAAAGGCGGCGAAGGACTGGCCGGCGGTGCCGGTCAGCGTGACGGAGATGGTGTCCTCGCGCAGGCCCTTGTGGCCGAAGCGCTTGGCGACCTCGCCCGACAGCATGGCACCGGTGGAACGGTCGACATTGCGGATGTCGGCCGCGATTTCGACCTTCTGGCGCGCGTCGAGCGCCGGCGCCGCCTCGGCGATCAGCTTGCGGTCGAGCACGTCGTCGATCGGATGCGTCTGGCGCTCGGTCCAGTAGGTCGCTTCCTTCGGCGCGTCCGGCTTGTAGAACATCTTCGAGAAGTCGAGACCCTTCGACTTCCAGTGCGCGAAGGCTTCGTCCTTGGCCAGAAGTTCGGACTGGCCGATGATCTCGTCGATTCTCCGATAGCCCATCTCGGCCAGGAGTTCGCGAACCTCTTCGGCGATGAAGAAGAAGAAGTTGATGACGTGCTCCGGCGTGCCCTTGAAGCGCTTGCGCAGCACCGGGTCCTGGGTGGCGATACCGACCGGGCAGGTGTTGAGGTGGCACTTGCGCATCATGATGCAGCCCGCCGCGATCAGCGGCGCGGTCGAGAAGCCGAATTCGTCGGCGCCGAGAAGCGCGCCCACGATGACGTCGCGGCCGGTGCGAAGCCCGCCATCGACCTGCAATGCGACGCGCGAACGAAGCCCGTTCAGCACCAGCGTCTGGTGCGTCTCGGCAAGGCCCATTTCCCACGGGCTGCCGGCGTGCTTGATCGAGGTGAGCGGCGAAGCGCCCGTTCCGCCGTCATAGCCGGAAATGGTGATGTGGTCCGCCCGCGCCTTCGCGACGCCCGCCGCGACCGTGCCGACGCCGACTTCGGAGACGAGCTTCACCGACACGTCGGCGGCCGGGTTGACGTTCTTCAGATCGTAGATGAGCTGCGCCAGATCCTCGATCGAATAGATGTCGTGGTGCGGGGGCGGCGAGATGAGGCCGACCCCTTGTGTGGAATGGCGCACCTTGGCGATGGTCGCGTCGACCTTGTGGCCGGGCAACTGGCCGCCCTCGCCGGGCTTGGCGCCCTGCGCGACCTTGATCTGCATCATGTCGGAATTGACGAGATATTCCGCCGTCACGCCGAAACGGCCCGACGCGACCTGCTTGATGGCCGAGCGCTCGGGATTGCGCGACCCGTCCGGCAGCGGGAAGTAGCGGTCCGGCTCCTCGCCGCCCTCGCCCGTGTTCGACTTGCCGCCGATCCGGTTCATCGCGACGGCGAGCGTCGAATGCGCCTCGCGGCTGATCGAGCCGAAGGACATCGCGCCCGTCGAGAAGCGCTTGACGAGTTCGACCGCCGGCTCGACCTCGTCGAGCGGCACGGGCGCCCGGCCGCTTTCCTCGGCGGACAGGACCTTGAACAGGCCGCGGATCGACTTCGCTTCGGCCGTGTGGCTGTCGATCTGCGCGGAATATTCCTTGAATGTCTCCCACGAGTTGAGGCGAACGGAATGCTGGAGCGTCGCGACGGCATCGGGCGACCAGACATGGGCCTCGCCGCGCACCCGGTAGGCATACTCGCCGCCGACTTCGAGGGCGTTCTTCAGAACCGGATCTTCGCTGAATGCGGATTCGTGGCGGCTGACGGTCTCGCCCGCGACCTCCTCCAGCCCAACGCCCTCGATGGTCGTCGCGGTGCCGAAGAAATACTGGTCGACGAAGCCTGAATTCAGGCCGATCGCGTCGAAGATCTGCGCGCCGCAATAGGACTGGTAGGTCGAGATGCCCATCTTGGACATGACCTTGAGGATACCCTTGCCAATCGACTTGATGTAGCGATAGACGACCTCATGCGCGTCCACCTCCGGCGGGAAATCGCCACGACGATGCATCTCGGTCAGCGTATCGAAGGCGAGATAGGGGTTGATCGCTTCCGCGCCATAGCCGGCAAGGCAGGCGAAATGATGCACCTCGCGCGGCTCGCCGGATTCGACGACGAGGCCGACCGCCGTGCGCAGGCCCTTGCGGATCAAATGGTGATGGACCGCCGCCGTCGCGAGCAGCGCGGGAATGGCGATCCGGTCCGGCCCGACCTGGCGGTCCGACAGGATGATGATGTTGTAGCCGCCGACGACCGCCGCCTCGGCCCGGTCGCAGAGGCGATCGACGGCGCCCTGCATCCCGGCCGCCCCTTCGACGGCCGCATAGGTGATGTCGATCGTCTTGGTGTCGAAACGGTCTTCGGTGTCGCCTATGGAACGGATTTTCTCGAGGTCGCCATTGGTCAGGATCGGCTGGCGCACTTCGAGCCGCTTGCGGCGCGAGGACCCGACGAGATCGAAGATGTTCGGGCGCGGGCCGATGAAGGAGACGAGACTCATGACGAGCTCCTCGCGGATCGGATCGATCGGCGGGTTCGTCACCTGGGCGAAGTTCTGCTTGAAATAGGTGTAGAGCAGCTTCGACTTGTCCGACATCGCCGAAATCGGCGTGTCGGTGCCCATCGACCCGACGGCTTCCTGGCCTGTCGTGGCCATCGGCGCCATCAGGATGCGCGTGTCTTCCTGGGTGTAGCCGAAGGCCTGCTGGCGATCGAGCAGCGAGACGTCCTTGCGCAGCGCGCGCGGCTCGACCGGCTTCAGCTCTTCGAGAATGAGCTGCGTGTTCTTCAGCCACTGGGTATAAGGATGCTGCGAGGCGATCTCGGTCTTGATCTCGTCGTCGGAGACGATACGCCCCTCTTCGAGATCGATCAGCAGCATACGGCCGGGCTGGAGCCGCCATTTGGTGACGATCTTGTCCTCCGGCACCGGCAGGACGCCGGCTTCCGATGCCATGATCACGCGGTCGTCGTCGGTGACGATGTAGCGTGCCGGGCGCAAACCGTTGCGGTCGAGCGTCGCGCCGATCTGGCGCCCGTCGGTGAAGACGACGGCCGCCGGCCCGTCCCACGGCTCCATCAAGGCGGCATGGTATTCATAGAACGCGCGCCGCTCGTCGCTCATCAGCTTGTTGCCGGCCCAGGCTTCCGGGATCAGCATCATCATCGCGTGCGCGAGCGTGTAGCCGCCCTGGAACAGGAATTCGAGCGCGTTGTCGAAACAAGCCGTGTCCGACTGCCCCTCATAGGAAATCGGCCAAAGCTTCGAGATGTTGTTGCCGAACAGCTCGGAATCAACCGAAGCCTGGCGCGCCGCCATCCAGTTGTTGTTGCCGCGCACCGTGTTGATCTCGCCATTGTGGGCGACCATGCGGTAGGGGTGCGCGAGCTTCCAGGACGGGAAAGTGTTGGTCGAAAAGCGCTGGTGGACGAGGATCAGCGCGGTCTCGAAGCGCGGATCGGTCAGGTCCTTGTAGTAGGCGCCGACCTGATAGGCGAGGAACATGCCCTTGTAGACGATGGTGCGCGCAGACAGCGACACGCAATAGGCGCCGATGTCCCTGTTCTGGTTCTCCGCATAGATGCGGCCCGAGATGACCTTGCGCAACAGATAGAGCCGCGCCTCGTATTCCTCGTCGTCGTCGATGTCGGCGGGGCGGCCGATGAAAACCTGGCGGTGATGGGGTTCGGCGGCGACGATCTCCGGCGCCTTCGACAGCGACGAATTGTCGACCGGCACGTCGCGGAATCCGATCAGCGGCAGCCCTTCGGACTGGGCGGATTCGGCGATGATCTCGTCGACATGGGCGCGAAGGTCCGCGTCCTGCGGCATGAACCAGTGGCCGACGCCATATTGGCCGAGCGGCGGCAGGTCGATGCCCTGCCCGGCCAGTTCCTCGCGGAAGAAGCGGTCGGGAATCTGCACCAGCACGCCCGCGCCGTCGCCGACCAGCGGATCGGCGCCGACCGCGCCGCGATGCGTCAGGTTTTCGAGCATGAACAGCCCGTCCTTGACGATCTGGTGCGACCTGGCGCCCTTCATGTTGGCGACGAAACCGACGCCGCACGCATCATGCTCGTTGCGCGGATCGTAAAGACCCTGCGCGTGCGGAAGACCGGGCGCGTGCGGAAGACCGGCATTGCGGGCAGTCGCTTTCGCGTGGGCGGCCGGCGGCGATGCGGGCGTCACAGCTTGCGTCTTCTCGCTCATGATCGTCTCTCCGTCGAGCCCGAAATCGGGGCGGTCGTCTCGTCCTCCAGGTCCACCGTCCGGCAAACCCAATGTGCAGTCGCGGCAAATATGTCGAAGGGCCAGTTCACCGACCGCGATACGGCTTTGTGCCGACCGGTCGGCGCATGGCCGATGCATCGTGCCAAGCGGCGGCGCCGACATCCGGACACGCGGCCATCATATTCCGCCACACACCGGATCGGCAAACCGCAAATAAGACAGCAATGCTGTCCTAAATTCCGTATGCCAGAAATCAAAAGCCCGCACAAGATGCAAGTGCAAAAAATTGAGGCGCTTTGCGAAACATTGTTTCTCGCTGACGTCCCGGTTCGCAATCTTCGCAAAACGGCTTCGCATGTGCGGCATGTGGCCCTTGTCAGGCCGCGTCCGACCTGATTTCTGTGGCGGCCAATCAAGGGATTCCGTTCTTCATGTATTTCGCTTCCGACAACTGGGCCGGCGCCCATCCCGTCATCGCCCGCAATCTCGTCACCCGCTCCGCCGGCTTCGCGCCAGCCTACGGCGCCAGCGACCTCGACAAGGCGGTCGAAGAACGCTTCAGCGAAATCTTCGAACGCGACGTCGCGGTCTTTTTCGTCGGCACCGGCACGGCGGCGAACTCGCTCGCGCTGACGGCCTTCGATCGTGCGGGCGGGGTCTCCTTTTGCCATCGCGAGGCGCATGTGATCGCCGACGAGTGCGGCGCGCCGGAATATTTCATGGGCGGCTCGCGGCTCCATGCCGTCGACGGACCGCTCGGCCGCATGGAAGCAGAGAGGCTGAAGGCCGCGATCGAACGCTTCCCGCCGGCCTTCGTCCATGGCGGACGCCCCGCAGCCGTGACCATCACCCAGGCGACCGAGGTCGGCACGGTCTATTCCCTCGCTCAGATCGACGCGATCGCGGCGCTGGCCAAGGAGCACGGCATTCCGCTTCACATGGACGGCGCCCGGTTCGCCAATGCGCTCGTCTCGCTTGGCGTCTCCCCCGCCGAAATGACATGGAAGCGCGGCGTCGACGTCCTCTCCTTCGGGGGCACCAAGAATGGCTGCTGGTGTGCGGAAGCCGTCGTCTTCTTCGATCCCGACGCGGCCAAGGACTTCGCCTTTGTGAGAAAGCGCGCAGCCCAGCTCTACTCGAAATCACGCTTCATCGCTGCCCAGTTCGAGGCTTATTTCGCCGATGACCTGTGGCTGGAGACCGCCCGCCATTCGAACGCGATGGCGGCGCGGCTCGCCGGACATTTCACCACCTCGCCCAACGCAAGGCTGGGCTGGACGCCGGAGGCAAACGAGGTTTTTGCGATTCTCGGCAAGGGACTGGTCGATGAGATGAAGGAGAAGGACGCCGTCTTCTACGCATGGCCGACTCCAGCCGGCCTCGATGTCGGGCCGGATGAGACGCTGTGCCGTTTCGTGACGAGCTTCGCGACAACCGAGGCGGATGTGGACGAGGTCGGCAAGCTGATCGCATCATAACACGCTCATTCAGCTATTCGTGATTTTGACGTGAGAAATGACGGGTGCCGGCGTGAGAATGCCGGCATTTTTCGTATCCACTCGTTGATTTCCCAGTGATGGGTCGCTTCGCCATGGTGTTCTGGCCGGCAACAAGGCCGGACGAACATCCAAGGGAGCATCATCCAATGTCCACACGTACCGCTTTCAGCGCCGCCTATCTGGCCGCCGCAGTCGCCTCCGCCGTCACCGCCGGCAGCCTTGTCGTGCCGGGCGACGCCGTCGCCCAGGAAAAGGAACGCTGCTTCGGCATTTCTCTGGCCGGTGCGAACGACTGCGCCGCCGGTCCCGGCACGACATGCGCCGGCACCTCGAAGGTCGACTACCAGGGCAATGCCTGGACTTATGTCGAGAAGGGCACCTGCGCCTCCATCGAGCTTCCCGACCAGCGCATGGGCTCGCTCGAAGAGCTCGACCGCGATCTGCCCGACGCCGGCTGATCGGACGCATCGCCAGCCAATCGACAGGCCGGAAGGAGGACGGGCATGAACATCAATGTCACCGATCTTCAGCATCGGGAGCTCCGCTTTCCGGTCTTCGACGCGGCGGGGCTGGCCGGCACCAGCTTCAAGCCGGAGCACTTTCGCGAGATCGAGGCCGACGAGGCGATCGACGGCTTCTTCGAGATTCATGCGGAAAACTACATGGGCGACGGCGGGATGCCGCACCGGCTGCTGGAACGGATTCGCACGTGCTATCCGGTCTCGCTGCATGGCGTGTGCATGTCGATCGGCGGCGAGGCGCCGCTATCGCGCGAACATCTCAAGCGCTTCAAGGCGCTGGTCGACCGCTACGAACCGGCGCTCGTTTCCGAGCACCTGGCCTGGTCGACGCATGACGACGTCTTCTACAACGACCTCCTGCCCCTGCCCTATACCGACGCCACGCTCACCCGCGTGGCCGATCACATTGACGAGATGCAGGAGACGATCGGCCGGCCGATCCTGCTCGAAAACCCGGCCACCTATCTTCTTTTCGAACAATCCACCTTCGCCGAGCAGGATTTCCTGCGCGAGATCGTGCGGCGTACGGGCTGCGGCCTCCTGCTCGACGTCAACAACGTCTTCGTGTCCGCGACCAATCACGGAACGGATGCCTGGACCTACCTCGCGTCCTTTCCGCTTCATCATGTCGGCGAAATCCATCTTGCAGGCCATGGCGAGGACGAGGATGCGGACGGTCGGCGTCTGCTGATCGACAGCCATAACGGGCCTGTCGCCGATCCGGTCTGGGCGCTTTATGCACGCGTGATCGCGCGCACCGGCCCTGTCGCGACGCTGGTGGAGTGGGATGCCGACATCCCTGCCTGGCCGATTCTCAAGCGAGAGGCTCAGGCGGCCGGTGCGATCCTCGCGCGTCATGCGCCACAAACCATGCTGGGCCACCGCCATGGATGATTTCGCGCCCGCGCTTCTCCATCCCGACCGCCCGGCGCCGTCCGGCCTGCATTCGGCCTTCCGGCACTACGATGCCGGGCGTTTCGCCGTCTATCGCAACAATGTCGCGTCGAGCCTGATCAAGGCGCTGGGCGAAATCTTTCCGGCGACGCGCCGCATCGTCGGCGACCGCTTCTTCGACGCCATGGCACATGCCTTCATCGTCGACCATCCGCCAAACTCACCGCTTCTCTTTAGGTATGGCGAGGGCTTTCCGGTATTCGTCGGCGCCTTTGAACCTGCGTGCAAAATGCCCTATCTGGCCGATCTCGCGCGGCTTGAAAAAGCGTGGCTCGATGCGTGGCACGCAGCCGACGCAACCCCTCTGGGCAGTGAGGCTCTGGCATCGATCGCCGTTGCAGAACTGCCCTCTTGCCGCCTGATCGCGCATCCGGCAACGCGCATCGTCGCATCGCGCTTCGCAATCGCCGAACTTTTCCATGCCAATCGCGAGGACGCTGGCACGAGGCGCATCGATGCGTCGCTGGCGCAGACGGTTCTGGTGACGCGCCCTGCCTATGCGGTGACCGCGACCACGATCGCCGAGGACGAGGCGATCTTCATTCGCTCGCTCATCGACGGACATCCGCTTGAGGCCGCGGTGGATGCGGCGCTCGACTGCAACCGGGATTTCGATCTCGGCGCGGGCCTGACGCTCGTCCTTCGGTCGGGAGCTTTTCATGCCGTTCGGGAGACGGACCGATGACGAGGCTGGCCATGACTCTATATGACGAACTCACGGTGAAGCTCGAGGCTGCGGGCGATCGCTGGCTGATCGGGATCGCTGCCCGGCTGGTCTTCGCCGCGACGCTGCTCCTTTATTTCTGGAACTCCGCCCGCACCAAGATCGGCGAGGGATTTTTCGGCTTCTTCACCGTTTCGGACAACGCCTACTACCAGATCGCCCTTCCGGCCGTGGAGGCTGCCGGCGGCGACGTTTCCCAGGTCGCGTTCCTGCCCTGGGGACTGATGGTGTGGGCCGGCACCTATGCCGAGTTCATTCTGCCCTTCCTCATTGTGGTGGGGCTGGCGACGCGCATCGCGGCGCTGGGCATGATCGGCTTCGTGATCGTTCAGAGCGCAGTCGACATTCTCGTTCACCAGGTGGGTGCGGAAACCACAGGCGCGCTTTTCGACCGCTTTTCCGATGGATTGATCGCCGATCAGCGCCTGTTCTGGGTTTTCCTGTTCACGGTCCTGGTCGTGAAGGGTGCCGGCGCGTTGTCGTTGGACGCGATCATCCTGAAACGCAAAACGGCGCCCGCAAGGGGCGCCGCCGGATTGTCGCGGATGGCTCGGATCAGTTGACCGCCTGACCCTCGATCTGCTTGGCCGAAGCAGGCGTCGGCTGGATCGCGATCTTGCGCGGCTTCATCTCCTCCGGCACCGACCGCTTGAGATCGATGTGCAGGAGGCCGTTCTTCAACAGAGCGCCGACGACCTCGACATGGTCGGCAAGCTGGAAGCGGCGCTCGAAAGCGCGCGCGGCGATGCCGCGATGCAGGAACTCTGACGTCTCGTCCCTGGCCTCCGGCTTGTCGCCCTTGATCGTCAGTACGTTGCGATGGGCCTCGATCGCGATGTCGTCCTCGGCGAAGCCGGCGACGGCCATCGAGATGCGGTAGGCATCCTCGCCGGTGCGCTCGATATTGTAGGGCGGATAGGACTGGCCGTTATCGGGCTGGGCCAGCGAATCGAGCATCGTGAAGAGACGATCGAAGCCGACGGTCGAGCGATAGAGCGGCGAAAAATCAACGTGACGCATGGTCTGTTCTCCAGTTGAGCAACATGGTTTGCGATTGGAGCATCCGTCGGAAAACGCTGTGGTCTTTCCGGTCGATGTCCAGCGGCCCCGACATCGGCGACCGCAGTCCAGATGTGGTTTTTCACCCCTGCCCTTTCAAGAGCTTCGCCACGGCTTGCCGATGAACCGAATATGAACCGCCGCTTCGGATTCCGTTCAGCCCCCACCGGCTAGTTTCCGCTCATCGAATTCGAACAGGCGGCCTTCAAGCCACTGGTCGTCTCCGAAGCCGGACCGGGTGTAACGTCCCTTCCTCCCGGTTCGTCAGAGGCCGGAAGTGTCCCACAAGGATCTTCCGGCCTTACCTTTTTCGGGCCCTGTCGCTTCGATAGTCTTTGCCTTTGCGCGCGCCGCTTCCTATCACGGCTCGACAACCAGACAGGCAGACGCTGCTCCATGGCCGACCAGATATTCGCCAGCGCCGGCAATCCCCTTCCCGAAAATGCCCATGCCGGACAGTTTCTCGGCAAGGGCAAGGTTAAATTGCGCTATGCGCGCTTTGCCGCGACCGGCCGCCCCCTGAAAGGCACCGTGCTGATCTTTCCGGGACGCAACGAGGCGATCGAGAAATATTTCGAAACCATCGGCGAGTTGCAGGCGCGCGGCTTCGGCGTCGCCATCTTCGACTGGCGCGGCCAAGGCGGCTCGCAGCGCCTGACGCGCAATCCGCGCCGCGGCTATGTCCGCTCCTTCGACGATCATGTCGCCGACATCGAGCGTTTCATGGAGCACATCATCCTGCCGGACTGCCGCGCGCCGTTCTATCTGATCGGCCATTCGACCGGCGCGCTGACCGCACTTCTCGCCTCGCGCAGGCTCACCAACCGCATCCGCCGCATGGTGCTGCTCGCCCCGCTTTTGACGCTGGAGCGCATTCCCGTGCGCATGGAAACGCTCAGGCGCGCAACCGGCATCCTGACCTCGCTCGGCTTCGGACGGATGTTTCTCGCCCGCGGCCAAAGAAGGCTCGCAAGACAGAACTTCGAAGACAACATCGTCACTGGCGATCCTGACCGCTTCGCACGCAACCAGAAAATATACGACGAACATCCCGCCCTGGGGCTCGGCGCGACGACCGTCGGCTGGGTTCATGCCGCGACCGTCGCCTCCGCACGCGTCCACGAACGCGATTTCCTGCGCAACCATCGCATCCCGACGCTGCTGGTCGCCGCCGGCGCCGACACGCTGGTCTCGACGCCGGCGATCGAAGCCTATGCGCGGCAGTTGCGGGGCGCCTCGCTGGTCACCATCGACGGCGCCAGGCACGAAATCCTACAGGAGCAGGACCGCTACCGAGAGCAGTTCTGGGCGGCATTCGACGCGTTCGTTCCAGGTGAGGTGCCGGAACTGGCCTAGCCGTTCAGGAACGCCCGTCGGACCAGCGGACGCTCTTGAGTTCCTTCGCGAAGGGCCAGGTCGTGTGCGCCATGGTCTCGATTCCTGACGCGGTCAATGCCGCACCGAACAGGAAGCCCTGCAAGAGGTCGGGTTTGATGTGCTCGGCAAGCGTCTTCAATTGCTCGAATGTTTCCACGCCCTCGATCGTCACCGTCAGGCCAAGCGGGCGGGACATGTTGACGATGCCGCGCAAGAGTTCGAGCGCGCGGTCGTTCTGGGTCACGTCGATCAGGAAGGATCTGTCGATCTTAATCTTGTCGAGCGGCAGCGTGTGCAGGTAGCTGAGCGACGAATAACCGGTGCCGAAATCGTCGAGCGCGATCCTGACGCCTATCGTCTTCATTTCCTCGATGTAGCGGCGCGTCATCGCCTTGTCGTCGAGAAGCGCGGTCTCTGTCACCTCGATTTCGAGGCGGCGCGGGCAAAGGCCGCTCCGGTCGAGCGCGCGCCGGACATGGTCGATGATGTCGGCAGAGCGGAAATCCTTGGCGGACAGATTGACCGAGACGCCGATATGCTCGGGCCAGCGCGCGCATTGCAGCGTCGCCGCCTCGAGAACGAAATGGCTGATCTCGGAAACGATGCCCATTTCCTCGGCGAGCGGGATGAACACCGCCGGCGAGATTGGTCCCAGTTCGGGATGATCCCAGCGGCACAGCGCCTCGCAGGTTGAAATCTGCATCGTTTCCATCGCCACGATGGGCTGATAGACCACGCGCAGCCCCTTGGCGGCGATGGCCGCGCGCAGGTCGGCCTTCAAGAGCTGCTTGCGGCGGAACGCCTGATCCATCTCGTCTTCGAACAGATGCCAGGAGGCCTTGCCCAGTTCCTTGGCCCTGTAGAGCGCAAGATCGGCCTTCACCACCATGCCATCGACATCGGCCCCATGAACCGGCGACAGGACCGCCCCGGCGGATGCCTGGATGAGCAGTGCGTGGCCGGCCACGTCGACATCGCCCTTGAGCGCCGCGAAGATGCCGCTCATGCGCGTCGCGAAGGCCTCATGGTCGTGAATGTCGTCGAAATAGATCGCGAACTCGTCGCCGCCGAACCGGCTGACGACGATGTCCTCGCTCTCGAATTGCCGCAATTTTTCGGCGACCGCATAGATCAGCCCGTCGCCGACGGGATGTCCGAGCGTGTCGTTGACGGTCTTGAAGTCGTCGAGATCGAAGACGACGAGCCCGATCGTGCGGCGCCGGTCGCCGACGGCGACGGCATCGGCGACGAGTTCGTTGAAATATTCGCGGTTTGGCAGGCCGGTCAGCCCGTCATAGCGGGCCATGTAGCGAATCTTGTCTTCCGATTCGACGCGCTGCGTCACCTCCTCGAAGGTGATCACACCGAGTTCGTCGCGGCCCGAGCGCGCGGCGAATTCGAGATAGCGGCCATCGGTCAGCTTCAGGAGGAGCTTGCGCTCGCGGCCCTCCCGGATCGCCTTCATCAGTTCGACATCGGCGAAATTGGCGTCCGACGTGGACAAACGCCCGCTCGCGGCGACGCGCAGGAGCAGGGCCTTCAAGGTTCGGTTCTGAAGCTGCGAGGCGTCCTCGAAACCGAGCGCGGACGCCGCCTGGCTGTTCGCCACAACCGCCTTGCCCTCGGGGCTCAGCATGACGAGCCCATGCGGCATGGTGTTCAGCGCGCGGTCGAAGCGCTGCGCCAGATATTTCGAGTTCCGCTCTTCCGAAATCGCCGCGAACAGCATCGTGCGCACGTTTTCCGCCATCTTGGCGATGATGAACATGAACGGGATGATGTAGAGGCCGAGGACGAAATAGTTGAGATCGCCCTTGAGGATCAGCCCGAGCGCGATCGGCAGCACGCCGGTCACGGCGAGCACCGCGACCATGCGCTTCGAGCCGTAGTTGCGCCCGACGATCGTGACGGACCCGCCCATGATGACAGCGACGGCGGCCAACTCGCCGAACGCGTCCGGGATCAGCACGATAGAGGTGAAGCAGAACGCACCCGCACAGGCGCCCTGGACCGCGCCGCCGACGATATAGGATCGTTCCGCCCGCCGTGCCGAAGGCACGTCGACGATCCCATTGGTCTTTTGCACCCTGCGAATGGTCCAGTAGCGATAAAAGGCAGACAGGAACAGGGCCGCAGCCAGCCCGGCATAGACCAGGCTTTCAGTCGTGCGGTAGACGAGAAGCGCGATGAGCCCCTGGCACAGGCCGCCGATCAGCAGGATGCCCGGATCGTTGAACAACGAGCGGACAAAGCCGACATAGATATCCTGTGGAACTGAGTTTCTGGCGTTTTTCAACTCGGTGTCCTGGTTTCTGCCGGCCTTAGCAGTGCCAGAACCCCCTTAAATATTCATTGATGTACGATGATGGAAAGTCTTCATTCCGCCGCTTCGAGCCGGCGTGCGGCCGGAGCCGCCTTCAGCCGCTCGACGAGGCGGACATGCTCGGCCTGCGCCTTCGCGGCGTTTGCCGCCTTGACGTGCCCGAAGCCGCGAATGGTCTGCGGCAATGACGCCAGGGCCGTCGCCTCGACGATGCGCCCCGGCGCGACGAGCGAGCGGATGAGTTCGAGATCGCGCTCATAGGCGGCAAGCAGCGTGCGCTCGTGCCGCCGTTCCGCCGTGTAGCCGAAAAGATCGAACGGCGTTCCGCGCAGGCCCTTGAACCGCGCGAGGACGCCGAACGCCTTCAGCATCCACGGCCCGAAGCTCGACTTGCGCGCCATGCCGTCGGAGCCTTTTCGTCCGAGAACGGGCGGAGCCATGTGGAACTCCAGTCGGTCATAATCGGCAAATTCACGCGCAAGCTGGCGCTTGAAATTCCCATCCGTATAGAGCCGCGCGACTTCGTATTCGTCCTTGATCGCCATCAGCTTGAAAAGCCCGCGCGCGACGGCCTCGCTGAGTGCGGTCGAACCCGGCAGGGCGGATTGCTCGGCAGCACGGATGGCTTCCACCTGCTGCCGGTAGCGGTCCGCATAGGCGGCATTCTGGTAATCGGTCAGGAACTCGGCGCGGCGGTCCACGATTTCCTCCAGCGTTTCGCTGAGCTTCGTCGCGCGGGTCGTGCCCGCCTCGACGAGTTCGGCGATTTCCTGCGGCTTCACCGCCGCGCGGCGGCCCCAGCGGAACGCCTGAATATTCATTGAAACAGCCTGGCCGTTGAGTTCGATGGCCTTTTCGATCGCCTCGGCGCCGAGCGGCAGGCCGCCATGCTGATAGGCGAAGCCAAGCATGAACATGTTGGCGGCGAGCGCATTGCCGAACAGCGTCTGCGCCGCGCGCGTGGCATCGAAGAAGTGGGCGTTCTGTTCGCCGACGGCCTTGGTTATGGCCCGCTTGACGCGTTCGACGGGCAACGAGAAATCTGCCGATCGCGTGAAATCTCCCGGCATGACCTCGGCCGTGTTGCCGACGAAGATCGTCTTGCCCTCGCGTACGGAGGAGAGAATCTTCGCGCTGCCGGATACGACGAGATCGCAGCCGAGGATCATATCCGCCTTGCCTGCCGATACGCGGATGGCATGAATGTCCTCGGGCGTTCTCGCGATGCGCATGTGGCTGAATACGGCGCCGCCCTTTTGCGCGAGGCCCGCCATGTCGATGACGCCGCAGCCCTTGCCCTCCAGATGGGCGGCCATGCCGATGACCGCTCCGATCGTGACGACGCCGGTGCCGCCGATGCCGTCGACGATGCCCGACCAGCCTGTATCGACCGAAGCAGGCACCGGTTCCGGTACGCCCTCCAGCGGATCGGCGCCGCCCGCGCGCCCCTCGGCCTTTCGGATCTTGGCGCCATGGACGGTGACGAAGGACGGACAAAAGCCGTTGACGCAGGAAAAATCCTTGTTGCAGGACGACTGGTCGATGCGGCGCTTGCGGCCGAACTCGGTTTCGAGCGGCTGCACGGAAACGCAGTTGGACTTCACCCCGCAATCGCCGCAGCCTTCGCAGACGAGCTCGTTGATGATGATCCGCTTGTCGGGGTCGGGAAAGGTGCCGCGCTTGCGCCGGCGGCGTTTCTCCGCGGCGCAGGTCTGGTCGTAGAGCAGGACCGACACACCCTTGACGTCGCGCAACTCGCGCTGAACGGCGTCGAGATCGTCGCGGTGATGGATCGTTGCGCCCGCCGGGAACTGGACGCGGCCTCCATATTTATCCGGCTCGTCGGTGACGATGGCAATGCGCTCGACACCCTCGCCGCGCACCTGGTTCGCGATCATGTCGACGGTCAACCCGCCTTCGTGCGGCTGGCCGCCGGTCATCGCTACGGCGTCGTTATAGAGGATCTTGTAGGTGATGTTGGCATCCGACGCGAGCGCGAAGCGCAGCGCCAGAGAGCCGGAATGGTTGTAGGTGCCGTCGCCAAGGTTCTGGAAGATGTGCTCGCGCGACGAGAAAGGCGCCTGGCCGACCCATTGCGCGCCCTCGCCGCCCATGGCCGTAAACCCGACCGTGCTGCGGTCCATCCACAGCGACATGAAGTGGCAGCCGATGCCGGCGGCGGCGATCGAGCCTTCCGGCACCTTGGTCGAGGAATTGTGCGGGCAGCCCGAGCAGAAATAGGGCGTGCGGTTGGAAACGTTCTGCGTTTCGGCCATCATTGCCTGGAACTGACGCATCTGCGCGACGCGCGCGGCGACTTCCTCCGAATGGCCGATGGTGCGCAAGACACGTTCGCCGATGGCGATCGCGATGTCGTTCGGGTCGAGCGCACCCCGCGCCGGGAACAGCCAGTCGCCGCGCTCGTCCTTCTTGCCGACGATTTCAGGCTGCAATGCGGTTCCGTAGAGGTTCTCGCGCATCTGCACTTCAATGAGCGAGCGCTTCTCCTCCACGACGATGATGGATTCGAGGCCCTCGGCGAACTGGCTGATGTGATCGTAGTCGAGCGGCCAAGGACAAGCGACCTTGAACAGGCGAATGCCGATCTGGTTGGCGCGCGCCTCATCGATGCCGATGTCGTCGAGCGCTTGGCGCACGTCGAGATAGGACTTGCCGACCGTGATGATGCCGATCCGGGCGTTGGAGCCGCCTGAATAGACGATGCGGTTCAAGGGATTGGCGCGGATGAAGGCGGCGGCCGCGGCGCGCTTGTATTCGTGAAGCCGCGCTTCCTGCCCCATCTGGTCGATCTCGTGCCGGATCGAAAGCCCGCCCTGCGGCATCTCGAAGTCCGGCAGCGTGATGTTCAGCCGGTCCAGTGACACGTCGACCGAAGCGGTCGATTCGATGTTGTCCTTGACACATTTCATCGCCGACCAGACGCCGGCGAAGCGTGACAGTGCGTAGCCATAGAGCCCGTAATCGACGAGTTCCTGAACCCCGGCCGGATTGAAGATCGGGCTCATCGTGTCGACGAACAGGAATTCCGTCGCGTGGGCATTGGTCGAGGACTCGGCCGTGTGGTCGTCGCCCATCAACGCCAGAACGCCGCCATGCGGCGAGGTGCCGGCGAGATTAGCGTGGCGGAAGACGTCGCCGGAGCGGTCGACGCCCGGCCCCTTGCCGTACCAGAGCGCGAAAACACCGTCATGCTTGCCTTCGCCAAGCAATTCGGTCTGCTGCGTGCCCCAGCAGGCGGTTGCGGCCAGCTCCTCATTGAGTCCCGCCTGGAAGACGATGTCGGATTGCTGGAGTTCGCGCTTGGCCTTCCACAATTGCTGGTCGAGCCCGCCGAGCGGCGAGCCGCGATAGCCCGACACGAACCCGGCTGTGGACAAGCCCGCGCGCCGGTCCCGCTCGCGCTGCATCATCAACATGCGCACGATGGCTTGTGCGCCTGAAATGAAGATTCGTTCCTTCGACAGGTCGTATTTGTCGTTCAGCGCGACATCGTGCAGCGTCATTGGCAGTTCCTCCCGCTCGTCCAACCCCGAAAGGTCATACTGGCTGACCTAACTTCGAACCGCTGTCCGGCATTCGTCAAACCTTTTCGCAACGGAAGCGAAAAGAGCAACACCTGTAAACAATCTCATCGTGACACGGTAACATTATGTCGCGAGACGCAAACGCGTCGTTTGGTTGTGTCACGAGAGGGCTTTGTTTGCTCCAGCAAAGCTGATAGATGACCCCGCGCAGGCGCTGCGGGAACCGGTTCGGGACCGAGCGGCAACGTGCATTCCGAATATCCGGGAACGAAAAGCCGGCGCAAAAGACCGTTCAAGGTCGCCGGCATTAGAAATCGGGGGGCCTGATGTTCCACGCCAACGCATATGGCGCAAATTTGCGGCACGAAGGTGCGGCCCGCGCCTCGGGGAGGAGCCTGCAATGCGGATTCTAGCGGCCCTGGTGCGCGCGATCAGCCATCTCAACTGGCTGGTCGGCAACGTCTTCTCGTGGCTGGCGCTGGCGATCGTGCTGGTCTGCTTCACGGTCGTCGTTCAGCGCTACATATTCTCGACGACGCAGTTGTGGATGCAGGATCTCTATGTCTGGCTGAATGGCGCGATGTTCACCGCCGTCGCCGGTTTCGCGCTCCTGCGCAACGATCATGTGCGCGTCGATATCTTCTACAGGCCCGCCTCGACCCGCACCAAGGCGATCATCGACATCATCGGCGTCGTCCTGTTCCTGCTGCCCTTCTGTTTCATCGTCTATGCCTACGGGATCACCTTCGTGCAGCGCTCCTGGCGCATCTACGAGGCCTCGGCCAATCCGGGCGGGATGCCGGGGCTGTTCGTCCTGAAATCCTTCATCATCGTATTCGCGGCGCTGATCGCGCTTCAGGGCCTCGCAATGGTGTTGCGATCGATCCTCGTTCTTGGGCGAAGCGAGCATCTGCTTCCGGCCGATCTGCGTTATGAATCCGACGGGAGCTCCCACTGATGGATCTCGTACTACTTGGCGAAATTCTCGCCGGCCTGATGTTCTTCGGCATCATCGGCTTCCTCATGCTGGGCTTTCCCGTCGCTTTCACCCTTGCCGGCGTCTCCTTGATGTTCGGCGCGGTCGGCATGTGGTTCGGAGTCTTCGACCCTTCCAATTTCGGCTCACTCGCCAATCGCTATATCGGCTTCATGACCAATGAAGTGCTGGTGGCCGTGCCGCTCTTCATCTTCATGGGCGTGATGCTCGAACGCTCCAAGATCGCGGAGCAGCTTCTGCTCACCATGGGCAAGCTGTTCGGCAACATGCGCGGGGGCCTCGGCATCTCGGTCATCCTCGTCGGCGCGATGCTGGCGGCCTCGACCGGCGTCGTCGGCGCCACCGTCGTCACCATGGGCCTGATCTCGCTGCCGGCCATGCTGCGCGCCGGCTACGATCCGCGTCTCGCCTCCGGCGTCATCTGCGCCTCCGGCACGCTCGGCCAGATCATCCCGCCCTCGACAGTGCTGATCTTCATGGGCGACATGTTGTCGGGAATCAACGCACAGGTGCAGATGGCCAAGGGCAATTTCGCGCCCACGCCCGTTTCGGTCGGCGACCTCTTCGCCGGCGCGCTCTTGCCCGGCGTCATGCTGGTCGGCCTCTATCTTGGCTGGATGATCTTCAAGGCGATCTTCGATCCGCAATCCTGCCCCGCAACCCCGGTGCCGCCGGAGGAGAAGAAACATCTCGCCCGCGAAGTCGCCGTCGCGCTGATCCCGCCGCTCGCGCTCATCATCGCCGTGCTGGGCTCCATCCTCGGCGGCATCGCGACGCCGACGGAAGCCGCATCCGTCGGTGCCGTCGGTGCGATGGTCCTCGCCGCGCTGCGCTGGCGCCTGTCCCTGCGCGTGCTGCGCGAGGCGGTCATCGCAACCGCCACCATCACTTCGATGGTGTTCATCATCCTGTTCGGCGCGTCGGTTTTCTCGATCGTCTTCCGCCTGATGGGCGGCGACAATCTGGTCCACGAATTCCTGTCGAACCTGCCCGGCGGCGTCATCGGTCCGGTGATCGTCGTGATGGCGATCATGTTCCTGCTGGGCTTCATTCTCGACACGTTCGAGATCATCTTCATCGTCATCCCGATCACCGCCCCGATCCTGCTCAACCTGGGTGTCGACCCGGTGTGGCTCGGCGTGATGGTGGGCGTGAACCTGCAGACCTCGTTCCTGACGCCGCCCTTCGGCTTTGCGCTCTTCTATCTGCGCGGAGTGGCGCCGCGAACGGTGAGCACCGGAATGATCTACAAGGGCGTCATTCCGTTCGTCTTCCTGCAGATCCTGGCACTGGCGCTGCTCTTCATCTTCCCCGGCATCGCCACCTGGCTGCCGCGCTTCCTCTATAGCTGAGGCGCCAGTCGCCCGAACCAAGGTAGAGAAAAGGCCCGGAATCGCTTCCGGGCCTTCGTCATTTGGGAACGATCGATCGCGATCAGATCTGGAAGTACTTCTCGCGCGCCTGGATGTAGAGCGAGTCGGTGCCTTCGGTCTTCTGGCGGACGATGTTGAGGGCCGAAACGAAGCTTTCGGCCGTCTTCTTGGTCAGCGCATCGTCGGATTCGAGCAGGCCTTCCATGATTTCCTTGGCGGCATTCGCGCCGGCCTCGAGGATTTCGTCCGGGAACTGCCTGATCTGGACGCCGTGATCGTTGACGAGCGTTTGCAGCGCGCGCGGATCGTTGGCGGCGAAGTCGGCGGCGACATTGTCGTATTCGGCCGCGCACGCGCCCTTGACGATTGCCTGCAGATCCTCCGGCAGTTCCTGGAACTTGGCCTTGTCGACGACGAGTTCGGTCGCCAGACCCGGCTCGATGAAGGACGGGAAGTAGTAGTTCTTGGCGATCTGGTGGAAGCCGAGCGCGAGGTCGTTGTAGGGACCGACGAATTCCGCCGCGTCGAGCGTACCCGACTGGAGCGCCTGGAAGATTTCGCCGGCAGCCATGTTCGTGACCGATGCGCCGAGCTTCTCCCAGACCTGCCCGCCGAGGCCCGGCGTGCGGAAGCGCAGGCCCTCGATGTCGGACACTGCGGTCAGTTCGTTGCGGAACCAACCTCCGGCCTGCGTGCCGGTGTCGCCCGACAGGAAGCCCTGGACGCCGAACTGGTCGTAGATTTCGTCCCAGATTTCCTGGCCGCCCAGATGATGGACCCACGCCGTCAGTTCACGCGAGGTCATGCCGTAGGGAACGCCGGTGAAGAAGGACAGGCCCGTCGACTTGTTCTGCCAGTAATAGGCGGCGCCATGGCTCATTTCGGCCGAACCGTCGATGACGGCGTCGAGGGCCTGCAACGGCGGCACGAGCTCGCCGGCAGCATAGAGCTGGATCGTCAGACGGCCGCCCGACATCGCGGTGATGCGGTCGGCAAGGCGCTGCGCGCCGACGCCGAGACCGGGAAAATTCTTCGGCCATGTCGTGACCATGCGCCAGGTCTGGTTGCCCTGTGCGATTGCGGGGGCGGCGAGCGTGGACGCGGCAACCGCGCCGACGCCGGCAAAGCCCGCCTTGGTGATGAAGGAACGACGATCCATAAGAAAACCTCCCATATACGGATCTCAAAATATCGGGATTCGGGATTCCGACGAGGCGTCATTGCGCGTCCTCCCCCCGAGGCCGGGGCGTATAAATACACGCGTCCTCCCCCAAGTCCAGCGCGGAACCGACGCTTCTTAGGACTTGCCTAACGCCCTGTCGGCCCCTTGCAAGATTGCCTTTTGAATGGGCAGATTTCACCGTGGACGTTCCGGCGGCAGCTTGGTCCGGACCGGAATTCGCGCTAAACGTCGCTGATCCAGATTTTACGGACGCCAAAGACCCATGACACAACCGCTCGTCGCCGTTTCGACGGATATCCGCCAGTTCGAGAACTACACCTGGCACGCCGCCCCGCATCAATATCTCGAAGCGGCGCTGGCGCAGGCCGGCGTCCTGCCGATCCTGGTGCCCGCCTTCGGCGACCGGATCGACTATGACGCGCTCTTGTCGCGCGTGGACGGCGTGATGCTGACGGGTTCCAAATCGAACGTCCATCCCGCGCTCTATGGCGGCGACGCGAGCGAGGCGAACGGTCCCTATGACGAGGCCCGCGACGCCACCACCATGCCGCTGATCCGCAAGGCGATCGAGCGCGGCGTGCCGCTGCTCGCGATCTGTCGCGGCATCCAGGAACTCAATGTAGCGCTCGGCGGTTCGCTGGCGACCGAAATCCAGGACGGCGAAGGCATGTGGGACCACCGCGCACCGCAAAGCGAGAGCCAGGACGCGCGGTTCGCGATCCGTCAATCGGTGAAGATTTCCGAGGGCTCCTGCCTGGCGGACATTTTCGGCCCGCGTGAAATCGAGGTGAACTCGGTTCACCGCCAGGCGATCGGCGACATCGCGCCACGGCTTCAGGTCGAGGCGATTGCCGAGGACGGCACGATCGAGGCTGTGTCGGTTATCGACGCGAAGGATTTCGCGGTCGGCGTGCAGTGGCATCCTGAATACTGGGCGGCGAAGGATCGTGCTTCGGCGCAGATCTTCGAGGCGTTCGGCGACGCCGTCAGAGCCCATGAGGCGCGCCGCGCAGGCCTGTTCCACGCGGCCGAGTGAAAGGCGTCAGTCCACCGCGACGAGACGGATCAGCGGCGACAAAGGCTCATAGGAAATGTGCGTGTCGCCTTCGGCGGCCGCGAAACGGACGACCGCCGAACCATCCAGGCTGAGCAGGTCGATCGTTCCATCGTCATTCTGCTCGATCATCGCCGCCTGCGAAGCAGGGCTCGACGGGCCGATGCAGTTCGGATCGAGATTCAGGCGGGCGATCTTCTCGCGCATCGCGCCTTGGCTGATCCGGCATTCCGTGGTGCCGGAAATCAGGATGAAGTCGCTGGGCTTGCCGGCTTCGGCGTACGCGACGCCGGAATTCTCGTTCATCCCGTGCGACAACGTCGCGATCAGCGCGGTCGTCGCAATGAGGGCGGCGATCATTGTCTTCATGTGGTCACTCCGTATCGCCTCCCCGCCCGAGGTTGGACCGTCATGCTTAATGAAGTGTTAAGTTTCACCTGTGTCCCGAAAAAGGCCGAACTATCCCCTTTTCGCTACGTCAGCAGTTTCCGGCACCGGCGTCAATGCCGCACCGTTCGAGAACCAGGCGATCAGATTGTCGACGACCAGATCCGCCATCGCCTGGCGCGTATGGATCGTCGCCGAACCGACATGCGGCAGGAGCGAGGCGTTGGAGGCGGAGAGAAGGCTCTCGGGGATGTTCGGCTCGTCCTCGAAGACGTCGAGACCGGCGGCCTGGATCGTGCCGGCATGGAGCGCGGCGGCGAGGTCGGCTTCGTCAACCGTCGTCCCGCGGCCGATATTGACGAAGACGCCGCTCGGCCCGAGCGCGGACAGGATTTCGGCATTGACCGCCCTTTCCGTCTGCGGCGTCGAGGGCGCGACCGAGATCAGCGTGTCGACATTGGCGGCGAGTTCAACGAGGCTTCCGAAATAGCGGTAGGGCACCCCATCCACGGGGCGCCGGTTGTGGTAGCTGACCGGCAGGCCGAACGCCTCGATGCGCCGCGCGATGGCAAGTCCGATCCGCCCCATACCGAATATGCCGACCCGGCGGCCGCGCAGCGTGCCATGGGTCAGCCGGTACGGGCCTTCCGCGACCCAGCGACCCTCACGCAGCCATTGCTCGGCCTTCGGCAGCTCGCGCACGGTGTTAATGAGAAGCCCGATCGCCGTGTCGGCCACCTCCTCGGTGAGCACGTCCGGCGTGTTGGTGACGACGACATTGCGCGTTGCGGCGTGCTTTGCATCGACGTGGTCGTAGCCGACGCCAAAGCTCGACACGATTTCCAGATGCGGCAGCGAATCGATCAGCGACGCATCGATGCGGGTCATCGCGGCGATGCCCTTGATCTGGGTTGCGTGCTGCGAGGAAACCGCATCGCCGGCCGGCCGGTCGGACCGCACGATCTGGAAACGTTCCTCGAGCCGCGCGACGGCGTGCGGATGAAGGCGCCCGGGAATCAGAATCGCGATCGATTTCAGGTCTGTCGTCATGCGGGTTCCTCCGTTTCAGGCACAGACATTAAGCACCGCGCCGCGTTTCCTCAATGAACGTGTTCACGAAAATTTTGACCCGGCTCATGGAAAGACAGGAACCTTCATTCCGGGCCCTCGTTTACTTGTCATCGACAGCAAGATTCGACTGTCAAAAGATAACAGAGAGGAAAATTTCATGAAAATGAAGATGATCATTGCTTCCGCCGCGCTTGCCGCGATGTCCGCCACCGCCTTCGCCCAGACGGATTCGGCCGCTGGCGCCGGTGTCTCGGGCGGCACGAACGCTGAATCCGCCAATGCGATGACCTTTGCATCGGAAGATGAAGAGACCATGTGGACCAACAACATGGAATATATGGGCGGCTTCTTCACCGACGAGACCATGACGGAAATGCGCTCGGAGGAAGAAATCACGACGGCCTATGGTGGGCTGACGACCGAGCAGCAGGAGCAGCTCAAGGCTGACTGTGATGCGGCCGAGCTCAACCGCGGCAATTATGGCGAAGTGTCGCTGACGCTCTGCTCGCAGCTCGGCGCTCTCTAAGAGCCGACTGACGATGAACGATCATGGCGGGCCTCGTGCCCGCCATTTTCATTTCCGGCTGCTTATTGGGGCCGAGGTCGACTGCCTGATGTGAAGTTCGGGCGTGATCAGATCCTGGTCGCCATGAACCTCGATGCCTGCGAGCCGGTCGACAAGCGCCTTGGCGGCCTGCCGTCCGACTTCGCGCTGCCCGTTCCAGACGGTGGTCAGCGCAGGCATCGCGATTGCGGCTTCCTCCAGATCGTCATAGCCGGTGACAGAGATGTCGATGCCGGCTTGAAGCCCCGCCCGCGCGAGGCCGTTCATCAGACCGATCGCCACCAGATCGTTCCAGCAGACGGCCGCCGTTGGCTTGTCGGGCAGATTTAGGAACTGCCCCGCGGCATCGAACCCGCCCTGCTTGGTGCGGGGTCCGGCAATGCGCCATTCGGGTCGCGGGACAAGATTGGCCCGCTTCATCGCCACCACGTAACCGCGATAGCGCTCCCGTCCCGTCGAGGTCTGGTCGGTGCCGCCGATCATGGCGATCCGGCGATGACCCAGCCCGATCAGATGGTCGGTGGCAAGGCCGATCCCATACGCATCGTCCCCCCGAAAAACGGGAACATCCGCGCCCTCGACCGAACGTGCGATGAGAACCGCGGGCAGGCCATTGTCCTCGGCAAGCGCGATGTCGGCCGCCGGAGTTCCGATCGCCGGCGACATGATCACGCCGTCGGCGCCGAGTTGAAGCAGCGTATCGATGAAATTGCGCTGTTTTTCGAGATCGTCATAGTGATTGGACAGAATGAAGGTCTGCCGCGACCGGTCGAGTTCATGTTCGATCGATTTCAGGATTTCGGCGAAGAACGGGTTCATGATGTCGTGGACGACGACGCCGACGATGCCCGAACGCGAAGTCCGCAGCGATGCCGCGCGGCGATTGTAAATATAGCCGATCTCGCGGGCATGGTGCTTGATGCGCTCGCGCGTCGAATCTGCAACCAGCGGACTGTCTCGCAACGCAAGCGAAACCGTCGCGGTCGAAACCCCGAGCGCATCGGCGATGGTCGATAGCTTGATCTTCTGGCCCAGAATTCCCCTCCCGGAAGCGGCACAGGATTAAACCGTTTAAACCTATGCCACCGGGAACCGGCGATTCAAAGCTTTTTTGCCAGGTCGCGCGCTTCGGAGTTCGGCAGCGAGCGGCTTTGCAGGCGAAGTCGGCTTTCGCGGTGGACGATATAAAGCCCGCTGGACACGATGATCGCCGAACCGATCAGCGTCCAGCGGTCGGGAAGATCGCCAAAGACGAGATAGCCGAGCGCGATCATCCAGACCATCTGCAAATAGGGATAGGGCGCCAGCGCCGATGTCGTCGCTTGTTTGTAGGCGTGGATCAGGAGCCAGTGGCCGAAAGCGCCGTAAAATCCGAGCGAGAGAAGCACGAACCACTGCACTCCGGTTTCAGGCAGGGAGCCCGAGAACGGAACGGTCGGCGCCATCAGGATCACCGGCGCGAGCGCGGAATAGAAGATCAGGCTTTCGGCGGTTTCCTTCGCCCCCATCTGCCGCGTCATGATGACGTAGATGCAGTAGGACATCATCGCGCCGAGCGCATAGACATGGCCCAGCCCGAACGTGCCGTAGCCCGGCCGCGTGATGACCAGAACGCCAATGAAGCCGATCAACACCGCCAGCCAGCGCCGCCAGCCCGCCCATTCGCCAAGCAGCGGACCGGCAAGCGCGGTGATCACCATCGGCGCGAAGAAGAAGATCGACACCGTTTCGGCAAGCTGCAGCGTCCGCAGCGCGAGAAAATTGAAGAACGTCGAGCCGAACAGGAAGATGCCGCGCACGAATTGCCGCGGCAGGCTGACGACCTTGAACATGGCGCGATTGGACCATGCCCGAAACAGGACGAGAACCAGCACGACATGGACGGCAAAGCGCGTCCAGGCGACGAAGGGCGCATCCATGCCGGAAACGACGAGATATTTCGCGCTGGTGTCGAGACAGGTGAAAATGAGACCTGCCGCCAGGACGAGCAGAATCGCCCTCAGCGGCGTGGCGGTATCGGAAGTCGGGGAGGAGTGAGGCACGCGATCGGGCATCCGGCTGGTTGCTTCGCATGGTTTGGAAGCTTCGCGCGGCAAGCGCAAGCGAAAAGCTGAACATGATCACAATTGTCGGTCAGGCCGCCGTTTCGACGATCTCGTCCTCGACTTCGTCATCTTCCTCGACGATCTCGGACAGGTTCGCCTCGATGCGCGAAAGCAGCTTGGCGAGCAGCTTCTGGTCCTTCTTGTCGAGCCCCTTGAGCGCCTGCTTCTCGGTCTTCTTCAAGGTCTTCTCGATCGACCGGATCGCCTCGCGGCCCGGCTCGGCGAGATGAACATGCGCCTGGCGGGCATCGGTCTCGGAAGCCTGCTTGGTCAGGAACCCCTGCACCTGCAGGCGGTTGATCGTCTTGGTGATGGTCGGCGGGCGAACGCCAAGCCGCTGGGCGAGTTGGCCCGGCGTCTGGCCGTCCTGATCCGCCAACGCCATGATGATCTGCTCCTGCCCGGCATAGAGGCCATGCGCCAGAAGTCGCGCCGCGAGCGCGGTGCGCGTGAGACGCGCGGCCGATTGAAGCCGCATCACCGTCGCCCGCTTTTCGCCCTTCGCCATGAAATTCTCCCTCGGCCGATCGCTTGCGTCGCGGCGCGCGCCTGATAGCCTGCCGACGTTCCGCAAGCCCTCTTACGAAAGCCACATATCAGAAAGATGACAGCCAGCGAAGCAACTGCCCCTGCCGGGATTGCCGTTTTGCCGCTGGGCGCGACCGAGCAGCACGGACCGCATCTGCCCTTCGAGACCGACACCCTGATCGCAGAGGCGGTCGCGAGCCGGCTCAAGGCACGCTTGGCCGGCGAATTGAATGTCCGGTTCCTGCCGGTCGAGCCCGTCGGATACTCGATCGAGCACATGGACGTCGCGGGCACGAAGAGCCTGACCTTTCAGGAGGCGATCGACCGCTGGATCGATATCGGCGCGCGACTTTCCGGGCTTGGCACAAGAAAGTTCATCATGCTCAACGCGCATGGTGGCAATTCGCCGCTGATGACCATCGTCGCGACCGAATTGCGTGTGCGGCACTCAATGCTTGCCGTGGCGACGAGCTGGACGCGCTTTGGCTATCCGTCCGATATCGTCAGCACCCAGGAAAAGACTATCGGCATCCATGGCGGATTGATCGAGACGAGCGTGATGCTGGCGATCCGTCCGGATCTGGTCGATATGACGAAGGCGCGCGACTTCGCGTCCGCACAGTCCTGGTTCGAAAGAGACTTCACCCATCTGCGCGCCTACGGCCCACATGCGTTCGGCTGGAAGATGTCGGACCTGTCCCGCGAAGGCGTCACCGGCAATGCCGCCGCCGCGACGGCCGAAAAGGGCGAGCGCATCCTGGACCACGCAGTCGCGGGACTGGCTGACCTTGTCCGCGATGTGGCGAAATTCGACCTCGCGACTTTTCCCTGAAGGAAATCAGCCGATGGCCACGACCAACGCCGATTGCAGGCGTTCGCCGGCCCGCGCCATCTCGGCCAGCGCCGTCCGGCCCGCGCGCTGCGCGATGCCGTCGCGGTCGTTGAAGACGGTGCCGGAAAGCGGTCGATCACTGTAGGGCTCAATGCCGGAATAGATTTCACGGCTGAGCGTGTCGGGAAAGAACATCTGCCCCGTCACCTGCACCCTGTCCTCGATGATCGCGGCAAAATGGATGTGGGGCGTGCGGCCGGGATACCAGCCGGGATAGATGGTCGAGAAGGAGACGACGCCGTCCGCGCCGGCAAACTGCGTGCCGCGCATGAAGGTCTGTCCGCGCGTGTCGAGCCCGCCGGGCTGTCCGCGATAGCCTGAATAGGCGCCCTGCGCATCGCAATGCCAGATGTCCAGCCGGGCGCCGTCGAGCGGCCGGCAATCCGCGCCGACGATCTGGAACCGGGCCGTCAGCGGCACGCCGGGTCGGCCTTCGGCGATGTCGGACCGCTGGAGCTGCGGATCGAAATAGAACGGCCCGGCCGTGGTTTCCGGCATCAGCCGGCAAACGCCGGCTCCGGAGATCAAGGGCTGCGCGGCGGCCGGCCGCGTCGACGCGGCGATGAACACGCCGCTTGCCGTTACCGCGATCATGCCGAGCGCCTCGCGCCGGGTCGCGCTTCCTGCGGATCGATATGTCATGGCCGGCGCCTCCATTGGAAAGGGCTTTGGCGAAATGCTACATCGACCATCGACGATGGACGAATGAACAGTTCGTCAGGCCATTCACCCCCGTGTAAACCGAGGCGACCGGCCTTATATGGGACCGACCTCTTTCATCCTCCCCCAAAAGGAGACACGGACCATGTCCGACGCGCAGCAGTCCCAGATTCCCGTCACCGTTCTCACCGGCTATCTCGGTTCCGGCAAGACCACCCTTCTCAACCGCATCCTCACCGAAGATCACGGCAAGCGCTACGCGGTGATCGTCAATGAGTTCGGCGAGATCGGCATCGACAATGATCTCATCGTGGAATCCGACGAAGAGATCTACGAGATGAACAATGGCTGCATCTGCTGCACCGTGCGCGGCGACCTGATCAGGACCGTCGAAACGCTGATGCGCCGCCCAGGCCGCTTCGATGCGATCCTGGTCGAGACGACCGGCCTTGCCGACCCGGCCCCGGTCGCGCAGACCTTCTTCATGGACGACGAGGTGCGCGCCAAGACGCGGCTCGACGCCGTGGTCGCTCTGGTCGACGCCAAGCATCTGCCGCTGCGCCTGAAGGATTCGCGCGAGGCCGCCGACCAGATCGCATTCGCCGATGTCGTCGTCCTGAACAAGACCGATCTCGTGACCGAGGACGAGTTGCGCCAGGTCGAGGCTTCCATCCGCCGCATCAATCCCTCGGCGCGCATTCACCGCACGCAGCGCTCGGCGGTGAATTTGTCCGACGTGCTGGACCGCGGCGCGTTCGACCTGAAGCGCGCCATGGAGAACGATCCGCACTTCCTCGACGACGACCATGATCACGAGCACAGCCACGATCATGACGACCACGATCATCATCACGATCACGCGCATTCCTCCCATATCGAGGAATCCGGCGTGAAGTCGATCGCGCTGCGCGGCGGCGACATGGACCCGAAGAAGTTCTTCCCCTGGATCGAGAAGACCACCCAGATCGACGGCCCCGGCATCCTGCGCCTGAAGGGCATCATCGCGATCAAGGACGACCCGGAGCGCTATGTCGTCCAGGGCGTCCACATGATCCTGGAAGGCGACCATCAACGCGCGTGGAAGGACGGCGAGAAGCGCGAGAGCCGTCTGGTCTTCATCGGCCGCGACCTCGACGAGGAGCGGCTGCGACGCACGTTTGAAGCGTGTCAGGCGTAGGGCAGTGCTTTCATGAATTCGCTTCGCCACACCCCCCTCTGGGCTGCCGCCCATCTCCCCCTCAAGGGGGGAGATCATTCTCGTCATCGCCACCGTGTGACCTCCCCCCTTGAGGGGGAGATGGGCGGCAGCCCAGAGGAGGGTGCGACAGAGCGCGGACCTCGAAATTCTGCAGAAGCCCACTGACCCATGCCCACAGTCGCTCCCCTCGACCTTTCCGCCCATTGCATTGCGGCGGCCTTCATCTCCGACATCCCGCATTTCGCGCTGGCCGATGGCGTCGTCCACCGGCTGGACCACGGCCACAAGCATGTCGACGCCCATGCGGGCGGGCTGCTTTGCGCCGTGTCGAACGAGACGCGCGACCGGTTGCTGACGGGCGGCGAGGACGGCAAGGTGCTGTCGCATTCGGCGGATGGCAGCACGCAGACGCTCGCCGAAATCGGCCGTAGATGGGTCTCGGCCATTGCCGCCGGACCGCGCGGCGCCGTCGCTTTCGCGACCGGTCGCACCGCCCATGTGCGCCTGCCTGACGGCGCGATGAAGAGTTTCGACCACCCGCGCACCGCAGAGGGCCTTGCCTTCGCGCCGAAGGGAATGCGCATCGCTGTCGCACGCTACAATGGTGCGACGCTGCATTTCCCCGCTGCCGCCGGCAAGCCCGCCGAACTCGAATGGGCGGGCGCGCATATCGGCGTCACCTTCTCGCCGGACGGCAATTTCCTCGTCACCTCCATGCAGGAGAACGCGCTGCACGGCTGGAAACTCGCCGACGGCAAGCACATGCGCATGTCGGGCTATCCGGCCAAGGTGAAGAGCCTGTCCTGGGGACCCAAAGGCAAGTGGCTGGCGAGTTCCGGCGCGCCGGCGGCCATCGTCTGGCCGTTCCAGACCAGGGACGGGCCTATGGGAAAGGCGCCGCTGGAACTTGGCACGCGCGGCGACACGATGGCGACCGCCGTCGCCTTCCATCCGACAGAAGAGATACTCGCGATCGGCTATGGAGACGGCATGGTCATGGCCGTGCGCGTGGCCGATGCCAAGGAGGTGCTTTTGCGCCGGCCGGGCAAGGGCGCGGTCACCTCGATGGACTGGGACCGCGAAGGCCGGCGCATCGCCTTCGGCTCCGAGGCAGGCGATTGCGGCGTCATCGACGTCGCCGGCTGATCAGATATCCTTGACGTAATAGCGAACGGTCCTGGCGCCGTAGCCGCCGGCGCCGACTTCGCGAAAGCCGAGCGCGGCATGAAAGCCGTCGGAAGCCGGATTGGGCGGGTCGAGATTGACTTCGCAGGCGATGACGCCATGGCCATCGGCAGCCGCCTTGGCGAACAACGCCTCGTAGAGCCGGCGCGCCAATCCCCGACCCCGCGCATGATCGGCCACCGCGATCCGGTCGACATAGGCGAAGCGCGGATAGCGCTCGCGAAACCATATGAAATTGGGGCTATCATAGTCGTTCGTCTCGTCGAAGGCGATGATGAAGGCGTCCGCCCCACCCGCGACGCGCGCGAAATAGGCGGCGTCGACGAGTTGGCCCAGGCGCGACGCCGTCAGCGGCGACAGTTCGTTCTCGTGCCGCCGGTTGAGTTCGAGAACCGGCGCGAGCGTCGCGGGCGTGATTGGATGGATCGTCGTCATCGGCGACCATGTGTCCGCTTCGCCGCCCCCCCGTCAAGCGATTGCCGCAAGGGTTTGGCCGCGCTAGAACCGGCGGCGATTGGAGTTCATCATAATGGACGGACAGGTCTCGCAGACGGTCGGCGGCATCGACGCCACGCGCATTGGCGAATTGCGCACGCAGGTCGCCGGCCACGGCCTCCGGGATTTTGCCGGTGGTGCGCCGATGCACTGGATGGCCAAACATGATGCTGGTTTCGCCGGTGCCTCGTCTTGGCGCGAACAAGGATGACATCCCCCTCCGGCTCCACCCCATCCGAAGCCCGCGATTTCCTTGCCGCCCACCTGGACATCGAAGCCTTCGACATTGTGCTCACCGACGCCAACGGCATCGGGCGCGGCAAGATCATCCGGCGCCACGAACTGATCGGCCTCTACGAGAACGGCCGGCACCTTCCGATCTCCATCCTCGGTCTCGACATCGTCGGCGAGGATGTCCACGAGACGGGGCTGATCTGGGATTCGGGCGACGGCGACCTGCGCGCCTGGCCGATCCCCGGCACGCTCGTCCCGCTCCATGCCACGCAGCCGGCGCGCGGGCAGGTGCTGATGTCGATGTACCATCTCGACGGCGCGCCGATGGGGTCGGACCCGCGCCACGCGCTGGCGCAACAGGTGGAGGCGTTCGCGGCAAGGGGCCTCAGACCCGCCGGCGCCTTCGAGCTCGAATTCTTCCTGCTCGCCAATGAGCGCGACGGAAAAGGGCGCATCCAGCCCGCCCGCGCCGTGCTCGACGGGCTCGCGAGCGCCAAGACCGAGGTCTATTCGGTCGACCATCTGCATGGCATGGAGCCGCTTTTCTCGGACATCTATGAGAGCGCGAAAGCGCAAGGAATTCCTGCCGAGACCGTGATCTCCGAATATGCGCCGGGCCAGTATGAGCTGACGCTGAACTATCGCAAGGACATCCTGCGCGCCGCCGACGACCTCCTGATGCTGAAGCGCCTCGTGCGGTTGCAGGCGCGGCGGCATGGCGTCACCGCCTGCTTCATGGCCAAGCCCACCGAGGACTATGCGGGATCGGGGATGCACCTGCACGTCTCGATGCAGGACGAGGCCGGCCGCAACGTCTTCGCCGAGGACCAGGAAGGCGCCTGGAGCGACACGATCCTGAACGCTCTGGGCGGGCTCGCAGGAACGATGGGCGAATCGATGCTCGTCTTCGCGCCGCACGCCAATTCCTGGCGACGGTTCGTTTCCCAATCCTATGCGCCCGTCGCGCCAACATGGGGCGTCAACAACCGATCGGTCGCGCTTCGAATTCCGGCCGGACCGAAGGCTGCGCGGCGAATCGAGCATCGTCCGTCGGGCGTCGACGCCAATCCCTATCTGGTCGCCGCGACCGTGCTTGCGGGGATCGCCAAGGGCATGGACGAGCGGCTGGATGCCGGCCCGGAGACGGTCGGGAACGGCTATGCGGACGAGGCGAACGGTCACCCGGCAATGCCGTCGAACTGGCACGCCGCGATCGAGGCGGCCGAAGCGTCCGCCTTCCTCAAATCCGCGCTGGGACCGGAGATGCACCGGACCTTCTGCGCCATCAAGCGCGCCGAATATCTGCGCGTCGCGCGCACCGTGAACGAACTCGACTACCATCTTTATCTCCACACGGTTTGAGATTTCCGGCGCTTCACATCAAAGTCTGTTGCGGTTAAGGTTAAAAGAACATATCAAGAACAAATGAGCGTTCTTTCGACCCGTGACAAGCTGGCGATCCTGTCGGACGCCGCCAAATACGATGCCTCCTGCGCTTCATCGGGCGCGGCCCAGCGCAATTCTCTGAAATCCGGCGGCATCGGCTCGACGGAAGGGTCCGGCATCTGCCATTCCTATGCGCCGGATGGCCGCTGCATCTCGCTCCTGAAGATCCTCTTGACCAATTTCTGCATCTACGATTGCAGCTATTGCATCAACCGCTCTTCCTCCAACGTGAAGCGCGCGCGTTTCTCGATCGGCGAGGTCGTGCGGCTGACGCTCGAATTCTACAAGCGCAATTATATCGAGGGCCTGTTTCTTTCCTCCGGTGTCATCCGTTCGCCGGACGAGACGATGGGCGAGATGGTGGAGATCGCGCGGCGGCTGCGGGTCGACGAAAAGTTCGGCGGCTACATCCACCTGAAGACCATCCCGGAATGTTCGCCCGAACTGCTCGAGCAGGCCGGTCTCTACGCCGACCGCCTGTCGATCAATGTGGAACTGCCGACCGACGAGGGCGTAAAGCGGCTGGCGCCTGAAAAGCGGCCCGAGACGATACGCATCTCGATGGCAAAGCTGCGTTCAAAGATCGAGGAGAAGTCCGAGCCCACCTTGAGGACCGGGAAGCGCCAGCGCTTCGCGCCGGGCGGCCAGTCGACGCAGATGATCATCGGCGCCGATGCGACGAGTGACGCGGACGTGCTCGGCGCGAGCGCACGGCTTTACGGGAGCTACCAGCTTCGCCGGGTCTATTATTCCGCCTTCAGCCCGATCCCGGATTCCTCGTCGGCCCTGCCTTTGCTGAAGCCACCGCTGATGCGCGAACACCGGCTCTACCAGGCCGACTGGCTGATGCGCTTTTATGGCTTCGACCGACACGAGATCGTGGCGGGACGCTCCGATGGTATGCTTGATCTGGAAATCGACCCGAAGCTTGCCTGGGCGATTTCCAATCGCGGCGCGTTTCCCGTCGATGTCAACGGCGCGCCACGTGAGATGCTCCTGCGCGTTCCCGGCTTCGGCACCAAGGCGGTGAAGAAGATGCTTGATGTGCGTCGCTTTCGCCGACTGCGGCTCGAGGATGTCGGCAGGCTCTGTCAGTCGATCGCAAAGGTCCGCCCCTTCATTGTCGCCGACGGCTGGTCGCCGGGCGGGACGACGGACGCGGAACACCTGCGGGCACGGCTGGTTGGCAAGCCGGTGCAGTTGAGTTTGTTCTGAGATGATTGTGTCCCGTCGCACCCCCCTCTGGCCTGCCGGCCATCTCCCCCTCAAGGGGGGAGATCAATCTCGTCGCCGACCCGCTCCAACGGCCAAGGTTCAGACGAACCCGACGAAGCGCGTGATCTCCCCCCTTGAGGGGGAGATGGCCGGCAGGCCAGAGGGGGGTGCGACGGAGCGCAGGCTCTCGGCATGACCCAAGCAGTCCAAACCATCCGCCTCGCCACCCAGACCGACTTCCCCTTCTGGCGCGAGGCCGCCCGCTGTCTCGCCACCAACGACATCCCTCCGGCCAACATCGTCTGGAGCGTCGGCGAAACCGACGATCTCTTCGCGAACGACATGCCGCTGCCTGACGTCGCACCGAACGTCGCGCTCAACGTGCCGCGAGAGTTCATCGACCGCGCGGAAGCGGTGGTCTGCCATTCGAACCCGGCCCGCTTCGCCCTCCTCTACCGCATCCTCTTCAGGCTGCGCACCGAGCCGAATCTGTTGAAGATCGCGTCCGATCCCGACGTGATGAAACTCTGCGAGATGGAGAAGTCCGTCCGCCGCGATATCCACAAGATGCGCGCCTTCTTGCGGTTCGTGGAAGTCGGCGAGGGGGAGAAAAGGCGCTATGCCGCGTGGTTCGAGCCGGACCATTTCATCGTCGAACGCAACGCGCCTTTCTTCGTGCGCCGCTTCACCGGCATGACATGGAAGATCCTGACGCCAAAGGGGGCGGCCGACTGGGACGGCGAAAATCTGACGATCGGCCCCGGCGCGTCGAAGGCCGATGGGCCGCCGCAGGACGCGGCCGAAGATCTGTGGCGCACCTATTTCACCAACATCTTCAACCCCGCGCGGCTGAAGGTGAAGGCGATGCAGGCGGAGATGCCGAAGAAATACTGGAAGAACCTGCCCGAGGCGGCGCTGATCCCCGATCTGATCAAGGGCGCGGACAGAGCCGCCAGGGAGATGATCGAAAGAATGCCCACCCTGCCGGCGCCGCATCACGCAAAGGTTCAGGAAAAATACTGGTCTGCGAAGAAAACGCCGGCCGACGCCGAGACGCCCGCCCGCCCGCTGGACGAGGCGCGGAGGCAGGCCGAGCGCTGCCGCCGTTGCCCGCTGTGGCGCGACGCGACGCAGACCGTGTTCGGCGAGGGACCGCAGGACGCGCGGATCGTCTTCGTCGGCGAGCAGCCGGGCGATCAGGAGGACATCGCCGGCAAGCCCTTCGTCGGCCCGGCCGGCAAGATCTTCGATGGCGTGCTGGACGAAGCCGGAATCGGCCGGCACAACACCTATGTCACCAATGCGGTGAAGCACTTCAAGTTCGAGCCGCGCGGCAAACGGCGCATCCATTCCAGACCCAATGCCGGAGAGGTGCAGGCCTGCCGTTGGTGGGTCGAGCAGGAACTCGGCTTCATCAAGCCCGACCTCGCCGTGGCGCTCGGCGCGACAGCCGCATTGTCGCTGCTCGGCAAGGCGATCCCGGTAACGGAGATGCGTGGCGAGGTGATGACGCGCGAGGACGGCCTGCGCGTCTTCATCACCATCCACCCCTCCTTCATCCTGCGCATTCGCGAACGGGCGGATGCGCAGGCGGAGCGGGAGCGGTTCGTGGCGGACATGGTGGCTGTGAAGAAGCTGATGGCGGCGTGATGGCCTCGGGATAGGGAGGCGCGGCCCCCCATTCCGTCGCCCTGCTACCGGACCAGCACCGCTCGCAGATCATTGACATTCGTCCCCGTAGGCCCCGGCGCAAACAGATCCCCCAGCGCATCGAACGCCGTCCACGCGTCATGCCGGACGAGAAGTGCGCGCGGATCGTGGCCAAGAGCGCGCAAACGCGTCACGGTCGTGCCGTCAGCGAACGCGCCGGCATTGTCTTCCGACCCGTCGATGCCGTCCGTGTCGGCCGCAAAGGCATGAACGCCGGTCAGGCCCTCGATGCCGACTGCGAGTGACAAAAGAAACTCCGTGTTGCGCCCGCCCTTGCCGCCCTTTTCGCGCACCGACACCGTCGTCTCACCGCCTGAAAGCATCAGGACCGGCCTCGCAAACGGCCGGTCGCGCAATGCGATTTCCCGGGCGATCGCAGCGTGAACCTTGCCCACCTCGCGCGCCTCGCCCTCGATCGCGTCGGAAAGGACGGCGGCCTCGATGTCGTGGCGCCGTGCTTCGGCGATGGCCGCTTCGAGCGAAAGCCCCGCCGATGCGATGACTCGCACCTCGTTGCCGGCGAAACGCGGATCGTCCGGCATCGGCGCGTCAGCGGCGAATGACCCGATATGCTTTATCACGGCGCCGGGCAGTTTCAGCCGATAGGTGTCGATGACCGAGAGCGCGTCAGTGCGCGCGGCATTGTCCGGCACCGTTGGTCCCGACGCGACATGAGCGGGGTTGTCGCCGGGAATGTCGGAGACGATCAGCGAGACGACGCGCGCGGGATACGCGGCCGCTGCAAGCCGGCCGCCCTTGATGGCCGAGACGTGCTTGCGGATCGTGTTCATGGCCGAGATCGGCGCGCCGGAGGCCAGCAGCGCCTCGTTGACGGCGATCTCGTCGGCGAGCGTCAGACCCGCCGGCGGAGCGGGCAGGAGCGCGGAGCCGCCGCCGGAGATGAGCGCGATGACGAGGTCGTCCTTGGTGAGGCCGTCGACGGCGGCGAGAAGGCGTTTGCCTGCCTTCAGACCCGCCTCGTCGGGAACCGGATGCGCGGCCTCGACGATCTCGATCCGCTCGCACGCGCACCCATAGCCGTAGCGCGTAACGACGATGCCTTCGAGCGGTCCGTCCCAGGCACGTTCCAGCGCCCGCGCCATCTGCGACGAGCCCTTGCCTGCGCCGATGATGATCGTGCGGCCCTTAGGCCTGGCGGGAAGGTGGTCTCGGATGGTGCGTTCGGGGTCGGCGGCGGAAACCGCGGCGGCGAAGATGGAGGTGAAGAGGCGGCGCGGGTCGGTCATTGCGAGGCACCCCCCTCTGCCCTGCCGGGCATCTCCCCCTCAAGGGGGCAGATTAGTCTCGTCATCGCCGCACTTGATCTCCCCCCTTGAGGGGGAGATGCCCGGCAGGGCAGAGGGGGGTGGATGGTGAAAACACTCACGATTACCCCGCCAACTCGCTCTTCGCCGGTTTACCCGCCACGTAAACTTCCCGCACCGTCCGATCATCGCCCATCGTCTGGATCAGGAACAGCTCTTCGGCCAGCGTCTCGATCCGCTCCATGCGCAGCCGCATCGCCGGTGTCGCCTTCGCATCGAGCACGACAAGATCGGCATCCGTGCCGATGTCGAGCGTCCCGATCTTCTCTTCCAGCGACAGCGCCTTGGCGTTGCCGAGCGTGATCTGCCAGAACGAGGCGAGCGGGTTCAGTTTCTCGCCGTTGAGCGCGATGACCTTGTAGCCTTCGTCCATCGTGCGCAGCATCGAATAATTGGTGCCGCCGCCGACATCGGTGGCCGTCGAAATGCGCAGGGGCTTTGCGCGCCTGCGGTAGCGCTGATAGTCGAAAAGGCCGGAGCCGAGGAAGAGGTTCGAGGTCGGACAGAAGACGGCGATCGAGCCGGCGTCCGACAGCGCATCCGCCTCGCGCTCCGACAGGTGGATCGAATGGCCGAACAGCGTCTTCGATCCGGCGAGGCCGTAATGCTCGTAGATGTCGGTATAATCCTTCGACCAGGGGTAAAGCTCCTGGGTGAAAGCGATCTCGGCGTGGTTCTCCGAAAGATGGGTCTGGATGTGGAGTTCTGGATATTCTGCGGCCAGCGCGCCGGCCATCTCCATCTGCTCGGGCGAGGAGGTGATCGCAAAGCGCGGCGTGATGGCGTAGTGCCCGCGCGCGCGGCCATGCCAGCGGCCGATCAGGTCCTTGGTGTCGTCATAGGAGGATTGCGGCGTGTCGGTGAGCGCGTACGGAGCGTTGCGGTCCATCATCACCTTGCCGCCGACGACCAGCATGTCGCGGCCTTCCGCCTCGGCGAAAAAGGCATCCGCGCTCTCCTTGTGGACCGAGCAATAGGCGACGACGGTGGTCGTGCCGTGGCGGATCAGCTCGTCGACGAACAGCCGCGCGATGCGCCGCCCATGCTGGAGGTCGGCGAAGCGTGTCTCCTCCGGAAAGGTGTATTTGTTGAGCCATTCCAGAAGCTCGGTGCCGTAGCTGGCGATCACCTGCATCTGCGGGAAGTGCGCGTGCGTGTCGATGAAGCCCGGCAGGATGAGGTGCGGGCGATGATCGACGATGGCCACGTCCCTGCCTGCCTCGCGCGAGACGAGGTGAAAGTCGCCCATCGCCGCGATCTTGCCGTCGCGTATCAAAAGGCCGCCATCTTCCTCGTAGCGATAGGAGGCGCGGTCCTCGATGCATTCTGGTTCGGTGAGGAAGGACAGGAGGCGTCCGCGCAGGAGAAGCGTCGTCATCACCGGCCCTCGAACCAGGCGACCAGCAGGCGGCGCTCGTCGTCGGTCATGCCCGAGACGTTGCCGGGCGGCATGGCGTGGCTGCGGCCGGCCTGCAGATAGATCTCGCGCGCGTGCTCGGCGATCTGCGCCTCGCCGTCGAGCAGCACGCCCTTTGGCGCGAAATGGATGCCTTCCCAGCCGGGCGTCGCGGCATGGCACATGGCGCAGCGGCCCATGACCGTATCGCGCACCGCCTCGAAATGCGCCGACGCCATCAGCGTTTCGGCGCGGGCCGACGCGCGCGGCTCGCCGGTCAGCGCGGCGGGCACCGTCGACAGCCACATGATGACGATGAAGAGCACGGTCGCCGCACCCCATGTCCAGTGCGGCTTACCCTTGCCCGCGTGCATCGAGTTGAAATAGTGCCGGATCAGGACGCCGACGATGAAGATGAGAGACGCGATCACCCAGTTGAATTCCGTGGCATAGGCCAGCGGATAGTGGTTCGACAGCATGAGGAATATGACGGGCAGCGTCAGGTAATTGTTGTGCGTCGAGCGCTGCTTGGCGATCTTGCCGTATTTCGGATCGGGCGCGCGGCCGGCCTTGAGGTCGGCAACGACGATCTTCTGGTTCGGAATGATGATCAGGAAGACATTGGCGGACATAATCGTCGCGGTGAAGGCGCCCAGATGCAGGAAGGCGGCGCGGCCGGTGAAGAGCTGCGTATAGCCCCAGGCCATCGCGACCAGCACGCCGTAGAGGATCAGCATCAGCGCCGTGTCGTTGTTTCCGAGCGCCGACTTGCAGAGCAGGTCGTAGATCAGCCAGCCGACGCCGAGCGAGACGATCGAGATCAGTATGGCGACAGGCGCCGAGACGTCGAGCACGTTGCGGTCGATGAGATAGAGGTCGGCGCCGGCATAGTAGACAATGGCGAGGAGGAAGAAGCCTGAAAGCCAGGTGGCGTAGCTCTCCCATTTGAACCAGATCAGATGCTCCGGCATATTCGGCGGGGCGACCAGATATTTCTGGATGTGGTAGAAGCCGCCGCCATGCACCTGCCACTCCTCGCCATTGACGCCGGGCGGCAACTGGCCCTGCCGGCGCAGACCGAGGTCGAGCGCGATGAAATAGAAGGACGAGCCGATCCAGGCGATTGCCGTGATGACGTGCAGCCAGCGCGCGGCAAAGCTCAACCAGTCCCAGAAGATCGCGAAATCGTACAAGTGTGAGCCCTCATCCGTTGCAGCATCCAGTTTTACGCGCGGCGATTCAATGCGGAAGAGGGAAGCGACGCGATGACTTTCAAAAAAAACTCGAAAATGCTAGGCCGCGTGGTCTTGGGAGCGACAGATGGCCTATCTGGACAATGTTTCGGTTTTCGTGCGCGTGGTGGAGCTTGGCAACCTGTCCGCGGCCGGGCGCGACATGCGCATTTCACCGGCCGTCGCCTCCAACCGCATCAAGGAACTGGAAAAACACCTCGGCGTGCGGCTGTTCAACCGCACCACGCGGCAATTGATGCCGACCGAACACGGCCGTATCTTCTATGACGGCGCCAAGAAGGTGCTCGACGCGGTGACGGACGCGGAGGCCGCCGTCACGTCGCTCTCCGGCCAGCCGCGCGGCACGATCCGCGTCACCGCGCCGCTCGGGCTCGGCCGCCGCCTGATCGCGTCGGGCATTCCCGACTTCCACGACCGGTACCCTGACATCGAGGTGCGGCTGCGCCTGTCGGACCACAATGTCGACATGATGAAGGAAGGCATCGACGTCGCCTTCCGGCTAGGATTGCTGGAAGATTCAAGCCTGCGGATGCGCGGCGTCATGGATTGTGAGCGCGTGCTGGTTGCCGCACCCGCCTATCTTGAAGCGCGGGGTGAACCGCAGACGCCGCAGGAACTGGTCGACCGGCGCCACGATTGCCTGCTGCTGCGCTTCCCCGGAGCACGCGAATTCTACTGGCCGCTGCAAACGGCGGAAGGCGTGCAGAAATTAGAGGTGCGCGGCCCATTCGATTCCGACGATGGCGACGTGTTGACGAGCTGGGCGCTGTCGGGCCGCGGCATCGTCATGAAGCCGCGCTTCGAGGTCGAGCCCTTCATCCGCGACTGGCGGCTGAAGGTGATCCTGCCCGACACGCCGCCGACCCCGGTCCAGCTTGCCGCCGTCTATCCCCACCGCAAATTTCAGGACCCGAAGGTGCGCCTGCTGCTGGATTTCATGGCCGAGCGCTGCCAGCGCCTGATCCGCGACATCATGAAGCCGCGGTGAACAGGGCTGCTGAAATCTCCGCCGTCGCCATCGCGGCGATAACGGCGGGGCGCTTGTCCTTCACCGTCGAGCCGCCGATCGGGCAGACGAGGCGGTCAAGATCTGCCTGCGAGCCGCCGGCCTCCTTCAGATACCAGCTTTTGAAGGTCGCGCGCTTGGTCTTCGAGCCGATCATGCCGACATAGGCGGCATCGCTGCGCTTGAGCGCTTCGGCGACGATCAGGAAATCGAGCGCGTGGTCGTGCGTCAGGACGACGAAGGCGGAGCCGGCCGGCGCATCGCGAACGGTTTCCTCCGGCACCGGGGTCAGCCGCGTGGCCACGCTTTCCGGCATCCCGTCGAGCGCATCAGTGCGCGTTTCGATGATGGTGACATGCACCGGCACGAGCGCAAGCGCTGCGGCCAGCGCATGGCCGACATGGCCGCCGCCGAAGAGCAGGACGTGCGGATAGACCGCCTCTTCTGCTTCGATCCGCTTCGTGATCGCGGCGCGCAGTTCGGCGTCGACGAGAGCGATGTCGATACCCGTCCGCCCGCCGCAACACTGGCCGATTTCGGGGCCGAGAGGGATGTCGAGAAGATCGGTTGTCGGGCTCCCGGCGGCGATCATCTCGCGCGCGCGGTCGATCGCCATGAATTCGAGCTGCCCGCCGCCGATGGTGCCGAAGATGGCGGTCGGCGAGACCAGCATCCACGCGCCGACCTCGCGCGGGGTTGAGCCGACGGCGGAACGGACCTCGACGAGGGCAATTCGCGGGTGGGTGGAGAGGAAGGTGGCGAGGATGGTCATGGGGAGCATGGCGGAACCGTCTCACCCCCCTCTGGCCTGCCGGCCATCTCCCCCTCAAGGGGGGAGATCAATCTCGTCGTCGCCCTGCTCGAGCGATCCAAGAATTGGCCAAAGCGGTGACGTGAGTGATCTCCCCCCCTGAGGGGGAGATGGCCGGCAGGCCAGAGGGGGGTGACCGGGCGCATTCGCATCCAGCTAGCCAATCGCAACCCTGCGCACCCGCTCCACCGCCATCAGCACGCGCTCGGGCGTTGCCGGCGCGTCGAGGGCGGGGAATATCTTGTACCCGCCGACACTCGCAACCGCGTCCGAGAGCGCATGGAACACCGACATCGCCAGCATGAAAGGCGGCTCGCCGACGGCCTTGGAGCGGTGCACGGTCGGCTCGTGCGCCTCGGGCCAATCCGCCAGCGTCACGTTGAATATCTTCGGGCGGTCCGATGCGAGCGGGATCTTGTAGGTCGAGGGGGCATGGGTGCGCAGGCGCCCCTTGTCGTCCCAGACGAGTTCCTCCGTCGTCAGCCACCCCATGCCCTGCACGAAACCGCCCTCGATCTGGCCGAAATCGATGATCCGGTTCAGCGAGCGGCCGGTTTCGTGCAGGATATCGGTGCGCTCGACGACATATTCGCCGGTCAGCGTGTCGATCGACACTTCCGAGCACGATGCGCCATAGGCGAAATAGTAGAACGGACGCCCCTCGCCCTTATCGCGGTCCCAGTGGATCTTCGGCGTCTTGTAGAATCCGGCCGCCGAAAGCTGGACGCGCGCCATATAGGCCTGCCTGACGAGGTCGGCGAAGGGGATTTCCTGGTTGCCGATCCGCACCCGGTTGGGCAGGAACACGATCTGGTCCTTCGGCAGGCCGTATTTCTCGGACGCGAAATCGCACAGCCGGTCCTTGATCTGGCGCGCCGCGTTCTGCGCCGCCATGCCGTTCAGATCCGTGCCGGACGAGGCGGCGGTTGCCGACGTGTTCGGCACCTTGCCGGTGGTCGTCGCGGTGATCTTCACATTCGCGATGTCGATCTGGAACTCTTCGGCCACCACCTGCGCGACCTTGACGTAGAGCCCCTGCCCCATCTCGGTGCCGCCATGGTTCAAGTGAACCGAGCCGTCCGTGTAGACGTGGACCAGCGCGCCCGCCTGGTTGAAATGGGTGGCGGTGAAGGAGATGCCGAACTTGACCGGAGTCAGCGCGAGGCCACGCTTGACGATGCGGCTTTTCGCATTGAAGGCGGCAATCTCCTCGCGTCGGCGCTGGTAGTCACAGGACGCTTCCAGTTCGGCGACGATGCGGTGGACGATGTTGTCCTCGACGCTCTGGTGATAGGGCGTCACGTTTCGATCTGACGTCCCGTAGAAATTCGCCTTGCGCACCTCCAGCGGGTCCTTGCAAAGCGCGAACGCGATCTCGTCGATGACGCGCTCGGCGCCCATCATCCCTTGCGGCCCGCCGAAGCCGCGAAACGCGGTGTTCGAGACCGTGTTGGTGTAGAGCGGCGCCGATTGCGCGTGGACCGCCGGGTAGAAATAGGCGTTGTCGCAGTGGAACAGCGCGCGGTCGGTGACGGGTCCCGAAAGGTCGGACGAGAAGCCGCAGCGCGCGGCATAGGTGTAGTCGACCCCGCGGATTTTGCCGTCCACGTCGAAGCCGACCTCGTAGTCGATCAGGAAGTCGTGCCGCTTGCCGGTGGCGATCATGTCGTCGTCGCGGTCGGGACGGATCTTCACCGGGCGCTTCAGCTTTTTCGCAGCGATGGCCGCGATGGCCGCGAACTGGTTCGACTGCGTTTCCTTGCCGCCGAACCCGCCGCCCATGCGCCGCACCTCGACCGTGACCGCGTGCGAAGCGACGCCGAGCGCGTGCGCGACCATGTGCTGGACTTCGCTGGGATGCTGGGTCGAGGAATGAACCGTGACGTCGTCGTCCTCGCCGGGAATGGCGAGCGCGATGTGGCCTTCGAGATAGAAATGGTCCTGCCCGCCGACCCGCATCCGGCCCTTCAGCCGATGCGGCGCGGACGCGATGGCCTTGGCCGCGTCGCCGCGTTTCAGCGTCAGCGGCGGCGCGATCAATCGGCCCGATTTGACGTCGAGCTCGCCGATGTCGGTCGCGAAAGGCAGCGCATCGTAGTCGATCTTCGCCAGCCTGCACGCCCGCCGCGCGGCCTCGCGCGTTTCGGCGATGACGGCGAAAAGCGGCTGGCCGTAAAACTCGACCTTGTCCGTAGCCAGCACCGGCTCGTCGTGCCGACCGGTCGGCGAGATATCGTTGACACCAGGCACGTCATGACCGGTCAGCACCGCGACGACGCCCGGCGCGGCGCACACGGCGTCGAGGTCGATGGACTTGACGGTTCCGTGCGCGATGGTGGAGAGGCCGAGACAGCCATGCAGCGTGCCGGCCGGCTCGGCGATATCGTCGATATAGACGGCGGTGCCGGTGACGTGCTTCGTCGCGGAATCGTGCCGCTGGTCAGTCGCGACCCCGCCCTTGATGGCGGCGGCGGTCAGGTCGGGCTGGGCGTGCTTGTTCATGCGGTATGTCCTGCGATGCAACGCCCTGTCGCACTTCGTTCTGCGAGGCCGAGCGCTTTCGCGCCTTGTCTTGTCAGGCCGAGCCCCTTCGCACCCCCCTCTGGCCTGCCGGCCATCTCCCCCTCACGGGGGGAGATCACGCACTTAAGCGGTCCCGCCATTACGTTGGTAGCTTGAGCGGGACGCCGACGAGAGTGTTCTCCCCCCTTGAGGGGGAGATGGCCGGCAGGCCAGAGGGGGATGGCGTGGAGCAGATACATTTCAGGCCGCCTCATGGCGCGAGACCGTCGCCGTCTCGCCCGAACTTTCCAGAAATACCCGTATCAGCAAATTCTTCGCCGTCATCATCCGATAGTGAGCGCTCGCGCGCATATCGGAGATGGGCTGGAAATCCTGCTCATAGACAGCCATCGCCGCCTCCACAGTTTCCATCGTCCACGGCTTGCCGACGAGCGCCGCCTCGACGGCCTTCGCCCGTTTCGGCGTCGCCGCCATCCCACCATAGGCGATGCGCGCGGATGCGACCTTTCCCGCTTCGATGCCAAGCAGGAACGCGCCGAGCACGGCGGTGATATCCTCGTCGCGGCGCTTGGTGATCTTGTGAATGGCGAACAGCGCCCCCGCATCCGGCACCGGCGCATGGATCGCCTCGACGAATTCACTGGGTTCGCGATCCTGCTTGCCATAATCGACGAAGAAATCTTCCAGCGCGACCGTGCGTCGGCTGTCGCCCTTGCGCAAGGTGATCGAAGCGCCGAGCGCGATCAGCGGCGGCGGCGTGTCGCCAATCGGGGAGCCGTTGGCGATGTTGCCGCCGATCGTGCCCATGTTGCGCACCTGATCGCCGCCGATCCGGTCGAGCAGCGGTCGCAGCGCGTGGATGCGTGCGCCAAGCGCGGCATAGGCGTCGGTATAGCTGACGCCGGCGCCGATGGTGATCGTGCCGTCCGCCTCCGACACCTGCCGCAACTCGTGGAGCCCGCCGATGAAGACGACCGGCGAGATATCGCGGAAATGCTTGGTGACCCACAGGCCGACATCGGTCGAGCCGGCGACGATGCGCGCATTTGGCTCGGCTTCGAGCACAGCCGCGAGGTCGTCCACCGACGACGGCACGACGAACCGGTCCTTGCCAGCACCGATCTCGACGCGCGCTCCATCGCGCATGGATTTCAGCCTTGCGATCACTTCCCCGCGCTCGGCAACGAGCGGGTCGCGACCTGCCTCGGCAAGGGTCGAAATTGCCCGCGCGGCGCGCATGATCGCCTCATAGCCGGTGCAGCGGCAAAGGTTCCCCTGCAACGCCTTCTCGATGGTCGCGTCGGATGGGCTCGGCTCGCGCATCCACAGCGCATAGAGCGACATCACGAAGCCCGGCGTGCAAAAGCCGCATTGCGAGCCGTGGAAATCCACCATCGCCTGCTGGACCGGGTGAAGCCCGCCATCCGCACCACGCAGATGCTCGATGGTGACGACGTGGCAGCCATCGAGCGACCCGGTGAACCGGATGCAGGCATTGACGCCTTCATAGACGAGTTTGTCGCCGGCAAGCCGCCCGACCAGCACCGTACAGGCGCCGCAATCGCCCTCGGCGCAGCCTTCCTTGGTGCCTTTCAGCGCGCGGTCGAGGCGCAGGAAATCGAGCAGCGTCGCGTCGGGGCGAACGTCCGTGAGGGTGATGTTCTCGCCGTTGAGGAGGAAGCGGAGTTGGGGGCGGGTCATCGGAGAGGTCTGCATCAGACACCCCCCTCTGGCCTGCCGGCCATCTCCCCCTCAAGGGGGGAGATCATTCTCGTCGGCGCCCCGCTCAGGTCGCCAACGTAGTGGCGGGACCGCTTAAGTGCGTGATCTCCCCCCTTGAGGGGGAGATGGCCGGCAGGCCAGAGGGGGGTGTTTGGCGCATTCATCTCAACTCCCCCGATACGTCGAATAGCCATAAGGCGAAATGAGCAGCGGCACATGGTAATGCGCGGCCTCCGCCATCCCGAACCGGATCGGCACCTCGTCGAGGAAGGCGGGATCAGGCAGATCGACGCCCGAGCCGCGCAGATAATCCCCCGCCGCGAACACCAGCTCGTATTGCCCTGGCGCGAAGTCCGCGCCTTCGAGCAGCGGTGCGTCGCAGCGCCCATCCGCATTGGTGATGACGGACTTGACGTGTGCGCGCGCGCCGCCGTCGAGCCTGTAGAGCGCGATCTTCAGCCCCGCTGCCGGCCGCCCCGACGCCGTGTCCAGCACATGGGTGGTCAGGCGACCCGAATTGGCGTTGGCCATATGCGCTCCCTTTTGTTCTTCTTGGCACGGACTGTAAGGCAAGTCATAAGCCCTCTGGAGGCGAGCGGCCACAAAAAGACTTTCAAATTTTTCGCCGGGAATGCGCGCGCGCGACAACGCCTATTCTGCCATGGCGATGGGGAGAATTCGATGACCGAGCCGAAGCGATATGTCCGCGACATGCGCGGCTATGGCGCCAACCCGCCGAAGGCGAACTGGCCCGGCGGCGCGCATGTCGCCGTCTCCTTCGTCGTCAATTACGAGGAAGGCGGCGAGAACTGCGTCCTGCACGGCGACGCCGCCTCCGAAGCATTCCTGTCGGAAGTGGTCGGCGCGGCCCCCTGGCCTGCCAAGCGCCATTGGAACATGGAATCGATCTACGAATACGGCGCGCGCGCCGGCTTCTGGCGGCTCCATCGCCTGTTCATCGAAGCCGGCCTTCCTGTAACGGTCTACGGCGTCGCCGACGCGCTCGCGCGTTCGCCGGACCAGGTGGCGGCGATGCAGGACGCCGGCTGGGAAATCGCCTCGCACGGCCTGAAATGGATCGACTATCGCGACCACGAGGAAGCGGCCGAGCGCGCCGATCTCGCCGAAGCAGTCCGGCTCCATACGGAAGTCGTCGGCGAGCGCCCGAAGGGCCTCTATGTCGGCCGCACCTCGGTCAACACGGTGAAGCTTGCCGCCGAGGAAGGCGGCTTCACCTGGATTTCGGACACCTACGACGACGATCTGCCCTACTGGCTCGACCATGACGGGCAAGGCCATCCTATCGACCCGCAACTCGTCCTCCCCTATACGCTCGACGCCAACGATATGCGCTTTGCAACGGCCCAGGGGTTCAATTCGGGCGACCAGTTCTTCGCCTATCTGAAGGACGCGTTCGACACGCATTATGCGGAAGGCGAGGCCGGGCGGCCGTCGATGATGAGCATCGGGCTCCACTGCCGGCTCGTCGGGCGGCCGGGGCGGGTCGCGGCGCTGAAGCGCTTCGTCGACTATGTGAAGAGCCACGAAAAAGCATGGGCCGCGCGCCGTATCGACATTGCCCAGCACTGGATCGCGACACATCCCTATCATGCGCACCCTTTGCGTCCGAGCCGCATGGCGCGCGACGAGTTCGTCTCGCGCTTCGGTTCGATCTTCGAGCATTCGCCCTGGATCGCCGAGCGGGCCTTCGATCTCGAACTCGGACCGGCGCATGACAGCGCGGACGGGCTGCACAATGCGCTGGCGCGCATCTTCCGCTCGGCCAGTGAGTCGGAACGGCTGGGTGTGCTGCAAGCCCATCCAGACCTTGCCGGCAAGCTGGCGCAGGCAAAACGCCTGACGGCGGAATCGACCAGAGAACAGGCCTCGGCCGGTCTCGATGCATTGACCGACGAGGAGCGCGCCACCTTCACCGAGCTGAACGACGCCTATGTCGAAAAGTTCGGCTTCCCGTTCATCATCGCCGTCAAGGACAACACCAAGGCGTCGATCCTCGACGCCTTCCAGCGCCGCATCGCCAATGACCGCGACACCGAATTCACGACCGCCTGCAAACAGGTCGAGCGAATTGCCCGGTTGCGGCTGAAGGACATCCTGCCCCAATGACAGAGCGAACCTATTACGCCCCCGCCGGCGGCCTGCCTCCGCAGACGCAGCTCCACACCGGCCGCGCCGTCTTCACCGAGGCCTATGCGGTGATCCCGAAAGGCGTCATGAGCGACATCGTGACGAGCTACCTGCCCTTTTGGGAGAAGACGCGGCTTTGGGTCCTGGCGCGCCCGCTCTCCGGTTTCGCCGAGACGTTTTCGCAATATATCATGGAAGTGCAGCCGGGCGGCGGTTCCGACCGGCCGGAGTCCGAAGCCGACGCCGAGGGCGTGTTCTTCGTCGTCGAGGGCGAGATAACGGTGACGCTCGACGGTGAGCGACATGTGCTGACGCCGGGCGGCTACGCCTATCTGCCCCCGGCAAGCGGCTGGACCCTCAGGAACACAGGCAAGGACGTCGCCCGCTTCCACTGGGTCCGCAAGGCTTATGACTTCGTGGAAGGTCTCGACGTTCCCGACCCGCTCTTCCTCAACGAAAAGGACATCGCTCCCACACCGATGCCCGATACCGGCGGCACATGGGCGACCACGCGCTTCGTCGACCCGACCGATCTGCGCCACGACTTGGCAGTGACGGTCGTCACCTTCGAGCCGGGCGGGCTGATCCCGTTCGAGGAGACGCACGTCATGGAGCACGGCCTCTACGTGCTCGAGGGCAAGGCGGTCTACAAGCTCAACAAGGACTGGGTGGAGGTGGAAGCCGGGGACTACATGTGGCTGCGCGCCTTTTGCCCGCAGGCCTGCTATGCAGGTGGACCGGGCAGATTCCGGTATCTGCTTTATAAGGATGTGAACCGGCACATGAAGCTTGGACAAGGCCGATGACCCGCACCCTCACCGCCCTCCCCCTCACCCGCGAAGCCTTCGCCCCCTTCGGCGACGTCCTCGACACGGCCGGCGACAATCACTTCCCCATCAACAGCGGCAAGTGCGAGCGCTATCACGACCTCGCAAAGGTCGAAGCGATGGGTCCGAACGCCCGCGTCCTCGTTTCCATCGCCCGCGGCACGCCCTACGAAATACCGTTGAAGTTGAAGATGGTCGAGCGCCATCCCTTCGGCAGTCAGATCTTCATGCCGCTCGACCAGCGCCCTTTCCTCGTCGTCGTCTGCCACGACACGAATGACGGCCCCGGCGAACCTCACGCCTTTCTCACGGCGCCCGGTCAGGGCATCAACTATCACCGCAACACGTGGCACGGCGTTCTGACCCCGATCGGCCGGAACCAGGATTTCATCGTCGTCGACCGCGGCGGCGACGGCAGCAACCTCGAGGAATTCTTCTTCGACGAGCCCTGGGAAATCCGCTTGCCGGACGGGCTCGAACCATGAGCGCCGCGCTGATCCACCGCCTGTTCGACGTGATCGAAGACGACATCGTGCCAAAGACGGAAGCCGGCGTCGTCGCCGGCAACAAGATCTTCGGCGCCGCAATCCTGCGCAAGTCGGACCTTTCGGTGGTGATTGCCGAGACCAACAACGAGATGGAGAATCCGCTCTGGCATGGCGAGATGCACGCCATGAAGCGGTTCTACGAACTGGCGAAATCCGACCGCCCGGACACCAAGGATTGCATTTTTCTTTCCACGCACGAGCCATGCTCGCTGTGCCTGTCGGCGATCACCTGGGCCGGCTTCGACAATTTCCATTATTTCTTCAGCCATGAGGATTCGCGTGACGCGTTCGCGATTCCGCACGACCTGAAGATCCTGAAAGAGGTTTTCGGACTGGAGCCGGGCGGCTACCGGGCGCGCAACGCTTACTGGGAAAGCCACTCCCTTCGTCGCGAGATCGGCGCAGAAGGTGAAGTCGAGCGGGCCGCACTGGCCGATCGGGCGACGAGGATCGCACGCCGCTACGACGCTCTGTCGCACATTTATCAGGCGTCCAAGGAAGCGAACGGCATCCCCTTGAATTGATCTTCGGCCGGGCGTCCAGATCGAGCAACTATCGACAAATCCTCACGAATTTTCGCGCCGCTGTTGATCCTGCGCCGTGGGCGTCTATAGTCCGCCTCATCTCAGGCGGAACCAATTACGCCATCCAGTGTCGCAAACGGCCATGTAAGTGTCGCATGATGCCGTCAATATCCTTACCCAACGAGACCCATCAACGGGTCCGCTCAATGGGTTCGGATCACACGATCGAATGAGGAACAGGCAATGTCGAAAGAACTTGAATTTCTGAGCCGCTATGTCGCACGCGGCAAGCTGAACCGTCGCGATTTTCTCGGCCGCGCGGCTGCGCTGGGCGTCACCTCGACATTCGCAAACTCGCTTCTGATCGGCGCGGCGCGCGCTCAGGGACCGCAAAAGGGCGGCGATCTGCGCATGGGCCTGACGGGCGGTGAATCCACCAACAGCCTCGACCCGGCCCAGTGGCTGACGCAGGTTCCGCAGAATTTCGGCTCGACCTGGGGCGAACTCCTCGTTCTGCAGTCGCCGACGGACGGAACCCCCCAGCCCGTGCTCGCCGAATCCTGGGAAGCGTCCGACGACGCGATGGAATGGCGCTTCAAGATCCGCAAGGGCGTGACCTTCCACAACGGCAAGGAAATGACACCCGAGGACGTGGCGCAGACGATCCGCCGCCATTCCGACGAAGCGACCGAATCCGCCGCGCTCGGCGTCCTGCGCGACATCGAGGATATCGCGATCGACGGCGACAATGTCGTCTTCAAGCTTGCCTCCGGAAATGCCGACCTGCCGCTGCTCCTGACCGACTACCATCTCGTGATCCAGCCGAACGGCGGCTATGACGACCCGTCGGCCGGCATCGGCACCGGTCCCTACAAGGTCGAGGTCAACGAGCCGGGCATCCGCCACGTCTCGACGAAATATGACGGCTACTGGAGCGACGAGATCGGCCATGTCGCCTCGGTCGAGGTCGTCGTGATGAACGACGCGACCGCGCGCACCTCGGCGCTGCAGTCCGGCCAGGTCCACATCATCAACCGGGTCGAGCCGCGCACGGTTGCGCTTCTGGCCCGGATGCCCGGCGTTCATATCGAAAGTGTGCCGTCCAAGGGGCACTATGTCTTCATCATGCATTGCAACACGGCGCCGTTCGACAATGCCGATCTGCGCATGGCGCTGAAGCTCGCCATCGACCGCGAGCAGATGGTCGAGCAGATTCTGGCGGGCCACGCCTCGGTCGGCAACGACTTCCCGATCTCGCCCTCCTATGCGCTCTATCCCGAGGGCATCGAGCAGCGCGCCTACGATCCCGAGCAGGCCGCCTTCCACTACAAGAAATCCGGCCATTCGGGTCCGGTTCTCCTGCGCACGTCGGAAGTCGCCTTCCCCGGTGCCGTCGACGCGGCCCAGCTTTACCAGCAGCAGGCGCAGGCCGCCGGCATCGAGATCGAGGTCCAGCGCGAGCCGGGCGACGGCTACTGGACGGAGGTCTGGAACGCCCAGCCCTTCTGTGCCTCCTATTGGGGTGGCCGCCCGACGCAGGATTCGATGTATTCGACCGCCTACATCACCGGCGCCGACTGGAACGACACGCGCTTCTTCGACGAAGGCTTCGACACGCTCATCCGCACGGCCCGCGCCGAACTCGACGACACCAAGCGCGCCGAGATGTATCGCGAAGCCGCGACCAAGGTGCGTGACGATGGCGGATTGATCCTGCCCATGTTCAACGATTTCCTCGACGCTCGCCGCGAGGAGGTTCAGGGCTGGGTGCAGGACCCCAATCACGAGACGTCCAATCTGAGGGCGGCGACCCGAGTCTGGCTCGACCAGGCCTGATCGGGGCGGGAACGTGGGGGCATACCCGGTACTGACACTCATCGCCCAGCGCATCGCGCTGGGCTTCCTTCTCCTTCTGGCAGTCTCCGTGCTGATCTTCCTCGGCACGGAAATCCTGCCGGGCGATGTCGCTCAGTCGATCCTCGGCCAGGCGGCGACACCGCAGGCTCTCGAAAATCTGCGCCGCGAACTGGGGCTGAACGACCCGGCCTATATCCGCTATTTCCGCTGGCTCGGCGGTGTCCTGACGGGCGATCTGGGCACCGCCCTGTCAAACCGGCTCGACATCGCCTCGTCGATCTGGCCGCGCCTGAAGAACACGCTCTTCCTCGCCTTCTGGGCCGCGATCGTTTCCGTTCCGCTGGCGATCCTGCTCGGCCTCATCGCCGTGCGCTATCGCAACGGCTTTGTCGACAAGACGATCTCGGGCCTTGCCCTTTCGGCGACCTCGCTGCCCGAATTCTTCATCGGCTATGTGCTGATGTATATCTTCGCCGTCCGGCTCGGCTGGTTCCCGAGCGTATCGACCGTCTACGACACCATGTCCTTCGCGGATCGGATGCGCGCCATCGCCCTGCCCGCAACCGCGCTGACGCTCGTCGTGCTGGCGCACATGATGCGCATGACGCGCGCGGCGATCTTGAACGTCATGCAATCCGCCTATATCGAAACGGCGGAGTTGAAGGGGCTGTCGCTCTTCGACATCATCCGCAAGCACGCCTTCCCGAACGCCATTGCCCCGATCGTCAACGTGGTGATGCTGAACCTCGCCTTCCTCGTCGTCGGCGTCGTCGTGATCGAGGTCATCTTCGTCTATCCGGGCATGGGCCAGTACCTCGTCGATCATGTGTCCAAGCGCGACGTTCCCGTGGTGCAGGCGGTGGGGCTGATCTTCGCCGCCGTCTATATCGGCCTCAATCTCATCGCGGACATCGTGGCGATCCTCGCCAATCCGCGCCTCAGGCACCGGAGGTAACGCGATGATGTTCAAGCGAATGCCCATCGGCGCGGCCGTCGGTCTCTTCATCACCGTGGCCCTTGTCATCGTCGCGATCTTTGCGCCGTGGATCGCTCCCTACCCCGGTTCGCGGGTGCTCGGCGGCGTTTGGGAACCGTCCTCGGCCCAATACTGGCTCGGCACCGACAATCTCGGCCGTGACCTTCTTTCGCGCATGATCTACGGCGCGCGGATCACGGTCTTCATCGCCGTCGCCTCGACCGCGCTCGCCTTCACGCTGGGCTCGATCCTCGGCTTCATGGCAGCCGTCGTCGGCGGCTGGTTTGACACGCTGATGTCGCGTTTCGTCGACCTCTTGATGTCGATCCCGACGCTGATCTTCGGCCTCGTGGTGCTCTCGGTCCTGCCGTCGACCATCCCGATCCTGATCCTCGTCATGGGTATTCTGGACTCGACCCGCGTCTACCGCCTGTCGCGCGCGGTCGCAGCCGACATCAACGTGATGGATTTCGTCGAGGCGGCGAAGCTGCGCGGCGAAGGCACGGGCTGGATCATCTTTCGCGAAATCCTGCCCAACGCGCTCTCGCCGCTCGTCTCCGAACTCGGCCTGCGCTTCATCTATGCGGTGCTGTTCCTCTCCGCTCTCTCCTTCCTCGGCCTCGGCGTCCAGCCGCCGGACGCGGACTGGGGTGGCATGGTGCGCGAGAACCGCGAGGGCATCGTCTTTGGCATTCCGGCGGCCCTGATCCCGGCGGGCGCCATCGCCGCGCTGGCGATCTCGGTCAATCTCGTCGCCGACTGGATCTTGAACCGCACCACCGACCTGAAGGGAGGGCGCGGCAATGCCTGAGGAACCGATCCATCTGAAGGGCGCACCGCTGCTCGACATCCGTGATCTGAAGATCGAGGCGACTGTCTATCCGCCGGACGAGGACCCGCACGACATCACCATCGTCGACGGCGTGTCGCTGACCCTGCACAAGGGAAAGGTGCTGGGCCTGATCGGGGAATCGGGCGCCGGCAAATCCACCATCGGCCTGTCGCCCATGGCCTATGGCCGCGGCGGCGTTCGGATCACCGGCGGCGAGGTGCTGGTCAACGGCCGCGACATGCTGAAGGAGGGTCACCGCAAAGTGCGCCGCCTGCGCGGTCGGGAGGTCTGCTATGTCGCACAATCCGCCGCCGCGGCCTTCAACCCCGCCCATAAGCTGATGGATCAGGTCGTCGAGGCCACCTTGAGGCATGGCGTGTCCTCGCGCCGCGAAGCCGAAGCGCGCGCGGTCGAACTGTTCCGCAAACTCTCGCTTCCCGACCCGGAAAATATCGGCAAGCGCTATCCGCACCAGGTCTCCGGCGGCCAGCTTCAGCGCGTGATGACGGCGATGGCGCTGTGTTCGCAGCCCGACCTGATCATCTTCGACGAGCCGACGACAGCGCTCGACGTCACCACGCAGATCGACGTTCTCGCTGCGATCAAGGAGGCGATCCGCGACACCGGCGTTGCAGCCCTCTACATCACGCACGACCTCGCCGTCGTCGCGCAGGTGTCCGATGAGATCATGGTGCTGCGGCACGGCAAGATGGTGGAATGGGGCGAAACGCGCCAGATCATCGACGAGCCGAAGGAAAGCTATACGCAGCAGCTCGTCGCCGCCCATCATGTCGAGCATGACGAGCAGGCCCCGGAAGGCACTGTGCTTCTGTCGGTGAAGAACGTGACGGCGGCCTATGGCGGCGGCAGGGTCAATGTCTTGAAGGACGTTTCCGTCGACATCCAGCCGGGCCAGACGCTCGCCGTCGTCGGCGAATCGGGCTCGGGCAAGTCGACGCTGGCGCGCGCCATCACCGGGCTCCTGCCGCCGAAGGAGGGCAGCATCACCTTCGACGGACGCGAACTGCCCGCGCGCCTCGCCGACCGCAAGCGCGAGGATCTGCGCGAATTGCAGATGATCTACCAGATGGCTGACGTCGCGATGAACCCGCGCCAGACCGTCTCCACGATCATCGGCCGGCCGCTCGAATTCTATTTCAACCTGCGCGGCGCCGAGCGCGACCGGCGCGTGAACGAGCTTTTGGAAAAGATCGAGATGGGCCGCGGCTTTGCCGACCGCTATCCGGCCGAACTCTCCGGCGGCCAGAAACAGCGCGTCTGCATCGCCCGCGCCCTGGCGGCCAACCCGAAGCTGATCATATGCGACGAGGTGACGAGCGCGCTCGACCCGCTGGTCGCCAACGGCATCCTCAAGCTCCTTCTCGATCTGCAAAGGCAGGAACAGGTTTCATATCTGTTCATCACCCACGACATCGCCACCGTGCGGGCCATCGCCGATTCGATCGCGGTCATGTATCGCGGCGAAGTCGTACGCTACGGGCCGAAATCGAAGGTGCTGGAACCGCCCTTCGACGACTACACCCAGCTTCTCCTCTCCTCAGTCCCCGAAATGCAGGTCGGCTGGCTGGAAAAGGCGATCTCAGGGCGGCGCATGGCGGCTGCGGGCAATTGACCTGATCGATATGGCGCTGCGTGCGAAACTCCTTTTGGTCGTGCTTGACGGCGTGCCGTGGCGAAATTGGCGACGCTTTATGGGCAATCTAGAAGGCTGGGTGCAGGCGGGCGACGCTCGGGTCTGGCGGATGCGCTCGGTCTTGCCCTCGACATCAGCTTGCTGCTATGCCTCGATCCACACTGGCGCCGCCCCGCAGACGCATGGCATCCTCGCCAACGAAATCCGCTTCCGTGTCGGGCTGCCAGACATCTTCTCGGAGGTCGCGCGCGCTGGCGGCGTTTCGGGCGCGGTGACGCATTCCTATTGGTCCGAATTCTTCAATCGGTTTCCTTTCGACGTGGTGCACGACATCGAATATGACGAGGTGAATGGTCCGATACATCATGGCCGGTTCCACACCATGTCCGGCTACGGACACGACAACCAGATGACGCCGGCCGACGCCGACCTGTTTGCGACGCTGACATTGCTCGCCAGCCGGTACGGCATCGACTACGGCATCCTCCACACCTGCACGCTCGACAGCATGGGTCATCGGTTCGGACACGATTGCCGCGAAATGGACAAGGCGCTGTTCGCCGTTGACGCGACGCTCGCAGCCTTCCTGCCCCGATGGCGGGAGGCAGGATACGAGGTCATCGTGACCGCCGACCATGGCCAGACCCATCGCGGTCATCATGGCGGCAACGAAGACGAGCAACGCGATTTCGCGCTCTATTATTTCGGATCTGGCAAGGGTCCGGAAGACTCGGTCCTGCTCGACCAACTGCAACTCGCCCCGACGATCCTCAAGCGTCTCGGCGTACCCGTGCCGCAGACGATGCAGGCAAAACCGTTCCTCAACTAACCCCGCCGCATCACGCTCGGCGGCTTGCCGAAGGCCCGGTCGAAAGCGCGCGAAAAGGCGGCTGAACTCGAAAAGCCCGTGCGCGCGGCGATGTCTGCCATCGGCTCGCTTGTGTCGAGCACCAGACGTCGCGCCGCATTGAGACGCAGTCGCAGGTAATAGGCGCCAGGGCTTTCGCCGATCGCGCGTCGAAAAACCAGTTCGATCGTCCGCACCGACATTTTGGAGCGGCGCGCGATCGCCGCGATGGTGAGCGGACGGTCGACATGCGCCTCCATGATCCGCACGGCCTGAGCGAGCCGGGTGTCGTGTCCGTCGAGCCGGCCGAGCGAGACGAGCGGCTGTGCGTCGCTCGCCGCGCGTGTCTGGTCGTAGATGAAGACGCTCGCCACATCGAGCGCAACACTCATGCCGAGCCGCGATCGGATCAGATGCAGCATCAGGTCGAAGCCAGGCGACGCTCCGCCTGCCGTGACGACGGGGCCGTCAATGACATACCGGTCCGGCCGGATGTCGGATTCCGGAAAGGCGGCGGCGAAATCCTCAAGATCCTCCCAATGGGTGGTGGCTGCGCGACCATCTAGAAGCCCGGCATGGCCGAGCACCCACGTCCCTGCCTCGATGCCGGCAACGGCACGCGCGGCGCCGGCCGCGCGTTTGAAGGCCGCCAGCTCCGGTCCGCTCAAGGCGCCGCGCGAACCGAACCCGCCGATCGCGATAACGAAATCGCCCGCGCGTGCCGCGTCGAACGAACCCGACACGGCAATCGGCAATCCGCTCGTCGTCTGCGGCGGCGTGCCGTCGAGCGAGACGATTCGCCAGTCGAAAACCTGTCGTCCGCATATGCGATTGGCCGCGCGCAACGGATCGATGGCCGAAGCGACGCACATCAGCGAGCATCCCGGCAAGACCAGCAAGGTCACGATCAGAGGTGCGGATTCAGCCCGAAAGATTGACGATTTTTCGCTTTTCATCAATTCATATGCGTAAATCGCAAAACACATTGACGCAAGGGGCGCGAAGCTGGCGGCAATGTTGGAGGATGCCCATGCCGCTCGAAATGAACCGCGAGGTCTTCATCACTGCCGCCATCACCGGGTCGGGAGCCACGCAGGACCGTTCGCACCATGTACCGCGCTCGCCCAGGCAGATCGCCGATTCGGCGATCGATGCCGCAAAGGCCGGCGCGGCCATCGTCCACTGCCATGTTCGCGATCCGCAGACCGGTGCGCCACGGCGCGACATCGCGCTTTATCGCGAAGTGACCGAGCGCATCCGCGACGCGGACGTCGATGTCGTCCTGAACCTCACCGCCGGCATGGGCGGCGACATGGTGTTCGGCTCGACAGAAAGCCCGCTGCCGCTGAAGGAACAGGGCACCGACATGGCGGGCGCCGCCGAGCGCGTCGAGCATGTGCGCCAATGCCTGCCGGAGATCTGCACGCTCGACTGCGGCACCATGAATTTCGCCGAAGCCGACTACGTGATGACCAACACGCCCGGCATGTTGCGCGCCATGGGCGGCATGATGACGAAGATGGGCGTGAAGCCCGAGATCGAGGCCTTCGACACCGGCCATCTCTGGTTCGCCAAGGAACTGGTGAAGGAAGGCGTGCTGGCGCCCGACGCGCTGGTGCAGCTCTGCATGGGCGTGCCCTGGGGCGCGCCGGACGATCTGAACACCTATCTCGCCATGGTCAACAACGTGCCGAAGGACTGGACCTGGTCCGCCTTCGCGCTCGGCCGCAGCCAGATGGCCTATGTCGCGGCCGCCGTCCTGGCCGGAGGCAATGTCCGCATCGGGCTGGAAGACAATCTGTGGCTCGACAAGGGCGTGCTCGCCACCAACGCACAGCTCGTCGAGCGCGCCGTATCCATCGTGGAGAACATAGGCGCGCGCGTCATCGGCCCCGACGAGGTGCGCAGGAAACTGAACCTGGCCAAGCGCGCGCCGCTGGCTGTCTAGGGAGTTCGATCATGTCCATCACCAAGGCAGCCTGCATCGGCGGCGGCGTCATCGGCGCGGGCTGGGTCGCCCGGCTGGTGCTGAACGGTATCGACGTCGCGATCTTCGACCCCGATCCGCAGGCCAGCCGCAAGGTCGATGAGGTGATGTCCGGCGCCCGCCGCGCCTACAAGCGGCTTGCGGCGGCTGGCCGGCCGAAGGAAGGCAGGATCACCTATGCCGCAAGCATCGCCGAGGCCGTGGCCGACGCCGATTTCATCCAGGAAAGCGTACCCGAACGGCTCGACCTGAAGCACAAGGTGCTGGCGGAGATCGATGCGCACGCACCCTCCTCCGCGCTCGTCGGCTCCTCCACATCCGGCATCAAGCCGACCGACATGGCCGTTGCGATGAAGAACCACCCCGAACGGCTGGTCGTCGCGCACCCCTACAACCCCGTCTATCTCCTGCCCGTCGTCGAGATCGTCGGCGGCGAGCAGACATGGCCGGAGGCGATCGAGCTCGCCCGCGAATGCTACGCCGGGATCGGCATGAAGCCGGTCGTGGTCCGCAAGGAAATCGAGGCGTTCGTCGGCGACCGCCTGCTCGAGGCCATGTGGCGCGAGGCGCTGTGGCTGATCAAGGACGGCATCTGCACGGTCGAGGAACTCGACGACATCATGCGCTACGGCTTCGGCCTGCGCTGGGCGCAGATGGGCATGTTCCAGGTCTATCGCATCGCCGGCGGCGAGGCCGGGATGCGCCACTTCATGGCCCAGTTCGGCCCGTGCCTCTCCTGGCCCTGGACCAGGCTGATGGACGTGCCGGAATTCAACGACGAACTGGTCGAGCTCATCGCCAGCCAGTCCGACGATCAGTCCGACAAGTGGTCGATCCGCGAGCTGGAAAAAATCCGCGACGACAATCTAGTCGCGATCATGGAAGCGCTCGCCAAGGAGAACAAGGGCAAGGGTTGGGGAGCCGGCGCCTTGCACAAGGCCTATGTCGAACGGCTCGGCAAGGCGAAACAGCTATCGAAGACCGCCGCCAAGGCGAAGGCGGACAAGCCCAAGAAAAAAAAGAAGGGTTGACCTTATGCATTTCGGCCTAACCGACGAACAGCGCCTGATCGTCGACACCACCCGCGCCTTCGTGGAAAACGAGCTTTACCCGCATGAGGCGGAGGTCGAGCGCACCGGCCATTTGCGCATGGACCTCATCAGGGAGTTACAGGCCAAGGCCATCGAAGCGGGGCTCTATGCCGCAAACATGCCCGAGGAAGTCGGCGGCGCGGGTCTCGATACGCTGACATGGCTGCTCTACGAAAAGGAACTCGGCCGCGCCAACTACGCCCTGCACTGGACCTGCGTCGCACGGCCGTCGAACATTCTGCTCGCCGGCACCGACGAGCAGAAGGAACGCTACCTTCATCCCTGCATTCGCGGCGAGAAATGGGACTGTCTCGCCATGACCGAGCCGGGCGCCGGCTCCGACCTGCGCGGCATGAAGGCGACCGCCCGGCAGGACGGCGGCGACTGGGTGCTGAACGGAACCAAGCACTTCATCTCCCATGCCGACCTTGCCGACTTCGCCATCGTCTTCATGGCGACCGGTGAGGAAGAGACGCCACGCGGCAAGAAGAAGCGCATCACCGCTTTCTTCGTCGACAAGGGCACGCCCGGCTTCAACGTGCGAGACGGCTACCGGAACGTCTCGCATCGCGGCTATACCAATTCCGTGCTGGAATTCGATGATTGCCGCCTGCCGGCAAGCCAGGTGCTTGGTGAGGTTCACAAGGGTTTCGAGATCGCCAATTCCTGGCTCGGCGCGACGCGGCTTCAAGTTGCCGCAACATGTGTCGGACGCGCCGAGCGCGCGCTGGGCCATGCGGTCGAATGGGCCGCCAGCCGCGAGCAGTTCGGCCAGCAGATCGGCAAGTTCCAGGGCGTGTCCTTCAAGCTCGCCGACATGGCGACCGAACTCAAGGCTGCCGACCTGATGCTCATGGAAGCCGGCTGGAAATACGACGCCGGCACCGTCACCGACATGGACATGGCGATGGCCAAGCTCAAAGCCACGGAAATGCTTGCCTTCGTCGCCGACGAGGCGATCCAGATCCATGGCGGCATGGGACTGATGGACGAACTTCCGCTCGAACGCATCTGGCGCGACGCGCGCGTCGAGCGCATCTGGGAGGGCACGAGCGAGATCCAGCGCCACATCATCAGCCGCGCTCTGTTGAGGGCGGTGGGAGGATGATGTTGAGTGGCTGCGCACTTCAGACCCCTACCCTTTATCCCTCCTCACAAGGGGGAAGGAGACATCCACGTCGAGTCATCCCTTCAAGCTTCAGGTCTTGCAGGTCGACCGCGACGCTGACGACCTCCCTCACCCTTGTGGGGAGGGATAAAGGGTGGGGGTCGCTTCAAAAGACTCCTTCCACCGCATGAACCGCCTCGACCGCCTGCTCCGTCCCCGCTCCATCGCCGTCGTCGGCGGCGGTGCCTTCGCGACCAACGTCGTCCGGCAATCGCTCAAGATGGGATTCGCCGGCGACATCTGGCCGGTCCACCCGACGAAATCAGAGGTAGAAGGCATCCCCGCCTTCCGCTCCGTCGCCGATCTCCCTGGCCCGCCCGACGCGACCTTCATCGGCGTCAACCGCTTTGCCACCATCGACATCCTGCGCGCGCTTGCCGCCCGCAAAGCCGGCGGCGCGATCTCGTTTGCGGCCGGCTTCCTCGAAGCTGATGACACCGACGGCGCGCGGCTCCAGCGCGAACTGGTCGACGCCGCCGGCGACATGCCCGTGATCGGGCCGAACTGCTACGGCCTGATCAACTATGCCGATGGCGCCCTGCTCTGGCCCGACCAGCATGGCGGGCGGCGCCTTGCACAGGACGCTCGTGGTGCGGCGATCATCATGCAGTCCTCCAACATCGCCTGCAACCTGACCATGCAGAAGCGCGGCCTCCCGATTGCCTTCCTGATGACGGCGGGCAACCAGGCGCAGACCGGCCTGTCGGAGATGGCGCTGGGCCTGATCGAGGACGAGCGTGTGTCGGTTCTCGGGCTTCACATCGAGGGCTTCGATTCCGTTCCCGGCTTCGAACGCCTCGCTGCCCGCGCGCGCGAACTGAAGAAGCCGATCGTCGCGATGAAGGTCGGCCGCTCCGAACAAGCGCGCGCGGCGACCATTTCGCATACGGCTTCGCTTGCGGGTTCCGACGCCGGCTCGGACGCCTTCCTGAAACGGCTCGGCATCGCCCGCGTCCACTCGATCCCGGCCTTGCTCGAAACGCTGAAGCTTCTCCACGGCGTTGGACCCCTGCCCGGCATCCGGCTGTCCTCGATGAGTTGTTCGGGCGGCGAAGCGTCGGTGATGGCCGACGCGGCAGAGAGGCGTGCGCTGACTTTTCCCCCGCTCACCCAGGCGCATCGCGATCGTGTGAAGGCGACGCTCGGTCCGCTGGTCGCCGTCGCCAATCCGCTCGACTACCACACCTTCATCTGGAACGACGAGCCGGCGATGATCGCGACCTTCACGGCGATGGTTTCGGGCGGGTTCGACTTGAACATGCTGGTGCTCGACTTCCCCCGCACCGACCGCTGCTCCGATGCGGATTGGTGGCCGACGGTGCGCGCCTTCGAGGCGGCGTTGAAGGCCAACGACGCGCGCGGCGCGATCGTGGCGTCGATGGCGGAGAACTTGCCGGAAGAGCACGCGGACGAACTTTTCGCGCGCGGTATCGTGCCGTTGCATGGAATTGAAGAGGCGATGGCGGCGGCGGAAGCGGCGGCGTTTGTCGGAAAGGCCTGGGCCAAGACACCCCCCTCTGGCCTGCCGGCCATCTCCCCCTCAAGGGGGGAGATCACGCACATTGATTTCGCGCCCGGCCTTGCAAGTTCAAGTGCGAAGACGACGAGACTGATCTCCCCCCTTGAGGGGGAGATGGCCGGCAGGCCAGAGGGGGGTGTGCCGCGCGCAACCCTCGACGAAGCAACCGCCAAGTCCGTCCTCGCAGCCCAAGGCCTCCCCGTCCCTGCCGGATGCCGCGTATTCTCCGTTCGCGAAGCCCTAGCCGGCGCCCAAGCCCTCGGCACCCCCGTTGCACTGAAGGCACTCGGCCTCGCGCACAAATCCGAACACGGCGCCGTGCGCCTCAACCTGCGCACCCCCGCCGAAATCGAAGCTGCCGCCTCCGCACTCTTGCCACTCGGCACCGGCCTCTATGTCGAGCGCATGATCGAAGGTGCCGTCGCAGAACTCATCGTCGGCGTCTCGCCCGATCCCGTCTTCGGCGCGCTGCTGACGATCGGCTCGGGCGGCGTCCTGGTGGAGTTGTTGAAAGACACCGCGACGCTCCTCCTCCCGGCAACCCGCGACGAGATCGAGACGGCGCTGCGGTCGCTGAAGCTCTTCCCCCTCCTCGATGGCTATCGAGGCCGCCCGAAGGGCGATGTCACGGCCACAATCGACACGATCCTCGCCATTTGCGACTTCGTCGTCGACAATGCCGACCGGATCGTCGAACTCGACATCAACCCACTGATCGTCTGCGAGCGCGGCGCCTTCATCGCCGATGCGCTGATTGTCGGAGATTTTGAAAATCTGGAGGAAACCGCATGAGCGAAGATGTCGTCAAATCCCGGCGCGAAGGCGCGATATTCGAAATCACGCTCGACCGCCCCAAGGCGAACGCGATCGACCTGAAGACGTCCCGCCTGCTGGGTGAAACCTTCAAGTCCTTCCGCGACGATCCCGAACTGCGCGTCGCCATCGTGAAAACAGCCGGCGACAAGTTCTTCTCCGCCGGCTGGGATTTGAAGGCAGCGGCCGATGGCGATGCGGTGGACGGCGATTATGGCGTCGGCGGCTTCGGCGGATTGCAGGAACTGCGCGACATGAACAAGCCGGTCATCGCCTGCGTCGACGGCATGGCGGTGGGCGGCGGGTTCGAGCTGGCTCTTGCCTGCGATCTCATCTACGCGTCCGAGAAGTCAAGCTTCGCCCTGCCCGAGATCAAGGCGGGCACTCTCGCCGACGCGGCGACGATCAAGCTGCCGCGCCGCGTTCCCTATCACGTCGCGATGGACATGCTCCTGACCGGCCGCTGGATGGATGTGATAGAGGCCCACCGCTGGGGCCTCGTCAACGAGGTGCATCCCGCCAGCCAGTTGGAAGAGCGCGTCTGGGATGTGGCGCGGCTCCTCGCCTCCGGGCCGCCGCTGGTCTTCGCCGCGATCAAGGAAGTCGCGCGCGAGGCCGAGGGGCAGAATTTTCAAACGACCATGAACCGCATCACCAGACGACAGTTCGCCACGGTCGACCGGCTCTACGATTCCGAAGACGGATTGGAAGGCTTCAAGGCGTTCGCCGAAAAGCGCGAGCCGGTGTGGAAGGGAAAATAGCGCGAACGCGTCATCCCGGAGCGGCGCAGAGCGTCAGCGATGCGTCGAATCCGGGACCCATTCCGTGACTTTGAAGATCGCGGAATGGGTCCCGGCCCTCATCTCGCTGCGCTCGATTTCGGCCGGGATGACGGAGAGGTTTTCGCAATCACACCCGCTCGATGGCGATCGAGATGCCCTGGCCGACGCCGATGCACATCGTCGCAAGTCCGTAGCGCGCGCCGCGTTCCTTCAGTTCCAGCGCCGCCGTGCCGGTGATGCGCGCGCCGGACATGCCGAGCGGATGGCCAAGCGCGATCGCGCCGCCATTGGGGTTCACATGATCGGCGTCGTCGGCGATGCCGAGATCGCGCAGCGTGGCGAGACCCTGGCTGGCAAAGGCTTCGTTGAGCTCGATCACGTCGAAATCCGAAACCTTCATGCCGAGCCGGTCGACGAGCTTTTTCGTCGAGAGCGCCGGTCCGAAGCCCATGATGCGTGGCGCAAGGCCGGCAACGGCGCCGCCGAGAACGCGCGCGATCGGCGTCAGGCCGTATTTCTTCACCGCCGCTTCCGACGCGACGATGAGCGCAGCTGCGCCATCATTGACTCCCGACGCGTTGCCGGCCGTGACCGAACCGCCTTCTTGTCTGAAGGGCGTCGGCAACTTGCCGAGCTTCTCGGCGGTCGTACCCGCGCGCGGGTGCTCGTCCGTGTCGACCACGATCGGATCGGCCTTGCGCTGCGGGATCGTCACTGCGGCGATCTCCCTGGCGAGGCGGCCGTTCTCCTGCGCGGCGACCGCCTTGTCCTGGCTGCGAGCGGCGAATGCGTCCTGGTCGGCGCGGCTGATCTGGAACTGTTCGGCAACGTTTTCGGCCGTCTCCGGCATCGAGTCGACGCCGTATTGCTTCTTCATCAACGGATTGACGAAGCGCCAGCCGATCGTCGTGTCGTAGATTTCCGCATTGCGCGAGAACGCCGTGTCGGCCTTCGGCATGACGAAAGGCGCGCGCGACATGCTCTCCACGCCGCCGGCGATCATGATCTCGGCCTCACCCGCCTTTATGGCGTGGGCGGCATTGATGACGGCGTTCATACCCGAGCCGCAGAGCCGGTTGACGGTCGCGCCCGGAACGGCTTCCGGCAAGCCGGCCAGAAGCAGCGACATGCGCGCGACGTTGCGGTTGTCTTCGCCGGCCTGGTTGGCGCAGCCATAGATCACGTCGTCGACCGCGGCCCAGTCGACATTCGGATTGCGCTCCATCAGCGCTTTCAGCGGCACGGCGCCCAGATCGTCGGCGCGCACGGATGAAAGCGAGCCGCCGAAACGGCCGATAGGGGTACGGATATAGTCGCAGATATAGGCGTCAGCCATGTTCAAACCTCCGGTACGATCAGATCCTTGCAGGCGCCCTCGACCACGAGCTTGGCTCCGGTCACGGCCTGCAACTCTTCCATGCTGATGGACGGCAGCTTTTCGCGCAGGACGAAATGCTTGTCGATGATTTCGACGACGGCAAGGCTGGTATAGACCGTCGTCACACAGCCGACGCCGGTCAGCGGCAGCGAGCAGCGCTCGACGAGCTTCGGCTTGCCGTCCTTGGTGACGTGGTCGGTGATGACGCAGACGCGCTTGGCGCCGTGAACGAGGTCCATCGCGCCGCCGACGGCGGGCACGGATTTCGGACCGGTCGACCAGTTGGCGAGGTCGCCGTTCTCCGCGACTTCGTAGGCGCCGAGGATGGCGACGTCGAGATGGCCGCCGCGCACCATGGCGAAGCTGTCGGCATGGTGGAAGAAGGATGCGCCCGGATTGAGCGTCACCGCCTTCTTGCCGGCATTGATGAGGTCCCAGTCTTCCTCGCCCGCCGACGGCGCTTCGCCGAAATCGAGCACGCCGTTTTCCGTGTGGTAGATGACCTCGCGGCCCTTGGGCTTGAATTTCGCCACCATCTCGGGAAAGCCGATGCCGAGATTGACATAGGCACCGTCCGGGATGTCCTGCGCCGCGCGCCAGGCGATCTGGGCGTTGGTGAGCTTCGCGGTCATTCCCCTGCCTCCACTTTCGACGAGGCCTCGCGCAGCAACGCTTCCTCCTGTTTCGGGTCGTTCACCTCGACAATCGTGTCGACGAAGATGCCGGGCGTGACGACGTGTTCGGGATCGATCGTGCCTGGCTCGACCACCTGCCGCGCCTGGACGATCGTCTTTGCCGCGGCCATCGCCATCAGCGGCGCGAAATTGCGGGCCGCCTTGTTGTAGGTGAGGTTGCCCTTGCGGTCGGCAAGTTCGGCCTTGACGATCGCGACGTCAGCCTTCAGCCAGCGCTCCTGCACGTAAGGCCGGCCGTCAAATTCGGCGATCGGCTTACCCTTGGCGATGTCCGTGCCGAAGCTCGTCGGCGTATAGAAGGCCGGTATGCCGGCGCCGCCCGCGCGGATGCGCTCGGCGAGCGTGCCCTGCGGCACGAGTTCAAGCTCGATCTCGCCGGCGTGGTAGCGCTCGGTAAAGGCGCGCGAATCCGTCGAGCGCGGGAACGAGCAGACCATCTTGGCGACCATGCCCGCATAGATCATCGCCGCGATGCCGACCGTGCCGTTGCCGGCATTGTTGTTGATGACGGTCAGACGGCCAGGCGACCCTGTCGCCTTGTAGCGGGCGACGAGCGCGTCGATCAGTTCGATCGGCGCGCCCGAGCCGCCGAACCCGCCGATCATGACAGCCATGCCATCCTCGATGCCGGCGATCGCATCCTCGATGCTGGGGGTGATCTTGTTCATCTCGCTCCCGGAAATTTTGACGGATGGCAGGACGCCGACCGCAGTTCGACTTCAGGAAAAGTTCGCGTTGCGAACATATGTTTCGTATGCGATACATCCTCTAGATGACTGAGGGTAACGTGTCAATCGAAGAGCAGACGAGCCGCAGCGACCTCGTGGGGTCGCTGGAACGCGGGCTGGGCGTCATGGAAATCCTGGCGGCGCATCCGGCCGGGCTGACGATGAGCGAGGTCGCCGACCGCGCCGGCCTGACGCGCGCCGGCGCACGGCGCTTCCTCCTCACACTCGTTACCGCCGGCTATGCCCGGCAGGACGGGCGCGTCTTCCGCCTGTCGCCGCGGTTGATTACGCTCGGTCGCACATGGCTCTCCGGCGCCTCGCTATGGACCTATGCCGAGCCCTTCATGCGCGAGGTCTCGCAGGCGCTGAACGAGAGCTGCTCCGCGGCGGTGCTGGCGGATGAGGACGTGGTCTATGTCGCGCGCATCGCCGGCGCGCGCATCGTCGGCGTCGCGCTTCATGTCGGCACGCGGCTTCCGGCCTATTGCACGTCGATGGGCCGGGTGCTCCTGTCGGGGCTGCCGGACGCCGACCTCGACGCCTTCCTGGCCCGCGCGCGGATCACCGCCAAGACCGACCGGACGGTGACCGGCCAAGTCGAACTCGCCCGCCTGGTCGCCAAGGCGCGCGCGGACGGCTATGCCATCGTCGACCAGGAACTGGAGATCGGCCTGCGCTCCATAGCCGTCCCGATCCGCGACCGTACAAATGCGATCGTCGCGGCGATCAACGTCTCGACGCAGTCTGCGCGGATGCCGCTGTCGGAAATGGAGCGGGAATTTCTCCCGCTCCTGAAGAGGGCAGCCGGTTCGATCGAGGATTTCTTCGTGGTGCAGTGATGATGTATCTCAGCCGACCTAGGCCAAACGACCTTCACGAGGTGGATGCCCTCTTCGACAGGCTCGTCAACTATTCCCTGGCAGTCGACGGCGTCATGCGACGCCCGCAGGCCGGAGTCGACTTCGCCACGTCGTTCCCTCCCGGCAAAACATCCGCTCACAAGCACGCCTTTATCATCCGAATTGGCGGCGAACCTGTCGGCCTGCTTGACCTCATCGAGAGGTACCCCGCCGACCGGATCGCCTTCATCGGACTGCTCGCCATCGCCGAGGATCGACACGGCGCCGGATTGGGAAAAGCGGCATATCTTCTGGCGGAGCGTTTCGCCCGCGAGGAGTTGAACGCCAGCGCACTGCGACTGGGCGTCATCGAATCCAATCCCGTCGCCGGCTTCTGGCGGAAGATGGGCTTCTCGGAAACCGGCGAAGAAAAAGACTTTCAAGGCAAGGTGCGAGCCTCAACGGTCACGCTGATGGAAAAGACGATCGGCTGACGATTCCGAGAATCAAGCCGCCACGTCTGTTTCGTCGCGATCGATCAGGCCCTTGATCGTGCGGGCGAGCGTCAACTGGCGGTGCTGCGCGATGGCGCGGTCGATCTCGTTGTCGGTCTCCGGAAGTTCGGCGACGGCGAGCAGCCGGTCGACGATCGACCCCGTATCGGCGGAATCGTTGCAGAGCGCACGGTCCGTCCGGTTTTGCAGATGATGAAGCATCGATTCCTCCTTTCTTCCAAGCATCGGACCGGAAAGTGAAAGCCGGTTTTCGGGAAGTCCGATACTCGTTCGATGCGCGGAGAAATAGCGGGGATCGATGACAGCGCGAAGACAAGCGCGCGTCGAAATTGCGGCGGTTGCGAGACTTTCGTTCCCGCTCCCGCCCCAGGAGTAAACAAGTCGTCCTTCCACCCGTTCAGACGTAGCGATTGACGATGTTCTCCAGCCGCTCCTGCCGTCCCGAGGCCGGCAGCGGATCGATGCCGGCATCGAGCGCCCGGTTCGAGATGTCTTCCAGCGAATAGGACCCGTCGAGCATCTTCTTTGCATTCGTGCCGGACCAGCCGGCATAGCGCTCCTCGAGCGGCGCGGAGAGCGCCTTGTCCTCGATGATCTTCGCCGCCGCCTTGAGGCCTCGAGCGCAGCAATCCATGCCGCCGACATGGGCCGCGAGCAGATCGACCGGATCGAGCGACTGGCGGCGCAGCTTGGCGTCGAAATTGGTGCCGCCGGTGGTGAAGCCGCCGGCCTTCAGCACCTCCAGATAGGCAAGCGCCATTTCCGGCACGTTGTTGGGAAACTGGTCGGTGTCCCAGCCGGACTGGTAGTCGTTGCGGTTCATGTCGATCGAACCGAAGATGCCGAGCGCGCCGGCGAGCGCCAGTTCATGCTCGAAGGAATGGCCGGCGAGGATCGCGTGGCCCTGCTCGATATTGACCTTGACCTCCTTTTCCAGCCCGAAATCCTTCAGGAACCCGTAGACGGTCGCGACGTCGAAATCATACTGGTGCTTGGTTGGCTCCTGCGGCTTCGGTTCGATCAGGATCGCGCCGTCAAAGCCGATCTTCTTGGCGTAATCGACGACGAGCGACAGGAACCGGCCTGCCTGCGCGCGCTCGCGCTTCATGTCGGTGTTGAGCAGCGTCTCGTATCCCTCGCGCCCGCCCCACAGCACGTAGTTCTGGCCGCCGAGACGCTTGGTGACGTCGACGCAGCTTTTCACGGTTGCGGCCGCATAAGCGAAGACGTCCGGGTCCGGATTGGTCGCGGCGCCCGCCATGTAGCGGCGGTGCGAGAAGAGGTTGGCGGTGCCCCAGAGGAGCTTGACGCCGGTCTCTTCCTGCTTTTTCGCGAACACATCCGCGATCTCGTCGAGCCGCGAGATGCTTTCCTTCAAGGTCGCGCCCTCGGGCCGCACGTCGGCATCATGGAAGCAGTAGAAGGGCGCGCCGAGAAGCTGGAACATCTCGAAGGCGACGTCGGCCTTCATCTTTGCCGCCTCCATCGTGTCCACCGAACCCCCTTTCGGGAACCACGGCCTTTCAAACGTCTGCCCCCCGAACGGGTCGCCGCCCGGCCATGCGAAGGAATGCCAGTAGGCGACGGAGAAGCGCAGATGGTCCTCCATCCGCTTGCCGAGCACGATCTCGTCGGGATCGTAGTGCCGGTAGGCGAGTTCTGACGTCGATTGCTGGCCTTCGAACTTGATCGGCTTGATGTCGCCGAAAAAACCGTTGCTCATGGGTCAGACTCCTTTGAGTGCAGGATAAAGCGCGCGGAAACGCGCATAGGCGTCCCCATAGGCCGAAGCCAGTGCGCGGTCGGGTTCGATGATCGAGGCGATGCCGGGTCGCGTCAGGACGGAAGCCGGCTCGACCTTCTCCGCGGCAATGAGGCCCAGACGCGCGGCGCCGAAGGCCGCGCCGAAATCGCCGTCTGCGGGCAACTCGACCGGGATGCCGAGCACTGTGGCGATCGTTTTCAGCCAGAGAGCAGAGCGCGAGCCACCGCCGACCGCCATGACGGCGGACAATTCGGTGCCGGCGGCGCGCAGCGCTTCGAGATTGTCGCGCAGCGAGAAGGCGACGCCTTCGAGCACGGCCTGGGTCAGGCTCGCGCGGTCGCTCTGGTGCGACAGGCCGATGAGGGCGCCGCGGATCGCGGCATCGTTGTGCGGTGTCCGCTCGCCCGACAGGTAGGGCAGGAAGGTGACGCCGGACGGCGCGCGCAATTCCGCGCCGAGTTCGCCCGTCAATTCGGCCGGCTTCGCGCCGGTGACGCCGGCGAGCCAGTTGAGCCCGTCCGTCGCCGACAGGATGACGCCCATCTGGTGCCAGGTTGCGGGGATCGCATGGCAGAAAGTGTGGACCGCGCTTTCAGGGTTCGGCAGATAGCTGTCGGTCGCCGCAAAGACGACGCCCGACGTGCCGAGCGAAACGAAAGCCTCCCCGCCCTTGGCGACGCCGAGACCGCAGGCAGAAGCCGCATTGTCCCCCGCCCCGCCCGCGACGACGACATCGCCGGTCATGCCCCATTTGGCGGCAAGCTCGCCGCGCAACTGGCCTGCGGGTTCCGTGCCCTCGACGAGCTTCGGCATGTGCTCTTCGCCCAAGCCGGTCGCGGCAAGAAGTTCCGGAGACCAGTGCCGGCCCGCGACATCGAGCCAGGCCGTTCCGGCCGAATCCGACATGTCGGAGATCGTCTCGCCGGTGAGCCAGAGGCGCAGATAGTCTTTCGGCAGCAGCACCTTCGCCACGCGGCCGAAGATCTCCGGCTCGTTGGCCTTAATCCAGGCGAGCTTCGGCGCGGTGAAGCCGGGAAAGACGATGTTGCCTGTGATCTGCCGGAACCGCGGATCTGCATCGAGCGCGCGCGCCTCGGCATGGCTGCGCGTGTCGTTCCACAGGATCGAGGGGCGCAGCACCATGCCGGCCGCGTCGATGAGGGTCGCGCCGTGCATCTGCCCGGAAAGGCCGATGCCGCGCAGCGCGGCCATTTCCTTCGGATGGGATAGGACCAACGCACCGATCGCCTCCTCGGCCGCCGCGATCCAGTCGGCCGGGTTCTGCTCGGACCAGCCCTCACGCGGCCGCGAAACCGAAAGATCCGCCATGGCCGATGCGATGGCCTTCTGATCGCCATCGATCAGCAGCGCCTTCAGACCGGATGTGCCCAGATCGAGCCCGAGATACATGACGACTTCCTCCCGGTCGCACTCTTAACAGATTGCGCGGGAAGGCCGAGCGGATTTTTTTCGAACCTCGCAATAAATCGCGGCCAATGACCCGAACTCACGTCGCCAGCCGCGCGGTAACATCTCGTCAACCACGAAGGGACGATCATGCGGACAAGGCGGGGCGATTCGCACCGGCGGACTTGCATTTTGTGACCGAGGGGATGGGTAGCGTGCGTTTGAATGAAAATGAAGCGGCCAGCGCCGCGATCCGGCTGTTTCCGATGGAACGCCGGCAGGGCCGTATAGAGGCCGTGGCCACCGCCTTGCAGCGTGCGAGCAACGACCGCGTCGCCGACCGCTATGCAGGCATCGTGGCGCAGACCATGTTCGCCGAACTGGAACTCCTCGGTCTGCCAGAACTGGCGCAGGACGAGGCCGTCGGCGCCTTCTTCAACGAAGTCGATCAGGCGATCGAGGCGCGCCGCGACGCCGAACCGTGGATGGCCGAGATCATCTCGCTGCGCTGATCAGGGCAAGGCCGGGCGCGCATCTCACGCCCGGCAGCTTTGGCTATTTGGACGAACCGGCCTTGAAGGCTTCATAGCGGGCCTTCGTCTCCGCATTCATCGGATAGAGACCCGGCAGCGCGACGCCGCGGCCGACCTCTTCCATGATCCAGGCTTCCATGCGTTCCTGCTCGGGCGCTTCGGCCAGCACCTCGTCGAGGAGTGCGGCGGGAATGACGACGGCCCCGTCATCGTCGACCACGATCACGTCGTCGGGAAACACCGCCACGCCGCCGCAGCCGATCGGTTCCTGCCAGTTGACGAAGGTCAGGCCGGCCACCGAGGGCGAGGCCGCGACGCCGTTGCACCAGACCGGAAAATTCGCGCCGAGCACGCCGGCAAGATCGCGCACCACGCCGTCCGTCACCATGGCGGCAACGCCGCGCTGGGCCATGCGCGAGACGAGGATGTCGCCGAAAACGCCGGCATCCGTCACGCCCTGCCCGTCGATGACGGCGATCGCGCCTTCGGGCATCGCCTCGATGGCGGCGCGCGTCGAGATCGGCGATCCCCAGCTTGCCGGCGTCGCCAGGTCCTCGCGCGCGGGAACGAAGCGGAATGTGAAGGCCGGCCCGACCGAGCGCGGCTGGCCGGGACGCAAGGGTTTCGTGCCGCGCATCCATACATTGCGCAGCCCCTTCTTCAACAGAACCGTCGTCAGCGTCGCCGTGGAAACGCCCTTCAGCGTCTCGATTACCGCCTGATCCAATGCCATTCCTGAAAACTCCTCGCTTGGTTTTGCCGCTCTCCTCTATGCGGAAATTCGCGCCGGGGAAACCGCCCGCGCGCGCTGGACCGATCGCATTCGCCGCTGGACGCCTTCGGTCAGGCCTCGGCATAGGAAACGACGATCAGCGACGGGCCGTCCTCCTTCAACGCCGCGGTGAAAGCGGCGTTGAATGCTTCGAGGCTGTCGGCTCTTGTGGCCGGCACGCCCATGCCCTCGGCGAGCCTGACCCAATCGAGGTCCGGCTTGTCGAGGTCGATCATGGCGATGGCGTTCGGACCAGGTGTGCCAAAGCCGACATGGGCGAACTCGCGGTGCAGCGTCGCATAGGTGCCGTTGGCCAGAAGAACGGTCACCACATTCGCCCGCTCGCGCGCCTGCGTCCACAAAGCCTGCAGCGTATACATCGCGCTGCCGTCGGCCTGGAGACAGACCGTCTTGCGGTGCGAGGCGGCGATGGCGGCGCCGGTGGCCAGCGGAAGGCCGATGCCGATCGAGCCGCCGGTCAATTGCAGGTGATCGTGCGGGGCCGTGTGTCTCAACGCCGGCAGGAGCTTGAAGCTGGCGCTGATCGATTCGTCGACGAGAATTGCATCGTCGGGCAGCAGAGCCGCAATTGAACGGCCGAGCCCCTCCAGCGCCATCTCGCCGCGCGCAGGTTCCATCGACCCGCGCTCGAGAAACCTGCCGCGGGAGATGGACGACTTCGCGCCAAGGTGATCGGCCAGCATTTCGAGCGCCGCTGTGACCTCGCTTGCCGCGACGCCAAGGTCCATCTTCACCGCGTCGGACGGAAGCACCAGGCTCGGCTTGCCCGGATAGGCAAAGAACGCCACCGGTTCCGCCATGCCGCAAAAGACGGCCTGGTCGACGCCGGCGAGACCTTTCAATGCCCGATCGACGACGTATGGCACGCGTTCGACGGCGACCGAGCCGGCACCGCGCCGAGCGCGGCCCGCGCTCGTCGGGCCGATGAGGCGGCAACCTGTAGTCTCGGCGATGCGTCCGGCAAGCGTCAGGGCCGGTTCGAGCAGACCGGGACCGCCGATGAAGAGCGCGGCGCCCTCCCTTCTCAACATGCCTGCCGCCTCGGCGATGGCAGCCTCGTCGATCCGCGCCGCAGGCAAGGATCGCGTAAAGCCGGTCGCCGGCCGGCCGCCGGAGTTCCAGGCGACGTCTGCCGGCACGATAAGCGTCGCGACCTTGCCGCCGCCCTCGCCCGATGCCTCGATGGCGGCGGCGACGTCGCTGCCAAGCTCGCAAGCCGTCATGCTCGTGCGCAGCCAATGCGAGACGGGCCGCGCCAGTCCTTCGATGTCGCTCGTCAGCGGCGCGTCGTAATGGCGATGGTAGGTGGCATGGTCGCCGACGATGGACAGCATCGGCGTGCCGGCCTTGCGGGCATTGTGGAGATTGGCGATGCCGTTGGCGAGGCCCGGCCCCAGGTGGAGCAGTGAGGCCGCCGGCCGGCCGGCCATGCGCGCATAGCCGTCCGCCGCCCCGGTCACGACCCCCTCGAAAAGACCGAGCACGCAGCGCATTTGGCTGTAACGATCGAGCGCGCCGACCAGATGCATTTCCGACGTGCCCGGATTGGCGAAACAGGTATCGATGCCGGCGGCAAGCAGTGTCTCAACGAGGCTTTCGGCGCCGTTGAGCTGGTTCGACTTGATATCCATTGCGTCGTCGGCCTCCCTTTTCAGATGATCTTGCGTCCGATCGCACGCGCAGCCTCGCGCAAGAGCGCGACATTCCGGTCGAGTTGCGCCCGGATCGGCTCCGTCAGGCCCGAAATGCTGAGCGAGCCGGCAAAACGCCCGTCATGGCCGAAGATCGGAACGCCGAGCCCCGCAAGGCCAAGGACGAAATCGTCGACTGCGAACTCGTAGCCCTCTTCGCGCACGCGCCGCGCAACCGCGCGCAATTCCTCGGGATCGGTAACGCTTACCGGCGTGCGCTTCGGCAAGGGTTGAGCCAGCGCGTGCTCCTGATCTTCAGGCGACATGTAGGCGAGAAGAACGCGGGGGCCGCCGCCGCAGTTCAGCGCAGTGCGTGTGCCGACCGTGAACCACGGCGCGTCGACATTGGGGATCGCCGCGCGCACGCGCTCGACGCACAGCCCCATGCCCTCATGCGGTATCCACAGGAAGGAGGTTGCGCCGATCCGGTCGGCCAGGTCGCCGAGATAGGGCGCGGCGACCTCGCGAAGTTCCCGGCCCGTGTCCACCGCCGATGCGATCTCCAACAGACCGACCGTCAGCGCATAAAGGCCGCTGCGCGCGTCATGCTCGACGACGCCGGTGACTTGAAGCGTATGGAGAAGCCGCCGCGTCGTGCCCTTGTCGAGGTCGGCGGAGCGGGCAAGTTCGGTCAGCGTGCGCCGAGGCTGAGCTGCCGAGAACGCCCGCATCAGGACGATGCCCCGTTCGAGCGCCCGCACGACCGGAACGCCCGGCTTGGCCGCAGGACCTATCCCTACGTTCTCGCTGTCAGCGATGGTCTTCATGAAGGTTCGCAAACTGAAGTGTCAATGGATGACACGAGATATCATCTATTGACACCCCTGTCCACCGTTGATCTACTCCCCGAGGTCAGGCTGACAAGACCGTCAAAAAGGCGACCGGCCGACTGGGAACAACCGCGATCAAGCCCGATGGAGAGTCCGATGAGAATGCGTACTTACCTTGCAGCCGGCGTCGCCGCGCTCGTATTTGCCGTGACCTCGACGGCGCAGGCACAGGTCGAGGGCGGCAGTGTCAGCGTGGTCGTCACGCCCGAGCCGCCGATGCTGATGCAGGCGCTCAACCAGAACGGCCCGACGAACATGATCGCGGGCAACATCTATGAATCCCTTCTGCGATTCAACGAGGCGCTGGAGCCGCAGCCTTCTCTTGCCCAGAGCTGGGAAGTCTCCGAAGACGGGACCGTCTACACCTTCACGCTTCAGGAAAACGTCACCTGGCATGACGGCGAGCCTTTTTCCGCCGACGATGTCGTCTTTTCGCTCGACGTTTTCCTGCGCGAGGTTCATCCGCGCTGGCGGCCGATCGTCAACAATCAGGTCGAATCGATCGAGAAGGTCGACGACAGCACCGTCCGCCTGACGCTCAAGCAGCCCTTCGGCCCGCTTCTGCTGGCGATGGAGACGGCTTCGGCGCCGATCGTGCCCAGGCATATCTACGAAGGCACCGACTATGCGTCCAATCCGATGAACAACACGCCGATCGGCACCGGTCCGTTCAAGTTCGAGGAGTGGAACAGGGGCTCCTACGTCCATCTCGTCAAGAACGAGGATTACTGGATGGAGGGCAGGCCCTATCTCGACGAAATCTACTGGCGTTTCATCCCCGATGCCGCGGCGCGCGCGGTCGCCTACGAAACCGGCGAGGTGGACGTCCTGACCGGCGGCGCCGTCGACATCTTCGACGTGCCGCGTCTTTCGGAACTCGAAAATTCCTGTGTGACCAGCAAGGGCTGGGAAATGTTCGCCCCGCACGCCTGGATCACGATCAACCATCGCAACGGCATTTTGGGCAACCAGCAGTTCCGCCAGGGACTGATGCACGCGATCGACCGCGAATTCGGTCGCGACGTCGTCTGGAACGGGTTCGGCGAACTGCCGACCGGCCCGATTTCCTCGAAGACCCGCTTCTACGACGCCGACGTGCCGGCCTACGACTACGACCCGGAAAAGGCGCGCGAACTGATCGAGGCGTCGGGCTATGACGGCGAGCCGATCGAGTTCCTGGCGTTGCCCTATGGCGAAACCTGGACGCGCTGGGCCGAAGCGATCCGCCAGAACCTCGCCGATGTCGGCGTCGACCTCCAGATCGTCACAACCGACGTTCCCGGCTGGACGCAGCGTACCAGCGAGTGGAACTTCGACATGACGTTCAACTTCCTTTACCAGCTCGGCGATCCGGCCATCGGCGTGGCCCGCAGCTACATCTCCTCGAACATCATCAAGGGCAGCCCATTCGCGAATGTCGGCGGCTATTCCAATGAGGAGGCCGACAGACTGTTCGCCGAAGCCGCGATCGCGTCTTCGGACGACGATCGGCAGGAACTCTACTCCCAGATGCAGGCGCTACTCGCCGAAGACCTGCCCGTCCTGTGGCTGCTCGAAATGGACTATCCGACCATCCAACGCTGTAACGTCAAGAACCTGGTGACGACCGCGATCGGCGTCAATGACGGGTTCCGCGACGCCTGGAAGGAATAGGCGCCGCACCGGTCAAGGCCGTCCGGCATACACTTTGCCGGGCGGCGAAAGCGGCGATGAGAGGACTTTGTTGAAATGGATTTGCTGCGCTTCGTCGCGATGCGGCTTGGCAAGGGCGTCATCGTGCTCTTCGCCATCGCCGTCCTGAACTTCTTCCTCGTCCGCGCGGCGCCGGGCGATCCGGCACAGGTCATGGCCGGCGAGGCGGGCGCCGGCGACGAAGTTTTTCTCGAACAGTTGCGCCAGCAATTCGGGCTCGACCGTCCGCTCTATGAGCAATTGTGGACCTACATCTCGAACTACGCCACGCTCGACCTCGGCTTCAGCTACCGCCAGCAGCAGCCCGTCCTCGACCTGATCCTCGATCGCCTGCCGGCGACGCTGCTCCTGACCGGCGCCGCCTTCTTCATTTCGCTCGCACTCGGCGTCGTGCTCGGCGCCCTTGCCGCCCGCCGCGTGGGCAAATGGTCCGACAGCGCCATCACGACGCTCGCGCTCGTCTTTTACGCCACGCCCTTGTTCTGGATCGCGCTGATGAGCCAGATCGTCTTCTCGCTGAAGCTCGGCTGGCTACCCAATGTGGGTTTCGAGACCATCGGCGCCGGCTATACGGGATTCGAGCGCGCGCTCGACATCGGCCGGCATCTCGTCATGCCGGCGCTGACGCTGGGCCTCTTTTTCACCGCGATCTATGCCCGCATGATGCGCGCCTCGATGCTGGAGGTCGCCGGTGCCGATTTCGTCAAGACAGCCTATGCCAAGGGCCTGCCGCCTTCGGTCATCACCCGGCGTCACATCGCCCGTAACGCCATCTTGCCGGTCGTCACGCTCGCCGGCCTGCAGGCGGGCCAACTCGTCGGCGGCGCGATCCTGACCGAAACCGTCTTCGCCTGGCCGGGCATCGGCCGGCTGATGTTCGAGGCGCTCGCCCAGCGCGATTATTCGGTCCTGCTCGGCGTCTTCTTCGTCTCCTCGGCGATGGTGGTACTCTTCAACCTCGTCACCGACATCATCTACCGCATCGTCGACCCGCGCATCGAGGCCTCGGCATGAACGCGCTGTCCCGCTTCGCCGCCAATCGTGGCGCCCTGATCGGCCTTTTCCTGCTGCTCATTCTGGTCGCGATCGTGGTGCTCGCGCCGATACTCTATCCCCAGTCGCCCTGGCGCATGGTCGGCCGGCCAATGGGCGCGCCGCTCGACGGCAGCTTCCTTCTGGGCACCGACACGCTCGGCCGGGATGTTGCTGCGGGCATTGTTCACGGCGCGCGCGTGTCACTCCTGATCGGCATCGTCTCGACCGTCGCCGCGCTTTTGATCGGCGTGCCGCTCGGGGCCGTGGCGGGCTATTTCGGCGGGTTCGTCGACGATGCCGTCATGCGATTCACGGAGTTCTTCCAGACCATTCCAAGCTTCGCGCTCGCCATCGTTCTGGTGGCGATCCTGCAACCGTCCCTGCCTTCCATCGTGCTGGCCATCGCCATTGTCTCCTGGCCGCCGGTCACGCGCCTCATTCGCGGCGAGGTCCTGTCGCTCAGAACACGCGAATATGTCCAGGCGGCGATCACCGTCGGCCAGTCGACGCCGCGGATCATCTTCACGCAGATCCTGCCCAATACGCTCGCTCCCATCATCGTCATGGCCTCGCTGATGATCGCGACGGCCATCCTCCTGGAGTCCTCTCTCTCCTTTCTCGGCCTCGGCGATCCGAACCTGATGACCTGGGGCTACATGGTCGGCGCCGGCCGCTCGCGCATCATCGACGCCTGGTGGATCAGCTTCTTCCCTGGCCTCGCGATCTTCCTCACCGTGCTGGCACTCAACCTCGTCGGCGAAGGCATCAACGACGCGCTCAATCCGCGCCTGCGCAAGGAGGTCCGCAAATGACCGGACCTATCCTCAAGGTCGACGGGCTTTCGCTTTCGCTGCCGAGCGTCGCCGACCGCGCCTTCGCGCTGAAGGACGCTTCCTTCGAGATTGCCGCGGGCGAGACGCTGTGCGTCGTCGGCGAGTCCGGTTCGGGCAAGTCGATGACGGCCCATGCGGTGATGGGATTGCTGCCGCCGGCGGTGAAGGTGGCCGGCGGCAGCATCGAGCTGGCCGGACGCGAGCTTCTGACGCTCGGCGACCGCGAGATGCGGCAGGTGCGCGGACGCGACATCGGCATGATCTTCCAGGAGCCGATGACCTCGCTCAACCCTTTGATGCGCATCGGCGACCAGATCCGAGAGATGTTCGAGGCGCATGGCGCGCTCGATCCGGCGACGCGCCAAAAGCGCGCGCTTGCGCTGATCGAGGAAGTCGGTCTGCCCGACCCGGACCGGATCGTGCGCGTCTATCCGCACCAGCTTTCCGGCGGCCAGCGCCAGCGCGTCATGATCGCCATGGCGCTCGCGCTCGAGCCCAAGCTGCTAATCGCCGACGAGCCGACCACCGCGCTCGACGTCACCACGCAGGCGCAGATCCTGAACCTGGTCGACCGTCTGCGCAGCGATCACGGAACGGCGGTCCTGTTCATTACCCATGATTTCGGAGTCGTCGCCGAGATCGCCGACCGGATCGTCGTTCTCCAGAACGGCGAAATCTGCGAGGGTGGTGGGACCGCCCAGGTGCTGCGCGCGCCAAAGCACGACTATACGCGCAAGCTGATCGCGGCCGTGCCGTCGATCACGCCCCCCGACGCCCGCGCGCTCGCGGATGCGCCCGCCGCGCTGACGGTCGAGGGACTGGCCAAGACCTACAGGAGCGGCGGCTTTTTCGCCAAGGGCCGAGAGGTCAAGGCCGTCGACGACGTCTCCTTCGAAATCAGGCCCGGCGAAACGCTGGGCCTCGTCGGCGAATCCGGCTCGGGCAAGTCGACCGTTGGACGCTGCTGCCTGCGCCTGATCGAGCCCGACGACGGCACGATCAGGCTCGAAACCGTCGAAATCCAGGCCATGACGCAGCGCGCGTTGCGGCCGCACCGCTCCCGCATCCAGATGATCTTCCAGGACCCTTACGCCTCGCTCAACCCACGCCGCTCGGTCGGGCGGATCATCGCCGAAGGTCCTGTCGCGCAAGGCGTCGACAGGAAGGCGGCGATGCGGCGCGCCCGCGAACTGCTCGACCTCGTCGGCCTGACGCCGGCGGCGGCCGAGCGCTACCCGCACGAGTTCTCCGGCGGCCAGCGCCAGCGCATCGGCATTGCGCGGGCGCTGGCGCTCGACCCGAAGGTGCTGATCGCCGACGAGGCCGTGTCCGCCCTCGACGTCTCGGTCCAGGCGCAAATTCTCGATCTCATCCGCGATATCCAGGAAAGGCTTGGCGTCGCGATCCTGTTCGTCACGCACGATTTGCGCGTCGCCGCCCAGATCTGCGATCGGATCGCCGTCATGCAGCGCGGCCGTATCGTCGAACTGGCGCCGACGGCCGAACTCTTCGCCAACCCATCCCACGATTATACGCGCAAGCTGCTCGCCGCCGTTCCCGGCCGCAACGCCTTTGCCCCAGCCAACTGAACGGAGACCGTCCATGCCACTTTCGCCTGACCTCAGCGCCAGGATCGTTGCCGCCGTGGAAGCCGGGTTCGACGATCAGGTCGCCCTGACGCAGGAGATGATCCGCTTTCCGTCCCTGCGCGGCGAGGAACACGCCATCCAGGATCACGTCTTCCGCCTGCTGCGCGAGCGCGGCTACGCGATGGAGCGGTTCGAGATGGATGAGGACGCGATCTCGCGCCACCCCGGCGGGGCTCCGTTCACGCCCGAGCATTCGAAAGCGCCCATCGTCGTCGGCATCCACCGCCCGCGCGAGGAGAAGGGCCGTTCGCTGATCCTTCAGGCCCATGTCGACGTCGTGCCGCCCGGCCCGGCCAGCATGTGGACGCGCCCGCCTTTCGAGCCCGCGATCGAGGGCGACTGGCTCTATGGCCGCGGCGGCGCCGACATGAAGGCGGGACACATCGCCAACATCGCCGCGCTCGACGCCCTGCGCCGCATCGGCCTGCAACCGGCGGCCACCGTCTATGTCCAGTCCGTCGTCGAGGAGGAATCGACCGGCAACGGCGCGCTGATGACCCATTTGCGCGGCTACAGGGCCGACGCCGTGCTGATCCCCGAGCCGGAGGAGGAGATGCTGGTCCGCGCCAATGTCGGCGTGGTCTGGTTTCAGGTCGAAACGCGCGGCCTGCCGGTCCATGTCCGCGAAATGGCGACGGGCGCCAACGCCATCGACGCGACCTACCGCGTCATCTCCGCGCTGCGAGATCTCGAAGCCAAATGGAATGCGCGAAAAGGCGACCACGAGCACTTTCGAGACGAGGCGCACCCGATCAATCTCAACATTGGCAAGATCGAGGGTGGCGACTGGGCGTCGTCCGTGCCCGCCTGGTGCCGGATCGACTGCCGCATCTCGCTTTATCCCGGCACCAGCGCGCGGGAAGCCGCCAGGGAGATCGAAGACCATCTCGCATCCGCCGCGCGCGCCGACACTTTCCTGGCCAACAACCCGCCGCAGGTCACCTTCAACGGGTTCCATTCGGAAGGCTACGTGCTGGAGCCCGGCTCAGAGGCGGAGGCCACACTCGGCCGCGCGCACGAAGCCGCGACCGGTTCGCCGCTGCAATCCTTCATGACGCCCGGCTATCTCGATACGCGCGTCTATGCGCTCTACGACCGCATTCCCGCGCTCTGCTATGGACCGATTTCGGAAAACATCCACGGCTTCGACGAGCGTGTCAGTCTGACTTCGCTGAAGCGGATCACCGCAGCGATGGCGCTGTTCGTGGCCGATTGGTGCGGCTTGGAACACATTTGAGCGGCAGAACCTGTTGGTTCCTGGAGATGCGCATCACGGCTTCCAAGAAGGAAACCGTGATGCGCGATTTGTTGCTGCCGTAGCAAGCGACAGATGGCGCGGATATATCGACATATTGTCGCTGCCACATGGCGTCCCCAGGCGCGATGACCGGCGCGGGTTGTGGGCCTTCGACCGTCGGATCTTTGCAGCCGTTTGATTTTTTTGTTCGAGCGCCGAAAGCCGCACTTTTTGGCGGTTGGGGCTTTTTGGTGCGATGTGTTGTGGATTGGTTTGGTTGCGGGGGCAGGATTTGAACCTGCGACCTTCAGGTTATGAGCCTGACGAGCTACCGGGCTGCTCCACCCCGCGTCACCATATCGGCGTATGCCGGCCGGGCAGCCCGGTCTTTTTGATTGT
>JAESGM010000264.1_pt1 | contig 84632 bp, 95 predicted proteins | sample 9269721 | NCBI WGS metagenome assembly JAESGM01 (sample SAMN15720920, study PRJNA650825) | algae metagenome | isolation source: Komarekiella atlantica HA4396-MV6 and co-occurring heterotrophs from... | place: USA: Theobald House, Kauai, HI | collected 2009-07-29
ATCGAGGTGGTGCCATGACGGGAATGAGCCCCTGGTTAATCCGGCTGATTGTGCTGCTCGCCGTCATTTCTATCTACGGTGCTTCGCCCGCGCTGGCGGTCACGCTGGTGATCGGTGCCGCGGGCGGGGCCGTTGCCATCTTTCTCTATCGCGGTTCTTACCTGCCGAGGTTCGTCATGGATATTCTGGATCGACTTTCCAACAAGACCAGTCTGCAGGAAGCATACGAAAGGCGCAGCCAGAGTCTGATCACCATCGACGCCGAGGATCTCGCTGATCGCATCAGCGCGCGCGTCGTGGGCCAGGACGAGGCCATCAGGGCGATCGCCGGGCAATTGCGGCGACGCATCGCAGCGAGGCGGCTCGACAAGCCGGTCGCCGTGTTCTGCCTCGCCGGCGCACCCGGCGTCGGCAAGACGCATTTCGCGAAGATCCTCGCCGAGGAACTCTATGGCGGACGCAGCCATCTGCACTTCTTCGACATGAGCCAGTTCGGCCAGCCGCATGCCGCCGCCAGCCTGTTCGGCCAGGCCCGCGGCTATGTCGGCTCCAACAGCTACGGCTCGATGACGGCGGCGCTACGCGACGTGCCGAACGCCATCGTGCTGCTGGACGAGTTCGAGAAGGCACATTCGGAAGTCCACAAGCGCTTCCTGACGGCATGGAACGATGGCTTCATTACCGAGGTCAGTGACGGCGCCCGCGTCGCCACCAACGAAGCCATCTTCATTCTCACCACCAACGCCGCCTCGCGCCGCATCGGCGAGATCGCCGAGCAAACCAACGAGACCGCCGATGAACAGGGGCGGCTGGCCAAGGCGGCGCTGGCGGATGCCCAGTTCGCGCCCGAAGTGCTGTCGCGGATCGATGAAGTCTTCGCATTCCGGCCGCTCAGGGGATTGGACATCGCGCGGGTCGTTGCGCTGGAGATCGAAGCCATCGCCCTGCAGTTCAACCTCAGGATTGCTGGCGGCGGCATCGACCCTCAAATCCTGATGCAGGCCATCGACGCTCTCTCCGGTCGCATGCAGGGTGGCGTCCGCGATATGACGCGCGTCATCGAACGGCAGATCACGGATAGTTTGATCGATGCGCGCGCCGCAGGCGCGGCGGAGATCCGGCTGGTGCAGGATGGCGAGCGCGTCAGGGTCGAAACCGTTCACGGCAGCCGCGAAGCGGCTCTGCCGGACCCGCAGCGCGTGACCGTTGGCTGACGATGGCCGGTCAGTCACACATCCTGCGAAGCGAGAGGAAGAGCGCTTTCCGCCTCCTCCTCGACCTCTATGCGACTAACACCACCTTTCGCGGCTTCAGCGAGTTCGCCATCATCGGCGCTATCGTGCTGCTGTTCGTCCACGGACTGCAGTCGTTCTCGATGATCGGCAATGCGGCGCGCACCGTCGTCACGCCGCCGAAGCTGACCGATCAGGACATCAAGACGCCGGGCGACCTTGCCAGGCTAGCCCGCCGCGACAGCGGTATGATGCCGAAACTTTCCGACCTCGGTCTAGATGAACAATATTTTGCCGCTGACCCAGAGCCGCAAAAAACCATGCTGACGGAGGCCTGGCGCGCCTACCGGAGCAAGAACTCGCAGAAGGCGCTGGAGTTGCTCGGGGCGGCCGGATCAGATGATCCTCACGTGCTGCTGGTTCGCGGCCTGGCGCTGATGGCCCAGCCGGACGGGGCGACGCTCCGCAGCGGCGTCCTCAATGTACAGCAGGCAGCGGACAAAGGCGACGGCAAGGCGATGGCAGTGCTCGCCGTGCTACACATCATCGGCGTACCGGGTATCCAGCACGACATCGAAAAGGGCCAGAAGCTCATCCTGAACGCGGCTGCCAAAGGCGATGTCGATTCCTCTCGTGTCGTTGGCGAGGGATATCTCTCGGGCTGGATGGGCAGCATCGATCCCGCACGCGCCGCAAAGTATTTCAGGCTGGCGGCCGATCGGGACGATCCGAAGGCCGCATTCTTTCTTGCCGTACTCCATTCCCTGGGTCGGGGGGTGCCGAAGGACGATCTCGAGGCCGACCGTTTAATGGAAAAGGCTGCCGCGCGCGGCTATCGCGAGGCGCTAACTCACCTTGGCGTCCGCCGGATGCAGGCCTATGCACAGGGGATTTCCGACGATCCGTCCGATGCGCTCAAGTGGCTCGAGCGCGCCGCCGAACTAAACGAACCGACGGGGATGCTGGCGCTCTCGACGTACTATACCGATTTTGCCGCCCGCTCCGGCCAGGCTGACATCGAGAAGGGGGTTGGGCTCATGAAAAAGTGCGTCGAGCGCACCGAGCACCCCGCCTGTGCGATGGCATATGCGACTTTCCTGGACAACGGTTTTGGCCAGCGCGACGTCAAGCAGATCTACGCGCTGTATCGGATCGCGAATCGTGGAGCCGGGAACGTAAAGGCCCAAAGCCGCCTGGCCGAACTCACCAAGGAATTGTCGAGCGAAGATCTCATCCGAATTCAGTTGGAAACAAGCGCACGTCCGATGCAGCCGAGTTCCGACATGCCACGATTCCGGGAGATAGCACCGCGATGATCACCCGGGCCGAAAAAATCGCCTCGCTGCTGTTCGCGCTCTTTTTCGCTTACTTCCTCAAGAGTACGATCCTGGGTTACGCGACAGAACCGAAGGTCATCGGGGGCATCGATTTCGACCAGCCCATTCCGCAAGTCATGCCCTGGACGCCTGTCTTTTTCCCCTTGTTGCTGTCCGCAGCCTTCGGCTACTGGATCTGGCCGACGAAGTCGTACCCCAGCCTGCCGCGGAAGATGACCGCGGGGTCCATCGCCTTGGTAACGGTGACATTCGTAACGCTTTTCATTTCGACCTTGTGCATCGGATTTGGCGCATTCTATCTTACATATCCGCACTTGATGAACAGCGAGATCCTGCCGGCAATCGCAACCACGTTCTTCGCGGCATTCCAGGGCACAGCGATCATGGGCCTCTTTCACGGGATCGCCTTTGTTGGCTTCGGCGTCTTCTTCGGATGTCTGATCGTCCTTGTTTCGCATGGCGTAGCGTCAACGGCGTCTTCGGTCGCGCGAGCAGGACTGGACTCCGCGTCACCTTCCGGGTTGCTCAGTTCCTCAAGTCAATGGCCCTGGCTGAGCCTGCTTGCAGGTCTCGTGGCCACGGCGATCGTGCTGGCCGGCCTTGGCGCGGGAGGGCCATTCATTATTGTGATGTGGGTCTCGTTCTTGTTGCCCTGGGGAATAGTTTGGCTCGCAGTGGGCGCCGCGATAGGGTCTGTGAGCGAGCACTGGGCCTGGTGCGTCGCGGTCAGCCTGCCGGTCGGCGGCCTTTCCTCGATGATGCACGCGACGCCCGACGGCATCCTGGCGTCCCAATCGATCGATTTTCCGCCGATACTGTTTGCGATGTTGCTCGGCTTCGCCCTCGCCCGAAAGTTGCTGCGCCCGCGTGCGCCGCAGACTGCTGCAGGCTGATCGCGGATTCATAACCTCCTTGCAGTCGGCCGCTTTCGTTTGGCCTGTACGGTTCAAGGACCAGATCGACCGGAGCATGGCGGCTCCGAACGCCGTTCCGGCACCGCCGGTCCATAGGGCGCGCTGCGGCATTTCAGCAGGCCGGGTGGCGGATCTGGCTCGCGGCTGGAGCTTTCATCCGCGGCAAAATTGGTGCTTAGTCCCGTCATGGCCTTTACGATCAGACAGCTCCAGTTCTTTGTCGCGGTGGCCGAGGCCGGCACGGTTTCCCATGCCGCGCAAGCGCTGTCGATCTCGCAATCGTCCGTCACCGAGGCGATCAAGGAGCTGGAGGCCGATCTCAACGTCAAGCTGTTTGAGCGTCATCCGCGCGGCCTGTCCATTACCCACAAGGGCCATCAGCTGCTGCGCCACGCGACGCGCATCCTGTCGGATATCTCCGATGCACGCAGGAGCTTCTCCGAGCAAGCTTCGAACCGCGGTGGCCGCCTGCAGCTCGGCGTTACCTCGCTCGTCGCCGGTTACGTGCTCTCTGATCTTCTGGCGCGCTATCGCCGTGCGTTTCCGTCGGTTGAGGTCCACGCCATCGAGGACAACGGCGACTACCTCGAACACCTCTTGATCGGCGGCGAGCTGGATGTTGCCGTCATGGTGGTATCCAACTTGCGCGACCGCCTCGCCATCGACGCCGAGATCGTCGAAGTCTCGCCCTATCGTTTGTGGCTGCCGCTAGGACATCCACTTGCAAGCGCCGACAGCATCGCGCTCGCAGACATTCTCTCCGAGCCCCTCATCATGCTGACAATCGATGAGGTGGAGGAGAATACGGGAAAACTGCTCGCCGCATTCGGCACCCGCCCCAAGGTTGCTTTCCGCACGCGATCGGTCGAGGCGGTGCGAAGCCTGGTCGCCACGGGCGCCGGACTCGCCCTGCTGCCCGACCTCGTCTACCGGCCATGGTCTCTGGAAGGCGATCGGATCGAGTCGCGCGACGTCTCCGGCTCGCTGCCGGTCGTTCAAATCGGCATGACGTGGCGGCGCGGATCCGGTCTCACGCAAAACGCACGGGATTTCATAGGCATAGCGCAGGGCCAGCGCGGCGCAAGGCAGCGACCATGACGACGCGTTATCGGGAAAAGCGAAACCCGCCCCCTGATAAATGGTTTTGCGAAAGGTTCCATTTGCCGACACGCTAGGTACGAGGACCGTGCTGCCTCGAAAGTGCAGCCGCCTGGACCTGGGAGGTGTTGATGAAGTCGAAACTCGCATTGCTGAGTGGCGTGACGTTGGCGCTGGCGTTTGCGAATCCATCCGCGGCGCAAATCAAGGAAATTGGTAAGGCCGAAGGGCAGCTTACCATCGTCGCCTGGCCGGGATACATCGAGCGCGGCGAGACCGACAAGAAGTTCGATTGGGTCACAAAGTTCGAACAAGCTTCCGGTTGCAAGGTCAATGTAAAGACCGCCAACACCTCCGACGAGATGGTGGCGTTGATGAATGAAGGCGGCTTCGACCTCGTGACCGCATCCGGCGACGCCTCATTGCGGCTCGTTGCCGGCAAGCGCGTGCAACCGATCAATATCAGCCTCATCAAGAGCTGGGGCACAATCGACGACCGCCTCAAGAAGGCGCCCTGGCATACGGTCGACGGCGTGCACTACGGCGTTCCCTACATGTGGGGGCCCAACATTCTGATGTACAACACCAAAGTCTTCAAGGATCCGCCGACGAGCTGGAAGGTGGTGTTCGAGGAGATGGCGCTGCCGGATGGCAAACCGAACAAGGGGCGCGTCCAGGCTTATGACGGCCCCATCCACATTGCGGACGCAGCGCTCTATCTCATGACGCACAAGCCCGATCTCGGCATCAAGAGCCCCTATGAGCTGACTGAAGCGCAGTACAAGGCCTCACTCGAGCTCTTGCGCGCACAGCGCAAGCTGGTCGGCCGCTATTGGCACGATGCCTTCATCCAGATCGACGATTTCAAGAACGAAGGCGTTGTCGCATCGGGCTCGTGGCCATTCCAGGTCAACCTGCTCAAGAGCCAGAATCAACCGATCGCATCGGTTGTCCCCGACGAGGGTGTCACCGGGTGGGCCGACACCACCATGATGCACGTCGACTCCCGGAATCCGAACTGCTCATATATGTGGATGGAGCATTCGCTTGCATCCAACCTGCAGAGCGACCTCTCGGTTTGGTTCGGAGCCAATCCGGCGGTTCCGGCGGCGTGCACCGACGGACGCGGAATGCAGACCAAAGAGGGTTGCACGACAAATGGCTTCGACAACTTCTCGAAGGTCCGCTTCTGGACGACGCCAACAACGAAATGCGCGACGCAGGGCGACAAGTGCGTGCCCTACTACCGCTGGGTATCGGACTATATCGGCGTCATCGGCGGGCGTTGAAGCCTGACGCCGCGGTGCAATTCCGCGGCAAAGATGGCCGGTCGCGACGACCCCTTGAGGATTGCCGCGACTGGCCACGAGATCTCAAGCTCGTGCCAGCCAACGACGGCGCCGTGCGCCGAGCGCCGGATCATACAAGCAACGCGGGCAAAGCATGATCGCCGCCGTTTCATTCGAGAACGTATCGCGCCATTTCGGCAGCGTTAAAGCGGTCGACTCGGTCGACCTGGAGGTGCAGCCCGGAGAGTTCTTCGCCATGCTCGGGCCATCCGGGTCGGGCAAGACCACCTGCCTTCGCCTCATCGCCGGTTTCGAACAGCCAACCGCGGGTGCCATTTCGATCTTCGGCGAACGCGCCGAGGGCGTTCCGCCGTACCGGCGGAACGTCAACACCGTGTTCCAGGACTACGCACTGTTCCCGCATATGAACGTGCTGGACAATGTGGCCTACGGACTGAAGGTGAAAGGTGTCTCCAGGACAGAGCAGATACGGACTGCGGAGGACGCGTTGACGCTCGTCCGCCTGCCGGGCTACGGCACGCGCAAGCCAGGGCAGCTCTCCGGCGGGCAACGCCAGCGCGTCGCGCTCGCGCGTGCGCTCGTCAACCGGCCCAAGGTCCTGCTGCTGGACGAACCGCTCGGCGCGCTCGACCTGAAGCTGCGCGAGAACATGCAGGAAGAGCTGAAGGCGCTGCAGAAATCGCTCGGGATCACTTTCATCTTCGTGACGCATGACCAGGGCGAAGCGCTGTCGATGGCGGATCGCGTCGCCGTCTTCAACGATGGCCGCATCATGCAAGTGGGCACGCCACAGGACATCTACGCTCGCCCGGCTTCCCGGTTCGTGGCCGATTTCGTCGGCTCCTCCAATGTTGTGCCGCCGGATTTCGTCAAACGCCATTGCCAGCGCGACGGCTGGGGAAGCCTGAGGCCGGAGGCGATCCGCGTAAGCACCGAGACCAGCAGCACGGGCATCCCGGCGCGCGTAGTGTCGGTGAGCTATATCGGCGCGGCGACGCGCCTCGGATTGGACGCCGAGGGATTGCGGCTGCATGCGACGGTACCGGTCGGCGTGACCGTGCCGGCGCAGGGAGCGGACGTTGTCCTTTCCTTTGGCGCCAGCGCGCTGCATGTGATGGAGGCAGACGCATGAGCGATACGGTTGCGCTGAGCAATCGGAGTGCTCCGGCGGTTCTCACCGCGCGCAACGGCGTGCTGGGCGCCCTCTCCGATCTGTTCTGGCGCAAGCCGAAGCTGCTGCTGTTCCTCATGCTGCTGCCACCGGTTCTGTGGCTCGGCATTGTCTACCTCGGCTCGCTGTTTGCCCTCCTGCTGCAGAGCTTCTTCTCGATCGACGAATATTCGGGGATGATCAAGCGTGAGTTCACGCTGAAAACCTACGGCGAACTGCTGCAGCCGTCCAACCTGGACATCATGATTCGCACCGTCGTGATGGCCACGCTGGTGACGATCGCGTCCGCCGTCGTCGCATTTCCGATCGCCTACTATGCGGCCCGATATGCCCGCGGCAGGTGGAAGGCGTTGTTCTATCTCGGAATCATGCTGCCGCTGTGGTCGAGCTATCTGGTCAAGGTCTATGCCTGGAAGCTCATCCTCGCCAAGGAAGGCATTCTCAACTGGGCGCTTGCAAAGCTGCACCTGACGGGCCTGCTCGAGGCCTGGCTTGCGCTGCCGATCGTCGGCGGTAACTCGTTGTCGGTATCGTCCACGGGCACGTTCATCGTTTTCGTCTATGTCTGGCTGCCGTTCATGATCCTGCCGATCCAGGCGTCACTCGAGCGCATTCCCGTGAGCCTCATCGAGGCGTCGGCCGATCTGGGAGCCTCGCCAAGGCAAAGTTTCTGGAACGTGATCTTCCCGCTGGCGTTGCCGGGTGTCGCCGCAGGATCGATCTTTACGTTCTCCCTGACGCTTGGCGACTATATCATTCCGAAAATCATAGGCACCTCGCACCTGTTCATCGGGCAGGCTGTCTACGCCCATCAGGGAACAGCCGGAAACATACCGCTCGCCGCCGCATTCACTGTCGTGCCGATCGTGGTCATGGGACTCTATCTATGGATGGCCAAGCGCATGGGGGCGTTCGATGCGATCTGATCGCGAAGCATCCGCGCCGTTCGGGCTGAAGCTAGCGACCGCCGGCGGCCTTTTGTTCCTGCACGTACCTATTCTCCTGATCTTTGTGTACGCGTTCACCACCGAGGACAAAACCTACCAATGGCCCCCGCCCGGCTTTACGACACAATGGCTCGCGGTAACCTGGAATCGGCCCGACGTTTGGGAGGCGCTCACGGTATCGGTGAAAGTCGCGGCGATCGCGACGCTGATCGCGCTCGTGCTCGGAACATTATGCGCCGCTGCGGTGAGCGGTTCGCGCTTTTTTGGCCGCGAGGTCATATCGCTCCTCATCATCCTGCCCATTGCATTGCCCGGCATCATCACCGGCATCTCGTTGCGGTCCGCCTTCTCGCTGATGGATATTCCGTTCTCAACGTGGACCATCGTGCTCGGGCACGCCACGTTCTGCGTGGTCGTCGTCTACAACAACGCGGTCGCGCGCTTCCGTCGCACGTCCGGCTCGCTCATCGAGGCATCCTACGATCTCGGTGCCGACGGCTTTCAGACCTTCCGCCATATCGTTCTGCCGAATATCGGTACGGCGCTGCTCGCGGGCGGGATGCTGGCCTTTGCGTTGTCCTTTGACGAAGTGATCGTCACCACCTTCACGGCTGGGCAGCAGCAGACGCTGCCGATCTGGATGCTGGAAGAACTCGTGCGGCCGCGTCAGCGGCCGGTCACGAATGTGGTGGCGATGGTTGTGGTGCTCGTGACGCTGTTCCCGATCATCGCCGCCTACTACCTGACGCGCGAGGGCGATCAAGTCTCGGGCGCAGGCAAATAGAAAATGCAGGAAGGAGACTGGCTATGGATATGGCGATGCTGATCGGCTCGAAGTTCGAGAAGGGAACCGAAACCGAGGAACCGATCTTCAATCCGCGCACTGGAGAAACCGTGCTGCAGATGCCCGAGGCCTCGCTGGCGCAGATCGAGGCCGCAGTCGATTCCGCCGAGAAGGCGTTTGCGACCTGGTCGCGCACGACACCTGCACAGCGCTCGGCCTATCTCTTGCGCATCGCCGACCGTATCGAGGCGGAGGCCAACGAGTTTGCCAGGCTCGAGGCACTCAACTGCGGCAAGCCGATCAACGCCGTGCTCAACGACGAACTGCCCGCGATCGTCGACTGCTACCGGTTCTTCGCTGGCGCAGTCCGTACCATGCCCGGGGCAATCGCCGGAGAATATCTCGCAGGTTTCACGTCGATGATCCGCCGCGACCCGATCGGCATCGTCGCATCCATCGCGCCGTGGAACTATCCGCTGATGATGATGGCCTGGAAGCTCGCGCCAGCCATCGCCGGAGGCAACACGGTGGTGTTCAAACCATCGGAGCAGACGCCGCTGACGGCGCTCAAACTGGCCAAAGTCCTGGCAGACATCTTGCCCGAAGGAGTGGTCAACGTCGTGCTCGGGCGCGGCGACACGGTCGGCAACGCGCTGATCAACCACCCCAAGGTCAACATGATCTCGATCACGGGCGACATCGCGACCGGCAAGAAGGTATTGCAGGCGGCGGCAAAGTCGGTGAAGCGCACACACCTGGAGCTTGGCGGCAAGGCGCCCGTCATCGTTTTCGACGATGCCGATCTCGAAGCGGTGGTGACCGGATTGCGCGCCTTCGGTTACTACAATGCCGGCCAGGATTGCACGGCCGCATGCCGCATCTATGCCGGCAAGGGGATTTACGACAAGCTGGTGGCGGATCTCTCGTCGGCCGTTTCAACGATCAAGTACGATTTTGCGGACGACACCGAAAACGAGATTGGTCCCTTGATCTCGCAGCGTCAGCTCTATCGTGTCGCAAGCTTTGTCGAGCGTGCGTCGGAACTCAAGCATATCTCCGTCACGACCGGCGGCAAGGTCGGTGGGGGCGATGGCTTCTACTACCAGCCGACCGTCGTCGCGGGCGCGCTGCAAAACGACGAGATCGTGCGACGTGAAGTTTTCGGGCCGGTGGTGTCGGTCACCCGCTTCACGGATGTCGATGATGCAGTCGCCTGGGCCAATGACAGCGACTATGGGCTCGCCTCCTCGGTATGGACAAGGGACGTGGGGCGCGCAATGGCGACGGCGGCGCGGCTGCAATACGGCTGCACCTGGATCAACACGCATTTCATGCTGACCAACGAGATGCCGCATGGCGGGGTCAAACAGTCGGGCTACGGCAAGGACATGTCGCTCTACGCATTGGAAGACTACACGGCCGTGCGCCATGTAATGGTCGCCCACGGGTAGCACGCTTTAGGCTTGGTGGGCGCACCAGGGCTCGAACCTGGGACCCGCTGATTAAGAGGCGTATGATTTCACAACAAAATCAAACGTTATTCCGACAAACGTTTCGTTCAAGCTGCATTGAACTCCCAATAGGATTTCTCTTTGTCGGAACGATTGTCCCGGGCACGGAGGGGCAATAACGTCGCTTGAGTACGCAAATGGCGGCAATTCATGCGCGATCCACGTGGCCTGCGTAGGTTCAATTCTTGGACCCGCGACCATCTCAAATTGCTTTTCGAGGCAGCCGCCCGAACAGGGGGGCGGTTACTCTCTTTCGCCCTGCGATCCGCGGCTTCCAATGCCCAGCAGGTTTGCATGGCGACGAATCCGGAAGCGACCAGGTCCATATGTACCTGGCCATTTTCGTCAAATGTCAGGTACGAGCCATCGGCTCTCTCGATCCTGACAGGCTTGCCATGGTCCAGTTCGACAAGCACGTTGGCGATCTTCTTGGTCCCCGCATATTGGCAGGGCTGTCCGGGGAAGTCATGCATAGCAGAAGCAGATCTGGTCGGGGGAAGCTCGGTCGCGGGCGGCAGAGGAATTGACCTTGGGAGGCCGGTCGATATCGGCGACCGGCTTTCTCACGAACAGCGATGCCGCGACAAGGCCAGCAAAGCGGATAGCCGGCATGACGATGCGGCTTTCTCGGGCAGCGATTCGCAACAGCAGATAAGCGATCATGGCAGCGAGGATCTGCAGGCGGATGGCGTTCTCGGAGCGGCCGAGGAGTTTGCGCAGCTTCAGATGCTGCTTGATCCATCGGAACAGCAGCTCGATCTGCCAGCGGGTTTTGTAAAGCGTGGCAACATCGTGGCTTTGGAAATGCGACCGGCGGCGGTGCCTATGTCAGGCCGCTCTTTGAGCGTCGGCATGGGTAGCGGCTAACCGTCATCCGTCTCAGTAGTTTTCTGGGGTTCCTCATCCAGTCGTCCCGCTAGAATGACCGGGTGAATGACTGGCAGCGAAAGTTCGAGGATCCGATAGTTCTCCCCAACGGGAGAAGGCTCCACACGCTGCGTGATGCCGCCGACTACATCACCGCCCTGCCCGAAGAGCAGTCGGAGCTGGCGCAGTGGCAAGTCGCGATCGAGGCGCTGATGATGGTGGCGCTAAGCGGTTCCCACGATGCTGGCGCGGATCGCATTCATGAGAGGTTGAACCGTAACGTGGTGCTGCGGTTCAATCCTGACGCCAAGAAACACCGCTGGGGCAAGCACAAGCTGAAGCGAGATCAGTGAAATCAGGTTTTGGAATGGTCGGTTCCGGCTCGTGCCGACTCCTTGAGCGCGGCGGCGTCCGCCAGTTTATCGTATTCACGGGCCACGCGGAGCAACCTGAATTTTTCCTTATCGTCAATGAAGCGACCGTCAGCTTTTGCCACCGTTGCTGCTGCCCGGTCGCGCCAGTACTTGGCACTAAACTCTGACATCGCTCCCTCGAACTATTGAACAGGAGCCGTTGGAATGGTCTCGATCAATTCCAGATTCTCATCTCTTACAGTGGCAGAGCGGCCAGTCTCTTAAGCGAGTTCGATAGCCAATCGTATGGCTTCATCTTCATCCTCCAAATCCAGCGAGATGACGCTGCGCTCCCCCGATGACCGGCGGATGATGAGTGCAGTCGACTTGTTGCTCATCGCGGGCCTGGTAGGCCTGGCGACTGCAACCATTCGCTCATGTGAGTGGCAGTCTCCGCGAGACGAGCCAGCCGAATAAGCCTGTCGCGCTCCGCTCCAGGCGGGGTGCGCTCGGCCTCTTTGCGTAGACGGTTGGCTTCTTCGGAAAGGCGCTTGTCCAGAGGATCAGTTTGTCTGAAACGCCGCCGCTTTTGCATGGCGCGCTCCGTTCCATTAGAGGAGGCGGGACCGCAACAGGCGTTCTCAGCACCGGTAAATACCCTGGACCGCTCGGTGATGCCGAGACAATTTATCCGAATGGGATTGGTTCCTAAGATTTGGAACCTTTCTGCCCGAAAAGCGTCATGGTGGGCTTCCGGTTGTCGCCCCCAAAGCCCGCCGGAAGCGGGCGGCCCCGGTTCTTCCATATTCGGCCGGGGCCGTTTGCATTCCAGTTTAGGAACGATGCACTGACGAGCACCTTTGTGAAAGCGTCCCTCCCCTCCCAGGGCCGCTGCGGAAAACTTGGCCTCAGCTCATGCGGATAAACTGAGGCCATTTCTTCAATCATTTGAGGCACGGCTGTCGGCTTCGGCTGTGCGATAGGAACGCGAGGCTCCTCGTTGCTTTAGTGTCTCATGACCGATGACAGGCCTTCCCGTCGCCAAGCCAACCAGACCACGCCGGTTCTGCTCGTCTCCGCGGCCTTCGTGCCGGCGCTCGTCATGGCGGGCATGTGGGTTTTCGGGTAGACGCGAGCAGTTGGCGATCCGGTCGTGGCCGTCTGTTGGTTCGATCCGGTTGTGCCCTTTTCGGCGGCCCAGTGCGGGCCGATGAACATGGTCACCGGATTTCCGGTACTGTCACGAGCTTGGATCACGATCGAGCCCGACGTCACCTTCACATCGGTAAATCCCGCCCGTTCGAGATTGCTCAACACCTGCTGGCTAGGGCTGGCTGGGCCAGTTGCCTTCTCCGCGTCGTTTGGTCCCCCAAATGCTCCAGACGAAAAAGCGGTTAGAGTGACCGCAGCTAAAACAGTGGCTTTGTTCATGGTACTTTCTTTCCTCGGTCTCGCAAATTCTAGTGCAAGGTGCGGCGCCGCCGCTTGAGAAGCGAAGGAACTCGGCGGCGCCGCTGACGCGGTCTTGAGGGCCCTTATCAGGGACATGGATGGCGTTGTCCGTCGTAGCCGAGATAAGTCCCGGAGCGAGGATCGTACGATTTGAAGCGTTGCGAACAATATGCGTCGCTCTCCAGTGCTTGCGCCCGGCTGTTGGCGATTGCGCCACCAATTACGGCGCCCGCTGCCAATCCTCCGACGGCCGGCCCCCAACCGTAGCGGTGCGGGTATCGATGTCGCCAGCCATAATGACGATACCGTCCATCGTGCCAGCGGTTACCGCGCCACCTGACATCCACCACCGGTCCGGTTTCCGCGCGGACAGCCTTGGCTGGAATCATTGGTGCCGCCACGGCCGAGCCGGCAAACGGCACCGATGCGCAGATGACGATGGCCGCCACTCGCAAATTGCGTTCAAAACTCATTCAGGGTCTCCTTTCTCGCGGGGTCCCTATCAATTCTCGGACGATGACCTAGTTGCAGAGTAGATGGTCTGGTAGCGCACACTTGGCCGATGTTCATTGGTAACGCAAATGAGACGATCACCTTCGGCATGGCACTACAAGGAGGCCGAAGCTGCTGACACGTCGCAATCAACTTCGTATCAATTTCCTTTTCGCTACGGCCTGCCGGATGCGTTTAGCGGAGCGCCAGGAACCTCGCGCCGGATGCCCTTCGCCTCGGGAAATTCAAATAGCTCTCTCGACGGCCATCGATACTTTTCTATCCGAAGCAATCGTGGGGGGAGAGAAACGATTCGTGCTAGGCTATGTTTTTCTGGCATGACCGAAATCGAGTTGTTTGACCAATCCTACTACGTCGCGCGGAATGTCCTAGAAAGAACGGGTGAACTCGGCGAACCTAACGAAACCTCGCGGTTCCTAATCCACAACATCGCTTACATGATGACGCGCGGAGAGCGTCGCAGGCTCCTGCTTTCAAATTCCGCAATGATGCCTACAGGCGTCCCGCGGCTAGTCTCGTTCCGCAATTGATCCTGATTGCAAAGTTTGTCTCGGCATCGGCTCGGTGTGCGAAGACCATCCAAACCGAGCCCCGGCCAGAGAAATAGGCTGCCAATGCGGGGCCAGGATGCCTTGTGAATGTGTTCGTGCTGATGGCCTCGAACAGCCTAACGCAGGTCAGGCTACTCACGACTAATTGGCGCGGCATCAACGTCGCTCATTCTTCGCAGTTTTGCGCCGATTGTACCGAGAGCGGTTCGTAGGCCGCGGAGAATACCCTCGCGTTGCGCCTTGCTGGCTTTCGACGCGAGTGGACGCCCCATCTTCAAGCTGATCACGCCAGTAGGTGTGTTGGCTTTAGCCAGCGACCTCATTTGTTTCACTTCCTTGTCGCTCCACGGCTGACACGAGCGGCGCTGTACTTCGCATTCGCTTTGCGCGGTCCCTTCTTGCCAATTGGCGATCCAGGAGCTTCCGTGCTGTTGGTGCCATATTGGCCTCCTGTTTCGATTAAAGGGTCGAAATTGGCCGGTGGTTCCATATCCGGCTATTTTGTCCAGCGCTCACTCAGCCCTGTTGGAACCTTTGAGCATCGCTTGCTTAACCCGTCGTGCCAGTGAGGAGGGTTTGCATGTCCTATGGACGGTTCGCAGCCATGATCGTTACTTCCACCGTGATCATGTTCGGCCTGATGTACCTCAATACGTTCGCGCTCGACCACGTGTTCTACAGCCAAACGCGAAGTTGGATGGCGTTGCTTATGGGAGCCGTCATGGCTGTCGTAATGATCTGCTTCATGTGGAACATGTACAAGAACCGAGCCGCCAACGTCACCATTCTCGTTGGGAGCGCTATCGTATTTGCCGTCTCACTGTGGTTAGTGCGCAGTCAAGAGACCGTAGCCGACATCTCCTACATGAAGGCGATGATCCCACATCACTCCATCGCAGTGCTCACCAGCGAGCGGGCACACCTTGCGGACCCTCGCGTCCGCAAGTTGGCCGACAGGATCATCGAGGCTCAGGTCAGAGAAATCGGCGAAATGAAGCAAATGATTGCTGATCTGGAAGCCAATCCGACGCCTGCAAATGCCAAAGACTTGCCACCAAGACCGCCAAGGTAGCCCAACCAAGTTTTCAGCGGCGCAGAAGTACGGCCTGATCACTTGTTGCGCTTACGACTCGAACGACGCTTGATTGTTTGAGGAACGTGATCTCGTCATCGAGCACGGTCTCGCAAACGTCGATGTACAAGCTGGCTTCAGCGAGTCCTTGTGTTCGAACGGATACCGCTCGGCCCAGACCCGGACCATCTTCTTGCGCGCCCTCTCCCGCAGCAGCGCGAGCGCCGGCGCGCCAGTCGGCACCACGAAGTCCAAGATTTCCAGCAGTGCATGGTAAACCTTCACCGCGCGGTGCCTTTGGTGGAAGAACCCTGCCCCGTTCAAGCCGATCTGCTCGCCCCTCCGCCGGGCATGGTGCGGGTTGCCCCATTATTGAGCAACGCGAACCGGAGTTGGCTCGACCTCTATCCAAGCCGGCCTCTCGGTGAGAGCGCCTATGGCTCGGCCGAGATGCTTGGTGGCTGCTCTACGAGCATCGGATTGTCCGCCAGTGTGCCTAAGCCTCTAGCCCTTAGAAAGCCCCAGAAGGCCCTGCATCTCCCGGAGCACAGCTTTCGCCTGCTGCTCCCTGCCTTCATCTGATCTCGGTGACCCGGTCTTCGCAGCCAGAAGCGGCACCGTTCTCCTGGGAGAAATCAAAGGCCCGTCGCTCATCAGCGTTGTGGCTTGTCTCTGAGGATGATCGCCCTTGGCGGGGTCTCGGCGTTCGCCACGTCGCCCCCTCTACATTTCTCTGTACAGGACCGTACCGACCATCGCCGCAACAACACCGGGTGAGTTCGAATTGAAGCAGGTGGACCTCCCGAAAGGACAACGCGCGCTCTGCCCGGTCGGCGGGTCAACACAGGATAGAAGATTAGCGGAGCGACACAAATGACCTGGGGGGAAATGATGCGTTGCGATTGGCGAGCTTGCCATCGAGTTCCAAGATCGCCGTGAGAGGCACTCCGGATCCTTGACAGCCGAGACAAAACGGCAATCAAGCCACCCTCGACCATCAGCTCTATCATTGGGAACGCAATACAAGATCGGATCTCGTGGATGGCCACCGTCATAAACTCCGTACCCGCTTGGGGCGTCGTCGCAGCGACACTTCTGATAGCCGCAGTCGCTGGATTGCTGGTCTATCGGTTGCTGTTTTCTGCTCTTCAGAAGTGGCTACGCAAGAGTGATCATTTCGCCTGGCTGCTGGTTTTGCACAAACTGCGGGCGCCATCGGCGCTCGCCACCATGGTTTTTTCCACAACAGCACTGCTGCAACTTGCGCCCATTAGCGGCGCGTCGGCTGATGTGCTTGCTCGCGTTCTGCAAATTGCTCTAATTGCGCTACTCACATGGATTGCGATCGTTGTCACCGAGATCTTCGGATCGGTCTATCTTCGCCGCCTGCAAGACGACGTGGAGGATAACCTCGTTGCGCGTAAGCACGCCACGCAAGCGCGAATACTGAAGCGTACCACAATGACGGTGATTTCCCTCATCGGACTCTCTTTCGTGCTGATGAGTTTCGACGCGGTTCGGCAGTACGGAGTCAGCCTTTTCGCCTCCGCGGGCGTGGCAGGACTAGCGGTGGGCCTTGCTGCGCGTCCTTTGCTCTCAAATCTAATAGCCGGTGTTCAGATTGCCCTGACGCAGCCTATCCGACTACAGGATGTCGTAATTGTAGAAGGGGAATACGGTACCGTCGAGGAAATCACCTCAACCTACGTGGTGGTTCAGTTGTGGGATTGGCGCAGAATGGTTCTCCCCTTGAACTATTTCATCGAGAAGCCGTTCCAGAACTGGTCCCGAGAGGATTCGGCCGTCATCGGCTCTGTCATTTTCAACTTCGACCACACAACGGACGTCCCAGCAATACGCTCGAAACTGACGCAAATGGTTGCCGACAACCCGAGGTGGGACCGTCGCATTGTGAATCTTCAGGTTACAGACGCCCGCGAGGATACCATCGAGTTGCGGGCGCTTGTCAGTGCTCAGAACTCCGCCGCGGCGTGGGACCTCAGATGTGAGGTCCGCGAAGGTCTGCTCCAATTCGTCAATACTGAGATGCCGGAATGCCTGCCGCGTCGTCGTCAGCAGCTAGTCGACCGCAAAGAGCTGCAACCCTTGTTACACCGCAGGCGAAGTTGAGGCTTGGCAGTCGTATGACGGAACGGGGAACCGAGTAGGAGCTTTTTCAGCGCCTCGCTGGTCCGACTTCTGTCGACCTTTGCGTTGGTTACTTTCGTTTCCTGCGAGCCGCTTGGACTTGGAGCCGTACCGGAGAAGACCCGCCACCGATGCAAAGCAGCGGCGATAGCTGCACGGAGTTAGTCTGACATCCACGTATTGAAAGTGAGTTCAACTGAATTAGATGTCGCGCATGCCGTCTGTCTTGATTTCAGGTGCCGGGATCGCAGGACCCACCCTTTCATATTGGCTCAAGGCCGCAGGCTTCGAGCCAACGCTTATCGAGCGCGCCCCCGCTTTGCGCACTGGTGGTTATGTGATCGACTTCTGGGGGCTCGGTTACGACCTTGCGGAACGCATGGGATTGATCGGCGAGATAGACCGGATCGGCTATCACGTTCGGGAACTGCGCATCGTCGATGACGCAGGGCAACGTATCACAGGCTTTGGCACTGGCGTCTTTTCCGATCTAACCGGTGGACGTTACGTGACTCTCCCGCGCAGCGATCTTTCCAGGTTACTATTTGAGAAAGTCAGAGACGGAATCGAAACGATCTTCGGCGATGAGATCATTGCCCTCGAACCGAACCGGAATGGCGTTTACGTCACGTTGAAGCATGCCGGAAAGCGGCGGTTCGATCTTCTTGTCGGCGCCGATGGCTTGCATTCGGTGGTACGGACTCTGGGCTTCGGACCGCAGCCTCAATTCGAAAACCACTTGGGCTACGCTGTCGCGGCGTTCGAAGTTCACGGCTACCGCCCGCGCGATGAGAACATCTATCTGATGTACGGGCGGCCGGGTCGGATGCTCGGACGCTTCACCCTGCATGACAATCGAACCCTCTTCCTCTTCGTATTCGCTGCGAGCAAAAGCGAACTTCCGGCTAAGCTCGAGCTACAGAAGGCGCTGTTGCACAATCTCTACGGTGATGGAGGGTGGGAATGCGCAAGCATTCTGGCGGAGCTTGATGGCGCAGGCGAACTCTATTTCGACAGCGTTAGCCAGATCAGAATGCGGAACTGGTCCTGTGGACGCATTGCCCTCGTAGGCGATGCTGCATTTTGTGTCTCGCTCCTGGCCGGTCAGGGTTCGGCGTTGGCGATGATCGCGGCGTATATACTTGCCGGCGAGTTAGGCGCCTCTAAAGGACAATATCAGCAAGCATTTGCGAACTATGAGATTCGCCTCCGCAACTATATCGACGCCAAGCAGCGTGGCGCCGAACGCTTCGCCGGAGCCTTTGCACCGAAGACCCGGGCCGGACTATGTATGCGCAACATGATCGTCAGAGCCTTCAACGTCCCCGGCGTGGCACGGCTTGCCATCGGCAGGGATATCGCGGACAAACTCGAACTTCACAACTATCAATGGCCCACGTCGGAGCGGCCAACGGCCGATTAGCTCTTTCATCACCAAACATGCACGCAATGCCCAAGCGGCAACGCGCGGAACACGAGCGGGTGGGCGGATCGGCTGTCAACTTTTGGCAACGCGCCTTTTGGCGGATCAATCGTGCGTACGATAGCGAACGCACGGGAGCGCTTGGTTCGAGGGAACGGTACGCTCGGCGAGGCGGCCCGAAATGCAAACTCGCATCGCCGCTGGTCCGTCCTCGGCATGCTTCGTGCCTAGTCCCACAAATGTAACGAAAATCCGCGTCATGGTGGCCGCAATGCCGCAGAGACTCCTTTCTGACGGATCAACCCTTTCTTCGCTGCCGCAGGCAGACCTCTATCGAATTGATCTACCTCAACGACACACCTGTAAACGCACCTGGATAGCGCCTTGAGGACGGGGCTGTTTCACCTGTGCTCGCGGCCTCGCCAATCGAGTTGCGGCGGCTGCAAGGACGACGGAAAATAGTTGGCGATACTAAGTGCACCCTGTTCGTCGGTTTCCAGCGCGAGCTTTTGGGCCAACATCATATCTCCTGGAGGCAGCATCTGTTCCGGTATCAGGCACAGTCCGGCGCAAGGTTCGCCGCGATCGTTCAACTCTCGTATGTTGGAGACGACACCGTAGTAGATCCGATACCGCTTGCCGCTGTACGCCCCGATGACATCCACATATCCTTCAGCGTCGAACGACTTGCGCTGATCGGGCGTCAACCATTCGCGCAGCAGCTGACGACCCTTGCCTTCGGGAGTTCTTTCGTCGAAGAAGCAGCGATAGAGTGCTCGCACGGCACGATAGCTCTTGCTCTTCTGCGCTGCCTTTCGCCGGTAGCAAAGCATGGATGCACCAGAAACCTATTCGGCGGCGCCCGCCCGGGCCATATAGCCTGCGCCCCTCACGCGTAGAACACGTTGCTCGGCTTCAGCAAGTGGCTGGCAAACGGAGCGTTCGAGGGATCAACTGCATCCACCCGAACTCCACGAACGCTCCTTCTGCTCAAAGACAAGCCGTCATCGAGACTAGAATAGTCCTCCGAAGCCGAACGGGCCAAAGCCGACCGAAATATAGGTCCGAGGGCCATAGTAGGAATTGCTATAGGGCCAGCCATAGCTGTACGGACGATAGTACGAGTAGGCTGGCCGATAGTACGCGGGCCGATAGTAGGAACCATAGCTTGAACGATAGTAAGGGCGATGCCACGGTCGATAGAAGCCGAACGTACGGTACGGCCGATAGTAGGAACCGTAGTAATTCCGGTAGTACGGCCGATAGTAGGAACCGTAGTAATTCCGGTAGTACGGCCGATAGCGGGTGTGAGAGTAGTATGGCCGATACTTGGCGTAGGTCCACCTGTGATGGCGGAGGTGACCAAATTGCCGGAGATGCCGACGCCGTGAACTGAATTCACTTGGTTGGAGCGCACTTGCTTTCTGTGACGCTTGCAGTGCAATCTTCGAACTTTCGGCCTTCGCAGGTGCGACTGCGCTCACACTCCATAGTATCACCGCGGCGGACAGCACGACTGATGCAGACCTAATAATCATAGCAGACTCCTTTTCTGGACGCCCCGCAGCCGATACACTCAACGCTCACTGCCTCACGCTTCCGCCAAAGTTGGTGCGGCAGGAGCAGAGCGTCAGCGCGGCGGAGCCCTGATCAGTCCCTTTGCCACTACTTTGTTAGCGCTCAAGATTCTGAACTGCGCCTTGCTTGGTAAGCCGATCGGCACTCCGCTCCGACGTATTAGGTACATTTCCGCTCTGCCCGGTGGCGAGGACCGCGGCCGCAATAATTCCAGGAACCGCGGCAGCTGGCTCTCGTCCACTCCAAACTCCACTCGTCTGTGTGCGGTCCGAAATGGTCATCGGGTAATTGCATGCAAGACACATGGTTCCTGCTGGGTTGGTCTTCATCGTCAGCTGGGATCGCGCGCCGATATCGGTTCGTACGGTACCGCGCCGAGTATGTCAGAATGACCGAACGGCGGGGACCAGGCCCGTGTCATATGGGTTGGGGCGGTGGTGGGCGAGGACCGTGTGGTGGAGTGATCACCGCCCACCGCGGCGCCAACCAGCGGGCCGACCAGCGTATCCATACCTCCGATCGCAGTTTGCATCACCAACTGGCCCGAAGTCTCGAACGTTAGGCGCCAAGCGGCATGAAGGCCTTCAGGACGCAATCGACCCACCGGCGAAAACCAACATAGTCGGCGGCGATAACAAAGACGGCGAGCCTTAAAGCCGTGTCGGCGTCGGACCACCCGGCAGCCCGCTCTCGCCGCCGGTATGGGCAGAGAGTTGAGTTCGACGAGGTAGAACACTTCCGCGATCTCGACCGTGACCATTGCGAAATGGATTCCCGTTTGCCTGAGTGCGGTCAGTGGTCGCCCTGCCGAGGTTAGCTTCAGGGCGCTACGCGTGATGTGGTAGCCTCTTGATGCGCAGTTTGCGCCAAGCCAGCACTATTGCCGCACTCTCTTAGCTTCTCCGTTTTAGCTCAGTGAGGCGGCGCGTCAAAAATCGGGCCCGTGTCGCACATTTTCGCGGTGAGACACAGCTGACGATAGCAGCTGCACGAAACACTCACTAATCCTTCCGGATCTAATATCAAAATGCTTCCACGCATTCTTCGGATCAGCCCCGCTTCCTCCATTCTTCCCATTTCCGTTGTGACACCAGCACGACGAACCGCAATAGCCCGACTCATTACATCGTGCGTCAAGGGGATTTGACTCATTTGCAACCGATCGCTTGTCACCAGTAACCACCTCGCTAGTCTCTCGCGCAGGGAGTGTCTTGCATTGCACGCAAGCAGCTGCGAGCTTCGAACGATTGCAGCGTGAATGTAGGCAAGCAAGGCGCGACGAAGATCTGGAAAGGACTCCAAAAGCGCGGTCAGGACGTCGACCTCAATGCGCAGAGCGCTACCTTGCACCTGGACGACACAACGGTATGGCGAGTTTTTGGCTCCCAGGACAATTGGAATCCCAATGAAGTCGCCTACTCCCAGCGTTCCAATCTCGACATGGGCACGATCGGTGCCTGCCCGTGCGAACAAGGACATAATCCCCCCTTCCACAAAATAGGCAAACCGCAGAGGAAGGTTTCGCTCCAGCAGTATCTGACGCCTGTTCAGAAGCACAATCTCCGACCGTGCCAGTACCTCTGCTCGACATCCTTCTGAAAGCTGTTTCAGAATGCCATTGGCTACCCACGGTGCCCCCTCGCCAGCCTTGTCCTCCGCACGCGCGACCACCCGCATTCTTGAGGCCGCCCCTGTCAATCTTTCTGAAACGAGCATAGTGTTCTCCGTGGCTGCACCTTTCGGCTCCTTCGCGAGTCTGCACCTGGTCAGCAAGCCTAGAAAGTCGGGTCCAGACCCCTCCCGGTCGGGTTTTTCCCGACAGGGAAGCGGAACTTTCCGACGGCAGAACGGCCTTTCTTGGTGTCTCTTGAGACGAACCGACAAAGGCACATCGCCAAAAGGCTTTGGAAAGCGGCGCCATGAAACAACAGAGGTCACGCGTAGCATGGCGGCCGTTGATCTTGCTGGTGATGGCGGCCGCGATCCCCATTCTTCTATTTGGGGGCTGGGCGGCCCTCCTGAATGCCCAGCAAGATCGCAACGCCGCCAGGTTGGCTGCATTTGAGGCGCTTGATCGGGTCGCCAGCCGCGTCACTTCAGAGCTCGCCATGCAAGTCGAACTGGCTGAAATGCTGGCCGCCTCTTCGGCACTGGATCAGCCTGATCTGGAGATGTTTTACCGGGAAGCGAAGCGTCTCAAAGATGCACATCCGCTGTGGGAAACCATCGAATTGGTCGACGCCGACGGCCGCCAAGTCCTCAATCTTCTTCGGCCCATGGGAGCTCAATTGGGAGCCACGGCGGACCGGGAGAATTTCAACAAGGTGTTGCAGACTCACAAGGCCGCAATAGGCGGGATCGGGCCGTTGGGTCCCATTTCCGGAAAGCGGCTCATCGCGTTGCGAGCTCCAGTCAAACGCGATGATCGTGTCAATTTTGTCCTCACGATCGCGCTTGTACCTGATGCGGTGAGCCAGATCCTCCTTAACGCCGGAGCGCCGAAAGGATGGGTTGGCGTTGTGGTGGATGCCAAGGGAAACATCGTTGCCCGAACCGTCCAGGAACAGTTCGAACTCGGGCGGCCGGCCAGCGACTCGGTTCGCGCAGCCATCCAAAGTGCTCCTGAAGGAGCGTATGTCGGCCGCACGCTTGAAGAACTCGAAGTCGACGTCGTATATCGCACCCTTCCAGGAACGGGTGGATGGTCAGTCCATTTGGGGCTGCCGACTGAATCCTTGAATGCGCCTGTGCGATGGTCGGCATATCTGTTGGCAGGCGGCGCAGCCGTCAGCATTGCGCTCGCAATTATCCTGGCCTTGCTTACCGGCCGAGATATCGCGCAACGGCGGCGAGAGCAGGATGCACAGACGGCAATCGCGCTGGGGCTGAGTGAGGAGCGCCGCTTACTCGCCATTGAGGCTGCAGAACTCGGCGTGTTCAATTGGAATTTGAAAAGCGGTGAGGTACTCGTTTCCGATCGCGCGCGAGATCTTCTGAGTCTTTCGGCCGAACCGGAAAAGACGCGAGACCGCGTCTATTGTGAGGAGCTGTTCCTGACTGGCATTCATCCCTCCGACCGCCCCGCTGTCGCCAAGGAGCTGAAACGTAGTGTGCACGAAAAGCCAACCGTTATAGAATTTCGCACGCGAGATGAAGACGGCAATGTTCGCTGGCGCCGGGCGACGGGCCGCCCCTCGGAATTCGACGAGAACGTTCCCGACATCGTCTTTGGCGTTGTCATGGACATCGACGCGGTCAAGCGGGCGGAGATGGAACGCATTCACTTGTTGCGTCGCCTTTCGGTTGCTGAAGAGAATGAGCGGCGGCGAATTGCCCGAGAGCTTCACGACCAAATCGGACAAAGCGTGACCGGATTGTTGCTCGGACTCAAAAACCTGGAGCAAAGCATCGAACCAATCATAGACCGCGCCCGCGCCTACCGCATTCACTGGCTCCAAACGCTGGCTAACGGGATCGGACGTGATCTTCATCGTGTTGCGACGGACCTGCGGCCGACCGCGCTCGACGATCTCGGGCTCCATGACGCGGTAAGGGCGCTTTGCTCGGAGTGGAGCAGCCGATTCCACATCAAGGTAGACCTCCAGATCCTCGGAACCTGCAATCCGCTGTTGCCGGAAATTGAAATCGCAGTTTATCGCGCAGTTCAGGAGGCACTGACAAATATCCTCAAACACGCAGAAGCGCAAAACGTAAGCGTAGTAATCGATCAACGAGCCAACGAACTGCGCGCTGTCGTCGAGGATGATGGCGTTGGATTTGCAGAAGCGACCGTGCGCTCCGTCTACGACGCGGCCGCCTCCGGAAGCTTAGGACTATCGGGAATGCGCGAGCGATTGAGCCTGATCGGTGGAACCATCGTCATAGAATCACAACCGGGTGCCGGCACAACGCTGTTTGTATCGGTACCGCTGGGCACTGGAAGGGAAGTCGGACATGAGCTCCATCAGAATCATGCTTGCTGACGATCATCCAGTTGTGCTTGCTGGAATGAAGGCACTGCTTGACAATATTGAGGACATTACGGTGGTCGGCGAGGCCACAACAGGTACCGCCGCCCTGAAAGCCTTCAGCGAAACTCAACCGGACATCGCCGTGCTGGATATCTCGTTACCCGAGATCAACGGCCTCAAGCTCGCCGAGATCGCGGCGGCAGAGTACCCCACCGTCAAGATTCTCGCACTGACGGTGCACGAGGACCGGGCTTACGTGCAGCCAATGATGAGAGCGGGTGCCCGCGGCTACCTGCTTAAACGTTCCGCCGCCGAGGAACTTGTCAGAGCGATCAGGGCTATCGCCACCGGAGGTCTATACCTGGACCCAACGATAGCGGAGATAATGGTTCCAACTGCGTCGACGAATGAGCCAAGCAGCAGGACTCAATCAGCCGAACTCACTCAGCGTGAAACCGAAGTCTTGCAGATGATCTCGCGCGGCCTAAGCAACAAGGAGATCAGCGGTCGACTAGAGGTCAGCATAAAGACTGTAGAAACACATAAGGCCAGGGCACTCGAGAAGCTTGGCCTTCGAACTCGAGCAGAAATCGTCCGCTATGGCGTCGCGCACCGGTGGCTGGAGGATCCGCTGTGAGCTTCACCTCCCCTGTCTGAAGTAAGCACATATCGTTGAACCGTGAGCCGGAATTTGATGGACGTATACTCTGATCAACCGGAAACAGACCTTTGATTGGATACGCGCGGCCACAGCCCAAGCCTTATCGCCACAAGGAGAAGTGAAACCGCTCCTGCGAAAAGGTGCGCCACCATGGCTCCGCCACCGAAGTTGAATATCCAGGGTGAAGCGAGCGTACAGACCGCAACGATTGCGATCAACCATGCTTCCCATTGTTCGTAGGCATATAGGACGGCAATTGAAAGAACGGCGATGAACGCTCCTGTCACGCCCGCACTTTGGGTCGGCACGTTCGGTGTTGGAGAACCAAATCCCATCAACCACGGTGATAAAAACAAGCCTGCTCCGACGAATAGACTTGATATACCGCAGAGCCTGTCGACGAGATCGCGATTGCGGCTCACGACCGGCTTCCTCATACCCGATTCCAGGCTTACCATGTCACAACTCTCCCAATCTGCAGAATGACCTAAGCTGGGCAACGAAATTCCGGTGCAGACAATAGTCAGCTCGGGTAAGTCAGAATGGCGTCGTAGCCGCTTCCCGGGCTGCCCAACCCCGGTGACGCGAACAGTCATCGTGTCGGTACGCCGTGCGGCGTCGCATCGACGCCGATCCGGAAGTGGCGGACTCTCTGCTTTGTGGCCCCCACCTCCCCAGGCACGCAGGCCGCTCTCGGCACTTCCGGCTTCGCCGCGACCACCACTCGACTACGATCCACTCACCTCGCCGCTGATTACGTCGCCGAACAGTTCCCAACGCTCGCCTTTGAATTTCATCAGCTGCATCTTCTGAAGCGGCGCAAAATCATCGGGGCTGGTATTGATCGTGATACCCGGGAGCAACGTTCCAGATGAGAACTCCGTCAGGCTCGCTGCCTGCTTCATGACGTTCTCGCGCGTAAGGTTGTCACCACATTTTCGCAGCACTTCAACCAGCGTCCTAGCCACGTTGTACCCGACCATTACCGAACCGTCCGCCCGGTTACCCTCAGGAAAGTCCTTTTCGAGAAATGCGTAGTAGGCTTTCATTCCATCGTCGTCTTTCCACTGAGGATCTAGCGCGTCCTTGAGATAGGCCGCGGAGATAATTCCCTGGCTGCGCTCGAAGCCGGCCGGCCTTATCACGCTGCCGATCGATGCGCTCACGTTGTTAAGAAAGTGAGTGGGCTTCCAGCCAATCTGCGACGCTTTCTTGATTGCCTGCGCAGCGAACTTGGGTGTGGTGATATTGAAGAAGACATCCGCCCCGCTTGAACCAAGCGTGACGACGTGATTGGCGACGGTTGGCTCCGACGTCTCATAACTCTCCTCTGCAATAATCATAGATGCCGCCTTGCTACCGAGCCCGTCTTTCAAGCCCTTTAGGTAGTCCTTACCGTAATCATCATTCTGGTAGAGTACCGCGATCTTGGCATTAGGCTTCTCGCGCAAAATGTACTTCGCGTAGATTCTCGCCTCGCTTTGGTAATTGGGCTGCCAACCCATGGTCCAGGGAAACTCCGTGGGGTCATCCCATTTTGTCGCGCCCGTCGCCACGAATAGCTGCGGTACTTTCTTGATGTGCATGTATCTATGTATGGCGGAATTCGGTGGGGTGCCCAGCGAGTTGAATATCAGGAGAACTTCGTCGCTCTCCACGAGCCTTCGCGCCTGTTCAACTGTCTTCGGCGGGCTGTACGCATCATCATATGAAATGAAGTTGATCTTGCGGCCGTTGATTCCGCCCTCAGCGTTGATTTTATTGAAGTAGGCCTGTTCCGTCTTGCCGATAACGCCATATGCCGAGGCAGGCCCGCTATAGGGCATTATGTTGCCGATCTTGATTTCTGAATCAGTCACGCCCGGGTCGTACATCTTCTGTGCGACCGCGACGGTACCTGTTATTGACAGCAAGGCCGCTAACACCGCCATGCCTAAGACGTTCGTGGAAGGTTTTTGCATTGGGGCTTCTCCCAGTGTTCCTCGTGCCGGGCTATTCCGGGGACAAGTAAGTCGTTGGGTTAACGGTTCACCCAATATGCCCCATCCGAATTAGCAATTTCAGTCAGGTCAATGATGGCGAACGTCGGGAAATTCCCGACTCTCTGTCACCTAAGCCCATCAGCTTGATCTCATCGAGCGCCTCGCCGACGACGCCGGGACTCGGTACACATCCGTACCATCGCTTCGCAACTTCTCGCGCGTCGCTGGATTGGTAGGACGTCAGGAAGGAAACGTGCGTGAGATTGAGCCGAAATATGCAAGGAGTACGCGCTTCGGTGGCGTGATGGCGTCGCTGCCTGCTTGGTTCCTCCTGGGCCCGCAGCGTCACCATTGCCATCGAAGCGCGTATCACGCGCTGGGCGCTCCAATGGCTAATGGCGCGCTCGGGACGTCCACAGTTCGGGCCGATGAAGCTGAACTTCGCAGCGCCAGCGATCGGCCGATACAAGCCAACAGCTTTCGCCGCAGTTTCCTGTCGGCTACGCCGTTTCCTGGTCCGCCTTGCTGTCTCAGCCCAATCTCACGTCACCCGTGCGTTTGGTCACGAGACTTTTGGAGCCTGTAGTCTCATGACCAATGACGGCAGACCTTCACATCGCCAAGCGAACAAAACCACGCCGAGGTTGCTGGTTTGCATCGCCTTCGTGCCGGCGCTCGTCATGGTGGGCTTGTGGACATTTGGATAGGCGCGGCGGTCGCGCAAGCGGCTGCCTTTCCGCAGCCGGCAGAAAATGAGCTTCCGCGCGACCGGTAGGAGCTGACGCATCTGTTCGCGAGAATATGTTGGACTTGGCAAACGGATCATCAAGGATCCGCGAGTGCAGGAAGACTCTGACGGATGCGCAATATGCAAATGTGCCTTCCTTCCTTGCTCAAACGCTGTTTCCGAGGCGCCAGTTGGCCGTGGCGTTCTTCGTGGGCCATATTTCTGCTCGTTTTGGCGTTCCCTGCCTGTTGCGGAGCTGGCGAAGGAAAGTCCATCAGCATAACCGTGGCGGCCGATCACACGAAAGCCAACGGCGAACCATGGGACGGCATTCGAAGCCTTGGCCGGGTGCGCGGTCCATTGGCCATTCCTATCCCCAACAAGAATGCTCCGGATTTGGCCGTCTGCGTCGTTCGTCTGGAAGCGCCGCCGGAATGCAGGATGCGATATTTGAACTTGAAGCAATATTCGCTTTGTCAGGACAGCTATGATTGCGTTTTCAAGCGAGTGAGCATCCCCGATGGTCCCTTTGGGCTCATCATTCTGGATTTGGACTTGCGGCGGCACGACCTGGTCGGCTTCCTTTTGATGACTGCTGGGAAGGCTCTTACTGGTGACAAGAGGGCAGCTTTGGAGAATGAGATTCGGCGAAGAGGGGACCAGTTAGCGCCAGCACCCCGCTTTTCCCAACGAGAAACGAGAGAAGCAACGCAGGTCGATGGAGATGGTTGTTGTTCCGATGGACCTATGCACCGAAGCTAAGGGTTGCAGGCTGGTCCAATCCGAAATCCGCGTGAGCTCGGCCGAGTGATTCTTGCCGGTGCCGCTCCGTCGCTTGGCTATTTCCAGTGTGATCCAAGCAGCAAGCCGCCGTGGCGGCGCGACGGGCCACCGTTGCCAATGCCAAGGTCTGGGCATCGGTCTGAGGCTTGAAGCAAAGCACCGCCAGAAGGCGCGCTCTTCTCGCGGTGGTTGACAGCCGAAAACGACAGCCGCATTGTGCTCCATCGGAACTTCCGTTGGTGCGTATAGGACGCATTTCGATCCTGCCAGAGCCACACGCCCCCGCGTCAAGCAAGTCGAGCGAGAGCGACAGCCGCCACTCAACGCTGCTTCTCATTCACGACCATCCTCCTTAGCGTGCGGGGAAATGGGCTTACCTTTCGGCGGGTGACGCGGTAATCGCCGATCCTGTCGGTTTTCTGCCGCGTCGTCTCCCAAACCTAAGCCCGAACCCGCCGTTGCGTCAGTCACAGCACCGCCGAGATCAAAGCCCGGTCGATCCTTCGCTCCAGGACCGGGATCTTGCGCGGCAGCATTTTCATCGGGCCGTCTCCGACTGCTTTTGCGAGAGACCGCTTGTTCGCAACCCCTGTCCGTCAACTTGGTCATACGGTTGTTTCCTTATTCAAGAGCCTGGGTTGCAGTCCTGCTCGGTTGCAGTCCTGCTCGTATTTACCTGAATGACCGTCGCTGCGAGCTAACGGCACAGTTTGCCGGGCAACTGCGCGGGCGCTCCGGTCAAAATTGCGACGGCGCGCTACTTCCTGGGCGGGCTTCCGTCGCCGCCTTGAGCAGGTTGCGACGAGGCGCCCATCGTCCTCGCGCTACTACCACTGCGGACTTTATCGACATCTGCGAAGTTGAAGGCAGGCGCCTTCTTGAGGTCTTCCTTCGTGGTATTGATGACGACCCGTGCAGATCCATCAGTCTTTTCAGAGAGGATCACCGAAGCAGGCTGTACCGCAATGTTGTGATCACCAATTCCCAGAAAGCCGCCAACGCTTATTACGACTGCCTTCACCGTCTTCCCATTATCGATGATCAAATCTTCAACCTCTCCGACGTTCTCGTTCGCAAGGTTGTAGACGTTGGTTCCGATCAGCTTTGATGCTCGCATATCTGCCGGATGCACTGCATAGAACATCATACGTACCGACGCGGCCTGATCGACGGATCGTATTCCCGGCGATGCGTCCTGTTGTGCCTTAGACGGCGCCTGCGCTGCAGAGCCCTGGCCCTGTCCTTTGCTCGTTGACGCCGCGGGTGCATCGTTTCTGTTCGTTTCAGTTGGATTGTTTGCAGCGTTTTGCGCCACTGCGGCGCTGGTCATCAGGAAAGCCGCGCTCGCGGCGTAGAGAATCTGTCGCATATCTTCCTCACTATGCTTCATATGTGTCGTTCTCGGGCTCCCCTTCAACGATTGGATGGAATGGTCGTTCGCGCCAAGACCGCTGATGCTGGACTGAATGTACGGTTACGTACATATTTCCTCATCCACCGATCGTTGAATCGCTTCGAAAAGAGCCCGACCTGTGTGCGGGCAGGCCTGGCTCATGCGCACAACTCCACTTAAGGAACGGATCATCGGCATGCAGGCAACGACGGTGGCACTTTGCCATTCTCAACTCAGACGTCCGATCAAATTGGCTCACATGCAAATTTGGTACGGGACTGAACAAAATCAGCGCGACGCCGGTCTTCCGCCTCACGCCCTGGCTGCTCGAAGCGCCTATCTGATCGAGATGAGAAAATCCAATCTCCTCAGAGAGAATGCCGAGAACTGCCTTCAACTCGCCGAGAAAAACGGCGATGGACCCAGCGTGAGGCGCTATCGCCGCATGGCAGACGCTTGGCTTGCACTCGCACATGAGCAGGACTGGCTGGACGGCGAAGTTAATCCAGACAGTGTAGCGCCTGAACCGTCCCGACCCGGGCGATGAACCTCGCGGCGAACCTGCCGCGTCTAATGATCCCTGGGACTTATGACCCCGCCCAGCAACGGGGTGAGCAACCGTAGCTGCGGCCGCAGGGACTTCAATCGCCTTGCGGGCAGCAGCATCATTAAGACGCGTAGAAGAAGCACGCTAGTTTGCGAAATGGCAACGCCAGCGTCTCAAGGAACCGGACGACGGCACCGCAAATAGTAGAAGTTTTGCGGCAATCTTCTCGTCTGGATTCGGATTTGGGCTGGGACGCGGCGGCGGTTGTACGGGATCGTGCTGTCCGGGCTTCTCTGGTTTTTGGCTCTGATCTTTGCCCTGCATGGTTCCGTTCCTTTTCGCAGTCAACCATCGCTGCGTGACAATAACCCTTGAGTGCGAGCCTGGATCCAATGTTGCCGCCCCTTTTAGGCTGCCTGCAGCGTCGCCCAACTTCGCTCTAGAAAGACATCCGTGCCAATCGATTGCTGTACATCGTTTAGCATGTCGGCGCATCTGAAGAGCGACGCACGGCCGAGTAGACCGGCCGGAGCTGCAGACCCACCTCGGGGGCGCAGCCGGGGCCGTCCGGAGCTTTGTGGCATGGTTCAGGCGTCGCGGTATCGACTGAGAGTCGCAATCGCGCTTCGCCAGTTCGTCCGCGAGCTAGGCCCAGCCAACAGCAGTTGTCATCCGCACGTCAAACTTCATGCCGCCGTTGACCCGGAACCGTTGCCATTCGTTCGTAACCTGCCGTTCGAACGCGGTTCGCGTTGCATCGTCGACCTTCGCTATCCCGCCGATCATCGGCGTCGAAGTGATGTATTGCCATAGAAATTCCTGCGGCTCTGGTACGTCGAGCCGGGCGACAGCCGCTTTCAGTTCTACCCTGCCGAAACCGGCCCTCTCGAGCAGCCTTCGGATCTCAGCTTCGTCGTGAAGCGAGAAGACGGTGCGCTCGAACGCAGCCGCTTCCGGACCAATCCAGCGACCTAGCGCGTCGCCCATGGTGGAAAAGAGATCGGGCTCAGGTCCGGGTACAGTAACAAGCGCTCGTCCGCCGGGTACCAAAACGCGACGCATTTCGGCAATGGCTGCCGGCTTGTTGGTCATGAACTGCAGCCCCATTTGGCAAAGCACGACATCGAATGAGCGGTCCGGAAGTGGCATCGCTTCGGCACTTGCCTCGTACCAATCGACCGAATTTTCGGTCGAGATCTGCTTGCGGGCCGCGGCAAGCATTCCCGGGCTGATGTCAAGGCCGGCAACGGTTCCGGTTGGCCAGACAGCGTGGGCCGCTGCGCGGGCGACCACGCCTGTGCCGCACGCAACGTTGAGGACACGTTCCCCCGGCTTGAGTTGAGCGGCCGCCAGGAGCCCCTTCGACGCCGGTACGCCGATCATGGGTACAAAGTAGCGCTCGTAATTGTCCGGCATGGATTTCATTACGATTCTGTCGTTCATCGGTTGACTCCTTCGGTCGGAAAAGCTCGACCGTAGAGGCCACACGAGATCCGTGCATCGCTGAAAATGACCATGATCGCGAAGTTTCATTTAACCAATTTTGACTAGAGGATATTGTACGCATGAGCATACGCTACGGCTTGGTACGTGAACTCACACCGAGCTTGTCGAATATGTTGCTGACGTGGCGAGCGACCGTGTGCTCGCTGATACGGAGACGGCACGCGATCTGACGGTTCGAGGCTCCGTCGACCACCAAGGCCAGTACCTCGCGCTCCCTTCCAGTCAATCCATGGCCTACCCCGCCGTCGGAGCGGGCCAGTTCGGCCACTTCCGGTGTTGCACCAAGCCTGCCAAGCACCGCGCGAGCCGCGTCAAAATGCACATCAAGCGAGTCACGGTCACCAGCCTGCGCGCAGACCCGGCCGAGAAGAACACGTGCGCGGGCAGACTCATACGGCATTTCCAATTGCCGCCAGGTCGTCCAGGCTTCCCGAAGCTCGGCCAGCGCCTCCTCTCTCTTACCTTCCGCGAGGGCAACAGCGCCGGCGGCCTGAGCCGCCAACGCGAGCAGAAACGGCCCCTCGCTTTCCCTTGCGAGCAGAGCCAGTTCGTCGGCCGCGGATCGCGCGCCTTCGACATCGCCTCCGGCCAGCAGGATTTCGACCATCGGTCCGAGTAATCTGGGGCGCGATGATCCTGCCGGTGGTCTCGGCTCATGGCTGGAGCGCTGAACGACATCACGGATTGAGGCCAGAGCATTACCCTTGCCTGTCACCAACATCAGCAAGGCGAGACCCGGCTGTGGCTCGCAGCCATGATGGCTTGCGATCTGGAACATGCGGTCGGCTTCGTCGAAATCGCCCCGCAGCCGGCAAAGTTCACCGCACTGGTAGTAGAGGCGGCCCACCACGGTATCAGAACGGCCGGCCAGATGAAGGCATGCGTTCCGGGCTTCCTCGAATGCGCCGGACCAGTCGCCCTGGAGCTGCATGAGCTCCGAGCGATGAACAAGGCATTGGCCGCGAAAAGGTACGAGGTCAGGCTGCGATGTGCACCAATCGCTCAGCTGCTGCGTCCATTCGCGAGCGCGCCCAAGATCGAAGATCCGCATGCAGGTCAATACAACGGCGCAGTATATGATCCCAACCAGGATCGGAGAGACATCACCTGCCGAAACGCCGACCATTGCTTCATCGAGGAGCGAGACCCCTTCGGTAGACCGTCGCAACGCAATGAAGGCTTGACCTTTGATCAGTAGCGCCAGGGCCAGGAGATCGCTGTCGGCAAATCGGTTTGCCGCTTCGATGGCCTCGTCGGATGCCGCACGGGCGGCCTCGCCATCATCTCCAAGCACGTACATAAGGCCATCGAGGACAAGAACGTAGCCCCGTTGGACACAGTCGCGGCCATGATCATTGAGAAGGCGCTTGGCGCGCGACAACCAGCCGCTGCCGTGTGCCGGTTCGCCAGCAAGAAAATGAGACAGGCTGAGCCAAAACGCCCATCGAGCAGCCTGGTCGAGATTACGCCGATCGGCGCAGAGATGATGCAGCCGAATCCAAGCGGCCACGGCGTTCGCGTCTTGACCCACAAGATAATAGGCGGTCGCCAAACGCTCGAGATCGTCGACTTCGAGTGGCGCTATCTGATCCGAAGCCGTCAGTTCAACGACGGCGCCGGCCCATTGCTGATGGTCGAATGCCGCTCTGGCCCGATCAATCCTGTCCGAAGAAACCATGATTAGTATAAAGGCCGACTGCCGCTGGGTTCCCCGCCGTGACGGAGGATTCAAGTACGATACAGCACCAATACCGTTCAGCACCCTTACTGCCTGGCGCTTATCTGTCTGCGTCACAAAAAGCGGCGCGGACTACCTCCATAAGACGACACGTGCAATCAGTTGAGTCGAACGAACACTGGCTGCGCGAGCATACGTCGGTAATTGCAGGACGGCATTTTCGGGCTGCTCATGGCTGCTTCAGGACCCTCTGGCCGGCTGGATGCTGCACATTCGGCGTGCGTCGCGGGAAATCGGACGCGCGAACTGAATCGCAAGCATCCGATCAAGCCCTCTCGATCGCATTGCGACCCTGCGCAGGTAGCTGCTCCGGACAGTCCGGATGCACCTTCGTGCTGCCCGGTTGTGCATATCGGCGCTTTCCATTGGTACGGCCACCGCTCCCCCTCGCGCTGTATGGTCTGGTCCAGGCGATGGTGCCGGCTGCCTCGGCGAAGCGACGCCATATCTGCATTGGAGCCAGCAGTCACGCCTCGCATCGAGTCATCGTTGCCGTACCTTACGACCAAGTATTCGTTGAAACCTGTGAAACCAGATTTACCTGATCGCCTGCGAATTGACCGGGTGGGCAGCATCGCCGGTGTATCACGATCGAGCAGTTCGGCCAAGTTCGCCCTCAGTGCTCAACACTGAAGCGAAATTATCTGAGTGCGCTATAGTACATTGCAACGGCTTCGATATCCTCATCGTTCATGCCGCGTGCCGTTGCCGACATGACTTCCATCAGGCGGCCACCCCGCTTGCCTGCCCTGAAAAGCCGCAGCTGGTTTCTGAGATAGTCCGCATGCTGTCCCGCAAGAGCGGGATATTGCGGAATTTTCTCACGTGCTTGTCCATCTTTTCCGTGACAAGCCTGGCAGGCAGGAATTCCGCGCGACGGCGCTCCCTGCTCCGCAAGCATGGCTCCGCGCTGGCGCACTTCACTTTCCGGCTCGCTGACCTTGTTCGTTGCGTGATCAAGGCTGATCGACGAATAGTATCGCGCGAGTTCGGATCGCTGTTGCCGGTCAAGGTTAACGGCCGGCGGCTGCATCATCCCGCTCGGGCGGGTTGCCGCTGCAAAATCTTCCAAGGCCATCTCAAGATAGGCAGCTTTCTGCCCCGCGAGCCTCGGAACACCACCGAGAGCGCTCCCTTCGCCGGTGGACCGTGACAACCGGAACACACAAACGGGCCCACGATCAGACCTTCCTTTGCGATCATGCGACCAACGTCGTGTTCGCTGTCGCGCAGTCGGGTGACGGCCTTGTACACTTCCGCTGGAATTTCCGGCATGCGCCTAAGGAACGCGACAAGCGCCCACACCTCGTCGTCGCGGCTCGGCGCTGGCCACGCCGGCATGCCAGTATACTTGATTCCATGCTTCACGATCCGAAAGAGCTATGCGTCCGACCACTCGTTCGAGGCACGCGCGAGATCTGGTGGCGCAGGAAGCATCGCCGAAGCCACTGGATTTCGCGAAAGGCCGGGCGCGCCGTGACAGGGAGCGCAACCAGACTGGAAGTACAACATGCCCCGTTCAGCGAGGGCGAGACCGAGTCGCGGCACGTCTGTACCGATCGAGTAGGTCTCGACCGAATTCTGCATCCCGAACTGGAGAAACCTGCTGACGAGTGCAAGGTGACCGCTGGATGCGGCGATGTTATAGACGCCGGACCAGGCAAACAGAACGGCGGCGGCGGGAACGGCGCAGATGACGATCACGGCACCCCAAAACAGCCTCCACATTGCCCTACCCAGCTTGAGAGTTCGGCCAGCGAACCCCGGTTCTCGCATGGGGGAACGCTTCCTTCCAACCTCTGCCGAGAACCTCCGTTCCTTGATCGCGCATCAGAATGCGCCTACCGGCCCTCTTCAGGACGAATAGTGCGCTCGCGGCCCGGTTACGAGCCGACGCTCCCGTTCCTGCTCCTCCCGTTCTGCTCGCTGGCACCGCAACTATTCTGCCGCAAGGCACCGCATCCTCTCGCCACGAAGGTCCGCAGAAGTCGTTGTCATCGCCGCTACGCCGCGGCCTTTGGTCCGCGGTCTCCCGAATGGCGTTGTGCTCGCGCAGGCTCGGTCAGCCTTTGCAGGAAATCAACCGGAACCGGGAAGATTATGGTCGAGTTCTTCTCGGTTGCGATATCCTGCAGGGTGGACAAGTAGCGCAACTGCATCGATTCCGGTCTGCTTGCGAGCATATCGCCTGCCTCAACGAGTTTCGCTGCAGCCTGGTGCTCCGCCTCGGCACCTATGATTCTGGCCCGACGATACCTCTCGGCCTCAGCTTGACGAGCGATCGCGCGAACCATGCTTTCATCAATGTCAACGTGCTTGATCTCGACGTTGGCAACCTTGATGCCCCATCCATCGGTCTGGCTGTCGAGGATCTCGCGGATGTCGCGGTTGAGCTTGTCCCTCTCCGCCAGCATCTCGTCGAGTTCGTGCTTTCCAAGCACCGACCGCAAGGTAGTCTGCGCAAGTTGGCTGGTAGCGGCCATGAAGCTCTCCACGTTGATGATTGCCTTGTCTGCATCAACTACGCGGAAATAAATCACCGCGTTGACCTTGACGGAAACATTGTCGCGGGAGATCACATCCTGGCTCGGCACATCGAGTACCAGCGTTCGAAGATCTACCCGCACGAGTTGCTGAACAATCGGGACGATAACGATAAGTCCGGGTCCCTTCACGCCCGAGAACCGCCCCAATGTGAATACGACTGCCCTTTCGTACTCCCGCATAATTCGAATCATGGAGAGCGGAAGAGCGACGAGCACGGCTCCGATAACGAGGTACTCAATAATGTCGGCAACAAATTCTGGCATTGTGCACTCCTCATGTTTTCGGTTTCGTATCCGGGTCAGGCTCGACCAGCAGGCTTAGGTTTCGACGTTCGGCGACCCGCACGTGGTCGCCTGGCCCAAACTGTCTTGTCGATTTCGCTGCCCAGCGCTCCCCGCCAACCAGAATCTCCCCTTCTCCATTTACCCACCACAACACCTTACCAGTGCTGCCAAGCAGAACTGAATCGCCTGTAACCACGGGGCGATGCTGCGCCCGCCAGATTGCCGCGACCGCAATCACCAGGAAGGCCGCACTGGCGATCGTGACCGCTGCAATCACCGGCCAGGAGAGGTCAAAACCAGGCACATCGTCGCGGAAAAGGAACAGCGAGCCAGCGGCGAATGCCGCGATGCCGCCCATTCCGATCACTCCAAAGGAAGGAAGAAGCGCCTCTGCGATCATCAGCGCGATACCAAGCAGCAACAGGCCAACGCCAGCGTAACTGACCGGCATGAGATTGAGCGCATAAAGCCCCATGAGCAGCGCTATTCCGCCGATTACTCCCGGGACCACATTGCCGGGACTAATGAATTCGAACAGGAGCCCGTAGATCCCGATCAGCAACAGTATATAGGCTACGTTCGGGTTGGTGATCGTTGCAAGAATGCGCGTACGCAAACTCGGTTCGATGGTCGTCACGCTCAGGTCGCGCGTACGCAGGGTAACCTGCTGGCCTTCGACTTCAACGGTGCGGCCATCGGCCTGGTTCAGTAGATCGCTTATATCGGCCGCGATGATCTCGACAACGCGCTCTGACTTTGCCTCGGCTGCGGTAAGTGTTTCGGCTGTTCGAACCGCCTTCTCGGCCCACTCAGCATTCCGCCCCCGAAGCTGTGCCAATCCCCGTATGTAAGCAACCGCGTCGTTGACCGCCTTTGCTTCGCTCGCGTTGAAAGGCTTTCGCCGACCTTCTTCTGCGCTGCCGTTCTTCTCCTTGCGCGAACCCGCAAAACCGCCGCCCAGTTGGACGGGGGTGGCGGCACCGAGATGCGTACCGGGCGTCATCGCAGCCAGATGACTTGCATAGACGATATAGGTTCCAGCGCTTGCGGCGCGCGCGCCGCTGGGGCTGACATAAGAAGCAACGGGGACGGCCGACTGCAGGATGCCTTTAACGATCTCACGCATCGCCGAGTCGAGCCCTCCCGGCGTGTCCAGCCTCAACACCAGTAGTTGGGCATCCTGTCGGCGGGCTTCTTCAACTCCATTTCTGAAGTACTCAGACGTAGCTGGTCCGATCGCTCCCGTTATGTCGAGCAGGAATGCTTTACTCCCTGCTTTGCCAGTTTGCGCCAGCCCTCCCCCCGGCGCGAAAGCGAGCATTGCCATCGCAAGTCCGCACAGGATCCGGAAACTTCGGGTTCGCTTGAAACACATGTGGCTCACCCGGCAAGATATCCAATAGAACCACTAACTCCCCAGGGCAAGCAATGGGTCCTCGGATTAGCCGGCATCCAGCCGACCGGCCATGGCGTGCGCTTTCGGCACTCCGCTTGCCGCGCCGTCGGTTGGCGCGCATTTCACGGTACGGGACCGGACAGATTTCCCGCTGGTGCTCGCGACCACCCCGGAGACATACGGAACCGCACGCTCGAGATCGGGTTTTTTCGGCTTAGGTCGGTTCAGGATGCTCCAATGCGATGGAATCGATGACTGCAATCAGTCGGGAGGACGCCACGATCGCTCGAGAGATGGGAGAACGCCCATGAGGAACTGGATCCGTGAGAACTGGGCGATCTACCTTCCATTGGGAGGGATTATTCTGTTCGCGATCGGTATGGTCATCACGGTCATTCTGCAATCGCGTTTTCCTGACATTGAAGTGGCGGACCAACAGTTGGTCGATGGCACGGTTCGCATCAAGATGGCCTTTCTCAAGTCGGATGGTTTTGTAGCTATTCACCAGAGCAGTGCGGATGGCGAGCTCGTGCGTACTTCGTCAATCGGGCACGTTCCGCTCAGATCCGGGCAGAGCTTTCAGGTTGAGATCAAGCTGAAGCAGCGGGTGGAAGACGGTACCAAGCTGTTCGCTGTGGTTCACCGCGATACGGGCGCGGACAGCTACAACTTCGGGCGCGGCGACACCGAGAAAGACTCAATCGTCTTCGTGGGCAGCGAACCGGTCGCCGCTGCTTTCCTTGTCGGCTCTAAGGAACGGAGGATCGAAGCCCGCGCATCCAGCGCCCTGGAAGAACGTACCCTAGAATGATCGGGGAAACTCGGAGAGGAATGCGCGAGGCACTTGTTCTTGCGAGCTCAGGCCCCGATGGCTCAACGGACCCCATCTCTCTTATCGTGACGACGGATCCAGGTTAATCCGTCCAGGGTTTGCCGTTCCGCCTAGGAACTCAGCGTCCCGGCGCAGGTTACCGGCGACCGTTACCGACGACCTCCAGGCGCGGAGCATATCGTCGATGCGGGCCATATCCTCACGCAGGCGCCTGCGAAGCGGGAGGAATCAAATGACAATGTCTGCGAGCAATCAGGGTTTCTCGGCCTCGCCGAGCGCGCGCCGTCCGAACCTCTCGCCGCCAGGCGTGTCGCCGGACCGTTCGGACACAGCGTTTGCGGGGACAGGGAAATGAACTGGCCCTGCGACAGCATCCCAGGGGAGTATCAACGCCGGCCCCGCGCGCGTTGCTCAACGATCGGGGCCATCGCGGCGGCGCTGATGCTGAGCAGCTGCTCCGACGCCTATCAACCAGCCGAGCAGCACCGCAAGGTCGCTAAACCCACCGTATTGCCGGACGCAAGGCAGAGCGACCAATCGGAATCTATGGCATTTGCAGGATCGCTCATCTGCAGCACCCTTCAGCACAAGATGCCCGCTTGTGCAAAGCAAAGTGGCCGGCGATACATCGGCTACTTTCGACCGTCCCTCGTCGATTCACCCGCCTGACGCGGGCGGTTCGGCGCAGACCTTCCAACCGTCGTCGCATCCCGCCGCGCCGGGCCGCTCTCGGCATCACGTTGCTGGCTGGCGTCTCGCTCTGCTGCGCTCTTCTGCCGCTCGGGCTCGCGCTGCCGTTCGACTTGGCGCTTGCGTTGCTCCATCGCTTCGTGCCGCCGCTCTTGTCGAGAACTTCTGCTTGTATCCGATGGCTGGTGCTGTTCTCTCTCGTCAGCCCGCTCTTTCCGAGACTGCTCATTGCGCCGAGATCGATCGGCCTCATTCTGCGGACCACCGCCGTCTCCGCTTGCGTTCTTCGTCATATCGGCGTCTTTATCGGCCTCTCGCCGCTTCGAGCGCTGACGGTCGTCGGCTGCATCCTTCCGCGGCTGCCTTGAGGCATCCTTCGCGTCGTCTATTTGCGGCCGCGAGCTTTCCTCCTTCTCGGCCCCTTTTTTAAGCCGACCATCGCGCCGCTCCGTTGCGTCCTTTTGCGGCCGCCTATCGGCGTCCTCGCCAGTCTCTCGCGGCTGCGCGCTCTCCGGCGTCTGCCGGTCGTCCTTCTCTGCATTCTCCTGTGGCTGACGCCCAGCCTTCATCGCGTCCTTTGACGACCCTTCGGCTGCGCTTTTCTCCGATCCGCGCGGCTGCTGCGCCTGATCCTGCTTCGTGCCCTTCGGAGCCGGTCCGGCCTCCGGCTGCGCCGCGACCGCATCCGGTCCCGATCGCATTTGACGTACCTGTGTGGGGGTCGAGACTACCTCAGCGCCCTGCGCGGCGCGCGGCAAGGCTTCGGCTCTGATTGGAGTCCCCTCGTCCAAAGGCTGCGGGGGTGCGATCGAACGCGACGGCTCGATTTTCCGGACCTGCCGCAGTTCGCCGGCGACGCGCTCTGCCTTCTGTCGAGCCTCGCGGAACTGCTCGACACGGACAGTTACGGCGTCCGGCGGAGCCATTGTGCCGGCTAGCACATGCGGGCGCAAGCTATAAGAGGGGATCGGTCGCCCGTAGGCGAAGGCCACGTAGTCAGGCTTAATTCCTACGCTCACTGCAAAGGTCGCACCACCCTTGCGCACGACAACGGTGCGATGGACTATGACCGTCCTCCGGAGCAATGCCGGCTGTGGCGGAAGCACGACATCCGCGACGATATCGGCCGCAACGGCGCGCGCCGGCACAAATATCCAATAGCGCGGCTCGTCACGGACGTCGACGACCACATCATCGGGCGGCAGCGGCGCCCAGCCGACCACATGGCGATGCTGACCTTCGGAAGCCTCTCCGCGCCTCCAGCTCACCCATGCGGGGCCCCAAATATCTCCGGGTACCCATGCCCACCCAAGATCCGCATCGAATATCCAGCGTCCGTAGTGATAGACGATATCGCCCCATGCCGCTTCACGGTCGGCCGCGCGCCAATACCAACCATAGTCATTGGTGTAGACCCACCTGCCTACTGTGTAGGGCCGCCAATCCCGCGGACGGTCGGACGGCATCCAAACCTCTCCCCAACGCTTGTGCTGCTTCCAGGAGCCATGAGGGCTGAGTGCCGTCCTGAATTGGGCGGACATCGTGATCTGCTCTGCCTTCGCCTCACGTGGCGCAGCGATAGCAAGGGTCGCAAGGCCAAGGAAAGCTACGAAGGAAATGGCGATAAAGCGTTGGAATGCTCTCGAGGACATTGGTTGTTCTCCACACGTGCTCGTTCAGCAAACCAGCGACGAAAGGTGATGTTCCATCCGGTCGGCTGCGACGTGGGCCTTTGGATCCCTCGTCGGTCCGAAGGCGTACGCATCGCCAGGTGTTCGATCCACACTGCCGCGTCAGGTCCAAGCTCGTGAGCTAGAAGTCGGATAGTTCCAGAGAACGTTGACCGTGTGCGGTCGAGTGCAAGCTCTGATTGGCAGCTTTCTTTCCATAGTCGACGTATTGTGGAACGAGCGCGACGCTCCGTAGTTCCTCAGCGACATGGTATCGAGGAGATCCAAAATGAAAGCGCAGTTACATACGCTAATATTCGCCCTTGCAGTAACACTAGGTAGCACCTCCCTCGCCGCCGCGCTTCCCGGCTCGCCTTGGCGGATTTCCGAACCTGGAGTCATTCAGGCGCAATTCGACAGAGAGCGCGACTGGCGCAATGGCCGTGATCGATGGGACCGAAGGCAAATGCGGCGCCATCGAGACTCACGAGGCGACTGGCGCGGTGGCCACCGCTACCGACATGCGCCTCCAGGATGGCGCCGTTACAGCAACCGTCCTTGGGATTGGCGAGGGCGCGGCTGTGTCTCAATTGGACCAGCATGGTTCTGCCCGTAAGAAAGAGGCAGGGTGCAGGCAGTAACCGGTTCCAGACGGCCTTGAGTTCTCGCTTCCGTCCGAGCGGCGGGATAGATCAATACGCGAAACGCACGAAGGAGGACCGAGCCTGCCCGTTGCGGGCCGAGGTCCGGTTGCCGGATTCTGCGCTCCTGCACGCCGGGCGACGATCCGGAACCGCAACCGAGTCATTCGCATGAGGGACGGGCGGGCTACCGACTGGATTTTCCTCCGCCGCGTACTCATCACGCTGGCAGTGATCGCGATCGCATACGTCGCGTGGAAGCTCGCCGACTTGTTCATCCTCTTCTTCGCTGCCGTTCTCCTGGCGGTCCTGCTTGGAGGGCTTGCGGGTACGGTGGCAAGATACAGCCGGCTTTCACCGGGCGGAGCACTTGCCGTAAGCTGCGTATCATTGGCAACGCTTGTCGGCTTCCTGCTCAGCATATTCGGAGCACAGATAGTCGCCCAGATATCGGGGGTCTTCGGTCAGCTTCCGGGTGCAATCGATGTCGCAGGCGCGCGATTCGGCATTGCAGACGCATTCAAGCAGCTTCAGGAAACCCTTTCCGACGAAGGCAGTGGCCAGTTGCTGTCCAGAGCTGCCCGCGTCGGCTATACTGCGCTTGGCGTCGTGACGGATCTTTTGCTGGTCACGGTCGTAGCAGTGTACCTTGCGGCAGATCCGAGCGTCTACCGTCGCGGCACTATCAAGCTGTTCCCATCCGAACAGCACGATCGCATCGCAGAGGCGCTCGACATTTCGGCCTCAGCACTCCGCCTTTGGTTCCTTGGCCAGCTCGCCTCCATGACACTGGTTGGCCTGTTGTGCGGGCTTGCCTTTTGGGCGATTGGATTGCCCTCACCCGTCGGTCTTGGCGCAATTGCGGGTGCGACAAACTTCATTCCCCTGATCGGTCCGATCGTCGGAGCGGTGCCGGCAGTCCTGCTCGCATTAACGCAGGACCTTCGCGTCGTACTGTGGACTGTGGGCGTTGTCCTCGCGATTCAGCAGATCGAAGGCAACTTTATTACTCCGATGATTCAGAAGCGTGCAGTGGAGCTACCGCCCGCCCTCATCTTGCTCGGACTCTCAGCCTTCGGCGCGCTGGGCGGCATGCTGGGCGTCATTCTTGCAGCACCTCTTACAGTCGTCATCATGGTACTGGTCCAGAAGCTGTGGATCCGCGAAACGCTCGGCGAGGAGACCACGATTCCCGGCGAGAGACGCTCCAACTAGTTGCCCTTCCAGGCTTTCGATAGCCGCGCAAACCCCTCCGACCTGGAACAAGCGCCGGACACAGCACGCAACTTTTCGTTCGGCAACAGACCCATGAAAACGGACCACGAGTATGGTTTTCAACGATCTCGTGACCTTCAAGCGTTCTTCAGTCGATGTTGTCAACCGGCGAAGTTCGGAGCGATACTGTACAAATTCGTGCGCGCCACGACCGCTTTCTCCGCTACCAACTCCTGCATTGGAGCGCATAGAGACATGATGCTTGCGCTCGCAACCCCCAACGCGAAGCAGTGAAGACAATGTAGGAGAGTAGAATGAAAGGCATCGCGACGAGCACCATGATCGGATCGCTCCTGATTCTCCTGCTCCCGGACGCCGCAAGGTCTGAGGAACCGTTTAAGCTCAGCAAGGATCAGAACATTTCCTGCAGCCGGGACCTTAAGCGGGGCCGACATAGAATCGCGTCGTGTGGCTCGTACGCTTATCTCTTCAACACCAAGACGTCAGAATATTTTCGATGCGACGTTTCGCTTACCGTGGTGCGGAACGCGAAGGAAGTAATTACGGTGCAAACAGACGGTCACTGCGCACGTAAGGTGCGCATTTTCCAGTCCGATTCCAACTATGATCTCCGATTTGCCGAAACGGCGCCTCCAAGCACCAACTCGCTATTCGGGCATGGCGGCTTCTCGGCATGGGCTGCAGATACGACGCACCTAAGAGTGCGCGGCTGCATCACGATCGTCACACGCCCGGGTGGCGACGTCTCCAGATGTGTTGACATGAGGTACAGATAACGAACTGATGCGCAACGCAGTGCAAGGCTTCCCTTCTCCGTCTGTGTGCGCGGTGCGCGGCTTTGCTTCAGAATTCGATCTCCGACGCCTCCCCTGCACTTGGACCAACTGCGATATTCCACGGTAGAAGTTGCTTCGAGGCAACCATTGGCGACGGGGCAGGTTAGCGATGATCTAAGCCGGCGAGCTTCGAGACCAAGGCAACGTACGGTTTCGTACGGATTTTCCTCGGATCGGCTTGCCTAGGCCATCGTGCCCGTTCGCAGCGGCAGACGGCGCTGCTACGCGGCATCGAACCGTCGCTTGATTATAACCGCGGGATTGACGCGATCATGGGCTTGTGGTGGCAAACCGCCAAGACGTTTTTCAAGAAGCTCGGCAAGGATCGGGTTTCCATCCTTGCGGCGGCTGTCGCATTCTACGCACTGCTCTCGATTTTTCCGGCACTCTCAGCCCTGGTTTCTCTCTACGGGCTCATTGCAGATCCGGATGCTGTTCGTATGCAGCTGGAAACTTTGCAGGGACTCATGCCGGCCGAAGCCCTTTCACTACTTTCAGGCTGGCTTGATTCGCTCTTGACCAGTCCGCGGTCCAGCTTCGGCCTGGGGCTTCTCGTTAGCCTTGCGATCTCGCTGTGGATCGCGCGAAATGCGACCGGAACAATGATAGTCGCTCTGAACGTCGCGTTCGCCGCGGCGGAAGAAAGAGGTATCGTTAGATACAATGTTGTAGCGCTTCTGCTGACTGCCCTTCTGATCCTGCTCGGCGTGATCGGGGTCGTTCTCGTTGCCGTTCTGCCGGCTCTGATCGATCTTCTTCCGTTAACGGCTACGATCAAAAGCTCCATTTCACTTGTTCGATGGCCAATTCTCGCCGTCTTGATCGTGATCGCCATCGCGACGATATATCACTTCGGACCAGCGCGGAACGATCGCCGCTGGGGATGGTCCAGCGCAGGCGCCATATTTGCTACATTGCTGTGGATCGCCGGATCGGTGGCGTTTTCAAAGTACGTCGGCCAGTTCGCAAGCTACGACAAGACATACGGCTCAATCGGTGCGGTAGTCGTTCTATTGCTTTGGTTCTGGCTCGGCGCATATTCCGTTATCGCTGGCGCAGAGCTAAACGCAGCGATCCGCGACGAACGGAAGGAAGAGGCACAACCCGATTCCGATCTGATCAGGAAGAGTGACGGCTGACCTTCAGCCGAAGAAACACGCTCATGCGCCGCACGCGCTGAGCTTCAGAAGGAGATAATCTCAGCTGCTGTGCGTTCGTTCCTCCGAGCGATGCGCATGAAGCATTCATGACGCGGCCCAAGTTCGGTTTGGAACTGGTTGGCCGGCTCTCCCGTTGGTTCGTTTTGGGAACTGTCAAATGGGTCCGCAGCCGTGCAGTCATCACCTTAAAGGCATCCTGCTCGCGCTCCTGGCTACGCTTGTCCTTGTTCTTGAGCCAGCCGCTGGCACGGCGCAGACGCTACCCAGCCCGGTCGTCAACGAGCCGGACCGGGACGAACCAAAACAGGTTCGCGTCCAGCCGACGGCCGGGGACGCTGCGATTGCGCAGCGGATCCAGCGCATTCTGACGTCCACGACCTGGTTTCAGAACGTGCGTGTTACGGTTCGCGACGGTGTTGTTTTTCTCGATGGCAGAACAGACTCGCTGGAGTATCGACGTTGGGCAGGCCGGCTAGCAGAAAACACGGAAGGCACGGTTGCGGTGGTCAATCGCATTGTAGTCGAGGCCGATGCCGAGTCGACCTTCGACCTTGCACGCCAGGAGTTCGAAAATATCACGCAGCAGGTTCTGCAAACCTGGCCCTGGGTACTGCTTGCCATTGTCGTCATCCTTCTGTCATGGCTTCTGTCGCACCTGGTGAGGCGAGCGTCGACGCGGCTTCTCTCCCGTCGAATCACCTCTCCGCTTCTTCTGCGGGTTGTCGCGCGATTGATCGCGATCCCGGTTTTTCTCCTCGGCATCTACTTCGTCCTGCGCGTCGCGGGCCTTACACGACTTGCGATCACCTTGCTCGGCGGTACTGGCTTGGTCGGCATCATTGCCGGCCTGGCTTTTCGCGACATTGCCGAGAACTTTCTCTCGAGTATTCTTCTCAGCGTCAGAAACCCTTTCCGGACAGGCGACCTGATCGAAGTCAATGGCAGCAGGGGGATCGTTCGCAATCTCAATATGCGCACGACCACGCTCCTGACGCTGGATGGCAATTATGTTCAGATTCCCAACGCGATCGTTTTCAAGAGCACGATCACCAACTACAGCAGCGCGGCCAGTCGGCGGGCGGATTTCACAGTAGGAATAGGCTATGGCTCCCCGACCATAAACGCTCAGAGCCTGATCGCGGATGTGCTCAGGGAACATCCCGCCGTGCTCAAGAATCCCGAGCCGCTGGTGCTGGTCGAGGAGCTGGGTTCCGCGACCGTCAATCTCCGGATTTACTACTGGTTCGCAAGCGCATCTTATTCACCCGCGAAGATCAGTTCCTCGCTGATGCGTTTGACTAAGAACGCGCTGTTGAGGGCCGGTATCGAGCTTCCGGACCCGTCACGAGAGGTGGTGTTCCCGAATGGCGTCCCAATGATCCATGCTGATGCCGCGAGGGCGGGCGAGCTTGGCGATCCGGAGAAGGCAGTAGCCGACGATACCGCAGCCGCAAGTTCAGGCGAAGGCGGCCTGCGCAACGAACTGCCCGATCTGTCGGAGGAGACCGACGTCTGTGCGCCCGAGCGAGAGACAAACTTGCTCAAATCGTGAAACTAATTGTTGAACACGACAAATCGTCCAATGACTAAGCCGGCAGGAAGCAAACGCACGATCCTAATTCCGGCATCGCCTCTCTTCATATCCGCCGGCGCGAGGCTTCGAATCGGCCAGTCCGCAGAATGAAGGCAGCATGATCCGGAAGCAAAGGAGCGGACAATGTTTCAGTGATCGAAGGTACGGTCCCAGACCTATTTCACTCCTTCGAGGAACGATGCGCCCGCTCGCACATTCGAATGTGGAACAACCGTCGTGGACACCACCGATGACGCATCTAGATACCCCCGTGACCGCAACAGTCCGCGGTCAACCGATTCACCCGATGCTCGCGCAGTTCCCAAACGTCTGCTTCACGCTGACGCTACTGACGGACGTTGTATACTGGCGAACATCGTATCTCATGTGGCAGGAGTTCTCTTCCTGGCTCCTTCTCGCTGGGCTTGTCTTCGGCACGCTTGCTCTGATCGCAGGGCTAATCGATTTTCTCTTCCGTTCGGCTGTGCGTGCTCCGGCACCCGCGTGGCCTCATGCCGTTGGTGGCGTGGTTGTCCTCGCGTTGGCCTTTCTCAACAGCCTCGTCCACGCGGGTGACGGTTGGACCGCGGTTGTGCCTTGGGGTCTCATCCTCTCTGTTGCGACGGTCATCGCGATGGTCATCAGCAACTGGCTGGGCCGTGCACTGGTGTTTCATTATGGCGTAGGAGTGAGACGACATGACTAGGTGCATTCGACTGCGTGGCGCCGCCGCATTTGCCGGCAGTTCCCTGCTCGTCGCGGCCCTAGCGGGCTGCAGCGAGAGCGGCACGGATTTCGACATTTCGCGACAGGTTGGACCCGATCCTCTCCTGCCCAAGCCGAGCCGCTCGCTTGTTACCAACTTGAAGGTGGCCGAAGTGGTCGGCTGGAATGAGGGCACGACGCCGTCTGTCGCGGGCGGGCTCAAGATCACAGCGTATGCCAGCGACCTGGTCCACCCGCGCACCATACATACCCTGCCGAACGGAGACGTTCTCGTCATTCAGTCACGCACTCCCCCTGGCAAGCCGATCGCGCGACCCAAGGACCTCATTCGCGGCTGGATCATGTCGTACGCGCAGGGCGGTGGCGGCGAACAGAAGAAGAGCAACCTCATCACGCTTTTGCGCGACACGAACCGCGACGGCACGGTCGACGAGCGCCATGACCTGTTGACAGACCTGAATTCACCCTTCGGCGCGGCGTGGTATGGCGACACCCTTTATGTGGCCGCCGCCGATGCGATCCTGGCTTATCCTTACCGGCTCGGCGACACCAGCATCGCCGCGCAACCGAAAGTGCTAGCGCCATTGCCTGGCGGACCGATCAACCATCATTGGACCAAGGATCTCGCGCTCAGTCCGGACAGCCGTTTTCTCTACGTATCGGTAGGCTCCAACTCCAATGTCGCGGAAAGAGGGCTGGAGGCCGAGAAGGGACGCGCCGCCATCTGGCAGGTGGAGCGGCAGACCGGCGCATCCATCGTCTATGCATCTGGCCTGCGCAATCCCAACGGCCTGACATTCCATCCGCAAACCGGCGAACTCTGGGCCGTGGTAAACGAGCGGGACGAACTTGGTCCCAACCTCGTCCCGGACTACATGACCTCGGTCAAGCAAGGAGCGTTCTATGGCTGGCCATGGAGCTACTATGGCAACCATGTCGACGAGCGCGTCCACCCGCCGCGGCCTGATATGGTGGAAAAGGCGATCGCTCCTGATTACGCGCTTGGGAGCCACGTTGCCGCGCTTGGAATGACATTCACGCTGAGCTCAGCCCTTCCAGAAGGATATCGGAACGGTGCTTTCGTGGGCCAGCACGGTAGCTGGAACCGCAATTCCTTTTCCGGTTACAAGGTGGTCTACGTTCCGTTTGAGAACGGCGCCCCCGCCGGCAAGGCGCGGGACGTGGTGACCGGTTTCCTTGACGGCGATCGGGCGCGCGGTCGGCCGGTTGGCCTCGGAATCGACGGCACAGGGGCGCTGCTCGTTGCGGACGACGCCGGAAACAAGGTCTGGCGTGTAGCAGCTTCTGACGGCACCTTGACACCGGAGCCCGTCGGCACTGACCAAATCACCGTCGGCCTTGCTGGAGGCAGCGGGCAGCGTGCGACCGAGCAGCGAAAGGCTACGTCCTCTTCCGGCGATGCGGCCCCGCCGAAACCACCGCAGATGAACATCGCTCCGGCCGGATTGCCGGCTGACCCAAACCCGGAGATGCCAGAAAAGCAGAGCCAATGATGCATTAGCGGTCTGGCGTAGCTACGGTTGCCTGATGGCGCTTATCCTGACGCCGCCGCCCTTCGGGACCAGATTGATGTCGGATCCCATTAAAGATTAGCGAAGCGTTCTCGTCGTACCTTGGGAGCGCGCTGGGACATGTTCTCCAATGGAAGGTCGTAGTACCCGTAGTGAGGTCTCCAGCCAGCTTGATAATCGTAGAATGGATAGGCGTAGATCCCTCCTCCGAGTCGGAATGAACGGGACTCGAGAATCGCGCGGAGCCTTCCGCCTCGGTCGATCACGACGTCGGTGACATAGCCCCGTTTGATGAAGCATGGATTGGTCTCATTGCCGATGCGTGTCCAGTCTCCGATAATCTGAGAGACACGGAATTCGCGATGGCCGCTCTGAACCTTCCCGTCATCGAACAGGTCCATCCGTTGCACCTCTGCCTCACTACGGTTGATCGCAACGCCGTTCCGGCCAGGCGTAAGGTCGACCTGGTCCCACGATACTCGGAATGCTCCAACGCCAATTTCCAGGAAACCTCCGCCCTCGACGACAATTGCAGCAACGCGAGCATCTGGACCAAACAGGAGATCTTCTACTTCACCGATTTGATTTCCCTTCCGGCCATACACTTTCTGTCCCAGAAGCGATCTCGCGAGCCATCCGGAATAAAGCTGCTCGCGCTCAAGAGGTGGCGCTGGCTTTGCGACGCGAGGATCCAGGTAGCCCTCTTCCGGCAGTTCACACAGCCGATCGCTCTGTTGTCGCGTCTTCGGCGAAGCTTCGCCGGTATAGGTCGGAGGTCCTGGAACGATTGGCTTCACGAGCTCGCCTCTGTGACCGGGAATTTCCCCTGTCGGACGCTGCTGGGCCTCCGCGCTCGCGGAGCAAGCCAGCAAAACCACTCCGAGGAGTAGCACGCGGTGCCGGTTCATGAGAGTCTCCTGATCGGTTGCGGTGACATGATAGAGAACGCGTCGGCCAACGGCGCGTTCCTGACTAGCCTGGCTAAGCCTTCGGCGAACGACGCCATAACTGGCGATCTGAAGGAACAGTGTTTTTCCTCCGTCCGACTCTGCTTCATTTTGAAGTCAGAACGCCAGCGCCAATTTCAAGTATCTGTTCCCCAATCATAACCTCGGTCCGATAACGTACCGGCGCGTGCTGAAATGCGAAACGGATGAGCGCGCGAACGTTTTACGTCTGTAGTCGTCTTGGTGACGGCACTGGAGAAGTCCAATCAATCGACACAGGATGAAGAGCATGGAAATCCGTCGTAGCCGCAATTCAAGCAACCGAGCCAGCATGCCCATTCCAGTTATGGCCGTTGCGGCCTGTCTCGTCGCTTCACATCCAGCCGCGGCGCAACAGCCAGCGACAGCACCGAGTCTCAACACAAGCCAGACAAATCCGCTATCTGCTGACGACCTCTACCGAGGGTGGCGCGCCTCTGGACTTATCGGCCAGCCGGTGCTGTCGAAATCTCAGCAGAACCTGGGACTGGTGCGCAACCTAGTGCTCGCGGACAATGGGCAAGTAGAAGGCTTGTTGATTGAAGGCAAGGGCACTGCTGGCCTTCCTGAGTTTGTGTTTAGAATTCCATGGCAACGCGTTGACACGGGCCATCTTCCGAAACGTATCGTTGCCGATATCGCGAGCGGACAGTTGCCCGAGTATGGGCTCTTTCCAGGAAAGCAAGGTACTGCAGAGTTGCCTGGCGAGTTCCGCGCCTCTCAAGTGATCGGAGATATCGCGCGGCTGCAAGCCGGCCAAGGCTACGGGTACGTTTCCGATCTCGCGTTCTCCCGCGACGGAAAGCTGCTCGCGGTTGTGATAACACGCGACGCGGCAGGTCGAGGCGGAACCTACGCGTTCAGGTATCCTGGAACAACCGGCCGCTGGGACCCTCGGATGAGCTACTATGGCCTGCCGTACATCACGGATGAGCAGGCCATGCGAGCCGCTATCAGGATCGACAGCACCCGATTCGAAAGCATCGGGGGATGATGCATGAGTGCCCTTCGAAGACTCCTGATCATTGCGGCTCTAGGTCCGCTAATCTGGACGACGCATGCCTCGGCCGAGATCACGGTCGAAGAGAGCAACTATAGCTCGGGCGTCCTTACCATCCGAGGTGAGACGTCGCAGTCGAACCAGCGCGTTACGCTTGACGGACGCTATGCGGAATGGACGAATCGCTATGGCCGCTTTACTTTCCGGGTGAGATATTTGCCGGGAGATTGCCTGGCCCAAATCAAGGCAGGCCAAGAAGAACGGCCAACTTACATTGCGAATTGCGCGCCGTCTCTTCCGAAGCTCGGTGACCAAGCAAGAGACGACCAACCGAGAGCCAATGGCTCAACTTCAGCCCCGGCCGACGGCACAGCAGCACTTCGCGTAGTGAAGCAGCCCTGCGAGCGTGGCGGGGATTGTATCGTAGTTTGCCGGAACGGTGAATATGCCATCAACGCCTATTGCCCGCGGGGCTCGGCCGGCTTTTTGGACGAGCGAAGCGTGGCTTGCCGACAAGATAATCCGAGTCGGATCGTCGCCTATTGTATGTCGCCTAGCGGCTCCTAAACGACGTCCAAGCAGTTATCGACATTGCAATGAATATATTGCCGGCTGGAGATGGCTGCTTCAACCTAACGCGCGCTTAGACGTCATGTCATCCTTGTACAATCGCTATGCAAGGCATGCGGAAGACGAGAGTCTCGACGTCGAATGAAAGTCTCGACTCGAGGTATTCGGCCCTGGGTGCGCGATCAGGCATTGAAAGGCGTGGGGCATCGGCAGTAGGGTTCACGTGACGGGGCTTGCACGAAGCTCCCGGATTCGGAGCTTTCAGCCGTCCAGGTCGAAGAACGGCCCTTTCGGAGCCGTTCTTCTCGCGACCATTTGGAAACATCGAACGCGCAGATAGGCACTTCGTTTACGAACGCCTACTCACTTCTGGTTGCCAGACTGTTGTCCGCTTTGCTGGGTGCCTTGCTGGTTCCGCGTACTTCCCTGCTGGCTCGCCGCTCCGGTGGTTTGGCTGCCGCCCTCCTGCTCAGTGAATTGAACCCCGAGTGCGGTTGCGGTCTTCCGGTCGAGACTGCCAGTCTGTTTCATGCTTTGCGATTTCTGGAAATTACGCAAAGCCGATCTGGTCTCGTCGTCCCAGATGCCATCTACCGCCCCCGCGTCAAATCCCTTTTGGTTAAGGTTTCGCTGAACCGCGCGGATATTTTCTGGTTTCAGGTCCTGCACATCGTAGTGCATCGACGCCTGATCGAGCTGAACGTCCAAAGCTGAAACGGTCTTGTCATCGAGTTGCCCGGTCTGCTTGATACCCTGCGCCTGCTGGAAGTTTTGTATCGCCTGGCGTGTTTCCTCACCCCAGGTCCCATCTGCGTTTCCGGCATGGAACCCCTTCTTGTTCAGCGCCTGCTGAATCTGGCGGACCTGGCCTTGATCCAGGCTCTGGGCGTCGTACAGCATGCTGGGCCCACCACTCTCCTGCCGGTTGGCCGTCTGCTGTTCGCTCTGCTTCGCGGTTTGTTGTTGGTTCTTCTGCTCGGCTTGCTGACCTTGGCTCTGTTGAGCGCCCTGGTCTTGTTTCGCCTGCTGCGCGACAGCGGGAGCTGCCAGCGCGGTCGTTGCGAGCAGTGCAATAATCGTTCGCCACATCATCTTCTCTCCATTTGTTTGACGATGCCGGCCCAACGCCAGGGCCCAACCGCAGTTCATTGGAGCATGGCGCACAAGTGCTGTATTTTGTCTGCTTCCGTACCGCCCGACGACGACAGTGAAATTGGCTGCTGCCGAGCAGGTAAGCTGCCCCGGCCCCACCGCAAATCAGCCAAGCCAACTGTCCGATGACTGCAGCACTGCAAGAGATGATCGCCACGGAGGCATCGGCCTCATCCGCCAGAGGATGTTACTCGGAATTCAAACACGGAACGCGGTAACGCGTTTCGCGCAGGATCTTTCCATCATACATTTCAGCAACGCTGACAAGCATGGTCCTTTCTTGGTGCCAGAGCGTCTCGCATTCGGAGACCCAGAGCCCGCCATCACCGATAATACTGTTCACCTTGACGAGTTGCTCGCCGGTCTCGAGCCGGCCACGCGCTGCTGTATCGGCTCGGCCGGCGAGCCTTTCACCGGCTTGCGGTGCAAGCAGGGTGGCATCCTCCCGATATATCTTGGCGGCGGCGTGTCCTTTGATCAGCGCACTCCACAACTCTTGAAGGGCGCCACGATTGATCTCGCGCTGCATGTCTGCGTCCGAAACGGCCAGGCTCATGTCGACCTCCCTCATGATCTCCTATACAAGATTTCGTTTGCGACGCGCCTTTGGATCAGCCACTTTTGCCTGGGATCACACGCGGGTAAGATCACAAGCAAGCTGGCCGGCTACGCAGACGCACGCAATCGGACTAGTTGGTCGCGAATCGAACGCGGCTCGCGGTCGGCAGTGTGACCGGCGCGCGCATCCTACATTTCGTCGACCGATGTTCATAAGTGCCTTGGGCAACCAAGATCACCCGTATTGTCCGGCAAAGCCGCACCTTACGTCACTATGTGTTGCGAGCAACACACGGCGATCTCTTAGAATGCCAACTTGAGCACGCTAGCGTACCGACCAGCTTTCAACACGGGTCGAGCTCTTCAGCTTTTGCGGTGAGGCCGCGCCGTCGCAAAGTGCGCGATGTTTGTCCGTTCGCGTACTTGCCATCTGCAACTTCTTAGAAACGCCGTCTCCTGCACGACGTTGCTCAGCACGCCGCCGTTACCTTCCCTGGAACGGCCGTTCAACCCCGTCGCACTAGTTGGAGCCGCGCAGCAACCCGCGGCTCGGCCAGTGCTGAAACAGTGGAGCACGAGATGCGTCCGAACCTACCGATGCTGTTTGGTACAACCGCCCTTGTGGCCGCGCTGGTCGCACCCAGTGCGATGCAGGCCGAGAACCGCAGCGAGAACCAATCTCATGCCGGACAGCAGCAGCAATCCGAGCAGCAACAGCAGCAGCGCCCGGAAACCCGCCGGACGACTCAGAAAAGGAATGACCGCGACTTTATTGAAGAGGCCGCATTCGTGAACATGTTCGAAGTTCGTGCCGGCGAGATGGCCCTCGGTCGGTCTCAGGACCAAGAGGTCCGGGACTTCGCGCAGCAGATCCTCGATGACCATCGAAGGCTTCAGGATAGGCTAACTGAGGTGGCTGGGAAGACAGACATCCCCTCGGGGCTCGATCGGCGGCATACTGACCTCATTGATCGGCTCGAACGCACGTCTGACGATCGGTTCGATCGGCGCTTCATTCGCATGCAAGTCCGCGGCCACGAACAGGCGGTCGATCTGTTCGAGAGCTTCATCGAGGCGAGAGAAGACCAGGCCGATGGAGCCGGCAATTTACGTTCCCGGGATAATATGCAGTCTCGGGCCGGACAACAAACGGCTCAGGATCAGTCCGCCCAAGCAGCGGCGCGGCAGGATCGCCAAGGACCTTCTCTCCTGGAGTTCGCACAGCAGAATCTGCCGGCGTTGGAGCGTCACCTGAGATTGGCACGATCGATCAGAGAAAAGATGCAATCAGGGCCTGATGTTGCTGCCGGCCAGCAACATCAGCGACAGCAAAGCCAGGCGGACGGACGCTCTGAGCAATCGCGCCCCCAGGACGGCGATACCGCCCGCAGATTTGTCGTGGAGCAGCCAAGGCCGCAGATCACCGTCACGGACCCGCGCTCGCAGGTTAACATCGAGCAACCTCAGCCGCGGGTCACGGTACGCCAGCACGCCCCCACCGTGACCATCGATCAGCCACCCCCTGAAATCGTTGTTCACATGCCGAGCCCGCAGGTGGACGTGCGGAACCGCCAGCCGAGAGTATCGGTGAATGTACCGAAGCCACACGTCACGGTTGAACAACAGGGTAGCTCCCCGCGCGTGCAGGTGCAGAACGGATCCGAGCAAAAGGCCCAGGTGCAGTATGAGCGGGCGCACCCGCAGGTGCAGTTTGAACGCGTCGGCGAGCCTCGTGTCGTCTATCGGCCCACCGAGCGGGGGCCAAAGATCCGGTACGAAACCGCACAGGAGTCGACGGCCAGCAATCGGGAGCAGCAAGCGACCGGCCGCCAGGGCGCATCGAGCAGCAGCGCTCAGTCGTCGGATGCGCAAGCCGGAGCGCAGCAGGCGAGCACCAGTCAACAAGGTCAGGACCAACAGGATTGGCGTGAGCGCACGCGCCAGCTTGCCGGCGCAGACGAGGTCAACAACCCAACCCGCGAGCCCCGCCGCGAGAACACAGAATCCGCAACGACTGGGCGCGCCAGTGATGCAGGCGAGCGCACCACATCGATGCTCGTCAGTCGGATCAACGACATGCCTGTCTACAATGCGCGTGGACAGAAACTTGGGGAGGTCGAGGACGTCGTCGTTGATGCAGCTACCAACCAAAGGTTCGTGATCCTTGCAAGTGGCGGCTTTCTCGGCATGTTCCAGGACGAGGTGGCACTGCCACTGGATCGATTCCGCGCAAGTGCCGACCGCCTTGTAGTCAGCGGATTATCTGATCAGGACATCGATAACATGCAGGACTGGGAAGACCGGCTTCCCAACAGTTTCGCACTGAGCGATGCTCAGTCGGTTCGCGTCCGAAGATAGCGCTATGAGCAATGATCGCCGTAGCCAGCTTGCGAGACAAGCCCCACGGAAGCTTGCCTGCCCTATGGGCAGGTTCGCTCCCGCGGGATTTTTCCACTTAGGTATTGTTACTGTCCGATCCGAGCAAGGCGTCGCGGTGCGCACGTAGGCCGCAATTTGCGCTGATGCTGCCGTCCCCACCGATGATCAGCAACTTGCGGCCAGTTGCGATTTCTGCCTGACAGACTCGGGCAGGTCGGGACCGTAACGGGTCGCGTAGCCTGCTACACCAATTGGGCTACTTTCCAGCCTCAGCTTCAACATTGTCCGCGGTAGTGTCGTCCGCGAGGTGTACACCACTGAGCCCATGCCAAAGGCTCACCAAGATCAAGGCTACAAACCCCCAGGCCATGCTCACATAAATCTTCCTCATTAAACTGCCCGCGCAAAACCAATATTTCGGACAATTTCACGTGCCGCCTCAGTCCGCGTAGGCTTTCTTCCCACTTCATCACGTAATTGTCCCCCCCGCGGAAGCAATCGTGCCTACTCAAAACGGCGCTTCGCTTCATCAGCTAGGCGATCAATGCCGAATGCTGCGCGGGGCTCACCGTATCAACTATGGAGGCCTAATTTTGTGCGCAGGCGACTGAAACCGAGCTACTCCGTACGCTAAGGTACCTAAAAAGAAGTCTGGACAAGTTGCTCCTCGCGGAGAGACAGCTCGCCTGCAGACCCTCTCCTCGGCCCGAGGCTACCCGTCTGAAGCCCGACCCTCCTGTCCCGTACGTCGTCGAGGCTGGAAATATCGGAAAAGGGCGGTGATTGTGTCAGGGATGGCCACACGATGGGCTGTTCGGCCGGCGCTGCTGACGGTGCGATAGCCGGACCGGCTTGCGCTAGGCGGAGGGGGGCCACCTTCGCCATTCGCGGGATTGGTGCTCCTTGCAACATTATAGCGAACTCGGATCCCTCGCTTGCGCCCAGCAAGATTACTTCATACCCGCGCTCGCTGGTAATTCAATGGAGCGGTCGGCGGCCGCAGCATTGGCGTCAGCACGGGAGAAGAGCCACGTTGTATCTTACCGATGATGTTGAAGCCGAGGCGCTCGTATAGGGAAATGTTACGGGGGTTTGAGCTTTCAAGATAGGCCGGGATGCCCTCCTCGTCACATCGTCGAAGTGAGTGCTTCATTAGCAAGCCGCCGAGACCTTGCCCGACCCAGTGTGGGTCAGCTGCGATGAGCGGCAGATACCAATGAGGTTCGTTGGGATGATGTTCAGCCATGCTCTTCACGACTAAACCGAGGTCTTCGGCAATTTCAGGACGGAGCGATTCCTCCATGATTGCGCCCATTGCCGCATGGTCGGGCTCTGCGCCCGGTGGAAGCCACAAGGCGGCGGCGTGAACCTCCGGGGTAATATAGGCTGTGCCGTGTCCGAATGCCGGACCACCGAAGGCTCTGACAAATCGAGGCATCATTCTGAGGTATTCGGACGCATCGGGCCAAACCCAACGCGTCATCGGGTCGGCTGCGAAGCCCAGCACAATGGTACCAACCGCTCGGGCTTCGTGGACAGCGTTCGCAGATTGGACTTCAACGTCAGTCATCAGGGTGTACCGATCTTTATGGCCTGTCCTCCCCCCGGTGGCTTCATCATATGCACAGGCGGCTTATTCCGCCACCACTGCGATTCTATTCCCTTTTGTTCGGCAACGTAGCCAAAGGACTTGAACGGCAGGAATGCTTTTCTGGAGGAGTAAGGTAGCGGCGGCGTTGCGAATGATGGCGCGGATTGGACTACACCGTCCTTTCACCGAGGTACCCATTTCTATGGCCGACCTCCTGCTCCCTCCGGTTGCTTTATCATGCGCACTGCGGCTTGCACCGCTCTGTCCCGCAGGGACCGCGCAAGAGTCTCCGCAATGCCATACCAAGGCATCTCAGCGTGATCGGTCAACATTCTTGAGATCGGCGCCCCGCACACCGCCCCTCCCCCCACACCACAACACCGGCACGCCGCGGCTCGTTCATTCCAGATCTCGCGACTAGACAAGCTGTGCGGATAGATGGCGCCCCCGCGAAGATTCCAACTTCCGACCTGCGGTTCAGCGGACGCCTGCGGCAACGAGTTCGTAGCCTCATGGAACCATCAGCCAAGGCGGATCTTTCCTTTGTACCTCATTATACGGATTTCGCTCAAGGAGCTCATAATGATTCAGCGCGTCATGGCCGAAGTTCTCGTGGGATCGGCAGTTCTTGCGGGATTGTTGGTTGCGAGCCCCGCAGCCGCACAAACGACGACACCGTCGAGCGAAAAGCAGGAGACAAGCTGCAACACGTCGGCCGCCGCTACCTCAGACAGCGCCAGTAAGACATCGAACTCCATGGCGATGGAAAAAAGCGCCATTCTACCTTCTGCCGGTGGACATGCCAATTCGGCTGCGCCGACGGTGCAGAGCGGCGGCAGGCCGATGGAAGTTCGCCCCGATTGCCCTCCGGATTCGAAGCAATAGGCGGGCAATCCATGAAGAGGTAAAGCTTCCGTAGGACGCAGGGCGCCGGTGAGGTCCGCAGATCGCTAACACGGGGCCCCGTAGCCTTTCAGGGGGCACCAGACCTTCTCTCACGGTAAATATTCAGATGCCGCTGCGTATAATTGTGCAAGTGCGGCAATCGTCCGGGGTCTACCGCGCGTCGGCCAGCGAATGCGTCCCCGCGAGACGATCAAGCATCTGCTGGCTTTCCTTTCGTTCGCCGGCATGGGCCCGAGCCCAAGCCAGGGCTCTATCGCCTTCGGATGTTGCCGACGAGCCGCGATCGCGTTCGGCGAGACCGGCGGATTCCATGCGGAATGCAGCCGATCTGCATTGCCCCGCCGAGCGCCGTGCCGAAATGCGTCGGAGGACAATCGGCTAATCGGGGTAAGTGGAAAGTACGATGGAGCTACACTGAGAAGCTTTCACAGCTACCGAACTACGACTGGAATGCCGTAGTTACAGATTCTCGCGAATACATTGCTTCATCTATTCCATCAAACGCCTCATCGCGGCCAGCGCGTGCTTGTCTTAAGCAAGGGATTTCACTCGGTGTTGCCCTCCCTTCTTGCGCGATTGCGCCGCGACTGACCTTCCAACACTGGGCTAAGGGCGAGTCACCGCAACGCCACACCGAAGCGGATTCCATCGCTGTGGTCGATAGCGCACCACTTCCGGCACAGGATTCAAAAAGCACGCGAGATAAGCCGGGCGCGAGCACAGGGTCTAGCACGTTGGCTAGCAGTGGGGGCCGCAATCACTCCTCACCATAATCGCACTCACATTGTGCCCGATGATTTTTCTCGCAAAGTTAAGCTCCGGCCGCCGCAATCGCCAAGCACGCTTTGGTTTAGGTCGACCCGGCTCCTTTACTGGCGGCGGCTCACGTGTTGGCGGCTCTATTGGAGGAGGAGCGGGCTCTGGACTTGGAACATCGGTGTCGCCCTCGGAGCCGGGTTCTAATTTTTCAGTTCCCATTAGAGGTCTCCATCAGCTGATCGCGCGTCAATAGCTCGCGCCAGGGATAGTTCCGAAGTAAGCCGTGAAAGTGCATGGCCCCTCCACAGCCCTTACGCGATCTAAACAGCGGCTCCGATCCTTTGACCGGATAACCTTATTCTCAACTGCGAAATGGAACTTTTGGCTGTGGGCGGAACTGTCTCCAGCAAGGCGTCCAGAGTCTCTAGGAGCTTGCGAGCCACGTCATCATCGTCACTTCCATAGCGCGCAACCGCGAGGAAGGCTGGACATGCCAATTGCTCCAGCGTTCTAGTTTCAGTCAGAACGCGCAGGTGGCCCTTTTTGTCGAAGCGAAGTGGTGACGGCGAATGACGCCGCGCCATTCTGTCGAAGGTTTCCCCAAGGCGATCGATGCAGTAGAGCGCGGTCGTTGGGTCATTGATGCCGGGCGATAATGCACGTTGTGCGATCTCGACGATACGGCGAATGGAGAATTCCAAATCTTGTTCCGGCGTGCGCTCGGCGCCGAGAACGAGAGTTCCCCGAAGTTCGCCGGCCGTTTCGTCCGAAACCTCGTTCCCTGGGTATGCTGAGAGGAGCGCGTCGTTCTCCCAGACGAATCGGCCGGGTCTGGCCTCTATTCTCAGGACAAGATCGTGTTTAACCGCAAGATCAACTAGCGCGTCCTCATCCAGGCGTTGAACGTAACCGCTTCGACCGCTCGCGATCGGGCGACACTGCTGATCAAATTCCCTCGGCACAGCCTTGTTGCGGTCAACCTCGGTCGCACGAGAAGGTTCATCGCCCATCCGCTCCGGATAGAGCCGATCGACGGCAGCAGCGGTCTCTGCGGCAAGTTGTGCAAGCAGGTTCTCGATTCGGATGGCCGAGGCGACGTGGTGGATGAAGTAGATTAGAACAGCGATACTTGCGAGCGCAAGCAGCACGCCTGTCGCGACGGCAACGTGGGGCACGAAATGGGCCTCTTCCGTTCCACGCACCGTTCGAAGCACTAGCAGGCAGTAGATGAAAGTTGCGAGGTAGGTACCGAGCACGATCTGATTACCGTGATCGCGCATGAAATTGCGCAGTAGCCGCGGCCCGAACTGAGAAGAAGCAAGCTGGAGCGTCAGCATGGTGATCGAGAACGTTAGGCCTGCGACGGTGATCATCGAGCTTGCAATTGCAGAGAGGATAGCGCGGGCGCCTTCAGGCCCGAACGTATACAGCCAGCCGGCATTCTTAACCGTCTCAACACCAATCAAATTATCGACCTGGACGAGCAAGAATGAAAGAGCAATGGCCATGCCGGCCATCGTCGCCGGCAGGAACCAGAAACTGGTCTGCAGGCGATCCCAGAAACTCGCGAGCCGCGTGGCTGACAAAAAAGTACGAATGGTGCCCTCGGGGTGATAGAACTAAGGCTCTCTTCTTACCACGATTGGCGGTCTTGGTCTGTCGGAACTATCCGTTCTGGGAGTGGATGCAAGCCGCGCTCACAGAGCAATGTCGCGGTCGCTCACCGAAGAAGGATTATGAATGCCGTCGGTTTTCGAGTTGATTGCCGTGCTTCTCGTCCTTACGGCGGCGTTCGGTTGGTTGAACCATGTTGTCTTCCGTCTTCCGCATACGATCGGCTTGTTGATTATGGGGCTCGTTGCCTCGTTGGTGTTGATTGGCCTCGAGTTTTTAGTTCCGCAGATCACGCTCTACGAGAGTATGGAGGAACTACTCCGTCGGATCGACTTCCAAAATGCGGTGTTGAACGGGATGCTAGCGTTTCTTCTGTTCGCCGGTGCGTTGCATGTCGACCTATCGTTGCTGCGCAGACGTGCGTGGTCCGTAGGAATGATGGCGACGATGGGCGTCCTGATCTCGACCGCCGTGGTCGGTTTAGGCCTTTGGTGTTTGTCGGGTCTGCTCGGGCTCGACATTCCCTTCACCTGGGCCCTCGTATTCGGCGCCCTAATTAGCCCGACCGATCCCGTCGCCGTCTTGAGCACGCTTAAGTCCGTGCAGGTACCTGAAACGCTCGAGGCCGACATGGCGGGCGAGTCGCTGTTCAACGACGGTGTCGGGGTCGTTGCGTTCACTGTCATCGTTGCATTTGCCAGCGGGGGCAATGGCGGCGACGCTGACGCTCTCCACATTGCGCGACTATTTTTCGTGGAGGCGCTGGGTGGAGCCGTTCTAGGCCTGGGTACTGGGTATCTCGCCTACCGGGCGACACGCGCGATCGATGATTACCCTATAGAAACCCTGATTTCCCTTGCGCTCGTAACCGGCACGTACGCGGTCGCCGCAAAGCTTCATATTAGTGGCCCCATCGCGGTCGTCGTAGCAGGCATTCTTATCGGCAACCGCGGCCCGCATGACGCAATGAGTGAGCAAACCCAGCGCTATGTGTTCTCATTTTGGACACTCGTTGACGAAGTTCTTAACTCAGTGTTGTTCTTGCTCATCGGTCTTGAGGTCCTTGTCCTGCGCTTCGAGCCTGCTTTCGCAGGCCTTGCTGCGGCGAGCATTCCGCTGGTTTTGCTCGGTCGTTTCCTAGCGGTGGCCATCCCAATTAGTGTGCTGCAATCACGGCAAACCTTCGTGCCCGGCACGATCCCCGTTCTTACGTGGGGTGGCTTGCGTGGGGGCATTTCGATCGCGCTCGCGCTCTACCTGCCGGAAGTCGCCGTGAAGCCAGCGCTTATGGCTGCCACCTATGCCGTGGTGGTGTTCACCATCGTCGTGCAGGGCTTAAGCCTACGTTCCGTGGTAAAGAGGACAGTAACTCCGCGCACATAGACCATTGATTGGCATTTGCGCTCCATAGGAGCAGGCGAGACGCGGAGGTGATCTTAGACAATGCCTCTTCGGGCGCTCTTCTTTTTCTTTCCACCTCGCAACGGCGGCTTCTTTCGGGGTTGCGGATTGTAAATCGTCGACCGTTTTGTCTTCGAGGGCTTCTTTCTCGACTGTTTCTTTCCGATCTTCATCGTGCTCTTCCTTCAATTCGCGATCAGCATGGGCAATTCTGCATCCGCAAGACAAGACATCCGATTTATGCAGCTATCTGGCCGGTCGTGTGCTGCTGCGGGCACTTTTTCTGGTGGCTTCGGCCTTGGATAGTTCGGCGCATGCTCCCATCGCTGTAACGCTGGCCGCTCGTCTCGGGGGGAGCGCTGCTTCCCTTTGACCGTTTCAAGGGCGCATCGTGCACGTTCCCTACCCGATCGGCCACAAGCGAACGCTTCGATTGTGGAGCCAGGAGGATACCGCTTCGGCGACTTTTGGAGAGTCGAGTTCCCCTCGAGTTCATCATCGTCCTCGTCGCCGTTCCCGCGCTTCTATTGGTTGGCCGATGTGATCAGAGCAAAAAGCAGGCCTTGGCCATCACCTGCCGGCAGCTACGATTTTATCCGCTCAGTTACGACGCAATAGTCGTAGAACTTCGATACGTCCGCATCGTTCACATCGGTACCGCAGGAACTCTTCTGGACTCGTCCGGCTTGCTTCCCTCCATTTTCATCGATCGGGTTTCATAATGGAGCTCCCTAATTGTTGTTTTTGTCAGGTTTTACCTGTCGAGACGGTTTCGCTGGGCGGAATAGACTTGCAAAGACTATACGCGGGAGATGGCAAACTGGAATCGTTTCCTCTCGATATATGAGGACGAAGAATGCGCTTCGTCATAGGTGAAGCATTCGAATGCCTTGTGGATCGTAGGCAAGCGGTCATTGCCGAAGTCCGCGATGACGGTCGCGCTGGATGTCTGCGCTTCCTCGATACCGGCCAACAACAATGGGTTCTCTGGGCGCAATTTCACAGTATGGGGCAATGGCTCCCGATTGGCATGAAGGTGGTGCCGCCGATGGAGGCAACAAAAACTCCTACCTCATCATTCATTGATTAAGCATCGGTAATCCGGCGTCGGCACCAAACAAGGTTTGCGGTGGCCGCGTTGCGGTAAGCGTCGATGGCACGATGGACCAGCCGCAGCTGTCGGCGTTCGCCTTTCCGGGCCATATCTTCGATATGGTTGAGGAGAAACCAGCTGGTCCAATAGCCAAGAACTTTGGTGACATCCAAATCGCTGTGAAAAAACGCTGCCAAGAAGGCGGCCCTATCGCTGCTGATGACGGTGGCGACGTTACGCTCAGTTATTCGAGCCAAGATAATACGGGATCATAATGGGGTTGGAAATCGAGCGCCGCTTCCGGAAACAACAATTCGGAATAGCGGCGGCGCGGCCTGCATGGCATCGTTTGAGGGCTAGGCAACGACAATAATATGGCAAGTTAGCCGATCAAGGCTAGCATGACCGCCAAGACAATACCTCCAAGTCCGATCGCGATCGCAGTATCAAGGCGCATGTCGCTCTCCGTAGCTGGATGCACGGCCGTCCATGGGATAAGCGCTGTTCTGTGAAATACGATGTAAGCTCCAAGAAACGCTGGTGCCATGCATTGCCGTGTCGCCGCGGCGCCATCCACATTTAAAAAACACATATCACCCAGTTTCGTTCCCCTACACCCACGTGCCAGCGCAAACTTGGAAGCATGACAAAGCCGCCGCTGGGGGGCAGCGACGGCTCCTGTCATCACTCACCGGCGGCGGTGAGCAATAGCAGCCTTCGTTCCTGCAGTTTACAAACTAATTGAGCTCATGATCGCAGCAATGCCAAGCGCGACAAATACAAGAATCAAAGGCGGGTAAAGAACCTGCGCGGCGCTAAATCTCAAGAAACGACGGTGAACGCCTTCACGATCCGGTAGGCCAAGCCAATATAACAACGATGCAGATGCTAGCATCGAGATCCCGATCCATGTGTTCATGGCGACCTCCCAGACAAAGCCACCACAACGAAACCATTCCGTAACGTCAGGAAAAGCCGGACAACCTCACCGTCAAGGATGACTTCGAGTCACGTTTCGCCCTGGGCGAAGTTACTGACAAGGGTGCGTAATGGGTTTCAGGATCTCCGTGATGCTAATGCCTTAACCCATTCTGCGAACCCAGCGATGGGCACACGGTCGCGCGACCCCGCATCAGACCGCCGCTTCCGATCCTCACCGTCGTCGCGCCTGGCGCTGGTAGCCGACACCTCGCTCTCCGGCACCCGCGGCACCCGCGCGGCGCGGGAGCTGGACCGGCTGATGATGGAACGCGGCAAGCCGAAGATGGTGGTCAGCGACAACGGTAGCGAGCTCACCAGCAACGTCATCCTGACGATCAGAGCCGCGTCGCATGGCACTACATCGCGCTGGGCGAGCCCATTCAGAATGCCTTCATCGAGAGCTTCAACGGCCGGCCGCGGGATAAACTGTTGAGCGAGACGCTGTTCACGTCGCTGGCCCAGGCCCGCGTCACGCTCCGATGCTGGCAGGCCGATTACAACGACGCCCGGCCACACTCGCGTCTCGGATGGAAGACGCCGTCCGAGTTCGCCTTAACCTGCCATCCGCGCCGGGACCTGGCGCTGCGCTACGCCGAGGGCTCCGCGCCAGCTCCCGTCGCTACCACCGCCCAACCGGGCATATCCAACAGCCGGAGCGAACTCTGGATTGGATAAAACTTGGGGCAAGGTCAGCTCTTAAAGCGAGACAACGTTCGTTCTATTCCTTAGCCCGTTTGTTATCTGGATTCGGATTTGGATTGGGTCGAGGCGGCGGACGCACCGGATCTTGTTCACCAGGCTTGGAGGGCTTTTGGCCGGTATCCTTGTTCATCTCTGCTTCTCCTTCGTACCCGGAATTGCACCTTTCAATCTTCGTAAACTCACCAGCACCGAACTGAATACGACACCGCCATGCGGTTGTTGGCGCGGTACCGTACCGACGGAAGCGACCTTGCGGAACTGCAGACCGGTGGCCCCATTGTCGTCTCAAGACGTGTGAACGATCATGAAACGGCGCAGGCCGCCATATGTGCGAGGGAAGACCGCCAATGGAGCGTCTCAATATCAATTGGAGTATCGTGAAGCCGTGTCTTTGGACCGGCGCGGCAGGCGTCGCTCTCGGCGCCTTCCTGCTGGCTCAGGTGTTTGGGTTCATGAGCCCCTCAACCGCCCGGAAGCTAGCGGCAGAAAAGAGCGACAGAGCTGTTGTCGCAGCATTGGCGCCAGGATGCGCTGCGGACTTTCGGTCGCTGCCCGATGTGAAAGATCGAATGGCAACACTTGTGGCCAACAGGGATAGTTACACGGTCAGGGATGCCTTTCCGAAGGACTTGGTCACGCGGCCGGGCAAGAGTTACGTTGATTACAGTCTCGTCAGGGCCTGTACTGCACTCCTGCTGAAACCGACGACGGAAATGTAAACTCTGCCTTGGGAAGTGAGGTGAAACGACTGCTTGGATTGCAGATCGGCATGCGACGATGACGCATCAGGCATACAACCACCCTTGAAGTGCGCTTGGCGGCACCGGCGCAGTCGGGCCGGCAACAGACCCGGCTGCTTCCGCCCGGCCGGCAGTGGGAAGAAATGCTGTGCGGTTCCCGTCAGACCGAGGTCGCAGCACAAATCGCACAAATCAATCGCTGACTGACATCGCCAGGCTCGCGGCCGCCCCGAAGAATGATGCCGCACACCGCATCTTCCTGGTTGACAAGAATAGCCATATCGACAGCTCAAGCGTATGCATGCGCCTCTGGTGAGGACGCGATCGTTTGGGCAAAGCGATTGATGAACATATAGCGCATGCAAGTCTGGAGCGGTGGCGTCTCGAACCAAAGGCGTCGTGACCCCGCCAGGCTGGGTACCAGATCCCGACAGCCTCAACGAATGGTCATCAAGCGATTCCATTGGACGCGGAACAAACTCAGGCACCATAATGATACTGGTCCTCAGTTGTTGCATTTTCGCAGCCCGCAGGTTGCCCCTTCCAAGCAAACAAGCCGCGTCGCTACGCATCTAATTCGAAGCGCCGATACCGGCTCGATTCCAACTTGCTAGACTGCGGGTTGACGAACCTCCGGGCATGGCACGCAAGGTCCTCATGAACTTGCAAGGGGGGTGAGCGTGCGAGACTATCTAATGATTCTGGCGATTGCGCTGCTGCCCACTGCAGGAACCATTATTGGCACCCTGGTTGCTGAAACTGCGCGTGCGCCGAAATGGGTCATTGGATCAGCGCTCCACGGCGTAGCGGGCATTGCCATCTCTGTCGTCAGCGTCAATCTAATGCCGCGCATTCTCGAGGGCACACCCATATGGCTTGCTGTCGCAGCTTTTCTCACCAGTGCAGCCTGCTCCGTCCTTCGCAGCATTCGTAAACCTTATTCGATCACGAACCGGCACGGGGGGGAAGCGCCGGAGCGTGGATGGTCTATATCGCCATCGCAGCAGATCTCTTCAGCGACGGCCTCATGACGGGCGTGGGTTCAGCTGTATCAAGCTCCCTCGGACTTCTTCTCGGCCTTAGCCAAGTCATTGCCAATATTCCCGGTGGTTTTGCAGCGGTCGCCAACTTTCGCATCGAGGGCCTGGAGCGCGGCATGCGGGTGGCAATCGCCTGCTCGTTTGCACTGCCGATTTTTGCAGGAGCGACCGCCGGATATTGGCTGCTACGGGACCTTGGACTGGAGATACAAAACGCGGGCCTCGCTTTTTTCGTTGGCATTCTGCTTCTCACTACCGTCGAGGACGCGTTGCCTCAAGGCGATAAACCGTCACCTCCTCGATTGAGATCTACAGTCTCGTTCGCTGGGGGTTTTGCGTTCTTTGTGTTGCTCGCCTCTTGTATTGGTTGATCTCTATGAATTTGAAGGCGATTTCACTTAAGAGAGTCCTGCCGCAACCCAGTGTAATATCGCCCATTCCGCGGGCCGTGAGAGCACTCCGAAAGGATAGCCCTGCAAGTGGAACAACCGGTCAGTCCATGAGTTTCGCCCAGTCACGCATGCCGTTGCTCGCCTTGGGGGCGCAGCGGATTAGCGGGAGGAAAATAATGGCCAATGATCCTGAAGCAGGACGAACCGAGTTGTCCACGAGCGAAGCGCGGGCTGGTCGAATCGTCAAGGGCGGAGCGATAGGCCGAATTCTTGTCGTCTCGCTCGCCCTTACGGTTGCTGCGCTGGGAATTTTGTACCTCCTGATGATCTAGGGATTCCGACATTAGAAGGAACGCTCTTGGCCGATGCAGCAATGCAAGCTGAACGCTTAATGGGATGCTCGTCTCCCCAAAAGAGAGATTTCATGCGCCCTTCTCTGCTCCGAGCCTATCTGCCTCTTGCAGCCACGCCTCTCTTGCTGGCGACGCCGGCCAATGCGCACGCGACCGTCAGCGCTCACATGGTAAGCCATATCGCGCTGATGAACGTCTTTGCGCCGCTGATGGCACTCGCTGTCGTCGCCTTCGTCCCTCGTAGGAGGTTCCTCGTCGACAACGCGACAGTCTTGCCGGCGACGGTAGCCCAGATTGTCTTGCTATGGGCTGTCCACGCACCAGCATTGCTGGTCGTATCGATGTCCAGTTCGATCTTGCATGTGGCGTTGCTGGCGCTGCTGTTCCTTGTGGCGGGGTGGTTCTGGATCGCGGTCTTTTCACAAACGGCGCACCGTTTCTGGCGTGCAATCTTTGCTCTTCTGGTTACAGGAAAGCTATTCTGCCTTCTCGGCGCACTGCTCGTTTTCGCGCCGCGCCCGCTGTATGCGGCCCACGGCAACCATACGATCACCGCCCAATTCGGCGTGGTGGCGCTCGAAGACCAACAATGGGCGGGGCTTCTAATGCTAATCGCATGCCCGCTCAGCTACGTCATTGCCGGCGTCGTCATTGCTGCAAGGGCAGTAAGAAGCCTTGATACCGATAATGAGTTTCCCGGGCCGAATGAAGGCCTCATGCAGGGCGGCCGGAGATGAGACGGAGCCGGATTGATATCCGAGCAGCTGCCTTTTGGGTCGGGGCGACCGTAATTTTCATTGTGATGGCCGGAGGGCTATTAGCCTTGTCTGGCCTTTACAGCGTCGCCGCCAGTCGCGGCCACTTTGTATGGACGAAGAAATTTCTTGAGATCGGCATGCGCCGCTCAGTCGCGACACATAGCCTTTTAGTTGACGCGCCGCCACCGCTTGACGATCCGCAACTGATCCGAGTGGGTGGCGGGCATTATGCCGGCGGTTGCGAGCGTTGCCATGGATCTCCGGCAAGCCGCAGCGATCCTGTTGTCGATCGGATGTTGCCGCCGCCGCCCTCCCTGATTGGAGTCGCCGAGAGCTGGTCGGACAGGCAGCTGTTCTGGATCGTCGCGAACGGACTGAAGTACACCGGCATGCCGGCTTGGGTCGCGCCGGGACGGAATGATGAAGTCTGGGCGGTGGTGGCGTTTCTCCGCGCGCTAACCAAGATGACGGCTGCAGAATACCGAGCGATTACGCGGTCAGGCTTGGCCAAAGAGGAAAGCACCCCAAGCGAGCTGGCCCGCTTTGGCGGACAGAACCGCTCGATTTCCATGTGCGTCCGATGCCATGGCGCCGAGACGATCCCCCCATCAAGCACCATGGTCCCGGTCATTGCCGGGCAGTCGGCAGAGTACCTCGAACGAGCGCTTCGTCAGTATGCTGACGGTCGAAGGCCAAGCGGGATGATGCAACCGGTCGCTGCGGCACTCGACGAAGAAGCGCTCTTACAACTCGCCAAATATTATGCCGGGCTTTCAGCATTGCAGGCCAGCCGGTCACGTGCATCTGAACAGGAGGTGCAACGCGGCCAGGCAATCGCGACCAAAGGGCTGCCTAAAAGAGACGTCCCGGCCTGTTTAACTTGCCATGCCGGCGGCGTGGCAGCATTTCCGACACTTTCCGGTCAGCACGCTGCATATCTGGCCAATCAGTTGCGACTATGGCAGCGGGGACTCCGCGAAGACACCGTTTACGGGGCAATCATGGCGCCGATTGCGAAGCGGCTGACCGAGAAGGATATCGATGATGTGTCGGCCTTCTTCGCCAGTTTTGGCGTTTCGACTGACCAGGATCACCAAACTGAAGGGCGTCGCGTGCCATGATATGCCGCCTGAATGGCCTAGCGCGGACTGTGCCAAACGCGGCCATACTTTGCGCTGCCGGCACGGTATGCAGTTGCGGCGGGGTTCAATCCGTTCTTGCGCCGGAGGGGGCGGAAGCACTCCGCGTCTCGGTTTTGTTTTGGGTCCTTACCATCGGCGCCTCCCTGATCCTGAGCGCCGTCATTGTCCTTACAGGCCTGGCGATCACGAAGCGGCCAGCGTGGCTCGGCGGGACTGCGCTGATCATCGTAGGCGGCATTGTATTTCCCGTCGTTACACTGAGTGGGACTCTTGTCTACGGCCTTACTCTGATGAAGGCGACAGTCCTGTCGGCGGAAGAGGCGCCATCGGTCCGGCTTTCGGTGAGCGGGGAACAATGGTGGTGGCGCGTCAACTACATCACCTCCGATGGGCAGCAGTTTGAAAGCGCCAATGAAATCCGTATCCCGGTCGGGCGGCCGGTGCGCATCGAGCTCACATCGACGGACGTTATCCATAGTCTGTGGATTCCAAAGCTCGCCGGCAAGCTGGACATGATCCCTGGCCGAAAGACCATCCTCAACCTTTTCGCCACCACACCCGGCGTTAGCCGGGGCCAGTGCGCCGAGTATTGCGGAGGAGCTCACGCATTCATGGCGTTGTACGTGGTGGCAGTTCCGGCGGAGGAGTTCGACAGTTGGCTGGCGAATGAGCAACAACCTGCTCGTGATGGCTCGGACCCAGACTTTTTGGCGGGACGCATGCTGTTCCTGTCGCATGGCTGCGGCGGATGCCACACGATCCGCGGAACCTCGGCAGTCGGAACCATCGGGCCGGATCTTACCCATCTCGGCAGCCGCATGTCGCTCGCGGCGGCGACACTGCCCAATGATGAAGCGGCGATCGCGCGCTGGATTGCTGACAACCAGCACATCAAGCCTGCAAACCGGATGCCGCCATTCGGCATTTTCAGGCAGTCCGAGCTTGCTTCTATTTCGCGCTATCTTTCCGGATTGAAATGAGATGACCGATTTTACAACGCTGCCGCTGGTCCTAAATTTGGCAATCTTTGCCGGCGCCGCCGCCTTTGTGTGGATCGCCGGCACCCGGATCTCGGAATATGCCGACGCAATCAGCGCGCATACCGGCCTGGGGCACGCGTTCCTCGGTCTCCTGCTCTTGGGAGGCGTGACGTCCCTTCCCGAGATGGCTGTAAGCGTGAGCGCGGCCTACTCGGCAAGCCCTGCGCTCGCCGTCAACAACATTCTGGGCGGTGTAACCATGCAGGTCGCAATTCTCGCGCTCGCCGATTTTGCGATTGGCCGTCGGGCGTTGACTTCGGTTGTGCCTAATCCCATCGTCATGCTGCAGGGTTCGCTGAATGTACTGCTGCTGGTCTTCGTTCCGGTAGGAATTCTCGTAGGCGACGTATCTCTTCTCGGAATCGGCGCCTGGGTCTGGGCAATCCTCGGGCTTGCTGTTTTCAGCCTTTACACCCTGTCCCAATCCGAGGGACGCAAGCCTTGGCGCGCAGTCAATCTGAACGAAAAATCGCCAGACGACGAAGCCGAGCGGAGTAGGTCCAGGAGATCGAACGCATCACTCTCGAGCATTCTTGGAAAGACCACATTGGCGGCAGCAGTCATACTCATCGCCGGATTTGTGATCGCTCGCACTGCTGATGCGATAGCCGAACAGACGGGGCTTGGGGCGAGCTTTGTCGGCGCCGTTCTGGTGGCAATTTCTACTTCATTGCCTGAGATCAGCACGGTCCTATCGGCGGCGAGGCTTGGGCTATACACCATGGCGATCTCCGACATTCTGGGTACCAATCTGTTCGATGTCGGGTTGTTGTTTGTAATCGATGGCGTCGCGCCAGGTGAACCCGTGCTGAATCGTGTGGGCACCTTCTCCTCGGTAGCAGCGTTGCTGGGCATTGCCGTCACCACGTTATTTCTGATTGGCCTCGCGGAACGGCGCGACCGGACGATTCTGAGAATGGGGATCGATTCTGCGGCCGTTCTCGTCGTGTACTTCGGCGGCCTCGTCATGCTTTATGGCTTGCGGAGCGGCGAGTGAGCATTCAATCGACCATCAGCCTTCCAAATCCGGACCCCCGCCCCGAGCGCGAAGCGGATGAACTGAGGCGTATCTGGGCCACACCGACTGGATGGCGCCGGCTAACCGCTGTCAACAATACGGTTATCGGCTTGCTCTACATCGGTGCCGCCTTTCTCTTTTTCTTGCTAGCTGGCATCCTCGCGCTGCTGATGCGCGTGCAGCTTGCGGTCGGCGACAACAGAATCCTGACGCAGGATTTCTACAACCAGATTTTCACCGTCCACGGGACCACAATGATGTTTCTGTTCGCCGTCCCGGCGATCGAAGCCTTGGGCGTGCTGCTTCTGCCCCAGATGCTTGCGGCGCGAGATCTGCCATTCCCGCGACTTAGCGCGTTCGCAATCTGGGCCTACATCGTCGGCGGTCTCGTCTTCTTTTCCACGATTTTTTATGATCTCGCCCCAAAAGGCGGCTGGTTCATGTATCCGCCTCTCACGCTGACGGAGTACTCGCCTGGGCACAATGCCGATTTCTGGCTTCTCGGCATCGGCTTTATCGAGATCTCCGCCATTGCTGGAGCGATTGAAATCGTTGTCGGCATCCTGCGCACACGGCCTCCTGGAATGACGTTGGCCAAGATGCCGGTCTTCGCGTGGACAATGCTTATCTTTGCCGGAATGATCATCTTCGCTTTTCCAGCAGTCATACTTGCCACGATGCTGCTCGAGATTGAACGCTCGTTTGGTTGGCCATTCTTCACTGCCGAGAAGGGAGGAGATGCTCTTCTGTGGCAGCATCTATTTTGGTTCTTCGGCCATCCGGAAGTCTACATCATCTTTCTGCCGGCAGCCGGCCTTGTCTCCATGATGATCCCCACGATGGCGCGAACGCCACTGGTTGGCCATCAACTCGTTGTCGTTGCACTGATCGCAACCGGATTTTTTAGCTTCGGTCTGTGGGTGCATCACATGTTCACAACCGGCATTCCGGTGCTCAGCCTCGGCTTCTTCTCGGCGGCAAGCATGGCAGTGGCGCTTCCATCCGGCATTCAGGTTTTTGCATGGATCGCGACCATAGCCGCCGGGAAGGAACGCTTCCGCATCAATACGCCCTCGCTCTTCATACTCGGCTTTCTTTTCATCTTCACGCTCGGCGGCCTGACCGGAGTCATGGTCGCCATGGTGCCGTTCGATCAACAGGTCCACGATACCTACTTCGTGGTCGCTCACTTTCACTACGTGCTCGTCGGCGGCATGGTTTTTCCTCTCTTCGCAACGTTCTACTACTGGACGCCCATGGTGAGTCGGAATGCGCTCTCCGAACCATTGGGCCGTTGGGTCTTCTGGTTGATGTTCATTGGCTTCAACGTCACGTTCTTCCCGATGCACTTGACCGGTCTCATGGGAATGCCCAGGCGGGTCTGGACGTATCCGAGCGTGCTCGGATGGGATATTTTGAATGCCATCTCCACCGTCGGCGCGTTCATTCTAGCGGCCGGCGTCCTGATTTTCGTTCTCGACGTGGCCAGACGTTTCAGACCAGGTCAGGGGGCCGGCAATCCTTGGCAAGCCGGGACGCTTGAGTGGCTGCCGAACGACGTTTATTCGACTCGCAGCATCCCCCACATCATTAGCCGAGAACCCCTTTGGGACCAGCCCAACCTGGCAGCGGACGTGCAGGCCGGACACCATTACCTGCCGAATGCACCCACGGGCGGTCGGGAAACCCTGGTGACTTCTCCAATCGAGGCGAAGCCGGAATATGTCATTCAGATGCCCGGCCCGAGTTGGACGCATTTCATAGCCGCTTTGGGTACGGCCGCGTTCTTCTTGCTTCTCACTGTAAAGCTCGTGGCGCCCGCAGTGATCTGCGGGGCCATCGCAGTCGTGGCATGCATTGTCTGGGCATGGTCGCTTGACCCGGGACCTGGACACGGCCCGGTCGACATCGGCGCGAATATCAAGCTGCCGGTCTATTCGACTGGTCCGGCTTCGCACTCCTGGTGGGCCATGGTGGTGCTCATGCTGGTCGCGGGTTCCCTATTCGTGGCATTCATCTTCTCCTACCTCTACCTGTGGACCGTTGCACCGCAGGTATGGGCACCAGCTGGTTCGACCGATCTTCCATCGCTCAAGTGGCCAATCATGTCAGGCCTGCTTTTCCTTGTCAGCATCACCGCATTCGTCGGGATCGCGCCGATCCTGCCGCTTCCTGGAGAAGCCAATCCAAAGGTGCCCTTGCTGCTTGTCTTGGGGACGACTTGCTTGATCGCCGCCGCCGCGGTTGAGTTCGGAGGCCACTGGCAGCGCGGTCTGCGGCCGACGGAGAACTCCTACTCGGCTCTAGTCTATATGGCCAGCCTGCTGACGTGCCAAGTCATCGCCGCGGTGGCTGTGATGTCGATATTCACGGTGGCCCGCTACATGGCCGGTAAGCTGGATCGAGCGAGGAGAGTGACATTCGAAAATACGGCGCTGCTTGCGATATATGCGGCCGGACAAGGCGTTGTTGGCCTCATACTCATCCATGGATTTCCGCGGCTGATAGGTTGACCGATGGAACTGACCACACCACGCGAAGAGCAACGAACACACTTGTTTCTTAGGACACTCTTGTCTGTGCTCACCGGTCCACTCATCTGGGCGGCACATTTCCTGGTCATATACGGAGCGAACACAATCTTGTTTACTCAAGGCGCTTCGGGACGCAGTCGTGAATTCGTTATAGGCGCAGCTACCCTGCTCGCCCTGGCGGTCTTGGCGATCGCCCTGCGAAGCAAAGGGAGAGCGCAAAGCGGCGAGGACGAACACGTCCCGCGGTTCCTTCGCAACCTGAGACGGTGGCTCGCCGGTCTGGCAGCGTTAGGCATCCTATGGGCCGGGAGCACCATTTTAATTCTGCCCACCCATCAGGTTGCGTCATGAGGATTGAACTAGCCATCGGCTCGCAGGCGATGACATCGGCTGGTTTCCGATTTCTTCGACAATACGCTGGCCAGAAACGCATTCGGGCAGCGTCGCTGTTTCATTATGAAATGGTGGCCACGCGATACGGTTGGTCAACCCTAATTAGCTGCTTTCGCGTCGTGTCTTCGCTCTGGCTGCTCGGGGTTGTTGCGACCGGGACCCGAAACGAGCTTGGCGACCCATCGGGTGCTCTCGAACTGCTCGCAAATTGTGATAAGCGTCACGGTGAGAGGTACAGCAATCAGCGCGCCCGCAATTCCCCATATCAATGTCCAGAATGCCAACGTCAGAATGATAGCCACCGGCGATAGCGATAGGCTTCGACCCTGAAGCATTGGATAGACGAAATTGCTGATCAAAAGCTGAATGATGGCCAGTCCCGCAAATATGATGAGAGGCACCGTCCAGCTTTGGAATTGCATCAATGCGTATACGCTGGGCGGAATGATGCCGATCAGGTTCCCCACAACAGGAATATAGTTCAGCAGGAAATTGAGTATCGCCCAAACCAGCGCCAGATCGAGGCCAAACAGGAATGCCCAAAGACCTGAAGCTGCGCCGGTCAGAAGGCTGGTAAGCGTCGTCATGCCAAGGTAGAGGCGAACCTTGCTCGCGATCTCTTCGATGACACCAATGATCCGGAGCCGCGATTCTCTTGAGAACTCTTCCCCGATCTTGCTCTTAAGGGATTCGATCTCAGGAAGGCCGAGGACGACGAGAATCGCGATAAACCCGAGATAGCCGATTGTTGTGTATGCGTTGGCAAGCAAATCCTGCGCGAATCCAATCACCCGATCGTAGCCCTGCTGCCCCCCAAGATTGATGCCCCATTTGTCAGCCCATGACGCTGCGGATCGATAACTGTTCTCCAGCCTGCTCCAGTTCTGCGCGAATGCGGCAACGACCTGAGCGGCCGAGAAATATACCGCCGAAACAAAGCCGGCAAGGATGAGGAGCAGGATGCACGTCGTAGCGGCATAGCTGACGATCGGAGCTACAAACCGATCCAGGGCCGTCTTGACCGGCCAGATCGCAGCTATCAAAAGAGCGGCAACAGCAAGCGGCATGGAAACGGAATAGCTTTCACGTAAACCCACCGCCACTAACAGCACCGCTATTGTCGCAAGCAAACCATTCCGCGCGGCAGTCCTATCGGGCATGACCTACACTCGAACTTCGCACAAATTGCATCCGATAGACGCGGAGTATCGGAGCTTCAAGTAACCCTGTTATACATTGTCTGGATTCGGAATGCGATGAGAGCTGTCGCTTTGACAACCGCCGTTACGGGCTCAATCACGATGGCACAGCTTGCAGCGAATGGCCAAGGCACTGCTGGTTCTCGGACTCTTCTGGTCGCCAATCCTTCCGCGAATACTTTCGCTCTCGCGCTTGCATGGTGTCACGCTGCTTCCGATCATCCCGCGATCACAGACGGCACCGGCAATGACGCCCGCGTGGAACCGAACCTTAGTGCTGTTAGTCTAGTTTCGGGAGTGTCAGATGAGCCGACAGCCCCACCAACGTTACCTGCCTGGCATCCTGCTCGCGAGCTTGGCCGCGTTCATGATATCTGGGCCTATTGAGGGCAGGAATCAGATGCCGCTCAATCCTGTCATCATTGCGCCGGAGTAGGACACGCGCAAGGATGTTCGTGTCGAGCCGACGGCCTCCGATCAGACGATTGCAGCGCTGAGCGCATTCTGATGTCTACCACATGGTTTCGGAACGTGCATGTGCAGCGCGCGACGGCGTCGTATTCCTCGACGCCAAAGGGGATTGACTGGAGCATCGGAACTGGGCGGGCCGGCTTGCCGAAAGCACAGAAGGAACGGTTGCAGTGGTCAATCGCACCAAGATTGAGGCCATGCCAAGTGAACTTGCTTCGCTCAAGAGGAGGAACTAGTAGGGATCAGCGAACAAGCCCTGCGGATCTGGCCCCGGGTGTTGCTTGTAATCGTCGTCATCATGACGTCCTGGCTGCTATCACATTGGTCAACGGTGCCGCAGCGATCAACCTAAGACTCTAGTACTGGTTCGAGAGCGCGACGCACTCGCCGGAGAAGATCAGTTCCTCGTTGATGTGCCTTTACCAAGGACGCGCTTCTTGCAGCTGGGATCGAGCGTCCGGATCCAGCGCGCGAAGTGATATTCCCGCACCGCCTTTCGAGCAGCAAGTCGGATTCTGCGACGGCGGACGCTACCCACAAGAAGCCGCCCCCCGCTGCAGAAACCGTGCGAAGGCGATCTGCGGAGTGAACTTCTCGAGCTAACGGAGAGAGCGAGACTTGATCCACCGGAAGCGGAGAGGAATTTTCTCAACTCATTACGTTGAGTTAGATTTGTTGCTGGCCGGCCGGCGCTCCTCGCTTTGACGCGGTTCAGAGTAATCGATTCAAGCTCCGTCCGCTATCGTACCAACTTCTTTCGAATGATAACTCATCTCAGAACGTGGGCGCGGGAGGCCGAGACGCGAAGTCTTATCGTGGTCGCGGTATTGCCGATGTCCGATGGAACGAGCGGGACACACAGAAATTGTCCAACGACATGACAAGGAGATCTACATGAAAGTAAGCCTACGTGCCTTAGCATTGGCCCTCGCTGCAACGCTGAGTGGCATCTCGTCTGCTGCGGCATCGAATAGCTTATCCCAGTTACACACTTCCGATACTCCAGGCGCAGTTCGAAAGAGACCGCGACTGGCGCAGCGACCGCGATCGCCGGGACCAAAGGGAAATGCGTCGATATCGAGACTCACGTGACAAATGGCGCCGCGACCGCAGCTATTGTCACGCGCCTTCGGGATGGCACCCGCCCGCGGGACGGGATGCGGCGGGGCTGTATGGCGATCGGACCCGTTTGGTTCTGCCCGTAGGCCGTGGAAGCGTTGGGCCAAGGTGCCGCTACGGTCGGACGACGACGCAGCGGCGCAACAAAGCGAAACGAGAGTTAAGCGATCGCTGCTGACCACATCACCTTGATTTTCAACGTCCGTCGAATGTCACGTGGATTTCTGCAACCGCCTCTGCAAATTGAGTGCGCTACCAGCGCCGCTGCTCGAAGGCCGCACCTCATTGTTCTCTGCGCTGGGGACACCACCAGAATCTCCTCGTCCGCCGATCCGCAATTGCGATACGTCTGCAACTCTCTCGATGTCACGCAATTGATGGTCGAACTTAGTGGCTGCGCGGAGATTGGCGCCCGCAATCCAGGCAAAGCCAATCGCGGTGATGACTATTCCAATGATCGCCACTCCGATTGAACCGCCGGCGAGCATGCCACCCCACACAAACAGAAAGCCCGGAAGCACGGGCCCAATGTGCCAAGCCCAAACGTATCGAAGCAGTTCGCATTCCCGCCTCAGCAGTCTGATGAACGCAACCTTCCGGTCCGCGTCACAAGATTCCTGCCTCTGGACGGCGGCATGCTGATGCAAGTGCCAGAGCGTCACTCCCAACCCGGCGGCAACCAGGATCATACCGAGTACGGCGATCGTGTCGGGCACGTTTGTCGATTGCGACAGACCAACTGCGCCCCAGCCGATCAGAAGCACCCTGAGACACGCTTCGAACCGCTGGCGTTGCTCACTGAGGGGCTCTGGCGGAATGTTTGTGGGTCTTTTGATCATGGCGATGCCTTCGTGCCCCGGGAACATCATGCATGGACAACGGCAACCTGGCCCACGAATGAGGAAACTCTGCGGTTCAGGCCGGCCCCCAGGACGCGGCCCGGCGGCAAATCGAACTGTCCCGCTGCCTCCTTGCCACCAGCTAGCCGGAACCGTTGGACTCAAATCGGCGCACGTCCACCCGCATTCCAGCGCGATCGGCCTCTTCGGCGGTCACGAACGGCAAGCCATAGTAACTCGCCCTTGGGCTCCATTTTCCGGTGGGCCCCGGATAGGGGAACGCGATCGTTCCCCCGCCCTTTGCTGCATCTCGTGCCACGAGCACGGCGACCATCCGGCCTTGCGGCGAGAATACGACGTCCTTCACGAGACCATAGCCGATCCCGGTTTGCAGCCGCGCGTAATCTCCAAGCACTTTTGTCACGAGAAAGTCTTCAGCTTGAGGCTTGTCCTCGTCGGATTTGCCAAATGGCGCCGGAAACAATCCATACTGGCGCGACCTCGCGTCGCTCAGATCAGCAATAAGTGCACCTCGATGCACTGGCTTCACCACGTCCTTCCACGGAAGGCGGAACACGAATTCCAGCGTAATGCCAATGCCAGCCTCCTCGGCGATCAGAGCTTTCACTTGGCCATTGTCGGCAACAACGATGTTGCGCACCATACCTAGATACTCACCCTTCTTGGAAAAGACGCGGCTTCCGAGAAGGTGAGATGTGCGCCATCCCGAGTAGAGTTCCTTCTCCATCGACGGCTGCTGGCCTATATTTTGACCGCTCTCTGCTTGTCCCGCAGAGCAAGGCCCGAGCACGATGGCTGTAATAACCAGCCCGCGCGCCCACACTTGATGTATCGCCATGGCCGTATCCTCCCTTGGCTATATCTCGTTCAGGGGTCAGCAACATGCTGTGCTTGGCGGTCCGCGCCAGCACAGGCACGCGGTCGACAATCCGAGACCTCGAACCGCCCGGGCAAGCCAAGGCAAAACGCCGACAGGTTCTGACCATTCACTGTTTGCCGGCGCCGCTCAACTCGCTCAATTCCGTCGATGACCGTCAATACGGAAACGGCGCGCAACGATATCCGTTCCGAAGCATTCATTATGCGAGATATTGCCATCGCTTCCCTGTTGTTTGTCAGAAGTATTGGCAGCCCATTGGGGCTGCTTGGGCGGATTGCTGCTTGGATCGCTCACGCCGAGCATTTTGCTTGACCGAATGCTGGCCCTGCTCGCTTTCGGCGAGACGCTTGGTCGAGCTCCTAGTGTCGCTCGATCTGTCTCGCTAGACGGGCCCTGCTTGCCTGAACGTAACGCTTGCCTGCCAGCCTATCTGATTGTCAGAGACGCCAAAGCGGTTCGTACGATGCGGTACATGATTCCCCGTTTCATGCGCGATCCCAGTTGACTTGACACGGTTTCCGCAGCGGCGACGCGGCCAGCAACCGGCTTAGCGCTGCATTAGGCGCAGGAACTCTGTCGGCGAGACAAGGGATATCGCCAGCCGCTGAATCCGAAGCCGGTGCGCCAGCGAAAGGATGGCAGGCCTATCCTGCTGCGTAGCGCAGCTTTCCGAAGAGGAGATTCATATGAAAGGCAGTTTCTCCCGACTAAATCCACGGCGCCGCACCAAGTGCTTAACTCTAACAGCGACTGTGGCGGCGCTTATGATCTCGGTGCGGGCGCCGGCGGACATCAATCCGGTCATTCTCGACACAGAGCCGATGCAGAAAGGAAAAGCCTTTGAATGCCGGATTCCGTGCAGATTTGTTATGAGGTGAGAATACTCCTTCGCTCGATCAGGGTCATTGCCAAGGCATATAGCGGGAGCGAGGAACTGACCTCAACGGGCGCCTCAAGCGCGACCGCCGTTATTCCACGAATCGCGGGCATGATCCGGTACGCGCCCATGCGCATGCAGTTTAATCTTTCTGAGGACGCTTGCGACCGGATTGATGGCCTGCTCATCGAGTTTGCCAGCTCCGTCTTTGGCGGCCTCCCTTCAGCCGATTGTCTGGATCAGATTCGGTTTCGCTCGCGAGTCCTTCACTTTCCGACGCATGCGCCCATGGCAAATCACGGCTATGACAAGCGTGTTAACCGTTCTTCTGGTTGTGGCGATCGTAGCTGGTTGGCCTGATCGATTATTCTTGGCGGCCTGCTTCGCCGTCGCGTTATCGTAACGATCGTCTGAAGTCGCGTTATCCGTGGGTTGAAGCGCCATCAACAGTTCATCGGCGGCGACGGTCCCTAGAATCCAGATGGAGGCTGACGCATCGGCAACCTCGAAGATCGCCGTCTTAACCGTCCTCATTTCGTCTCCCATACTTAGGCAATGACTGTTGGTGCTGAGCTGGCGGGCATCGCCGATCTGATTTTCACTCAATGGGATCAATGAGGCCTGCTTGATAGTAAATGGTTTGTGGGACAATGCTTCCGCGTTCGACTACAAAGGGATTCTCTCTGCCTCGGACGGAGTGCTGCAATTTTTCGGTGGCCTGAAAGGTACACTTGTGAACGTTGAAACGAATTCTCGTTGGAACGGCGTCCTTTTCCTTCGATTGACTCGAGGTAGACAAAGGAGAAGCGAAATGATCAGGACAGCATTCATGTTCACTGCCGGATTGCTTTCGGCGGCCATGCTCGCGAACCCGGCTCCGGCTCGAGCGGAAGCGACCCAGGAGCCGGGTGTCATGGGGTTCAACTATCCCAGCACGCCGTATCTCCTAGGCGGCTATGGACACAGGTTCTCGCCATTTCCGTCCTACTACTACGGGCCGCGGGGACACAAGCCTTATGGATATGCGTCTAGCGTTGGTGCAGTACTTGTCACACCTCCCTGGGGCGATAACGACTACAACAGTGCATATTGATCAGTTGGCAGCTGCACACCGCTGCTTCGAGTAGGAAGATACCCAGAGATCAAGAGCTTGGCCGGAGAGTTCCGCTACCGGCAAGCCGATCCGCGGCGGCCGGCGCCGTGTGTGCGCCAATTCAATATGGCCGACTTCGAATGTAGCTAACTGGCTCCGACGCTATGCCGGCGTCGACCATTCGAGTGTTGCAGTGCGGACTTGTCATAGTCGCAGGGTTCTGATGCTTAGGCATCGGAACCTTGCAAGTTGTTTCCGTCACCGAAACCCCTCGGCAAATCTTCCGCTCAAAGCTGCATCAATAGCGCCCTCGGTCGATGGCGCATTTGATTGCCAAATATACTCGGCACGCAGCGAAGCTCGCGGCACTCTAGCTTGAGGGCCGAGCCCGCGTTTCAGCGCGCAACCCCGCAGGCGATCTTACAAAATCATCGTCGCTGGGAGCACGATCAAGGATGCAATCAGTACGAACACTACGGCCCGACAACAGAGGAATCACGATCACATTGGCGAGGTTGAAAGGAAGACCGAGCAGAGTGCCAGCACCCGCGAGTCCCGTCCTATACCTACACTGCTCTGCACTACCTTCATAAAGTTTGCCAAGCCGCGCAGGGTGGGATCTTGCGAAAAGATCGAAAGCTCTGGTCGCGACCGCGCGAGCTCTGTAGCAGCGGCTTTGAGCCGATCGACAGGAAGAACCAGGCAGGTCAGGTGGCCGACCGCTCCGCCACTCCGAGCCGGCCAGCTCCAGCCGGGTCACCATCCACCTCCGGTCAAGCCACGCAACAAGGAATTGAGGGGCGATCGTCCGCGGACGGCGAGCAAGGCCGGCTCCCAGCTCAAGCAGGATAATCGACGGGAGCAATCTGCTCAGAAAGTTGAAGCAGATTGCGATGCGCCTTCCATCGTTCTGCTCCGGGCGCAATGGTCCCCACGGAACGAAGACATGTGTGTCACCGATCTCGAGAAATGTGCCGGACGAACGCGACAACGCCGAAATGGTTGTAGGCCCCTTCAAGCAAATAGATTACCCATGTCGTTCGGTAGTACGAGATGGTACATGAGCCGTCACTTTGATTGGAGCGCTCCCACTCTCGCCCGGAACGTTGCCTAGCATTTCCCGTTCTCGCGTCGGGGCATCCATCTAAAAGGGAGAAACGAATATGTCGAGAGCAACGCTTCCATTATCGCTTGCCCTGGCACTCATGTCAGGTCCGGCACTTGCGCAAGGTACAACCGGGGCAGCGGACTCCAACACGGCAGCGTCCGCCAGCCAGTCGAACCAAACCCTGCCACAGCAGATACAGAGCAAGCTGCGCGACCAGGGATTTTCCAATGTGCAGGTCGTGCCCGGCTCGTTCCTGGTAAGCGCCAAGGACAAGCAAGGTGATCCGGTTACGATGGTTATCGGGCCGAACTCGATGACCGTGTTCACGATGTCGACAAGTGACTCGTCGACGGTCGGCAGTTCTGATCCGGGCAAGAAGTCCGGCAAGTGAGCAGGCAAGATCCGCGAGCCACTTTTGGCCCCGGTTGTTCCGGCTCAGGTTCGAAGAGGGCGGATATCGCCCTCTTCGGCCACCGACTTGGACCCGGCCATCAAGGGCGTCATCCTGACCGGCGCTATTGCAAAACTGGTGGAAAGCGCGCCACATTCTGATCCAGGGCGAAGACGCCTTGCAAGCGCTTGCGCAGGCAGCGCGCGACGCCTTGCGTGTAGGCCAGCCAAAGGCGACGCTGCCAATGCCGATGCGCTGGATCGGCGGAAGGCCCGGCGCCGTGAGCTGGATAGCACTTTCTGACCTACCGCGACGAAGTCGCGCGCGCCGCCAACACGACTTTTTGGATCGCGCATATTCGCTGACCCACAAACATGTGCGGCTGCTGGCTCAAATCGATGGGCAGTCGCCAACAATTCATGATCGTTTGTACGGTTCAAGTACGAGGTCGCGGCACACGACGACCCGGACCGGAAATCCTGGCCGTATCGTCAGGGTCGGCTGAATATTGAAATTGCGTCGAACGATTTGCTGACCGGTTTGGCTAAACGAAATCCCTGCTCCACGGCGAATTGCCTGGACAATGGCGCTGTTTTCGCCGCCTGCATCCGCACTTGCTCCGAGCTCGGTGCCGACACCAAGCAACGTCGAAAGCAGCGCCGCCTTAAATACTGGGCCCATGCCCCGCGGTTACTAGTTGCGACAGGGGCGCAAGGGTGATCTTCGACTCCAAGAAAATCCGAAACGCTTGGGGCATTGTCGTCACCTATTTTGTGATGCGCGAAAAACTTTCAGACAACGATTTACTTAGTACAGGAGGACATTGCTCGGGTGCACGATCGATGGATCGCGGCTCGAGCGTCGGGTGGTTGACAACAAATCGGATATCCCCAACAACCGATGGCACCGGCCCTCGATAGAAGTCCCCAGGGCCGGTCAATTCTGCGGCGATCCACGCTTCCCGCTTGATCGGAGAAAAAATGCCAATCCGATTAACGTCTAGAATGTAGTTAAAGCCAACAAATCCACCCGATTTTGCGATTTCTACATACGTGTCCGGATACCGCATATCATTTGTGTTCCGATACTGCGCCCCTAACGCACGAAGGAGCGCGTGCATGGCGGCTATCCGCTCGTAAATCGAAGATTGTTGGTTGACGAGACTTTCGAAAGAATCGTTTAGAATGCTGCTTGCGTTATCGCGCCAACACGAACTGCTGATGTTAGAAGTCAGGCTCTTCGCGCGATACAGATAGTCGCGGTACTGCTCGTTCGATACCGCCCCAAACGTGCAATCATCCTGTTCGCCATATGTAATGAAGAGCGGCGCGACGTAGGCAGCAACAAGGCCGAGTACGATCGCTACCGGTATCCATTTGCGCGCCCTCGTGATGCACCGCGCATGTTGCTACGCCGATTGCTAGAATGCTCGGCGGAAGCTTGGCAGCACCCAAAGGCCTCGCATGTCCGGGCCATTTTGCTAAACACGGCCGAGCGGGCGAGCCGATCATACCGAAGCGGGCCAAACACCGAACACTTGCTCACGCGGCTCCCTAGCTTCACACCCACTCGGATGATCACTGATGAAAACCGCGCCGGCGCACGCGAAATCGTACCAATTGCATTCCCAGCCACGCGCACCGATTCCCCATGCGAGTTTTGCACGATATGTTCATTCGCCTTTCGGTTGCAAATGAGAATTTTGCGACAAGAGCGAAGCAACGAAGAAATTCCGCGGCTTCCAAATGAGAAATATTGAACTGCATAAAATTGATGCCAAACGTTGCGACGCCCTTTGATGTCACGAATGACTTGACAGCGCTATCGTCACCTAGTGACAGTCGAGGAGCCAGCAACTCCATGAGAGAGCATCGACTGCGGTTGCCGCTCGCCGATCGCCTCATCAAACGCTATGAATCTTGCGATATATCGAAGTTCCACGCGCGAGCTTGAGCCATCGACGGTTATCGCCGAGACGTACTCCGCGCTACTTTATAAGCTGAACGTTGCCGTTGCGGGCGTCAATTGAGCCTATAGCGCAAACAGCGCTTTCACCCGAGCGACCAACAACCTTCGATCTTTCATCGAACGCGACGGTTATGCCAGATGCGCGGTAACCCTTTTCGCCAATGCCAGCGGATGTCACATACTGCAATTCATTCACCGGAAAGGGTTCGCTTCGCGGCAGGCGCTGATCCGGTCCGGCAGCGAACATTTGCAATTCGATCGAATCTGCCCAGCAAGCATTTCCCCTGCCCCGCGCCAAGCCCTGCTCGCCCGCCCCACATTAACAATGCGCTTTCAATCCCCATGCAACCTCTCCGGGCACTTCCCCGGAACCCGCATGCCATCCACCAACGACGAACCGCAGCTCGAACTGTCGTCGCCCCTTGCTGCGCGGCAGCCGTCGTGCCTCGCGCCGGCGTTACTGCTGCTGGCGCTGATCGGCGGTGGCGTTTATGCGGCAACGGATGCGGACACCAAACCCATCACAAGAATTCCTTCGCAGCCTGAAGACCTCTCGGCCAATGTCGTCACCTTCGTATCCCCGGACGATCGCGCCGCCGTCGCCTCGGCGGTTGCCGCCCTGAAGGTTGCGCCGCCGCAACGGGTAGAGATCGAGCAGGCCGTCATTGATCGTCGGCAGCGGCTCGGCTGGATCGTTTTTACCGACAGCATGGATCCGGATGGCGACATCGTCGCGGTCGAGGCCTCCGGGCTGACGCAGCAGATCGTGCTGAACAAGAGCTGGACGCCGGTCGCGGTGGCGCTGGCCGACGACAGCCCGATCGGCGTCACCGCGCTTCGCGACGGACAAGGCGGCGGCATTACCGTGGCGT
>JAESGM010000265.1_pt1 | contig 84583 bp, 68 predicted proteins | sample 9269721 | NCBI WGS metagenome assembly JAESGM01 (sample SAMN15720920, study PRJNA650825) | algae metagenome | isolation source: Komarekiella atlantica HA4396-MV6 and co-occurring heterotrophs from... | place: USA: Theobald House, Kauai, HI | collected 2009-07-29
GCCGAGCTTCTCATAGGTGCGGCGGATCTCGGGATCGAGCTCGTCCAGCGACTTGAGCGTCGGCTTGGCCTTGGGCGCCGCGTAGTAGAAGGCGTCCTGATAGTCGATCGGCGGGATGTGGAGCTTCGCCCAGTCGGGGCTTTCCATCTCCAGCCACAGCCGGAATGCCTTCAGCCGCCAGTCGAGCATCCACTCGGGCTCGTTCTTCTTGGCCGAGATGAAGCGGACGATATCCTCGTTCAGGCCCTTGGGCGCGAACTCCTGCTCGATCTCGCTCGTGAAGCCCCATTCATAGGTGCTGAGCTTCTCGGCTGCGGCAAAGGCCTCTTCGTTACGCGTCGCCATGGCTCAGCCGATCCCGTTGGTTCTGATGGGGGTAGAGAGATCCGACAGGGACACGCCCGACAGCGACGCGCGGATGGCGCCGTTGACCGCGCCCCAATGCGGGCGGACTTGGCACGCACCTTCCAGCGCGCAATCGTGCCGGCCCTCGTCGACGCAATTGGTCATCGCAATCGGCCCTTCGACCGCCTCGACGATGTCGGCGAGGCTGATCGCGTCGGGGCCGCGTGCGAGCACGAAGCCGCCGCCGCCGCCCCGCGCCGAGCGGAACAGCCCCGCGCCGGCGAGCCGCTGCAGCAGCTTCTGCGTCGTCGGCAGCGGGATGCCGGTGCCTTCGGCAAGCGTGGTCGCCGACAGGCGCGCGCCATCGCCCGCCCGGGCAGCGGCGGCCATGATCACGACGGCATAGTCGGCGAGGTTTGAAAGGCGCATGTTCAATCGGACCAATCGAGTCCGATTGCATGTGGTCGCCCGGGGCCGGTGCGTCAAGCCCGGCCGCGCGCGGACTCAGGTGTCGGCGACGAGCGGCGCGACCTGCCCGGCGAAGCTTGTCCGGCCGAGCGTCAGGCGGGTCAGGTGGGGAAGGTCCTCGCGGATCCGGCTCGGGGTGATGCCGGTGAAGCGCTTGATCTCGCGGATGCAGTGCGACTGGTCGTAGAAGCCGTGATCGAGCAGTTCGGCCGTCGACGCCTGCCCGCGGGCGAGGACGATCGCGGCCCGGAGCGCGCGGTATTTTCGCGCAAGCAGCTTGGGCGGCGCGCCGTAGAGGCGTTTGCAGTAGCGCTCGACCTGGCGGCGCGACAGCCCGGTGCGGGCGACCAGCTCGTCGACGTCGGGATTGGGCGACTCGGCGAGCCAGGTGTCGACCGTGCGTGTGAACCAGCGCGGCTGCTCGCCGCCGCGCGCGACGAGATCGCGGATCAGCGCCTGTCCGATCGCCACCTTGTCGTCGAGCGTCGGGGCCGTCCGCAGCCGCTCGGCGATGGCGGCCAGCTCGCGGCCGAACAGCTCGGTCGCGTCGATGACGCGATTGACGAGCGCCGACGCCTCGGTGGGGATCATCGCGCCCCAGCCCGCCGGCAGGATGCCCATGCCGAACACCTCGACCGGACCGTCGATCTCCAGATGGGTGCAGCCGGTGGTCGGGCCGACGATCTGGATGTTCGGGCCGGCCTGCACATGGCCGTCCGCGAATCGGTACGTGCCGCGGCCGGACAAAAGGAATCGAAATTGCGCCAGGTCGGCGCGCTCGTCGTCGGCAAAGTGCGCGACATCGGCCCTGAACAGATAAAAGACCGAAACATAGTCCTTTAACGCAGCTTCAGGTGCCGCATAATCGAGTGTGACCGACCCCATTTCGATGCGCCCCGTTATGTGGGCTGCAACTCTAATCCCGTTGTATTGCAAATAAAAGCGGCCCGGCCGAAACAAGTCCGGCCGGGCCCTAGTTCAAGAACCCCCAAGAAACCTGGGAGCCCTTCGGGTCGCAGAAGCTGGATAGGTCAGCCTTGTGCGAGTCGGATAGGATGGAATCGACAAAAGCGACGTTCGATACGACGACGATGCAGGCGCTCCCGGCGCGTTTGGCTGAACCGTTCTTGCGATCCACATGACAGGGCATGAGCGAGCCGCTAAGGCCACCCGCCATGGCGACCGCGACCCGAGATGCCAGCGACGAGACGCTGCCCGTCAACCTTGCCGATATCGAGGCCGCGGCCGCGCGCCTCGCCGGCGCGGTCGTGCGGACTCCGACGCTCAAGAGTCAGACGCTCTCGGCGATGACCGGGGCGGAGGTCTGGCTGAAGTTCGAGAACCTCCAGTTCACCGCGGCCTATAAGGAGCGCGGCGCGCTCAACACGCTGCTGCTGATGAGCGCCGACGCACGCGCCAAGGGCGTGATCGCGGCCTCGGCCGGCAATCATGCGCAGGGCCTTGCCTACCATGCCAACCGGCTCGGCATCCCCGCGACGATTGTGATGCCGAAATCGACCCCGATCGTGAAGGTGATGCAGACCGAGGGGCACGGCGCGACGGTGATCCTCGAGGGCGAGACCTTCGATGCCGCCTACGCCCATGCCCGCCTGCTCGAGGCCGAACGCGGCCTGACCTTCGTCCACCCGTTCGACCATCCGCACATCATCGCCGGCCAGGGCACGGTCGCGCTCGAGATGCTGGCGGACGTGCCGGACCTTGAAACGCTGGTCGTGCCGATCGGCGGCGGCGGCCTGTTCTCGGGCATGGGCACCGCCGCACGCGGGCTTCGGCCGGACATCGAGCTGGTCGGCGTGCAGGCCGAGCTCTTCCCCTCGATGTACGCCACGCTGAAGGGGCTCGACCTTCCGTGCGAGGGCGACACGCTCGCCGAAGGCATCGCGGTGCGCGAGCCGGGCAGGATCACGCGCGCCTTCGTGCGGGCGCTGGCGGACGACATCGTGCTCGTCTCCGAGCGCGACCTCGAGCGGTCGGTCAGCCTGTTGCTGCAGATCGAGAAGACCGTCGCCGAGGGCGCGGGCGCGGCGGGGCTCGCGGCGCTGCTCGCGCACCCGGCGCGCTTCGCCGGGAAGCGCGTCGGCATCGTGCTGTGCGGCGGCAATATCGACACGCGGCTGCTCGCCAACGTCCTGCTGCGCGACCTCGCCCGCTCGGGCCGGCTGGCGCGCATCCGGGTGCGGCTGCAGGACCGGCCGGGCGCGCTTTTCAACGTCGCCCGCATCTTCCACGAGCAGCAGGTCAACATCGTCGAAGTCTATCACCAGCGCGTCTTCACGACCTTGCCGGCCAAGGGGCTGATCACCGATATCGAGTGCGAGACCCGCGATCGCGCCCATCTCGACCGGCTGATGGCGGCGCTGCGCGACGGCGGCTACGAGGCCGGGATGGTGGAGCTCGCCTGAGGCGGTTCGTCGCAATCGACGCCCGCGGGCGAAGTAAACCCGCTTTTCATCTTCCCGGCTTTATCCATATTGTACGAGCAGCGGGCCGGTGAGTCCGCCGGGATGAGGGCTGGACTCCGTTGAGCGCACCGTTTCGTTTCCCGCGATTCTTCGTGACGTCCCCGAACCCTTGCCCCTATCTGCCGGGCAAGCAGGAGCGGAAGGTCTTCACCGAGCTGAGCGGCCCGCACGCGTCCGAGCTCAACGACGCGCTCGGCCGCATCGGCTTCCGGCGCAGCCAGAGCGTCGCCTATCGCCCGAGCTGCCCCGATTGCTCGGCCTGCATCTCGGTCCGCGTCGTCTCGGGCGACTTCACGCCCAACGCGACCCAGCGCCGGATCCTGAAGCGCAATCGCGACCTCGAGGTCACGGCCTGCCGGCCCTGGTCGACCGACGAACAGTTCCAGCTGCTGCGCCGCTATCTCGCGGCCCGGCACCCCGGCGGCGGCATGTCGAACATGGACGAGATGGATTATGCCGACATGGTCGAGCAGACGCCGGTCCAGAGCCACCTCGTCGAATATCGCGAGCCGGGGCTCGGTCGCGGCGACGGACGGCTGGTCGGCGCCTGCCTGACCGACCAGCACGCCGACGGCCTGTCGATGATCTACAGCTTCTACGATCCCGAACGCGAGGGCCGGCCGGGGCTCGGCAACTTCATCATCATGGACCATATCCTCCGCGCCCGCGCCGCGGGGCTTCCTTACGTCTATCTCGGCTATTGGGTGCGCGGCTCGCAGCGCATGGCCTACAAGGCCCGGTTCCGGCCGATCGAGCGGCTGAGCGGCAGCGGCTGGGTACGGTTCGATCCCGATTCGGAATAGACGCCGCCATCGTCCCGAACCAACTTCGTCCCGCCGTCGTCCCGGCCTTGCTTCGGGATCCGACGAGGCCCGGGAACAGGCGCGACGACCAGTCGTTGTACTCCCGCGACGAAATGTGGCGCGGCATTGGTGGTTAAGAGCGGGCAAAGCGAGGTTAACGGCCTTTTAGGCTTTCGCTTCTCTCGGGTATCACCGCTCTCGCGTTCAGAGCAGCGCCATTCACGTCGAGGGAGGTGCTTATGCGACGAGCTTTACGGCAGGACGACCCGGTGAACCCGAGCAACTGGGGCTATCGCATCATGTATCGGCCGGGCCAGGTGAACCACTGCCCCGGTTGCGGCCAGACCGGCTGGCATGTCGGACGCGTGACCGCGCAATGCGCGTTCTGCGGCACCGCGCTCGCGATGGCGATGACCGCGGGCCGGCCCCAGCCCGAACCGTTCGCGCTCTCGGCCTGATCGACGAAAAAGGCCGGCGCTTTCACGCCGGCCTCTCACTGCCCCCAGCTGGCAAGGGTCAGGCGGCGACGGTCGCCGGCGCCTTGGCCTCCTCGGGATCGCGCAGCACATAGCCGCGGCCCCAGACCGTCTCGATGTAATTCTCGCCGCCGCATGCGAGGCTGAGCTTCTTGCGCAGCTTGCAGATGAAGACGTCGATGATCTTGAGCTCGGGCTCGTCCATCCCGCCATAAAGGTGGTTGAGAAACATCTCCTTCGTCAGCGTCGTCCCCTTGCGGAGCGACAGCAGCTCGAGCATCGCATATTCCTTGCCGGTCAGGTGCACGCGCGCGCCGTCGACCTCGACGGTCTTGGCGTCCAGATTGACCGCGAGCTTGCCGGTACGGATCACCGACTGGCTATGGCCCTTGGAGCGGCGGACCACGGCATGGATGCGGGCCACCAGCTCGTCCCGGTGGAACGGCTTGGTCACATAGTCGTCGGCACCGAAACCGAAGCTGCGGACCTTCGAGTCCATCTCGGCCACGCCCGACAGGATCAGGACCGGCGTCTGCACCTTGGCGGTGCGCAGCTTCTTCAGCACGTCATAGCCGTGCATATCGGGCAGGTTCAGGTCGAGCAGGATGATGTCGTAATCATAGAGCTTGCCCAGATCGAGGCCTTCCTCGCCGAGATCGGTCGAGTAGACGTTGAGACCTTCGGCGTTCAGCATCATCTCGATCGACTTGGCGGTCGTCGGTTCGTCTTCGATCAGCAACACGCGCATGGTTGCAGCCCCCTGTTGTTCGCGGTCCGCTTGCCGGCCATCGCCGCCGAGCTCCCGGGAAGCACCTCGTTAACCAGTTAACCTCTGAAGGCAAAAGGTTAACATGCGCTTAAATCGGTGAGGTGTCTGGACAACCTCGTTATTTCCCTGAGATGTGGTTTTCGAGTCACAGGCGGCCAAAGCCGAATCGCGGCGCGCCCTGCCGGCGTGCGCGATCTGAAACTCTCGATTTCGAAGGAGGATCTGGTGGAGCCGAGGGGGATCGAACCCCTGACCTCGTCATTGCGAACGACGCGCTCTCCCAGCTGAGCTACGGCCCCGTTCCAGATCGCGGCGCCGGCCCGGGCCGACGCGAAGCAGGGCCCTTAGCGAGGTGTTTGGCGGGATGCAACGTCTCTCTCACGCCTCGTCGCATCGCGTCGGTGCGAGCGGAACCGGGTCCGCCGGGCATGCGCTCTTCTCCCGACGCGGAGCCGCACGAGTCTCCGCGCGATTCATCTTGTCCGAAGCAGTGAGGAGAGACTGAGATGGCCGATCGAGACGACGATTTTCGCGGCTATGGCCACGACACCGGGCGCTATTCCGAGCGCGGCTATGACGAGAATGAGCGGCTGCGCGGCGGCGGCGGTGGTCGCGGCGGCGACCGCTGGCAGGCGTCGCGCGGACGCGACCAGGAGCGGGGCAGCAGCCGCGACCATGACCGCGACAATGATCGCGGCTTCTTCGAGCGCGCCGGCGCCGAGGTCCGCTCGTGGTTCGAGGACGACGACGATCATCGCGGCCGCGATCGCGGCCAGGACCGCTATCGCGACCAGGAGCAGAATCGCGCATTCGGCAGCAATGCCGGCCAGTGGCGCGGCGGCCGCGAGGACCGCTGGGGCGAGAACCAGCGCGGCGGCATGGGCGGCAGCGTGCGCGACCAGGACCGTTATCGCGGGCACCAGGATGCGGGTCGCCAGCCCTGGGGCGGCGGCGATCGCGGCGAGGAATATTCGACCGGGCGCTATGGCAGCGGCGGGGGCGCGATGGGCGGCAGCAGCGACTATCGCGGCGACCGCGACTTTGCCGGCGACCGCGGCAGCGACCGTGCGCGGGGACTGAACCGCGGCTATGGCGCGGGCGGTGGCGACGACCATTATCACGAGTGGCGCAACCAGCAGATCAGCGCGCTCGACCGCGACTATGACGAGTATCGCAACGAGAGCCGGCAGAAATTCCATTCGGAATTCGGCTCGTGGCGCGAAAAGCGGCAGCAGCAGCGCCAGCATCTCGGCAAGGCCACGGCGCACATGGAGGTGGTCGGCTCCGACGGCCAGCACATCGGGACGGTCGACAAGGTGGCGGGCGACCGCATCATCCTGACCCGCAACGATCCGAATGCCGGCGGGCACCACCACTCGATTCCGTGCGGCTGGATCCAGTCGGTCGACGAGAAGGTGACGATCGACAAGACCGCCGAGGAGGCGATGCGCCAGTGGCGGGACGAGGAGAATCGCCGGGCGCTGTTCGAGCCGGAGGAGAATCGCTCGAACGACGGTCCGCACATCCTCGACCGCAGCTTCTCGGGAACCTACGACCGCGGCGACAAGCGCTGATCGTCGCCAGGTGAGTGACGGGGCCCGGAGCGGCGACGCTCCGAGCCCTTTTTTTGTTGCGAGTTCAGGCTCCTCCACATGCTCAGCGGGGGGAGGGGGACCAGCGGCGCAGCCGGTGGTGGAAAAACCGACTCCGCGCCTGGCTGGTGCGCCGGCCCCTCCACCAAGCTGCGCATGGTTCCCCCCCGTCGCTGCGCGACAGGGAGGATCTTGATCGCCGGTCAGATCGCGCCGGAGAAGGTGTCGCAGGCGCCCGGGTTGCCGCTCTCCAGCCCGCGCCGGAGCCAGGCCATGCGCTGCGCGGAGCTGCCATGCGTGAAGCTCTCGGGCACGACGCGGCCCTGGGCGGCCTTCTGGAGCGTGTCGTCGCCGATCGCCTCGGCGGCGCGCAGGCCTTCCTCGACGTCGCCCGGCTCCAGCCGGTTGCGGTTGCGCGCCGCCCAGACGCCGGCATAGCAGTCGGCCTGCAGCTCGACGCGGACCTGGTACGCGTTGCCCTCGGCCTCGCTGGCGCGCGCCTGGACTTGCTGCGCCCTGTCGAGCACGCCGGTCAGGAACTGGATGTGATGCCCGATCTCGTGCGCGATCACATAGGCTTGGGCGAAATCGCCCGCGGCCTTGAAGCGGTTCTGGAGCTCGCGGTAGAAATCGGTGTCTAGATAGACGCGATTGTCGCTGGGGCAGTAGAACGGCCCCATTGCCGATTGCGCCGCGCCGCAGCCGGACTCGCCGCGGCCGCTGTAGAAGACGAAGCCGGCGGGCCGGTAGCGCTGGTTCTGCTCGGCGAAGACCTGGTTCCAGGTGTCCTCGGTGCTGGCGAGCACCTGGCAGGAGAAGCGGCTGGCCGCATCGACGGCGCAGGCCTTGGCCGCCGCTTGCGCGTCCGCCTGCACCGGCTGGCCGGTCGACACCGCGCGCTGGCCGCCGCCACCGCCGCCGAACGGGTTGATCCCGAGCAGCCACGCGCCGCCGAGCACCACCAGGACGCCGACGATGCCGAAGCGGCTGCCGACGAGGCTGAGGATCAGGCCGAGGCCGCCACCGCCGCCGCCCCCGAACCCGCCGCCGCCGAAGCTCTGGCCGCGCTGGTCGCTGACATTGTCGCTGGTCCGATAGTCGTCGAGGCGCATGCCGCTTCCCCTGCTCGATGCATCGTCTCTAGAATGCGCCGCGCTTCGTTTCGGTTGCAAGCGGAAGCCGGTGCGCTAGAGGGCGCGCGAAGGAGTCCGTGCCATGGCCGACGCCGATCCTGCCCGCCTGCGCCGCCGCGCCGCCCCGCCGATGCCCTTGCCCGACTGCGTGGCGCTCGTCCTGCAAGGCGGCGGCGCGCTCGGCGCGTTCCAGGCGGGTGTCTACGAAGCTCTTGACGCGCAGGGCATCGGGGTCGACCGGCTGGCGGGGATCTCGATCGGCGCGGTCAACGCCGCGCTGATCGCCGGCAATCCGCCCGAGCGGCGCGTCGAGCGGCTGCGCAGCTTCTGGGAGCGGGTGTCGAGCTGGCTGCCGAGCTTCCCGATCCTCGACGATCCGCGCACGCGCGAGTTCGTCCACGAATGGTCGGCGGGCTTCGTCCTCCTCGCCGGGGTTCCCGGCTTCTTCGCGCCGCGACTGCTGCCGCCCGTCTTTGCCGCGCCCGGCAGCCCCGAGGCGCTGAGCTTCTACGACAGCAGCGCGCTGGCCCGCACGCTCGACGCGCTGGTCGACTGGGATCTGCTCAACGACGGCCCGGTCACTCTGTCGGTCGGGGTGGTCGAGGTCGAGAGCGGCAACTTCCACTATTTCAACAATCGACGCGAGCGGCTCGACGCGCGCCACATCATGGCGTCGGGCGCGCTGCCCCCGGGCCTGCCGCCGGTCGAGATCGACGGGAAGCTCTATTGGGACGGCGGGCTCGTCTCGAACACCCCGCTGCAGGACGTGCTGGACACGCAGGACCGGCCGATGCTGGTCTTCCAGGTCGACCTGTTCCCGGCCGAGGGGACCGTCCCGCGCACGATGGAGCATGTCGTCGCGCGCGCGAAGGAGATCCGCTTCTCCAGCCGCACCCGCGCGATCAACGACCAGATGCTCCGCCTCAGGAAGGAGCGCGAGCTGATCCGCCGGGTGCTCGACAAGCTGCCGGACGCACTCGTCGACGACCCCGACGTCGCCGCGCTGCGCGCTCGCGCGCAGGAGTTCCCGGTCAACGTCGTCCAGCTGATCCACCGTCCCGCCGCGTGGGAAGGCGATTCGCGCGACTATGAGTTCTCGGCGCGCACGATGCTCGAACATTGGGCCGCCGGCCAGGCCGCGGTCACCGCGACGATCGACCGCGCGGCGCTCATCACCCGCAACATCGAGAATGGCGAGACCGCCGCCTTCGACCTGACCCGTAGATAGGAGTTCGCATGTTCCTCAAAGGCAAGACCGCGCTCGTGACCGGCTCCACGTCCGGCATCGGCCTCGCTTATGCGAAGGCGCTGGCGGGCGCAGGCGCGCGCGTGATGATCAACGGCTTCGGCGACGCCGCGGAGATCGAGAAGGAGCGCGTCGGGCTCGAGGCGCTGAGCGGGGACAAGGCGCTCTACTCGGACGCCGACATGTCGAAGCCGGACGCGATCGCCGCGATGGTCGCACATTGCACCGAGGCGCTCGGCGGGCCCGACATCGTCATCAGCAATGCCGGCATCCAGCATGTCGCCCCGGTCGAGGCGTTCCCGGTCGAGAAGTGGGACGCGATCATCGCGATCAACCTGAGCTCGAGCTTCCACCTGATGCGCGCCGCGGTGCCGGGGATGAAGGCGCGCAATTGGGGCCGGATCATCGTCACCGCGTCGGCGCATTCGCTGGTCGCGAGCCCGAACAAGGCGGCCTATGTCGCGGCCAAGCACGGCGTCGCCGGCCTGGTGAAGACCGTCGCGGTCGAGACCGCCCCCCTCGGGATCACGGTCAACTGCATCAGCCCGGGTTATGTCTGGACTCCGCTCGTCGAGAAACAGATCCCGGACACGATGCGCACGCGCGGCCTTACCCGCGACCAGGTGGTCAACGACGTGCTGCTCGCCGCGCAGCCGAGCAAGCAGTTCGTGACCTCGGAACAGGTGGCGGCGCTCGCGCTGTTCCTCTGCCGCGACGAGGCCGCCTCGATCACCGGAGCCAACTACACCATGGATGGCGGCTGGACCGCGGCCTGATCGCCGCCCTTCCCGGACGAGGCCGGCTCCGCTAGATCCTTTTCAAACATAAAGAGAGGGTTGCATGCGGATATTGGGAGGCGCGGCGCTGGTGGCGCTGCTCGCCGCGATCGGCGGCTGCGGCGCGAACCGGCTCGAACGCGCCGGCGCGGTCACCGGCACGGTGCTCGACTGGCGCCGGGTCGCGACCCCCGCGGACCGGGTCCGCATCCGCGAGTGGCGGACGGCGTTCAGCGAGGCGATCGGCCAGGCGCGGGCAAGCGGGCACGCCGCCGACGTCGCCGCCGAGGGCGCACTGCTCGACCCCGATGCCGGGCGCGGCGGCCCGCCGCCACCCGCCGGCGACTATCGCTGCCGCGTCGTCAAACTCGGCTCGAAGGGGCCGGGCGGGCTCGGCTATGTCGCCTATCCGAGCTTTGCCTGCCGCATCGAGCAGGAAGGCCGGCTCGCGAGCTTCCGCAAGCTCACCGGCTCGCAGCGGCCGGTCGGCGTGATCCTCGACGGCGGCACTGCGGGCAAGCCGATCTTCCTCGGCACGCTCATGCTCGGCGACGAGAAGACGGTGCTCGACTATGGCCGCGATCCGGACCGCGACCTGGCCGGCGCTTTCGAGCAGCTCGCCGCGCGCCGCTGGCGCCTGCTGCTCCCCTATCCGCGCTTCGAAAGCGTGATGGACGTGATCGAACTGGTGCCCGCCGGCTGAGGGCTTCCCTGCCACGGCCCAGCTGATAGGACGACGATATGCGACGCCTGACCCTGCTTCCCCTGCTCGCGCTCGCCGCGCCGGCCGCCGCCCAGACCGACACGCTGCGTGCCGACATCGCGAAGGACCTGCCGTCGCTGACGGCGATCTACCGCGACCTCCACACCCATCCCGAACTGTCCGGGCAGGAGAAGCGCAGCGCGGGCATCATGGCCGCCGAAGCGAAGAAAGCGGGGTATGAGGTCACGACCGGCGTCGGCGGCACGGGCGTGGTCGCGGTCATGAGGAACGGGCCCGGGCCGGTCGTCATGCTCCGCGCCGACATGGACGGGCTGCCCGTCGCCGAACAGACGGGTCTTCCCTTCTCCAGTCAGGCGCGCGCGATCGGCATCGACGGGCAGGAGACCCCGGTGATGCACGCCTGCGGCCACGACACGCACATGTCGGCCTGGATCGGGACCGCGCGCCGGCTTGCCGCGGCGCGGGCGCGCTGGTCGGGCACGCTGGTGATGATCGGCCAGCCCGCCGAGGAAGTGAATGGCGGCGCCGCGGCGATGCTCAAGGACGGGCTGTTCACCCGCTTTCCCAAGCCCGACTATGTGCTCGCCTTCCACGACTCCGCGTCGCTGCCGGCCGGCCAGCTGGGCTTCACCCCGGGCTTCGCGATGGCGGCCGTCGACTCGGTCGACATTCTCGTGAAGGGCGTCGGCGGCCATGGCGCGGCCCCCGCCACCACGCGCGACCCGATCGTGCTTGCCGCGCGCATCGTGACGACGTTGCAGACGCTCGCCGCGCGCGAGATCGACCCGCAGGACGCGGTCGTCGTGACCGTCGGCTCGATCCATGGCGGGACCAAGCACAACATCATCCCGTCGGAGGTGAAGCTGCAGCTCACCGTCCGCAGCTATTCGCCGGAGACGCGGGCGAAGCTGCTCGACGGCATCCGCCGGATCGCGCGCGGCGAGGCGATCGCCGCCGGTCTGCCCGACGACCTGATGCCGGAGGTGAAACCCTATGGCACGACCGGGATCGCCACCTTCAACGACGAGGCGCTGACGCGGCGCATCGCGGCGGGGTTCGCGACGCGCTTCGGCGCCGCGCGCGTGAGCGAGACCAAGCCAGTGATGGTGAGCGAGGACTTTCCCGAGTATCGCGCCGCCGATCCCGGCCGCATCCAGTCGATGCTGTTCTGGGTGGGCGGCGTGCCCAAGGCCAAGTGGGACGCCGCCGGCGGCGATCCGGCAAAGCTGCCCTCGCTGCACAGCCCGTTCTGGGCGCCGGACGCGGAAGCGGTCATCGCGACCGGCGTCGAGGCGCTGGCGACCGCCGCGATGGAGCTGATGCCGAAACCGTGATCGACCGTCGCTAGCGGCCGAGCGCCTTGGCGATGGCGGCGCCGAGATCGGCTGCGCGATACGGCTTGCAGACCAGCGGCACCGCCTCGAACCCGGCCGGGCGACCGGCGTCGCCATAGCCGGTGGTGAAGACGAACGGCCGGTTCGCATCCTTGAGGCGCGAGGCCACCGGGCCGCTGTCGTCGCCGTTCAGGTTCATGTCGAGCAAGGCGACGTCGAAATCGCCGCTTCCCGCCCGGTCGAGCGCTCCCGAGAGCGTCGTCTCGATCGCTGCGACCTCGCAGCCCAGGTCGGCCAGCATGTCCTCGGCCATCATCGCGATGATCGCCTCGTCCTCGACCACGAGAACGCGGGTGCCGGACAGAGTGTCGGTCAAGAAACTTCCTTTCTGAGGTTCATTTCGGCCGGTGCGTCGATGATGCAGACGAGGCCGAGCGGGTCAAAGCGAATTTCGACATGGCCGGTCAGGTCGGACGCGAGCGCACGTTCGATCATGCGAACGCCGAAGCCGCGCGTGACCGGCGGCGCGACCGGGGGGCCGCCATGTTCCTGCCACTCGATGCGCAGCCGGCCATTCTCGTTCTGCCAGCGGATCCGAACCTGTCCGGCCGGCACCGACAGCGCGCCATATTTGGTCGCGTTGGTCGACAGCTCGTGAAGCGCCATCACGATCGATACGGCGGCCTTGGGCGTGACCTCGACCTCGGGTCCCTGGGCATCGATTCGGCCATGTTCGCGCGCGAGCGGGCGCGTCGCGCTGGCGACCAGTTCGGCGATGGTCGCGCCTTCCCATTGCTCGCGCGTCAGCAGGTCGTGCGCGGCGGCGAGGGCGGCGAGGCGGGACTGGAATTCCGCGGCGGCGTGCCGCGTGTCGTGGCCCGGCTTGATCGTCTGGAGCGCGAGCGCCTGGACGAGCGCGAGCGTGTTCTTCACCCGGTGGTTGAGTTCGTTGATTAGCAGCTGCTGCCGCGCCTCGAAGGCGCGTTCCTCGGTCACGTCGCGGGCGATCGCGTGGAGGCCGATCGGCCGTCCTTCGCCGCTGAGCGTGAGCGTCGAGTTGATCTGCCAGCGCATCGTGCGCCCGCTGGGCGCATTCACCTCGACGTCGTAGCGGGTCGTCCCGCCGCCGGCGATCTTCTGCTGCAGCATCGCGGTGGTCCGCTGCAGCTCCTCGGGCGTGATGAACTCGGCGATGTGGCGGCCGACGAGCAGGTGCGGCGCGATCCCCAAAGCGGCGCCGGCCGCCGGGTTGGCCGCGGTGATCACCTGCTCGAGATCCGCCGTGAACATGATGTCGTTGGCCTGCTCGAAGATCAGGCGGTGGCGTTCCTCGCTGTCGCGCAGCGCGGCTTCTGCCCGCGCGCGCGCCAGGTCGCGCCACATGCGCTGGACGGCGAGCGACAGCAGCTCGGCCTCCTGGTCGGTCCAGTGGCGCGGCGACGGATGCTGCACGAACAGGCCGGCGATATAATTGCCGCCGCTCAGCATCGACGCGACCATGCCGGCTTCCATCCCGATCGCGCGATACACCCCTGCCGTCCCGTCCTCGGCAACGATCGGTGCCTCGAGCGAATCGATCCGGACGACCTGGCCGGCGCGCAACCGGGCACTCAGCGAGGCGCCGAACGTCCCGAGCGGATAGCGGCCGCTGATGTCGACCATCCCGTCGGTCCAGCATTGCGGGATCGCGACTTCACCTGCGATGTCGTCGATCTCGGCGAACCCGACCCGGCCGACGCCCAATGTCGTTCCGATCAACGACAGGCCGGCGTCGAGGATCGCCTGAGTCTCGGTCGCGCGGCGCAGCGCGTCGTCGAGCGACGCCAGGAAGCGGTCGCGCCGCGACTGCAGCACGCGGTGGGTGACCTCGCGGCCCTGGTTGAACACCCCGGCCACCGTGCCATCCTCGCCGATGATCGGTGTAAAGCTGTAATCCCAGTACGTGTCCTCGGGCCGGTCGTGGCGCTGCATGGGCAGATACTGGTCGAAGGTCGAGAAGCCGACACGGTTTTCCCGGACATGCGCGATCTGGGGCGCGATCACGGTCCAGATGTCCGGCCAGATTTCCTTTGCCGGCCGACCGAGCGCGGCAGGGTGGCGCGGGCCGGGGATGCTCGACCAGGCGTCGTTGTAGAGAAGGATCAGCTCCTCGCCCCAGTAGATCGAGGTGGGAAAGCTGGACTGGAGGCAAAGTCCGAGCGGCACGCGCAGCGCGGGCGGCCAGGTTTCGGGCGGGCCGAGGGGCGTGGTCGCCCAGTCGTGCGAACGGATCCGGTCTCCCATTTCGCCGCCGCCGGTCAGAAACGCTTGGAAAGGCATGGCCGGCGTACGAGAGTCCCCCTGAATCCGGAAAACAACGCCGCAGACCGTGAAAATATCCATTGCGGCATCGAAACGGCCTAGAAAGTTCCGCGCCGCCCGACGTCTCTCGCCAGCCGCACTTGCACCATGTAAAGTCTTTACAGGATTCGAAGCAGGCGGGCGGATGGCGGACAAGCTGATTGCGGGGCACCAGGTCCGGCGGTTGCGGCGCAAGGCTGCGCTCACCCAGGCGCAGATGGCCGAGCGTCTGGCGATTTCGCCCAGCTATCTGAACCTGGTCGAGCGGAACCAGCGGCCCGTTTCCGCGGCATTGCTGCTGAAGCTCGTCGATGCCTTCGACTTCGATCCGCGCGGCCTGGCGAGCGGCGGGCCGGGCGGGGGCGCGGACGCGATCCGGCGCCGGCTGGCCGACCCGATGTTCGCCGACCTGGAGATCGACCGCGCCGAGATCGCCGAGTGGATCGCCGCCGCGCCGGGCGGGGCCGAAGCGTTTGCGCGCGCCTTCGACCGCGGCGGGGGCGAGCATGTCCAGGCCGGCGGTGCCGACCCGATCACCCGCGTGCGCGACGAGATTGCGCGCTGGCGCAACCATTTCGGCGACCTCGATGCCGCCGCCGAAAGCCTTGCCGACGAGCTGCGGCTCGGATCGGCCGATCTCTACGGCGCGATCGCCGATCGGCTGCGCGTCCGTCACACGCTGATCCTGCGCATCCTGCCGGTCGACGTGATGCCCGACCGGTTGCGCCGTCTCGACCTGCATGCGCGCCAGCTCCAGCTTTCCGAGATGCTCGACCCGGCGTCGCGCACGTTCCAAGCGGCATTCCAGCTCGGCGCGATCGAGGCCAAGGCGGAGATCGACGCGCTGGTGCGTGGCGCAGGCTTCGTCGACCGGGCGGCGGAGCGGCTCTACCGTCGCCACCTCACCAGCTATTTCGCCGCGGCGCTGATGATGCCCTATGACCGGTTCCTGCGCGCGTGCGAGGCGACGGGCTATGACATCGAGCTCCTGCAGCGCCGCTTCGGCGCGGGCTTCGAGCAGGTCGCGCATCGCCTGACCACCTTGCAGCGCGTCGGCCAGCGCGGTCTGCCCTTCTTCATGATCCGCATCGATCGCGCGGGCCAGGCCTCGAAGCGCTATGCCGGCGCGAGCGCCGCGCCGCTGGTGGAGGCGGACGGCCGATGCCCGCTCTGGCGGCTGCATGGCGCGTTCGAGCGGCCGGGGCGGATCGAGCGCGATCTGGTCGAGCTGGAAGACGGCAGTCGCTGGTTCACCGTCGCGCGCACCGTCCATCCGCAGGGACGGCGGGCGGGCGACATCGCGGCGGAGTTCGTGATCGGGATCGGTCTCGACGCGAAACTGGCGGGGACGCTGGCACTCGCGCGCGGGCTCGACCTGGGCGGTCCGGCGACGCGGGTCGGGCTCGGCTGCGTCGCCTGCACCCGTCCGGAATGCCCGCAGCGTGCCGCGCCGCCGGCCGGACGCGCGCTCCTGTTCAACGAGCGCGAGCGCGGCGTGTCGCCGTTCAGCTTCGCCGGCGATTGAAGCGGGGCGGCGCGCACCGGCGACGCCGCCCCGCAACCCCCCTTAATGCGTCGACGGCGCGCGCGCGGCCTCGAGCGCCTCGACCGCGGCGTTCAACGACTTGATCGCCGCCTTGAGCGCCTCGGTCGGATCGGGTTGCGCCGCCGCGGTCTGGGCGACGGCGGGCTGGACGGTCGCCTCGACCGCCGGGGCCGGTTCGGCCTTGGCGAGCACCACGGCCGCGTTGGGCTCGACGGCGACCGGCTGGCTCTCGGGCTCGACCGGGGCCAGGTCCGGCCATTCGGCGCCGGCCACGGCAACCGGTGCCGGAGGCGGCGCCGGCGGTTCGGCGACGGGCGCGGGCGTCGGCGGCAGGGCGGCGACGACCTCGGCCGCGACCGCATTCGGGATCGGGGCCGGCGGCGGCGGCGCGACCGTGGCGATCACGGCCGCCGCCGGGCGGTCGCTCCACCGGTCGCGCGCCATCGCGTTCGTCGGGCCGCAGGCGCTCGGCTCGTCTTCCTCCTCGGTCGAATAGGTAAGGTCGACCAGGCCAGCTTCGGACACGTCGGCGGCGATCCGCGCATAGTCGGCGATCTCGTCGCAGCGACCCGGGGTGAAGTCCGCGCGCGCCATGTGATTGCCGAGCGCCGTCTCATAGTCACTATAGGCGGTCAGCCCGTAAGCAGCGCCGAACCTCCGCTCGAAACGATCGCGCAGAACTTGGGCGCTGGCATTGATGAACGCGCGTTGCGAACTCAGGAACCTGTTGTAATCGACCATGATATAGGGCTGCGACTGGCGACAGTGCAGTGCACCGACGAGCAGCATGGTCTTGAAACGCTGGACGCGGGCGGCCGTGGCCTCGTCCTGGTTCCAGCAGTCCCGGTCGGAACTGCGACTATAGTCGGCAAATGCTGGCGTGACGGGCATCGCAAACAGCAATGCGCCCGCCATGAAGCGGTTGAGCAACATGAAACCCTCCTGAACCTTAGTTTCGAGACGCTTGATCGTCCTGGCCAGTCGGAGAGTCGTCTTGAGGGAAGAGTATCAAAACCGGTCTGGTCGGCAATCCGGACTGAAGCCGAAGCTGTTCAGAAACCGTTCAAATCCCGTTCAGGATCGACGGGAGGAGTTCCCAACGCGATATTACGATCCCGAAACGAGGGAGAGTTGGGAGAGCGCTGCCTGCAAATGATCTGCTCCGCTCGTTTCGAGCGACGACGAAGGACGGATCGGGCTAAGACGTGCGTCTCGACGCTGCTCGACGCGAAGGGATTGGCGCAGGGCGGGTACCGGCCCCGGGGGGGCGCTTATTCGGCCGCGAGCTGGTCCAACTCGCTCGTGTCGACGAAGCAAAGGTCTTCCCAGTGCAGCGGGCGGCCGTCATGCGCGTGGACGCTGACTTCCGCGACGGGCAGCAGGTCGCGCTTGTCGACCAGCACCGGGTTGGACGGGCACCCCGTCTCCCATCGCTCGCCCCATTGGCGGAGCGCGATCATGGTCGGCAGCAGCGCCAGGCCCTTGTCGGTGAGCCGATATTCGATCTTGCGGCGATCGTCGGCGCAGGGCTGGCGCTCGAGAATGCCGGCATCGACCAGGCGGCCGAGGCGATTGGCGAGGATGTTGCGCGCGATGCCGAGGCTCGACTGGATTTCCTCGAAATGCATCAGCCCGTTGAACGCGGCACGGAGGATCAGGAACGACCAGCGTTCGCCAACGGCCTCCAGCGCCCGGGGCAGGCTGCATTCGGCGGCGATCTGCTCGAGCGGTTCTCTTAGTCCCATCTATCCTCTTCCTGAGGAGGAAACCTAACCGAAGCGGCCCGGTTCATCCAGCCCCAAACAAAAAGTGAGTTTCAGGTTGCAACTAGAAACCTAATATTGTAGGTAGCGATTCGCAACTGATAACCAAAGGGGACTTCAGATGACCCGCACGACCGCTCTCCTCCTTGCCTTTGCCAGCTCGTTCACCCTGCTCTCGTCGGCGGCCGTCGCGCAGCCCACGGGCGGCTTCTACTCGCTGTCGCTCGGGCAGCCGGTCGCCAAGGCGCAGCCGATCGTTCGCGGCATGCTGTTCAACTGCAACGGCGCGACCTGCACCGCGGGCGAGGGCACCAGCCGCCCCGCGATCGTGTGTGCCGCCGCCGCGCGCGAGTTCGGCCCGATCGCGTCGTTCACCGCGGGCGGCGAGGCGTTCGACGCCGCGGCGCTTGCCAAGTGCAACGCCAAGGCGAAGGCCGACACGACCCAGATCGTCCAGCGCTGATCGCTGCCGGATCCCAGCGGACAACCCTCTCGTCCGCACAAACTCCGCCGGAGCCCTCCCTTGGGTTCCGGCGGTTCTTTTTTGGCCCGCGCCGGCGCGAAGACGGGCGGATCGGGTTTTCGATGTTGCGTTGCGGCACGCTTGCCCCGATCTTGACCCGGTGTTGAGGCAGTATGAACTGGTCGAGCGGGTCAAAAGCTATGATCCGGACGCCGACGAAAACCTGATCAATCGCGCGTACGTCTTCTCGATGCAGGCGCACGGGTCGCAGAAGCGTGCGTCCGGCGATCCCTATTATTCGCACCCGATCGAGGTCGCGGGCATCCTGACCGACCTCCACCTCGACGACGAGACGATCGCCACCGCGATCCTCCACGATACGATCGAGGACACGGTCGCGACGCACGAGGAGATCGAGGCCAAATTCGGCGCCAATGTCGCGCGGATGGTCGACGGCGTGACCAAGCTGTCGAAGATCGAGGCGCAGACCGAGAACCAGCGCGCCGCCGAGAATCTGCGCAAGTTCCTGCTCGCCATGTCGGACGACATCCGCGTGCTGCTGGTGAAACTCGCCGACCGGCTGCACAACATGCGCACGCTCCACTTCATCAAGGACGAGGCCAAGCGCAAGCGCATCGCCCGCGAGACGATGGACATCTATGCCCCGCTCGCCGAGCGGATCGGCATGTACGAGTTCATGAACGAGATGCAGACGCTCGCATTTCGCCAGCTCGAACCAGAAGCGTATGAGTCGATCACCAAGCGGCTCGAGCAGCTCCATGCCGGCGGCGGCGACCGCATTGCGCGGATCGCGTCGGGGCTGAAGCTGCTCCTGAGCCGCAACGGCATCGAGGCCGACGTGACCGGCCGGGAGAAGCATCCCTTCTCGATCTGGCGCAAGATGGCCGAGCGCCACATCAGCTTCGAGCAACTGTCCGACGTGATGGCGTTCCGCGCGATCGTGCCGTCGACGCAGGACTGCTACAAGGCGCTGGGCGTGATCCACGGCCGCTGGCCGATGGTCCCGGGCCGGTTCAAGGACTATATCTCGACGCCCAAGCGCAACGGCTATCGCTCGCTGCACACCGCCGTCATCCATGCCGAGAACATGCGGATCGAGATCCAGATCCGCTCCAAGGACATGCACGCCCAGGCCGAATATGGGCTCGCCGCCCACTGGGCGTACAAACAGTCCCAGGGTCAGCCGGACACCCAGGTGCGCTGGATCCGCGACCTGATCGAAATCCTCGACAATGCCGAGAGCCCGGAAGAGCTGCTCGAGCATACAAGGATGGCGATGTACCAGGACCGGATCTTCGCCTTCACGCCCAAGGGCGAGCTCATCCAGCTTCCGAAAGGCGCGACCCCGGTCGACTTCGCCTATGCGGTGCACACCGATCTGGGCGACCAGACGGTCGGCGCCAAGATCAACGGGCGCGTGGTGCCGCTCCGCACGACGATCGCCAATGGCGACCAGGTGCAGATCCTCAAGTCCAAGGCGCAGGAGCCGCAGCCGCAATGGCTGAACGTCGTCGTGACCGGCAAGGCGCGCGCGGCGATCCGCCGCTTCGTCCGCCAGAAGGAACGCGGCGAGTCGATCGCGCTCGGCAAGAAACTCTATGACGAGATCGTCGCGCGGATGCCCGCGCAGCTCGGCCCCGAGGCGATCGGCCAGGCGCTCAAGCGCCTGAAGATCGCCGACGAGGGCGCGCTGATGGTCGCGGTCGCGCGCGGCCAGGTCAGCGATGCCGAGCTCATGGAAGCGCTGATGCCCGGCTCGGCGGGCGGCGACGTCGCGCCCAAGGCACCGGCCCAGCGCGAAGCGATCTCGATCAAGGGGCTGACGCCCGGCGTCGCCTTCGACCTGGCGCCCTGCTGCCACCCGGTGCCCGGCGACCGCATCGTCGGTCTCCGCCGCCCCGACGAGGCGATCCAGGTCCACACGATCGACTGCGTCAAGCTGGCCGACGGCGTCGACGCCGACTGGGTCGACCTTGCCTGGGGCGACCGCTCGGAAGGCGGGACGGCGCGGCTGGTGGTGGTCGTCAAGAACGAGCCCGGCTCGCTGGCGACGATGAGCGGCATCTTCGGCGCGCACAAGGCCAACATCCTCAACCTGAAGCTCGCCAATCGCGACGGCGCCTTCCACACCTTCGAGGTCGACCTAGAAGTTGCCGACCTCCACCACCTGGTCCGCATCCTCGCCGCGCTCCGCGCCGCCGACGCAGTCGCAAGCGCGGAACGGGTGTGACCCTCCCGCTCCTCCCCATCAACGATGGGGAGGGGGACCGCGGCGCGAAGCGACGTGGTGGAGGGGTTCTCCACGCGCGCAGCGCCCCTCCACCACCGGGCTTTCGCCCGGCGGTCCCCCTCCCCACCGCTGCGCGGCAGGGAGGAGCGGGGAAGGTCAGATCTTCTCGGGGTAGATGGGCTGGATGTCGACCGGGATCGCGGACATCGAGTCGATCACCGCCTTCGCCTCCGCGTCGAGCACGGCATAGCGGGCGTAGAAAGCCTTGACGCCGTCATAGTTGCCGTCGCCCTGGAGCTTGACCATTGCCGCGACGAGGTCGCGGACGCCCGTCTCCATCGCGGCATCGTTCACCCGGAAGCGCTTGGCGCCCGCGTCCCAGGCAAAGGCGCCATGCTCGCGGAGGAAGCGGTACTGGGCGGCGGCGCCCTGGCCGTGCGCCTCGCCGATGCCGAAGCGCATCGCGCGAAACAGGCCGGTCAGGTAGGTCGCGAACAGCTGCGGGCGGTCGTTGCCGGGGATTTCGCCCTTCTGCATCATGAAGAGCAGGTTCCACACGCCCATCACGTCGGCCTTGCCCTCTTCCAGCCCCGAGGCGAGCTCCTTCAGTTCCTCGGTCACGCTGGTCTTGCGGCCGTCCTTGACGATGCTGCCCGGCCCGAGGCTGTGCGACAATTCGTGGAACAGCGTCTCCTGCTCCATATACTCCCTGGAGACGAGACGGGCCTGTTCGGGCACCAGCACCAGCGCGCCCATCGGCTTCAGGATGCGGTCGAATTTGGCGCCGAGCACGTTCGAGAGGATCACTTTCTTCGCGCCCTTCGCCTCGCGCACCCGCTCGTCATTGGGCAGGTTGAACGCGACGGTCTGGACGCCGGGAACGTTGTCGCCGCCGCCATGCACCTGGTCGACGACCGCGATCGGGCTCTCGAAGCCGCGCTGGAAGTTCTTGTACTGGTCGCCGACCGGCAGATTGGCTTCCATGTCCCGCAGATATTTCTTGTACTTGTCGAGCGCGGCGGAGGCCTGCGGGTTGCGCAGCGTCACGAAGGCCTCGAACGCGGTCTTCGCGCCGTAAAGCCCGTCGGTATAGGTCTCATAGGGTCCGATCGCGACCTCGATCGGCGTGTCCTTCAGGTCCATCCAGGCCAGCTCGGATTCATAATAGTCGTCGGTCCGGAACGCCTTGGCCCGGAGCGACAGGAAGCGCTTCAGGCTGGGGTTGGTGGTGATCGCCGCGGCCTGCTCGAGCTTTGCCGCGGCCGGCTCGAGGAACTCGGCATAGGCCCTGGAATAGGGGATCGCGACCAGCCGGTCGCCGTCGCGGCGGACGACGGTATAGGGGCTGGTGAGTGCCGCCTTCTCGGCCGGGTGCGCGGCGAGATAGGCCTCGAACGCCGGCTTGGTGAGGTCGGTCGGGTAGAAGCCGGCGCCGGCCGGATGCGGGGTCGATCCCCAGAAGGGGCGGTCGTCCGCCAGCGTGTCCCACGGCCCGAAATGCAGGTCGAACATGTCGAGCAGCTGCTTGGTATCGGCGCGGCGGCTGCGCGCGATCGCGCTGCGGACCTTCGGATTGTCGGCGTGGACCTGGCGCAGGTAGATGTCGGACATCAGGTTCGCCGCGTCGATCAGCAGGTTCACCACCTGCTTCTTTTCCGCCGACAGATAGGCAGTGTCGGGCGTCATGCGGATCGGCGCGATCTTCGCGCGCTGGGCTGCGAGATCGTAGGCGGCGGCGGGGTCCGGGGCGGGCGCGGCGAGGGCGGGCGCGGCGGCGCCGGCGAGCAGCAGGGCAGAGAGGATGTGCTTCATGTCGCTTGGTTATCCGGGTGGCGGGCCGCGGGCAATGTCGGGCCGGTCAGGGGATGGCGGCTGAGCGGGGTTCCGGCCAGGTCGCTGCGTCGCGCGCCTCGACTGCGCTCGAGACGAACGGCCTGGTCGATTTCATCCAAGCTCCCGATCGCCTCGAGCGCAGTCGACAAGCCGTGCCCGGGGCCGTCCTTTCCACCTCCCCCGCACGCGCCCGCGTTGCTACAGCCATGGCATGCCAGACACCGTCACCTATGCGAGCTATCTCGCGCTCGACGACATTCTCGCCGCCCAGCATCCCAAGTCGGACCGGCACGACGAGCTGCTGTTCATCATCATCCACCAAATGAAGGAGCTCTGGCTGAAGCAGATCCTCGCCGAGCTGCACCTGGCGAAGGCGATGGTCCGCGCCGGTGAGCTGGTGCCGGCCTATAAGGGTCTGGCGCGGATCTCGCGGATCCAGGCGGTGATGACGCTTTCGTGGGACGTGCTCGCGACGATGACGCCGTCCGACTATACGCGCTTCCGCCACGTGCTCGGATCGAGCTCGGGCTTCCAGTCCGACCAATTCCGCATCGTCGAATATATGCTGGGGCTGAAGGACGGGCGCTTCCTCTCCTACCAGGCCGACCGCCCCGCGGCGGAGCAGGCGATGGCGGCCGCGCTCCACGCGCCGAGCCTGTGGGACGACGCCAATGCCGCGCTCGCCACCGCGGGGTTCGCGCTCCCCGCGCACGTGCTCGAGCGCGACTGGACCCAGGCCTATGAGCCCGACGGGCAGGTCGAGGCCGCCTGGGCCGAAGTGTATCGCGACCCGGAGCGCTGGTGGGGGCTCTACCAGCTCGCCGAGAAGCTCGTGGACCTGGACGACGCGATGGCCGCGTGGCGGCACAAGCACGTGCTGACCGTCGCGCGCATCATCGGCGGCAAGCGCGGCACCGGCGGCACGATCGGGGTCAAATATCTCCAGTCGACGCTCGACAAGCGCGCCTTCCCCGAACTCTGGTCGCTCAGGACCCTGTTGTGAGCTGGAAGCACCTGTTCGGCCGGTCGCTGGCGGCCGCCCCCGGGCGGCTGCACATGGCGGCGCACAGCCATCATCTCTGGCCCGATGCCAGCCGCGACGGCCAGGCGCATGCCTGGGAGGACGCGGCGCGCCTCGCCGACCGCAAATGGGACGAGGTGATGGGCCCGCTCTGGGCCGCGGCGCAGGCCGAAGTCGCGGGCGAGCTTGGGCTGCCCGATCCGTCGACCGTGTGCTTCGCGCCCAACACCCACGAGCTGCTGGTAAAGCTCGTCTCCGCGATCGAGATGGACCGGCCGGTCCGCATCCTCGCCACCGACGGCGAGTTCCACAGCTTCCGGCGCCAGGCGGCGCGATGGCTGGAGGCGGGGCGGATCGTGCTCGACCTCGTGCCGGTGCAGCCGGGCGAGAGCCTCGTCGCGCGGCTCGTCGACCGGGCGCGCGCGACCGCGCCGGATCTCGTCGTCGTCAGCCAGGTGATGTTCAACACAGGTCATGTGGTCGGCGACCTCGCGCCGCTCGCCGATCTCGCGCGACCGGACGGGCCGTGGTTGCTCGTCGACGGCTATCACGGCTTCATGGCGGTCGAGACCGACCTCGCGCCGCTCGCCGGCCGGGTGTTCTACACTTCGGGCGGCTACAAATATGCGATGGCGGGGGAGGGCGTCGCTTTCCTCCACGCGCCGGCGGGGTTCGCGCCGCGCCCGGTGGTGACGGGCTGGTATGCCGAGTTCGACGACTTGTCGCTGCCGCCCGGCGCGGTCGGCTATGCGCCCGATGCGCGGCGCTTCCTCGGCGCGACCTTCGATCCCTCGGGCCTTTACCGGTTCGTCGCCATCCGCCGGGCGCTGGCCGCGGAGGGGATCACCACCGCGACCGTCTCCGCCCATGTCGCCGGGCTGAAGCTGCGGCTGAGGGCGGCGCTGGACGGCACGCCGCTCGGCCGCGCGACCCTGCTCAACCCGCCCGGCCCGGGCCCCGCCGCGCGCTTCCTGGCATTCCGCCATGCCGACGCGGCCCGCTGGCAGGCGGCGCTCAAGGCGCGCGACGTCGTCACCGACGTGCGCGGCGACGTGTTGCGCGTCGGGCTCGGCCTGTATCACGATGCCGATGACATCGACCGCTTCGCCGACGAAGCGAGGCGGCTGCCGACGGGGAGAGAGGGATGACGCTGACGATCGACCGCCGTGCGCTGGTGCGGGGCGGTGCGCTCGGCCTCGGGGCGCTGCTCGTTCCGGGCGGGGCCGCGGCCGTCGCGCAGGTCCTCGCGGCGCGCGGCTTCACCCATGGCGTCGCGAGCGGGGAGCCCGGCGCGCAGTCGATGCTGCTCTGGAGCCGCTTCGTCGGCGCAGGCGCCAGCGCGCGCGTGGAGGCGCAGATCGCCGAGACGCCGGACTTTCGCCGCGTCGTCGCGGGCGGGATGGTCGAGACCGGTCCGTGGCGCGACTGGACGGTCAAGGTGGGCGTGCGCGGGCTGGCGCCGGGACGACGCTATTTCTACCGCTTCGTCGCCGACGGACAGGTCTCCGCGGTCGGCCGCACGAAAACGCTGCCGGCGGGCCGGATCCCCGGCTTCGCTCTCGCCGTCTTCTCGTGCGCGAACCTGCCGTTCGGCCACTTCAACGCCTATGCGCACGCCGCCGCGCGCGACGACCTCGACCTTGCCGTCCATCTCGGCGACTATCTCTACGAATATCCGCGCGGCACTTATCCGAGCCTGCGCGAGCAGGTCGCGGCGCGGACGATCGAGCCAGCGGGCGAGCTGATCGACCTGGCCGACTATCGCCTGCGCTATGCCTGCTACCGCGCCGATCCGGACCTGCAGGCGCTGCATGCGGCGCTGCCGATGATCGTCTCGCAGGACGATCACGAATCGGCGAACGACAGCTGGGAGGGTGGCGCCGAGAACCACACGCCCGCGCGCGAGGGGGACTGGGGACGCCGGCGCGCGGCGGCGCTGCAGGCGTGGCACGAATGGATGCCGGTCGCGGAAACGCCCTGGGCGGCGTACGACATCGGCGACCTCGCGACCTTGTTCCGCACCGACAGCCGGCTCGTCGCGCGCAGTCGCCCGCCGTCGCTCGCGCCGGTGCTCGCGGCCGGCGGCGACACGGTCGCGGCGCTCACGGCCTTTCGCGACGGCGCCTGGCAGGATGCCGCGCGAAGCATGCTCGGTTCCGAGCAGGAGGCCTGGCTTGCCGACGCGCTCGCCCGCTCGGTCGGGGCCGGCCGCAAATGGCAGGTGGTCGGCGTCGGCACCATCATGGGCGAGATCCGCACCCCGCCCGAGGTCGCCGGCTGGCTGCCTGCGGATGCGCCCGACTATGTGAAAGCGCGCGTGGCATCCGGCCTCGCCGCCGCGAAGGTCGGGCTGCCGTTCAACCTCGACAGCTGGGGCGGCTATCCGGCCGCCCGCCAGCGGCTCCTCGCCGCGGCCCAGGCGGCCGACGCCGACCTCGTCGTGCTCGCCGGCGACAGCCACAATGGCTGGGCGTTCGAGCTTGCCAACGAGGGCCGCCCCGCCGGCGTCGAGTTCGACGGGCACAGCGTCTCCTCGCCGGGGTTCGAGGGCAGCTTCCGCGGCATCGACCCCAAGGACACCGCGCGCGCGCTGGTCGCCGCCAACCCGGCGCTCAAATGGGTCGACACCAGCCGGCGGGGCTATCTCACGGTGCGGCTGGCCGAGGCGCATGCCACCGCCGAATGGGCGTTCCTCGGCACCGTGGAGGCGCGCGACACGCGGCTGGCAGGCACGACGCGGTGGCGGACCCGCGCCGGCGCGCGCCGCCTCGAGCCCGCCTGACCGCGCGCGCGCGTGCAGACGGTTGCCGCGCGGGCTGAAACGCGCCAAAGAGCGTTCACCGCGCGATCATGCAGCCGCTTCACCCCTTCCCGTGGATCGACGTCGCGATCATCCTCGCGCTGATCGCCCTCAATGGCCTGTTCGCCATGTCCGAGCTGGCGATCGTGTCGTCCCGAAAGCCCCGGCTGCAGGCGCTCGCCAAGCTCGGCCGTCCCGGCGCGGGAACGGCGCTGCGCCTCGCCGACGATCCCGGGCGACTGCTCTCGGCGGGCCAGATCGGGATCACGCTGATCGGGATCCTCGCCGGTGCCTATTCGGGCGCGAGCCTGGGCGGGCCGCTCGGGGAGCGGCTCGCGCTGATCGGCCTTCCGGCGAGCTGGGGTTTCGGCGCGGTGATCGTGCTCACCACCTATTTCTCGCTGATCGTCGGCGAACTCGTCCCCAAGCAGTTCGCCCTGCGCTCGCCCGAGACGATCGCGGCGCTGGTCGCCGTGCCGATGAACGCCTTTGCGACCGCGACCGGCCCGATCGTGTGGCTGCTCGACCGCTCGAGCGCGCTCGTCTTCCGCGTGCTCGGCCTCAAGCGGGAGACCGAGGATCATGTCACCGCCGAAGAGCTGCACATGATGGTCGCCGAGGCGAGCAAGTCGGGCGTGATCGAGGAAAGCGAGCGCGCGATCATCTCGGGCGTGGTGCGGCTGGCCGACCGGCCGGTGCGCGAGGTGATGACGCCGCGCACCGACATCGACTGGATCGACGTCGACGCCGATGCCGACGCGATCCGCGCGCGGTTGATCGAGACGCCGCACACCCGGTTGCCGGTGGCCGAGGGCTCGGTCGACCGGATCGTCGGAGTGCTGCAGAGCCGCGACGTCGCGGCCGCGGTGCTGGAAGGACGCCCGGTCGACCTGCGCGCGCTGATGCGGCCCCTGCTCGTCGTTCCCGACCAGGTCGACGCGATGGACGCGCTCGAGACGCTCCGCCGCGCCGAAGTGCCGATGGTGCTGGTCAACGACGAATATGGCCATCTGGAAGGGATCGTCACCCCGGCCGACCTGTTCATCGCCATCGCCGGCCAGTTCGCGTCCGACCAGGACGAGGGCACGGATCCGGCCGTGGTCGAGCGCGACGACGGCTCGATGCTCATCTCGGGTTCGCTGTCGGCCGACTCGCTTGCCGAGCTGCTCGACCTCAGCCTGCCCGAGGACCGCGATTACGCGACCGCGGCCGGCTATGTCCTGTCGGTCCTCCGCCACCTGCCGACCGTCGGCGAGCGCTTCGAGCAGCAGGGCTGGCGCTTCGAGGTCGTCGACATGGACGGCCGCAAGATCGACAAATTGCTCGTCAGCGCGAGCTGAGCGCTACAGGGCCCCTCCACCACCGCTGCGCGGCGGTCCCCCTCCCCATCTCCGATGGGGAGGAGCTTTCCTTCCGCTCCTCCCTGCCGCAGGCGGGGAGGGGGACCGCCGGGCGTCAGCCCGGTGGTGGAGGGGTCAGCCCAGCTTGCCGAACTTCGCCTCATACCCGGCGGTGTCGCCCGCCGCGAGCAGGCGGGCCTGCTCGACCCACTGGTCGCGGGTGACGCGGCCCTTGAAGGCGCCGAGCTGGGCGTCGATGCGCGCGACGTCGGCGTCGGTCCACGCGGCGATCTGGTCGAAGCGGGTGACGCCGAGGCTCGCGAGCAGCGCCGCGACCTTGGGACCGACGCCCTTCATCCGGGTCAGCTCGTCGGGCGGGCCCGCGGACTCGGCTGTGGCGGCGAGCGGCGCCTGCACGACAGGCGCGGCGACCTGGACTGTCTCGGGTTCGGGCCGGGGCTCGGGCTCGGGCTCGGGCGCGAGGTCGACGGCGGGCGGCACGTCGATCGGCGCGGCGGCGGGGCCGGTGATGACCGGCGACACGTCCTTCTCGTGCCCGTCGCGGGTGATCGCGTCCGGCGTGTCGCGCTTGCCGCCGCGGACCAGCGCGAAGGCGATGACGGCGACCAGCACGAGGCCGACGATGATGACGAGAAGCGTCGTTTGATCCACGATCATCTACCCCTTTTGTGACGGTGCCGGCTTTAACCGTCGCCGGGCCGGCTTGCCAAGCCTCGCGCCCGGATCAGGCCGCCGCCTCGCGTTCGATCTCGCGCCACCCGATGTCGCGCCGGCAGAAGCCGGTCGGGAAGTCGATCCGGTCGACCGCGGCATAGGCGGCCGCCTGCGCCCAGCGCACGGTCGGGCCTTCCGCGGTCACCGCCAGCACCCGTCCGCCGCTCGCGACGAGGCCGTCCGGACCCGCGCGCGTGCCGGCCTGGAAGACGATCGCGCCGGCGGCCTCGGCCCGCTCGATCCCGGCGATCGCGCCGCCGGTCGCGGGCGTGCCGGGATAGCCCCGCGCCGCCATGATGACGGTCAGCGCGACGCGGTCGGAAAAGGCCGGCGCCGGCACCTCGCCCAGCCGTCCCTCGGCGCAGGCGTGCAGCAGCGCGACCAGGTCGCCGTCGAGGCGCGGCATCAGCACTTCGCATTCGGGATCGCCGAAGCGGGCGTTATACTCGATCAGCTTGGGGCCGTCGGTGGTCAGCATGAGCCCGGCATAGAGCACGCCGACGAACGGCGTTCCGGCGGCCGCGAGCGCCGCGACCGTCGGACGGACGATCTCGTCCATCGCGCGCGCCTCGAGTTCGGGCGTGAGCACCCGCGCCGGGCTGTAGGCGCCCATGCCGCCGGTATTGGGCCCGGTATCGCCGTCGCCCACGCGCTTGTGATCCTGCGCCGATCCGAACGGGACGACGGTGGTGCCGTCCGACAGCGCGAACAGGCTCGCTTCCTCGCCCGTCAGAAATTCCTCGACGACGAGCGGGGCTCCGGCGGCGCGGATCGCGGCCTCGGCCTCCGCGCGGGTTGCGGCGATGACCACGCCCTTGCCGGCGGCGAGCCCGTCGGCCTTGACCACGACCGGCAGGCCGAAGCGGTCGAGCGCGGCGAGAGCGCTGCCGACATCGTCGGCGCGAACATAGGCGGCGGTCGGCAGGCCTTCGCGCGCGCAGAGATCCTTGGTGAAGCCCTTCGATCCTTCCAGTTGCGCGGCCGCGCGCGACGGGCCGAACACGGCGATGCCGGCGGCGCGCAGGTCGTCGCCCAGCCCGGCGACCAGCGGCGCCTCCGGCCCGATCACGACGAGCGCGATCTCCATCGCGCGGCAGAAGGCGGTCACGGCGCCATGGTCGGCCGGATCGAGCGCCACCAGCTCGGCATGCCGGGCGATTCCCGGGTTGCCGGGCGCTGCATAAAGCTTGCCGAGGCTCTGGCTTTGCCCCATTTTCCACGCCAGCGCATGCTCGCGCCCCCCCGAGCCGATCAGCAGGACGTTCATGGCCAGCACTCCTTCTTATGCGCCGCAGATGGACGCCGCCGGCCGGCTGTTAGCCGAGCCGGTCGAGGGCGACAACGCGCCCGCTCTGTCGGTCTCGGAACTCGCCTTCGCGCTCAAGCGCGTGGTCGAGGACAGTTTCGGGCTGGTGCGGCTGCGTGGCGAGATCAGCGGCTACAAGCGCGCCGCATCGGGCCATGCCTATCTGACGCTCAAGGACGACAAGGCCTGTCTCGACGCGGTGATGTGGAAGGCGACCGCGGCCGGCCTCGCCTTCCGGCCCGAGGACGGGATCGAGGTGATCGCGACCGGGCGGCTCACCACCTATCCGGGCCGCTCCAAATACCAGATCGTGATCGAGCGCCTGGAGCTCGCCGGCGAAGGCGCGCTGATGATGCTGCTCGAAAAGCTCAAGGCGAAGCTCGCGGCCGAGGGGCTGTTCGACACCGCGCGCAAGCGCAAGCTCCCGTTCCTGCCCCGCCGCATCGGCGTGATCACGTCGCCAACGGGCGCGGTGATCCGCGATATCCTCCATCGGCTCGAGGATCGCTGCCCCAGCCACGTCACCGTCTGGCCGGTGCTGGTGCAGGGGCAGGGCGCGGCGGAGCAGGTCGCGGCCGCCGTCCGCGGCTTCGGCGCGATGCCCGAGGCGACGCGCCCCGATTTGGTGATCGTCGCCCGTGGCGGCGGCTCGATCGAGGATCTCTGGGCGTTCAACGAGGAAGTGGTGGTGCGCGCGGTCGCGGGCTCGCCGATCCCGATCATTTCGGCGGTCGGGCACGAGACCGACACGACGTTGTGCGACTATGCCGCCGACATGCGCGCGCCGACGCCGACCGCCGCGGCGGAGATGGCGGTGCCGGTGCGGGCCGAGCTGCGCGCCTATGTCCGCGACCAGGGCGCGCGCATGGAGCGTTGCGCGCGACGCTATCAGGAGCGCGCGGGGGAGCGGCTGCAGGCGCTCGTGCGGCACCTGCCGACGCCCCCGGCGCTGCTCGACCCCCAGCGCCAGCGCGTCGACGAGATGGGCGAGCGGCTGCGGCGCGGGCTCGGCCGGCGGCTTTCCGATGCGCGCGGCGAACTCGCCCGCGCCGGCGGAGCGCTGCGCCCGACCTTGCTGGTCCAGAAGCATGCCCGCGCGGCGGAGCGGTTGCAGGCGGCCTGGCGGCTCGCCCAGTCGGTCAATCCGGAGAATCTGCTCGCCCGCGGCTATGCCTGGGTGGCAAGCCGCGCCGACGGGCGGGTGGTGACCAGTGCCGGCGCGGCGCGCGCGGCATCGGGCGGGCTCACGCTCCATTTCGCCGACGGGAATGTTGACGTCCGGCCCGAGCGCGCGGCATCGCGCAAGCCGGGCGAGGTCGCGCCGTCGCCGACCCAGCCCTCGCTGCTTTAAGAGGTCTCGAGATGCTGATGTTCAACCGAAGCCAGGCCGCCCGCCTTCACTATATGGCGAATGGCTTCCGCATCCTGTCGCAGGGCGATCATGTGGTCTGCGCCGTGTCGGGCGAGAAGATCCCGCTCGACGCGCTGCGCTACTGGTCGGTGACGCGGCAGGAAGCCTATGCCAGCGCCGAGATCGCGGCCAAGGCGCTCGCCGGCAAATGAGGCGCGCTCTGGCGCTCGCGCCGTTGCTGGTCGCGGGCTGCGTCCCGGCGTCCGATGGGCCGCCCCGGGCTGCGATGCCGGTCGCCGTGCCGCCGCCGTTATCGCAGCCGGCTCCGGCGGTGCGCGGCGAGATCGTGCTCGACGGCACGCCGCAACAGGGCAGCGTTCTGCTCGGCTTCGTGCCGCAGGGGACGACGTCGCTCACCCTGAACGGCGCCGCCGTCCCGCTTGCGAGCGACGGACGCTTCGTGATCGGCTTCGACCGCGACGCGGCGCCCGAGGCCGTATTGGTCGCGCGCCATCCCGGCGGCGAGATGTCCCGGCGACTCGCGGTGGCGCCGCGGGCGTGGCGGATCGAGCGGGTCGACGTGCCCAAGCGGCCGGGCGTCACCAACGAGGCGTTCGAGCGGCTGCGCGCGCCCGAGGTCGCCCGGATCGCCGCCGCACGCGCGATCGGCGCGGCGAGCGACGGCTGGCGCCAGCGGTTCGAATGGCCTGCGCGCGGCCGGGTGAGCGGCCTGTTCGGCTCGCAGCGCATCTACCGGGGCGGCGAGCCCGGCGCCTATCACTCAGGGGTCGATGTCGCGGGCGGGAGCGGGGCGCCGGTCGCGTCCCCGGCCGACGGCGTGATCGTGCTCGCGGCCGAGAAGCCGTTCACGCTCGAGGGCAATCTTGTCATCATCGACCATGGCATGGGGCTCAACAGTGCCTTCCTGCACCTGTCGCGGATCGACGTGCGCGAGGGGCAGCGCGTTACCCGCGGGCAAAGGATCGGCGCGATCGGGATGAGCGGGCGCGCGACCGGGCCGCACCTTCACTGGGCGGTCAAGTGGCGGGACGCGCGGGTGGACCCGAGCCTGCTCGCCGGGCCGATGCCGGGCGCCGATCTGAGCGCGGTGCCGGTCGTCGAGAACTGACCGGTGCCGGCGCTCAGCCGACGCGCATCCCGCGCACGGGCCGCTGCCGCTCGAACTTGATGAAGTAGCTGCCGAGCGCGGCCTTCTTGATCACCACGATGCTGCCGACCTTGGGCAGGTCGGGCCCGGCCTCGGTGGTCTGCCAGACCGCGCCGTCCTCGATCGTGAAGCTGTACTTGCCATAGCCGAGTCCGCGCACGCCGGTCACCTTGGTCTCGATCTGGGTGAATTCGGGCTCTTCCGCCTGCTTGCCGTCCTCGCCCCCGCCGCCGAACAGGCCGATCCGCGGCAGCTGGAAGCCGAACAGCGACTTGCGGGTCTTGCGGACCTCCTGCTGGTCGAGGACCACGACTTCCTTCTTCTCGACCGACGTCGCGAGCGCGGCGGCGGCCCTGTCGTAGCAGGCCAGGCGCTCGGCATCGGCGGCGATCGACTGGCACGTCCGTAGCGCTTCCAGAGCGGCGGGACGGGGCTTGTCGGCCGCGGCGGCAGGCTGGATCGCAAGGGCGGCGAGCACGGCGACGGGCAGGGCGCGGACCATTTTCGACAGGCTCCTCTTCAGACCGGCCGACGTCTAGCGCCCCCGATCGCCGGCCCGCAAGCGGTGTGACGGAAAAGCTACACACCTCCGTAATTGTGGCTATTTCACTGCCTAACGATCGTTACGGGGCGTTGTCTCGACACCTATTTCCTGCCTATCAGGCTCGTGCAAAGCCCTAATCAGGCTTGAAACACGCGCGCCCGGCAACGACCGGTCGCCTAAAGGGGAAAAGTCGACATGCAACTTGCACTTCGCAAGCGCCTGCTCACCACGACCGTATTGATCGGCGCGTCCATGCTGGGCAGCGCGGCCTTCGCGCAGGACACCCAGGCGGAAGCCGGGCCCTCGGCCGGCCAGACCGCCGAAGCCGAAGCGTCGGACGGCACGATCGTCGTGACCGGCTCGCTGATCCGGAACCCGAACCTCGAATCGTCGTCGCCGGTCGCGGTCGTCGGCGCCGAGGAAGTCCGCCTCCGCCAGTCGAACACCGCCGAGCAGATCCTCCGCGAGCTCCCGGGCGTCACCCCGAACCTCGGCCAGAACGTGAACAACGGCGCCGGCGCCGGTGGCGCGCGCGTCGACCTTCGCGGCCTCGGCCCGAACCGCAACATCGTCCTGCTCGACGGCAAGCGCATCACCCCGTCGAACTTCTCGGGCATCGTCGACCTCAACAACATCCCGCTCGCGCTGATCGAGCGCGTGGACGTGCTGACCGGCGGCGCTTCGACCACCTACGGCGCGGACGCCGTGTCGGGTGTCGTGAACTTCGTGACCCGCAGCGACTTCGCCGGCCTCGACGCGACGTTCAGCGAGCAGATCAGCGAGCGCGGTGACGGCAACGTCTTCCGTGCCGACGTCGCGATCGGCGCCAACTTCGACGACGGCCGCGGCAACGCGGTGCTCTCGGTCGGCTACCAGGAAGCGGACCCGATCTACTTCGGCGACCGCAGCACCGGCACCTTCACGATCAACTCGGCGAACGGCATCGCCTCGGGCGACTCGTTCACCTCGGTTCCGACCGGCTTCAGCCTTCCGGGCCTCGGCGACGTCCAGGTCAACCCGGCGGGTACGGCGCTGGTGCCGTTCTACAGCTTCTTCAACTTCAACCCGTTCAACGTCTACACCGTCCCCTTCAAGCGCTATAACATCTTCGGATCGGCGCGTTACGAAGTGTCGGACAAGACCGAAGTCTACACGCGCGGCCTGTTCTCGAAGAACACGATCCAGTCGATCATCGCCGCATCGGGTGTGTTCGGCACGCCGGGCCTGACCGTTCCGGGCCAGAACCCGTTCCTGAACTCGACCATCCGTAACCAGCTCTGCACGGCCAACGGGATCGCGCTCGGGCCGACGTGCGACAACAACCCGGCGATCCCGCTGGGCAGCGTCTACCGCCGTACCGTCGAGCTCGGGCCGCGCATCAGCACGTTCCAGACGACGATCTTCGACTACACGCTCGGCTTCCGGTACAACATCTCGGACCGCGTGCAGCTCGACGTCTATGGCAGCTACGGCGAGTCGGAGAACACCGAGACCCGCACCGGCTATGTCGCCAACTCGCGCGTCCAGCAGGCGCTGAACGCGACCAGCCTCACGGCCTGCACGAACACCGCGAACGCCTGCGTTCCGCTGAACCTGTTCGGCCCGCAGGGCGCGATCACGCCCGAGCAGGGCGCGTTCGTCGGCGGCATCACCAGCACCACCGCCAACATCGCCACCCTGGCCCAGGCCCATGCGGTGCTGTCGGGCGACTTCGGTGCGACCCTGCCCTGGGCGTCGGAGCCGATCGGCTTCGCCGTGGGCGGCGAGTATCGCGAGTACACGGCAGAGCGTCGTCCCGACAACCTCGCGCAGGTTCCGGGCGAACTCGGCGGCGCCGGCGGTGCGGTGCTTCCGCTCCGCGGCGGCTTCAACACCTATGAGGCCTTTGCTGAGCTGATCGCCCCGGTCGTCAGCGACAAGCCGTTCTTCAACTCGCTGACGCTCGAAGCCGGCATCCGTTACTCGGACTACTCGGTCGACGCGCCGAACAATCCGAAGTTCAGCGCCACGACCTACAAGTTCGGCGTGAACTGGGAGCCGGTCGACAGCCTGAAGTTCCGCGGCAACTACCAGCGCGCGGTCCGCGCCCCCAACATCGGCGAACTGTTCGCGCCGGTGGTGACGGGCCTGACCAACCTGCTGGTCGATCCCTGCGCCGGTGCCGCGCCGCTCACCAACGCCAACCTCCGCGCGGTCTGCATCGCGCAGGGCGCCCCGGCGTCGACGATCGGTGCGATCCAGAACCCGAGCGCGGGCCAGGCCAACGCCACGGGCGGCGGCAACCCGAACATCCGTCCGGAGCGGGCGACCACCTACTCCTTCGGTGTCGTGTTCCAGCCGACCAACCTGGTCGAAGGCCTGACCGTCACCCTCGATTATTACAACATCGAGGTGACGCGGGCGATCACGGCGGCGACGCCGGGCGACGTCATCGGGGCCTGCTTCGGCAACCTCACGGCGGCCTCGGCGACCAGCCCGGCTTGTACGTCGATCCGCCGCAGCGCGACCAACGGCCGTCTGAGCGGCACCTCGACGGCGGCCAACCCGCTGCCGGGTCTGCCGACTCCGCTCACCAACAACGGGCGGATCAAGACCGACGGTATCGACCTGACCATGGCGTACCGGACCGATCTCGGCTTCGCTCGCCTCGCGCTGAACTTCACGGGCAACTACACGCTCAGCTCGCGCTTCCGCGCGTCGCCGACGGGTGTCGATCGTGAGTGCGCCGGCTTCTACAGCACGAACTGCGGTATCTCGAACGGCCTGACGGTCGGCTCGCTGCAGCCGGAGTTCACCTGGAACCAGCGCACGACCCTCAGCTTCGACGGCGTCGATATCTCGCTGCTGTGGCGTCACATCAGCGCGATGCAGTATGAGGGCCAGGCTTCCGACTTCGCGGCGCGCGGCTTCACCGCGGCCAACCGGAACCTGTTCAACGGTGTGATCACCGGCCGCGGCGCGCTGGTCGGTCGTCGGATCAACTTCAACCGCATCCCGGCGTACGACTATTTCGACCTGACCGCCCGTTTCGACGTCAGCGACCAGGTGGAGTTCACCGTCGGCGTGCAGAACCTGCTCGACAAGCAGCCGCCGATCGTCGGTTCGTCGGCCGGTTCGACCTCGTTCAACGGTGGCAACACCTTCCCGTCGACCTACGACACGACGGGTCGCCGCTACGCCGCTTCGGTCCGCTTCAAGTACTAAGAAGCAGATCGTCGCCAAGACACGCGGGAGGCGGGCCAGCAATGGCCCGCCTCTTTCGTTTGTGCGGCAAACTCAGGAAAGCAGCGGCGCGCCCAGGCTGAGCGGGATGCGCGCGGTCTTGGCGACGGCGCGGGCCCAGGCGGCGACTTTCGCGATCTCGTCGGCATGGGCGGCGCCCGCGCTCCGATACTCGGCGTCGCGGTCGGCGCGCGTGAAGCGGGCGCCGTCCTTCGAGCTGCGGGTGAAGACCGTCGCGACGATCGCGTCGATATCGGGCAGCGCGAGCCCAAACAGGCGGGCGAGCGCCGCCAGCGCCTCCGCGGGCCGGTCGAGCAGCGCCTCGCTGTCGATCGCGGCGACGCGGTCGGGCCCGAGCGCGGCGATCAGGTCGGCGAACACCGCCTGCTGGGCCAGCCAGCCGGCGGCGGCGATCTGCAGGTCGGTCTGGCGGAACAGCTCGATATCGTCGAAGCCGAGCCGCTGGACGAGACCCTCGGTCCGCAGCCCGACGAACAGCTCGCGGACCCACAGCCGGCCGTCGAGTCCCTTTTTGGCGACCGAGGTCAGGAAGGTCTCGACCGGCGCGTAGAGGAGCAAGGCCTTGGCCTGCGGACGCATGGCGAGCACGGTCGGCGACAGGCCGGCCAGGATGTTCGACGGCTTGACCACCACGGCCTCGCCAGGCGCGATCGGGCGGGCGAGCAGCGCCAATGCCGCGTCGAGCAGCTGGGCGACGGCCGCGCCCGGCGCGCCGCGGCGGCGGAACCCGACCACGTCGTTGAGCAGCATCGGCTCCTTGAGCGCGGTCGCGACGCCCGCGACGTCGAGCGCGTTGGCGACCAGCGTCGAGCAGCAAAAGGCCGAGTGGAGAATGAAGTGGATCGGCGCCGCCGGGCCGCGCGCGGCCGTGGCGAAGGCTTCGTGGCGCGGCAGCTCGACCTGGGGGCGTCCCGCGGGAAGATAGGTGTCGGTGATGAAGGTGGCGCTGCGATGATCGTTACGCTCCAGCCGGAGGAAGCGGATCGCGTCGGTGGCTTCGATGTAGCGGTGGGCGAGCCAGTGGCCGTCGCCCAGGATGCGCGCGCTGTCGAGGGGCTGCATGCGGCGGTGCTAGCCCAACGCGCCCGGTTCAGGAAGGGTCGATGCCCGCCGCTTCCAGCCGGGCGCGGACCTCGCCGAGCCAGGGCGCATAGCGGCGCCAGCGCCCCGACGAACGCGCATGGACGGGCTGGCGGACCTGCCACGCGCTTGCCGTCCGGATCGAGTTCGTCTCTCCCGCGGCAACAGCGCCCGGCCGCCAGGACAGGCCGAGGGGCGCGAGCAGCGCGCGGAGCACCGGCTCCGGATCGCCGACCAGGGCGTCATAGTCGAGGTCGACGACATCGCCCGGGAACATGGCGCGCCAGTGATCCACCACGCGGCGATACTGGACGTAATAGTCGACGATCTCGTCGAGATCGAAGTTATAGGCGATCGTGTCGCTGAAGCGCAGGAAGAAGACCGACAGGATCGTGTCGAGCGGCGAGCGGACCGTATGGACGATGCGGGCGTCGGGAAACATCCGCTTGATCAGGCCGATGTGGAAGACATTGTCGCAGCGCTTGTCGGTCACGCGCCCGTTCTCGGACATGAGCGCGCGAACGTCGGCGCGATAGCGGGCCTGGAGCCGTTCCGCGCCGGCGCCGTCGAGCGTGGCAAGCGCCGCCGGATAGGGCTGCAGCTCGTGCGCGACGATCGCCGGGATGGTCTCGATCTCGCCGCCCGCGACCACGCCCTCCGCATGTCGGGCGATCAGCTGCTCGGCAAGGGTCGAGCCCGACCGGAACATCCCGCAGATGAAGATCGGCGTCTCGGCGCCCGCCGGCGGGGCGCTTTCGTCGCGCGACGGACGTTGCTGCGCGACCAGCGCGTCCACCAGCCGGTGCTGCGCGGCGCGGTCGTACCGGCGCGAGGGCGCGAGCAGGCTTTTCGCCAGCCGGTTCGCCTGCGTCGCCGCGGCGAATGCCGCCCCGTCCTCGCCCAGCGAGTCGAGCGCGCCGGCCAGCGCGAAGCCGAGATCGGCGGCGCCGTCCGCATCCAGCCCGCCGCCCGCGAGCCGGGCCGTCAGCCGGTCGACCACCGCCCGGGCCTCGCCGCGCAGCACGTCGAGCGCGGCCAGCCGGGCTTCCGCGCGTGCCATTTGCGGCGCGATCGCCAGCGCTCGGCGATAGCTGTCGCGCGCATCCGCGGCACCGCCGCGGTCCTCGGCGAGGCTGCCGAGGTTAAACCAGGCGAGTGCCGAACGGGGCTCGGCCGCGATCGCGGCGCGCAGCTCGTCCTCCGCCTCGGCGGAGCGGTTGAGCGCCTCGGACAGGATCGCCGCGCGGTTGATGCGCACTTCGTGCGGGCCGCGCACGCCGCGCGCCAGCGCTTCGGCATAGGCGTCGAGCGCGCCATGATAATCGCCGGCGTGGCGGAGCAGATAGCCGAGATTGTACCAGGCGTCGGGCAGCGCCGGGTCGGCGGCGAGCACGCGCCGGAACGCGTCGATGGCGCCGCCGATATCGCCTGCCTGCATCAGCCGTTCGGCCGCGCGCACCCCCTCGCGAACGTCGCTCATCGCGGGCCCGGCCTAGCCGACCTCAGCCCGTCGCGCCACCATCGACCGCAAGCGCGAGCTGGCCGTCGCCTTCCTCCGCCCGCACGGTGCTGCCGTCGCGCACCGTGCCGCGCAGGATCAGGTCGGCCAGCGGATCCTGCAGATATTTCTGCACGGCTCGTTTCAGGGGTCTCGCGCCATAGACCGGATCATAGCCGACCCGCCCCAGCCAGGCCCGCGCGGCGTCGCTCAGCTCGAGCGTCACCTTGCGGTCGGCAAGCAGCCGCTGGACGCGCGCGACCTGGATGTCGACGATCGGGCCCATATGCTGCTGGCCGAGCCGGTGGAACAGGATGATCTCGTCCAGCCGGTTGAGGAATTCGGGGCGGAAATGCCCGCGCACGATCTCCATCACCTGCGGCTCGACGCTCGACACCTCGGCATCCTCCGCGACCTGGCTGAGATACTGGCTGCCGAGGTTCGAGGTGAGGATGATCAGCGTGTTCGAGAAGTCGACCGTACGGCCCTGGCCGTCGGTCAGCCGCCCGTCGTCGAGTACCTGGAGAAGGATGTTGAAGACGTCGTTGTGCGCCTTCTCGACCTCGTCGAACAGCACGACCTGGTACGGCCGCCGCCGGACCGCCTCGGTCAGCACGCCGCCTTCCTCATAGCCGACATAGCCCGGCGGGGCGCCGATCAGCCGCGCGACCGAATGCTTCTCCATGAACTCCGACATGTCGATCCGCACCATCGCGGCGGAGTCGTCGAACAGGAACTCGGCAAGCGCCTTGGTGAGCTCGGTCTTGCCGACGCCGGTCGGCCCCAGGAAGAGGAACGAGCCCAGCGGCCGGTTCGGGTCCTGCAGCCCGGCGCGCGCGCGGCGCACCGCCGTCGACACCGCCCGGACCGCGTCGACCTGGCCGATCACGCGCTTGCCCAGCACCTCTTCCATCTGGAGCAGCTTCTCGCGCTCGCCCTCGAGCATGCGGTCGACCGGGATCCCGGTCCAGCGCGAGACCACGCCGGCGATGTCGTCCGCCGTCACTTCCTCGCGCAGCATCGCGCCCGCCGTCGCGGTCTGCGCTTCGGCGAGTTGCTTCTCCAGCCCCGGGATCACGCCGTAGCTGAGCTCGCCCGCTCGGCCGAGATCGCCCTGGCGCTGCGCCTGTTCGAGCTGACCGCGCGCCTGGTCGAGCTGCTCCTTGATCCTGGCCTCGGACTGGATCTTCTCCTTCTCGGCCTGCCAGCGCGTCGTCAGCTCGGCCGATTGCTGCTCGAGATTGACCAGCTCGCTCTCCAGATTGGCGAGCCGGTCGCGCGACGCCGCGTCGGTCTCCTTCTTCAGCGCCTCGCGCTCGATCTTCATCTGGATGATCCGCCGGTCGAGCGTCTCGATCTCCTCGGGCTTGGACTCGACCTCCATGCGCAGCCGCGACGCGGCCTCGTCCATCAGGTCGATCGCCTTGTCGGGAAGGAATCGGTCGGTGATGTAGCGGTTCGACAGGGTCGCCGCGGCGACGATCGCGCCGTCGGTGATCCGCACGCCATGGTGCAGCTCGTATTTCTCCTTGAGGCCGCGCAGGATCGAGATCGAATCCGCGACCGTCGGCTCGTCGACGAACACGGGCTGGAAGCGCCGCTGCAGCGCCGCGTCCTTCTCGACATATTTGCGATATTCGTCGAGCGTGGTCGCGCCGATGCAGTGGAGCTCGCCGCGCGCGAGCGCCGGCTTCAGGAGGTTGCCCGCGTCCATCGCGCCCTCGGATTTGCCCGCGCCGATCAGCGTGTGCATCTCGTCGATGAACAGGATGACCTCGCCCTCGGCCTGGCGCACCTCGTCGAGCACGCCCTTCAGCCGCTCCTCGAACTCGCCGCGATATTTGGCGCCCGCGATCAGCGCGCCCATGTCGAGCGCCATCAGCCGCCGGTCCTTGATCCCGTCGGGCACGTCGCCGTTGACGATGCGCAGCGCCAGACCTTCGGCGATCGCGGTCTTGCCCGTGCCCGGTTCGCCGATCAGCACGGGATTGTTCTTGGTCCGCCGCGCCAGGATCTGGATCGTCCGGCGGATTTCCTCGTCGCGGCCGATCACCGGGTCGAGCTTGCCCTCGCGCGCCGCCTCGGTCAGGTCGCGCGCGAACTTCTTGAGCGCATCATAGCGGTCCTCGGCCGACGACGTGTCGGCGGTCCGCCCGCCGCGCAGCTTGCCGATCGCGTCGTTGAGCGCGGTGGGGGTGAGGTTCGCCTTGGCGAGCGCCTTGCCGGCGTTGGTGGTGGAGGCAAGCGCGAGCGCCAGCAGCAGCCGCTCGACGGTCACATAGCTGTCGCCCGCCTTCGCCGCCACCTGCTCGGCCTGATCGAGCACGCGCACCGCGTCGTTGTCGAGCCCCGGCGTCGCCTGCGCGCCCGATCCCGACACCGCCGGCACCCGGGCGAGCGCCGCGTCGGTCTCCCGGACCGCGATCGCCGGATCGCCACCTGCCGCCCGGATCAGCCCCGCGGCCATGCCCTCATTGTCCTCGAGCAGCGCCTTCAACAGATGCTCGGGCGAGATCCGCTGATGGCTCATCCGGATCGCAACGGTCTGCGCCGCCTGGAGAAAGCCTTTGGCGCGGTCGGTGAACTTGTCGAGATTCATGTCAGCCCCTGACGAACGTGTGAGCTGAACTTAGTGTGGCTTTTTGGCCACACAAGGGGATGTCGACGAACGACAGCGGGACCCCGGGTCGAGCCCGGGGTGACGACGAGTCCCAGGCCGTCATCCCGGACTTGATCCGGGATCCCGCTACGGCGGTGCTTGAGAAGCACAGCGGGACCCCGGGTCGAGCCCGGGGTGACGACGAGTCCCAGGCCGTCATCCCGGACTTGATCCGGGATCCCGCTACGTCGGTGCTTGAGAAACGCAGCGGGACCCCGGGTCGCGCCCGGGGTGACGACGGGTCCCCGCCCGTCATCCCGGACTTGATCCGGGATCCCGCCACGTCGGTGCTTGAGAAGCGCAGCGGGACCCCGGGTCACGCCCGGGGTGACGACGGGTCCCCGCCCGTCATCCCGGACCTGATCCGGGATCCCGCCACGTCGGTGCTTGAGAAGCGCAGCGGGACCCCGGGTCACGCCCGGGGTGACGACGGGTCCCCGCCCGTCATCCCGGACCTGATCCGGGATCCCGCTACGTCGGTGCTTGAGAAGCGCAGCGTCACCCCGGGTCGCGCCCAGGGTGACGACGGGTCCCAGGCCGTCATCCCGGACTTGATCCGGGATCCCGCTTACCTGCGCAAACGAACGGAGGGCGGCGCCCTACTTCTTCCCCGCCCCGTTCGCCGGGTTGAAGAAGCTGTCCTTGTTCCACGTCGGCGCGGCGGGGGCGTCGGCGATTTCCTTCGCGATCAGGTAGTTGATCTTCGCGAACTTGGCGCCGGCGGTCCAGTCGATGGGCAGCTTCGTCTCGTCGGTGACCTTGTGATAATGGGTGGCGAGGAAGTCGGTGAACTGCTTGCCGCCGCCATTGCCGAAGCCGGTCATCAGGAACACCGCCGGCACGCCTTCGCGCACGAATTTGTAATGGTCGGAGCGGGTGAAGAGATTTTCCTCGGGCAGCGGGTCGGCGGCGAGGGCGACGCCGATCTGGGCGCCGGCGCGCTGGACCGCGCCGCCCAGGCTCGAATGATTGGCGCCGAACGCGATCACGTCGGTGAAGTCGTAGAGCAGCACCGGCATGTCGAGATTGACGACGCCGACCACCTTGCCGCCGTTCGCCGCGACGACCGGGTGCTTGGCGAGATATTCGGAGCCGAGCAGGCCGCGCTCCTCGGCGGTGACCGCGGCGAACAGGATCGAGCGCTTGGGGCGCGTGCCGCTCTCGGCCATTGCGCGGGCGACTTCGAGCATGGTGGCGATGCCGGTCGCATTGTCCATCGCGCCATTGAAGATCTGGTCGCCGGTCTTCTTGGGCTCGACGCCCACATGGTCGAGATGCGCCATCAAGAGCACATACTCGTTGGCGAGCGCAGGGTCGCTGCCGGGAAGGACGCCGAGCACGTTCGGGCTGGTGAAGCGGCGCAGGCTGTTGGTGCGGCTGATCGCGACCGTCGGCGTGAGCGCAAAGCCCTTGATCTTGGCACCCTGGCCCTCGGCGGCGGCGAGCACCTGGTCGAGGTTGCGCGGGGCGCCGGCGAACAGCGCCTGCGCCGCCGGACGGCCGAAAGTGGCTGTGATGCGGATCTCGGGGGCGAGCGCATAGGGCTTGCCCTCGGCTTCCTCCCAGCTGACCGAGGGATGCGCGGCGCTCTCGATCGTGCGCGCGATCGGCCGGCGCTTCTCGTCGGCGTTGGTGGGAACGGTGATGACGCCGAGCGCACCGCGATCGGCCGCCGCGCGCGCCTTGGTGGCGTTGAGCGCGGCGCCGATCTCGCTCGGCGTGCCTTTCGGGAAGCCGCTCAGCACGACGACATATTTGCCGCGCACGTCGAGCCCGCGATAATCGTCGAAGCCGTATTTCGGCGCCTGCAGACCATAGCCGACGAACACCGCCTTCGCGGTCAGCTCCTGCGCCGGGGCGAGCGTGCTCGCGCCGATCGCGACGTCCCTGGCGGGGTCGAAGCTCGTCGCGCCGACCTTGATGCTCGCGGCGCCGGCGGGCTTCGCCTCGACGAAGGGCACGGTCTGGTACCAGCCACGATCGGTGCCGGCCGGGGTCAGGCCCAGGCTCAGGAAGCGCGTCGCGACGTAGGAGGCGGCGAGGTCGTAACCGCGCGTGCCGGCATCGCGCCCTTCCATCAGGTCGCTGGCGAGATATTCGACATGGCCGCGGAAGCGGTCGGCGGTGAAGTCCTGGGCGGGAGCGGCGGCGGAGACGAGCGAAAGGGCAGTGACGGCAAAGGCAGTGCGGATCATTCTGGATTCCTGGCGACCGGCGGGGGGATGGCGACGACCCTAGCCAGCAGCGCCGCCGCTCGCCAGCCACCTGGCGCAACCCGCTGTCGTTCGTCGAAGCGCGTCCGTCGTTCGTCGAACCCGGCGCGAGACCGACGCGACTTTGTCCAGCGCTGGCCGGCTGCTAGACCCGCCTTCGGGTTACGACATAAGATAAGGATCGCCGATGCGTCTTTGGCCATTTGCCGCCGCTCTCCTCGCCACCGCGGCCGCGCCGCTCGCCGCCCAGGCCGACGCGCCCGCGCCGGTCGCGCAGCTCGTCCAGGCCGTGAACATCCCGTACGAGACCTTCACGCTCGCCAACGGCCTGCGCGTGATCGTCTCGACCGACCGCAAGGCGCCCGTGGTCGCGGTGTCGGTCTGGTACGATGTCGGCTCGAAGCACGAGCCCAAGGGCCGCACCGGCTTCGCGCATCTGTTCGAGCACCTGATGTTCAACGGTTCCGAGAATGCGCCCGGCGACTTTTTCGAGCCGCTCCAGCAGATCGGCGCGACCGACCTGAACGGCACGACCTGGTTCGACCGCACCAATTATTTCGAGACCGTGCCCAGCCCGGCGCTCGAGCGCGCGCTGTTCCTGGAAAGCGACCGCATGGGCCATCTGCTGGGCGCGGTGACCCAGGAGAAGCTCGATAACCAGCGCGGCGTCGTCCAGAACGAGAAGCGCCAGGGCGACAACCAGCCCTATGGCCTCGTCGAATATGCGCAGCTCAAGGCGCTGATCCCGGCCGGCCACCCCTATGGCCATTCGACGATCGGTTCGATGGCGGACCTCGATGCGGCCAGCCTCGACGACGTCAAGAGCTGGTTCCGAACCCATTATGGGCCCAACAACGCGGTGCTGGTGCTCGCCGGCGACATCGACGCCGCGACCGCGCGCCCGCTCGTCGAGAAATATTTTGGCGACATCCCGCGCGGGCCGCAGCAGAGCCGCGTCGCGGCCCCGATCCCGACCCTGCCCAAGCGGCTCGACGAGGTGATGAAGGACCGGGTCGCGACGACGCGCCTCTACCGCTTCTGGACGGTGCCGGGTCTCGACAGCCCCGAATCGGTGCCGCTCGACATCGCCGCGGTGGTGCTCGGCGGGCTGTCGAGCTCGCGCCTCGACAACGAGCTGGTGCGCAAGGACAAGAATGCCGTGCGGGTCAGCGCCGAGGTGCAGCAATTCGCGCAGCTCGGCTTCTTCTCGGTCGAGGTCGACGTGAAGCCCGGCGTCGACGCCGCGGCGGTCGGCCAGAAGCTCGACGCGATGATCGCCGATTTCGTGAAGACCGGCCCGACCGCCGACGAGGTGCAGCGCGCCGTGACCCGCGAAGCCGCCGGTCGCATCGCCGGCATCGAGTCGGTCGGCGGGTTCGGCGGCAAGGCCGTCACCCTGGCCGAGGGCGCGCTCTACATGCGCGATCCCGGCTTCTACAAGAAGCAGCTCGCTGCCTATGCCGCGGTGACCCCGGCCGACGCCAAGGCCGCGCTCGCCAAGTGGCTGACCCGCCCGGTCTATGCGCTGTCCGTCGTCCCCGGTCCGCGCGACGCCTATGAGGAAGCGAAGGGCCGCGAAGGCGCGACCTTCGCACCCAGCTATTTCCGCACGCCTGCCGCCGGCGAGGCGCCGCTCGCGCCCGCGTCGAAGCTGCCGCGCGCCGCGGTCGACCGCTCGAAGATGCCCGAGGTCGGCCAGATCGCCGATCTCGACTTCCCCGACGTGTCGCGGGCCAAGCTCTCGAACGGCATCGAGATCGTCTACGCCCAGCGCACCGCCGTGCCGACGACGCAGATGGTGATGAGCTTCGACGCGGGCATCGCCGCCGATCCGTCGGACAAGCTCGGCGTCCAGGCGCTGACGCTCGGCATGCTCGACGAGGGCACGGCGACGAAGAACTCGATCCAGATCGCCGAGGCCAAGGAGCGGCTGGGTGCGAACATCACCAGCGGGGCGTCGCTCGACCGCACCAATGTCAGCCTGTTCGCGCTGTCGGCGAACCTGAAGCCGTCGGTCGAGCTGCTCGCCGACATCATCCGCAACCCGGCCTTCGCGCCGGGCGAGGTCGACCGGTTGCGCGGCGAACAGCTCGCCCGCATCGCGAGCGAGATGACCCAGCCCGGCGGGCTCGCGGCGCGGACGCTCGCGCCCGTGCTGTTCGGCACCGGCCACCCCTATGGCAAGCCGTCGACCGGTACCGGCGATCCGGCCGTGGTCGCCCGGCTCACCCGCGACGATCTCGTCGCCTTCCAGCGCGCCTGGCTCCGGCCCGAAAAGGCGACGGTGTTCGTCGTCTCCGACCGGCCCCTGGCCGAGATCCGGAGCGTGCTGGACGCCAGCTTCGGCAATTGGACCGGGCAGGGTGCGCCGGGCACCAAGAACTTCGCGAACGGCGCCCCCAACCCGCAGCCGCGGATCATCCTGATCGACCGGCCGGATTCGCCCCAGTCGCTGATCCAGGCGGGCGTGGTGACGCCGCTCAAGGGCACCGACGAGCTGCTGCCGGTGATCGCCGCCAACGACGTGCTGGGCGGCAACTTCCTGTCGCGGCTCAACATGGACCTGCGCGAGACCAAGGGCTGGTCCTATGGCGTGCGCGGCGGCTTCAACCGCCAGCTCGAAGGCGTCACCTACGTGATCTCGGCGCCGGTGCAGGCCGACAAGACCGGTCCGGCGATCAAGGCGCTGCGCGACGATGTCGCCCAGTTCCTGTCGACCCAGGGCACTACCCAGGCCGAGACCGAGCGCACGATCAACGGCTCGGTGCGCGAGCTCGCCGGCAGCTTCGAGACCGCGGGCGACGTGCTCGGCGGCATGCAGACCAATGCGCTCTACAAGCGCCCCGACGATTATTACGACACCATCGCCGACAAGTATCGCGCGCTGACCGGCGCCCGCATGGATCAGGTGATCCGCGCCGCGCTCGATCCGTCGAGGCTCGTCTGGGTGGTCGTCGGCGACGCCAAGCTGGTGAAGCCGCAGCTTGACAGCCTCGGGCTGCCCGTCGAGGTGAGGAGCATGGCGGCGGGCAAGTGACGCCCGCCCCGAAACCATAGAGGAGAGTGTCGATGGCCGAAGTCGATGGCGAATGGGATTGCGTGACGAAGTCGCCGCTGGGTGAGCAGAAGTCGGTGTTCACGATCAAGAGCGACGGCAACACCTTCACCGGCACCAACGCCGGCCCGACCGGCGCGCTCGACGTGGTCGACGGCAAGATCGACGGCAACCAGCTGAGCTGGAAGATGGAAATGAAGGTCCCGATGCCGATGACGCTCAACTGCACCGCGACGGTCGAGGGCGACACGCTGAACGCCCAGGTCGGCGCCGGCGCGTTCGGCAGCTTCCCGATGACGGGCACGCGGCGGGGCTGAGCCTGGCCCCTCCACCACCGGCTGCGCCGGCGGTCCCCCTCCCCGCCTGCGGCAGGGAGGAGCGCAAAACTAGCTCCTCCCCATCAAAGATGGGGAGGGGGACCGCCGCGAAGCGGTGGTGGAGGGGGCTCCCCCCTCAGAACACCCGCGTGACATGTCCCATCTTGCGGCCGGCGCGCACCGTCTTGCCGTAAAGATGCAGCTTTGCGGCGGGATCGACGAGGATCTCCGCCCAGCCGTCCGCGTCGGCGCCGATCAGGTTGCGCATCTCGACGCGGGTGCCGCGCAGGTCGGTCGCACCAAGCGGCAGCCCGCAGACCGCGCGGATATGGTTCTCGAACTGCGAGGTGACCGCGCCCTCGATCGTCCAATGGCCGCTATTGTGGACGCGCGGCGCCATTTCGTTGAACACCGGCCCGTCCGCGGTCGCGAAGAATTCGAGCGTGAGCACGCCGATATGGTCGAGCGCGTCCGCGACCGTCTCGGCGAGCGCGGTCGCGGCGGCGACCTGGTCGCGGACCAGCGCCGGCGCGGGCACGGTCGAGCTGTCGAGGATTCCGTCCTTGTGGCGGTTCTCGGGCACGTCCCAGCTCACCGTCCGGCCGTCCGCGTCGCGGCACAGCAGCACCGAGAACTCGGCATCGAAGGCGACGAAGCCTTCCAGGATCGCGGGCGCCTGCCCGATCGCGTCCCAGGCGGCGGCAAGGTCCGCATCGGCGCCGAGGCGCACCTGCCCCTTGCCGTCATAGCCGAGGCTCGACGTCTTCAGGATCGACGGTGCGCCGATCGCCGCGAAGGCGGCGTGGAGGTCGGCCAGGCTCTCGACCACGACGAAGGGCGCGGTGCGGCCGCCGAGATCGCGCACGAGCTGCTTTTCGGCCGGGCGGAAGCGCGACACGTCGAGCGCGCGGCGGCCGGGGCGGATCGGCACCAGCGGCTCCAGCCGGTCGAGCGCCTCGGGAGGCACATTCTCGAACTCGTAGGTGACGACGCCCACCGCCGCCGCGAAGCGGGCAAGGGCGTCCTCGTCGTCATAGCCGGCCTGCGTCCATTCGGCGCTGACCTCCGTCGCCGGGCCGCTCGCCTCGGGCGCGTAGACATGGCTGCGATAGCCGAGCTGGGCGGCCGCGATCGCGAGCATGCGACCGAGCTGGCCGCCACCCAGAATCCCGATCGTGCCGCCCGGCGCGAGGATCATTCGGGCTCGGCCGCGACGGACTCGCTCTGCCGCAGCCGCCACGCGTCGAGCCGCTCGCCCAAAGCCTCGTCCTCGTTGGCGAGGACCGCGGCGGCATAGAGCGCGGCGTTGATCGCGCCGGGCTTGCCGATCGCGAAAGTCGCGACGGGCACGCCGCCGGGCATCTGGACGATCGACAACAGGCTGTCGAGGCCGGCGAGCGACTTCGATTCGATCGGGACGCCGAGAACCGGCACGCGCGTCATTGAGGCGGTCATTCCGGGCAGGTGCGCCGCTCCGCCGGCGCCGGCGATGATCGCCTTCAGCCCGCGCGCGGTGGCGCTCTTCGCATAGTCGTAGAGCCGGTCGGGCGTGCGGTGCGCCGACACGATCCGCGCCTCGTGGCTGATCCCCAGCGTCGCCAGGATCTCGGCGGCATGCCGCATCGTGGGCCAGTCCGACTGGCTGCCCATGATGATCCCGACGAGCGGCGCCTGATCCGCCATTGCTGCCCCTTTGCTGACCGGAGCGCCGGCTTCTATCGGCGCGCCGGGGCGCTGTCCATTAGCGGCGCAGGCCCCTCCACCACCGGGCTTTGCCCGGCGGTCCCCCTCCCCGCCTGCGGCAGGGAGGATCTCAGCTCCTCCCCATCGGAGATGGGGAGGGGGACCGCCGGCGAAGCCGGTGGTGGAGGGGCAAGCTCAGCGCTCGCTCAGATAATAGCGCTCCCGCGCCGTCAGGTCGTCCGCGAGCTCGTAGACGATCGGCTGCCCGGTCGGGATCTCCAGCTCGGTGATCTCGTCGTCGGGGATGTTCGACAGATGCTTGACCAGCGCGCGCAGCGAGTTGCCGTGCGCCGAGATCAGCACGCGCTTGCCGGCTTTGAGCTCGGGCGCGATGCGGGCGTCCCAATAGGGAAGCACGCGCGCGATCGTGTCCTTCAGGCTCTCGGTCGAGGGGATCGCGATGCCGGCATAGCGCCGGTCCTGCGACAGGTCGAACGCGCTGCCCGGCTCCATCACGGGCGGCGGCACGTCGAAGCTGCGGCGCCAGATCTTCACCTGCGCGTCGCCGTGCCTCGCCGCCGTCTCCGCCTTGTCGAGCCCGGTCAGCCCGCCATAGTGGCGCTCGTTCAGCCGCCAGTCCTTCTCGACCGGCAGCCACAGCCGACCCATCGACTCCAGCGCGATGTTGAGCGTCTTGATCGCGCGCGTCTGAAAGCTGGTGAAGCACTGGTCGAAGTCGAGGCCACGCGCCGCGAGCAGCGCGCCCGCCGCTTTCGCTTCGCCCACGCCGCGCTCGGTCAGGTCGACGTCCCACCAGCCGGTGAAGCGGTTCTCGAGGTTCCAGGCCGACTGGCCATGGCGGATGAGCACGAGCGTGGGCATGACGTTTCCTGCGGCTTGGTGGGGGCGGGTCAGATCGCGTCGATCATGTCGGCGAGGTTGTCGAGGCAGGCATGGGCCAGCGCCTTGCACCGCGCCGGCGACCAGCCGCATTCGGCATCGGGATTGTCGTCATGGTCCTTGAACGGCATCTCGAGCGTCATCGACACGGCGCCGTAGCGCTCGGCGAGTTGCGTGGTCGACATCGACAGGTTCGCCTTGCCCGGCGGCGAGACCTCATAGCCCTTGGCGACCTGGAAGTCGGGGGTGCGGGACGCGAGCGTGTCGCGAAAGCGGTCGAACAAGGCGCCCTTCTCGGCCGTGAAGGACGGGATGCCTTCGAAGCCGGCGAGGAAATTGGCCGGGATCGCCTCGTCGCCATGAACGTCCATCGCGAAGTCGACCCCGGTCGCGTCCATCGCCTCGCGGACCGCCAGCACTTCCGGGCTGCGCTCGGGCGATGGCGAGTGCCATTCGCGATTGAGGTTCACGCCGGCGGCATTGGTGCGCAGATGGCCGCGGAAGCTGCCGTCGGGGTTCATGTTCGGCACGATGTGGAACGTCGCCTTGTCGCGCAGGGTGCGCGCGACGGGGTCGTTCGGGTCGGTGAGCTTCTCGAGCGCACCCTCCATCCACCACTCCGCCATGCTCTCGCCCGGATGCTGGCGCGCATAGAGCCACACCTGCTTGGCGCCGGTGCCGAGGCTCAGCGCGTCGAGCGGGCGCCCGTCGAGCGTCTTCGTCAGCTCGCGCTGGGTGACGCCGGGCATCGCCGCCATGCGCGCGACGAGGTCGTAATGCCGTTCGAGCGAATAGGGGGCGAAATAGGCGACCCAGATCGCATTGCCCTCCGGTCGCACCGTGATGGTCAGGACGTCGTTCGCGAAGCTGGTGTCGGCAAGCCGCCAGGTCTCGCGATCCTCGGACACGCGCGCCCGGTAATTGGGCCAGCCGAGCGGATAGGCCGAGCCAGCGACGTTCCGGATGCGCAGGCTGAGCTCGCGGCCGGCGGCGTTGCCGACGCGGAAGTGGAACCACTGGTAGAAATCGGACCCGTGATCTGTCTCGATCTCGAGATCGGCCTCGTTGCCGTTGATCCCGAGCACGCGGATGTTGCCGCTGTCGAAGCGGCTCGTAATGCTGAACGTCATGGGACGCTGATAGTGCGCCCCGACTCGCCCGGAAAGTCCCTGAACAGCGCATTTGCGAGCCGCCCGGCAATCAGGTCGGTCTGCGCGGCGGGCGTCCCCGACCGCGCCTCGGCGCGCGCGCGGCCTTCCCACGTCACCTGCTGGTCGCCGCGCCGCTTGAGCACGACCGAGAGCTGGGTTCCCTCGATCTCCTGGCCGCCGCGCCGGCCGCCCAGGCCGAAGCTCACGCCGCCGCCGACGCCGCCGCCGAAGCCGCCGGTGCCGCCGCCGACCCCGATCGTCACCGGCGAGCGCTGGCCGACCGGATCGATCCGCACGCCGCGCTGCACGTCGATGACCGCGACATAGAGGCTCTGGCCGAGCGAATCGGTCGCCACATAGCCGACCCGCTGCAGCTCGGCGGTGACCGCCGCCGCATAGGCGCCGAACTCAAGGCTCTTCGGGTCGCCGCCCGGCGCCGGCTCGACGAAGACCGTGCCTTTCTCGATCGCCTGACCGAGATGGAAGCGCGTCACCGAGACCGGGGCGGTCGGGGTCGCGCAGGCGGCGAGCGCCAGGGCGGGGGCGAGGAGGGCAGCGAGCGTGAGATGGCGGGGCATAAGCGACGTGACCTCTTGTTCGGGCATCGTCGTCAACCTATCCCGCCGCCACCGCCCTGCCTAGCGGGCGATGCGCCTTGACGGGGTGAGGGCTTCCGACTAGGGCGGCCCGTCTGTTTTCCAGCCCAAGATTCGAGCCATGAAGATCCGCAACTCGCTCAAGTCCCTCAAGGACCGCCATCGCGACAACCGCGTCATCCGCCGTCGCGGCCGCACCTACGTCATCAACAAGACCAATCGTCGGTTCAAGGCCCGCCAGGGCTGATCCGGTGGGAGTGACGGCCGTCGTCTTCGACGTCGGCAATGTCCTCTTCAGTTGGGACCCGCGGTTCCTCTACGAGCGCCTGATCGACGACGATGAGGCGCTCGAAGCGTTTCTGCGCGACGTCGTCACCACCGAGTGGCATTTCCAGCACGATGCGGGCCGGCCTTTCGCCGAGACCAGCGCGGAGCTGGCCTTGCTCCATCCGCAGCATGGCGAGCTGATCGCTGCCTGGGGCCCGCGCTTCAACGAGAGCCTGGGCCCGCCGATCGAGGGCATGATCCCGCTCGTCGAGGAGCTCGACGCGCGCGGCGTGCCGTTGTTCGCGATCACCAATTTCTCGCACGAGTTCTGGGCGCCGTTCCGCGACACCCAGGCCGCGCTGTTCGACCGCTTCCGCGACATCGTGGTCTCGGGGACCGAGCGGCTCGTGAAGCCCGATCCGGCGATCTACCGGCTCGCGCTCGACCGGTTCGGGCTCGATGCGGGCGCCGCGATCTTCGTCGACGACCGCGCGGACAATATCGCCGGCGCGGAAAGCGTCGGCCTGCGCGGGCACGTCTTCACCGATGCGGAGTCGCTGCGGCGCGAGCTTGCGGGTCTGGGGCTCTTGTAGGGGAGGCCCCTCCACCCCGTCGCTTCGCGACGCGGTCCCCCTCCCCATCTTTGATGGGGAGGAGCTGTTCTTCGCTCCTCCCTGCGCGCAGCGCGGGGAGGGGGACCGCCGGCGCAGCCGGTGGTGGAGGGGGCTTCACCCCTCGCCCCACTCCGCCCGCACCTGCTCGTCCGTCTCGCCTGCCATCCGTTTCTCCCGCGCCGCCACGAACCCCGCCGGATCGAGCATCGACAGCGCCCACACGGCCGCTCCCCGCACCACCGGCGCCGGATCGTCGAGCAGCGCCGTCACGACCCCGATCAACCCCGCATCGCCGCTGTTCCCGGCCGCGACGAGGCAGTTGCGGACGAACCGGTCGCGGCCGATGCGCTTGATCGGCGAGCCGGCGAACAGCCGGCGGAAGCCGGCGTCGTCGAGCGCGAGCAGGTCGGCGAGCCGCGGCGCCGCCAGCTCCGCGCGCGGCGCGAAGGCGAGGTTCGCGGCCGCGGCGGAGGCGAATTTGTTCCACGGGCAGACCGCCAGGCAGTCGTCGCAGCCATAGATGCGATTGCCCATCGACGCCCGGAACGCGCGCGGGATCGGCCCCTTGTTCTCGATCGTCAGATACGAGATGCAGCGCCGCGCATCGAGCCGGTAAGGCGCCGGAAAGGCGTCGGTGGGGCAGGCGCGCTGGCAGGCGTCGCAGCGGCCGCACCGGCCCGACCCGGCGTCGTCGGCGGCCAGCTCAAGGGTGGTGAAGATCGCGCCCAGGAACAACCAGCTGCCATGCGCGCGGCTGACCAGGTTGGTGTGCTTGCCCTGCCAGCCGAGCCCCGCCGCCGCCGCGAGCGGCTTTTCCATCACGGGCGCGGTGTCGACGAACACCTTCACGTCGCCTCCGGCCTCGGCGACCAGCCACCGCGCCAGTTCCTTCAGCCGCCGCTTCACGACGTCGTGATAATCGCCGCCCTGCGCATAGACCGAGATGCGCGCATGATCCGGATGCGCGGCGAGCGCGAGCGGGTCGGCGGCGGGCGCATAGCTCATGCCGAGCGCGATCACCGAGCGGACCTCGGGCCACAGCGCCTGCGGTCGGCCGCGCTGGTCGGCGCGCGCCTCCATCCAGATCATGTCGCCATGCGCGCCGTCGGACAGCCACGCCTGCAGTCGCGCCGCCGATTCAGGCGCCGAATCGGCGGGCGCGATCCCGCAGGCGGCAAAGCCGATGCGGGCCGCCTCGCGCTTCAGCCGGTCGGCGAGCGTGTCTGTCGGATCGAGCGGGAGCACAGCCGGACAAGATAGGGCGGCAGGCGGGCTGCGCGAACCCCGATTCCGTGTCTTTTTTGCAACGCACAATGAGATGTTAAGAGAGTGCGAACGGACCCCCGTTGTCTGTCATTTCACCGCAACATAAGGGGGCCAAGGGCGGCCGCAACGGCAAACAGGCCGAACAGGGCCAGCGGCCCTTGTAGCTGGGGAAAGCAATGCGCAACCATCTCTTTATCGGCGCGGCCGTGGCCGCGCTCATGGCTCCTGCCGCCGTGCAGGCGCAGGAAGTCACCTCGCTGATTCGCGGAACCGTCACCAACAACGGCGCGCCGGTGGCCGGCGCGACGGTCACGGCGGTGCACGTGCCCTCTGGGACCCGCTCGAGCACGACCACCGACGCGAACGGCACCTACACGCTCACCGGCCTGCGCGCCGGCGGTCCCTTCACCGTCAGCGTGAACGGCGACCAGGCGCAGGTGACCGACATCAACACCGTGATCGGCACGCCCTATGACCTTCCGGTCGAGCTCGCCGACTTCTCGCAGGACATCGTGGTCACCGCCGCAGCGGTTGCCCGCGCCGGCAACATCTCGCAGGGTCCGGCGACGATCCTCACCTCCGAGCAGATCTCGACGGTCGCGTCGATCAACCGCGACGTCCGCGACCTGTCGCGCCGCGACCCGTTCGCGCGCCTCAGCGACTCGCCGGGCGGCGGCCGCGCCGTTTCGTTCGCCGGCCAGAATGCCCGCTTCAACCGCTTCACGGTCGACGGCGTGCCCGTCACCGACAATTTCGGTCTGAACCCGGACGGCCTGCCGACCCGCCGCTCGCCGATCCCGTTCGATGCGATCGGCCAGTACCAGACCCGCGTCGCGCCGTTCGACGTGCGCGAAGGCAACTTTCAGGGCGGCGTGATCAACGTCACCCTGAAGTCGGGAACCAACGAATTCCACGGCACCGGCTTCTACAGCTTCAGCAACGACAATCTGACCGGCGACCGGACCAAGGCCGGCCCGGGCGTCACCAACGGGCGGGTCAATCTCCCGAACTTCGAGGACATCATCTACGGCGCCCAGCTCGCCGGCCCGATCATCAAGGACAAATTGTTCTTCATGATCGCGGGCGAGCGCGTTCGCGCGGGCACGCCGATCCCCGAGGGCCCGGTCGACAACAATGCCGGTGCCGCGGTGCCCGGCCTGACCCAGGCGACCGTCGAGCAGATCCGGTCGATCGCGCAGTCGCGCTACAATTACGATGCCGGCAACGTCCTCAACGATTCGCAGGACAAGGACGACCGACTGGTCGCCAAGATCGACGCGAACCTGTCGGACACGCAGCGTGCCGCGCTGACCTACACCTACACCAAGGACTCGATCCGGTTTAACCAGAACAGCTTCGTCACGCCGCCGCCGGGCCTTGGCCTCGAGTCGAACGGCTATGTCCAGTCGCAGCTGCTCCACACCGGCGTGTTCAACCTGAACAGCGATTGGTCGGACAATTTCTCGACCGAGTTCCGCGCCTTCTACAAGGATTATAAGCGCGGCCAGGACCCGATCTTCGGTCGCGGCTTCGCGCAGTTCCAGATCTGCACGGCCGCCAACTCCGACCGCGGCACCGGCACCGGGACCGCGAACGACCTCGCCATCGCCTGCCCGAGCGGCGTGCCGCAGGTCTCGATCGGGCCGGATATCTCGCGTCAGTCGAACGAGCTCACCAGCCAGAGCTGGGGCGGCCTGTTCCAGGCGCGTCTCCAGGTCGAGGATCACGACATCCGGGTGTTCGCGGAATACACGAACACCAAGATCTTCAACCTCTTCCTGCAGCGCACCGCCGGCGATTACTATTTCGACTCGATCGCCGACTTCCAGGCGGGCAACGCCCAGCGCCTGCGCTACCAGAACGCCATCCCGTCGCTCGATCCGGACGAGGCGGCGGCGCGCTTCAAGTACCAGACCTACACGTTCGGCCTTCAGGACAATTGGCGCGTCACCGACACGTTCAACGTCTCGCTCGGCGCCCGCATCGACATGTTCGGCGGCAGCCCGCGGCCGACGCTCAACCCGAACTTCGTGAACCGCTTCGGCTTCTCGAACCAGTCGTACATCAGCGGTCGCACGCTGTTCCAGCCGCGCTTCGGCTTCGACTGGAAGCCGCTCTCGCGCCTTGCGATCCGCGGCGGCGTCGGCCTGTTCGGCGGCGGCACGCCCGACGTGTACGTGTCGAACAGCTTCTCGAACACCGGCATCCTGTCGAACTCGATCGACATCCGCCAGAACAACAACAGCACGACCTACACCGCGCCCGGCCTGACCGGCGCGCCGGCGAACGCGCTGGGTGCGACGGCGCTGACCGGGGTCACCGGGCGGGACATCCCGACGGCGGTGCAGAACTATCTGCTGAACGCCTCGGTCGCGACGGCTTCGCCGACCAATGCGCTCGATCCGAACTTCCGGGTCCCGTCGCAATGGCGGGCCACGCTCTCCGCCGACTATGAGGCCGATCTCGGGCCTCTCGGCGACGGCTGGCGGTTCGGCGTCGACTTCTTCTACTCGGCGGTCAAGGACCAGGTGTTCTTCACCGACATCCGTTCGGTGCCGAGCGGCCTCACCACCCCCGATGGTCGTCCGCGCTACCGCAACATCACCGGCAGCACGACCGACACCAATGGCGACATCCTGCTGACCAACACCGGCAAGGGCCGCAGCTACATCGGCGTCGCGCGCTTCGACAAGAGCTGGGACTTCGGCCTGAACATCTTCGGTAGCTTCACCTACCAGGACGTGAAGGACCAGGCGCCGGCGACCTCGTCGACCGCGACCTCGAACTATTTCAACGGCGCCTTCGTCGACCCGAACCGGGTCGCCTACGGCATCTCGAACGACCAGGTGAAGTACCTGTTCAAATACGGGTTCAACTTCGAGCGCGCATTCTTCGGCGACTATAAGACCCGCCTGAACGTGTTCGGCGAGACCCGCATCGGGCGGCCGTTCAGCTGGACGATGACCGATCCGAGCGGCGGCCGCAGCTCGGTGTTCGGCACGCTCGGCGCCGGCACCACGGGCACGACCGGTGGTCGTTACCTGCTGTACGTGCCGACGGCGGGCGACACGAAGGTGTCGTTCGACTCGGTGGCGTCGGAGACCGCCTTCAACGCGCTCGTCGATGCGACCGGGCTCAGCCGCTTCCGCGGCCGGATCGCGCCGCGCAACGTGTTCAACTCGCCGTGGTTCACCAAGATCGACCTGCACATCGAGCAGGAAGTTCCGGCCTTCTTCGGCGACGCGCGGTTTACGCTGTTCGCGGACATCGAGAATGTCGGCAACCTGATCAACAAGAACTGGGGTCAGATCCGCGAGTTCGCCTTCCCGCACACCATCCCGGCCGTGCGCGTGCAGTGCCTGACCGCTCCGGCGGCGACCGGCACCGCCGGCACCCTGGCGGCGAACGCGACGCAGCCCTGCGCCCAGTATCGCTACTCGAACGTGACCAACACCCCGCCGCAGATCTACTCGCGCCAGTCGCTGTACCAGATCCGCGTCGGCGCCCGCTTCACCTTCTGAGGCGGGACCTTCGGGGCCAGAAACGAGACCGCCGCTCGGGGAGGCCCGGGCGGCGGTTTTCGTTTGAGGTCGGGCGGGGCCGCCTTTTAGTCCTTCACGTACATGCTCGCCTTCGGCCGGGCCATCACGCGGCGGACCATCGGCTCGAAGAAAGCGAGCGGCTCGGACTCATACGCCGGGTCGAACGCCGCCTGGTCGTATTTCTCGCAGAACTCGGCACAAGCCTCGAAATGCGGATTGTCGCGGAAGCGCTCGCGCATGTTCCGGTCCATCCCGAGATGGTGGAAATAATAATAGCCCTGGAAGGCGCCGTGGTTGCCGACGATCCAGTGATTCTGCTCGGAGACGAACGGCTTCAGGATCGCGGCGGCGACGTCGGGATGGTTGAAGCTGCCCAGCGTGTCGCCGATGTCGTGCAGCAGCGCCATCACGACATATTCCTCGTCGCGCCCGTCGCGGTGCGCGCGCGTCGCCGTCTGCAGGGAATGCTGCATCCGGTCGATCGGGAAGCCGCCATAATCGCCGTCGAGCAGTCGGAGATGGTCGAGCACCCGGTCGGCGACCTTGGACGCGAACGGGAAGAAATGGCTGGAGATGATCTGCCAGTCCTCCGCCGTGCCCTCGGTCATGGCGGTGAAGCTGGCGCGGTCGGCGTGACCGTCGGACATGGAAAGGCTCCTTTCGTGTTTGCTGCAGGTTACTCCTGACTCGCGTGGGCCGGAAGCCCCTCCACCACCGGGCTCACGCCCGGCGGTCCCCCTCCCCGCGCTTCGCGCAGGGAGGAGCGAGAAGCTCCTCCCCATCGCAGATGGGGAGGGGGACCGCCGGCGCAGCCGGTGGTGGAGGGGCCCGGCTTCACCCCCGCAACCAAATCGGCTAGGTGAGCCGGGATGGCCAAATTGGGCTTTGCCGCCAAGCCGTTCTTCGAGGACAAGAATCGGGCCTTCTGGAACCTGCAGACGGCGGGCTGGGCGGGCTATTTCCTGCTTCGCACGCTGTCGGGCTTCGCCAATGGGCTGACGCTTGCCTTCCTGGTGCCGGTCGCGGTGTCGACGGCGACGGGCTATTCGCTGACGCTCGTGCTGGGCGCGCTCTACCGGACGCTCATCACCCGCCGCCCGATCGTCACCTGGACGGGGTCGATCGCCGGCATCCTCGCCGCGGCGGGCATCTACTCGCTGATCGACGCTTGGATTTTCAACACCATCCAGCGTCCGGGCGAGGCGTTTCAGATCCGGCTGTTCCTCGGCACCATCTTTCTCGACTTCGTCGTCGTCGCGGCCTGGTCGGCGCTCTATTACGCGATCAATTTCTTCATCGTGGTCGAGGAGCAGGCGGACCGGCTGAAGGCGCTCGAAAGCCAGGCGTCCTCGGCGCAGCTCGCGATGCTGCGCTACCAGCTCAATCCGCATTTCCTGTTCAACACGCTGAACTCGATATCGACGCTGGTGCTGCTGAAGCAGACCGACCGCGCCAATGCGATGCTGTCGCGGCTGTCGTCGTTCCTGCGCTACACGCTCGTCAACGAGCCGCTGGGGCAGGTGACGATGGAGCAGGAAGTGGAGACGCTGAAGCTCTATCTCGAGATCGAGAAGATGCGCTTCGAAAGCCGGCTCAGGACCAGCTTCGAGATCGACCCGGTGGTGCTGCGCGCGCGGCTGCCGTCGCTGCTGCTCCAGCCTCTGGTCGAGAACGCGATCAAATATGCGGTGACGCCGCAGGAGGAGGGGGCGGACATCACCGTCAGCGCAAGGCTGGCGGTGGACCGGGTGCGCATCCTGGTGCAGGATACCGGACCTGGGTTGAATGGCGTGCGTTCAGGGGCCAATGTCTCCACCGGAGTCGGCCTGGCGAATATTCGCGACAGGCTGGCGCAGGCCTATGGCCAGGATCATGAGTTCGACGCGAGAGCGCGTGCGGGGGGCGGATTCGAGGTGATCATCGAGATTCCGTTTCAAACCGAGGAACAACCAAGGGAAGCCGCATGACGATCAGAACCATCCTCGTCGACGACGAGCCGCTGGCCATCCAGGGCCTTCAGCTGAGGCTCGAACCGCACGAGGATGTCGAAATCGTGGACACCTGCTCGAACGGGCGGGAAGCCATTCGCTCCATCAAGACGAACAAGCCCGACCTCGTCTTCCTCGACATCCAGATGCCCGGCTTCGACGGTTTCTCCGTGGTCCAGGGGCTGATGGAGGTCGAACCCCCGCTGTTCGTCTTCGTGACCGCCTATTCGGACCATGCGATCCGCGCGTTCGAGGCGCAGGCGGTCGACTATCTGATGAAGCCGGTCGAGGAAGACCGGCTCGCCGCGACGCTCGACCGCGTCCGCCAGCGCCTCGCCGAGAAGCGCGGAGCCGAGGAAGTCGGGCGCCTGAAGGAAGTGCTCGCCGAGGTCGCGCCCGAGGCGGCGGCCGAGATGGGCGAGGCGGGCGACGCGCCGTCGGCCTCGCGCTTCGAGAAGATGATCAACATCAAGGATCGCGGCCAGATCTTCCGCGTCGACGTCGACACGATCGAGCGCATCGACGCGGCCGGCGACTATATGTGCATCTACACCGCCGAGAACACGCTCATCCTGCGCGAAACCATGAAGGATCTCGAGAAGCGGCTGGATCCGCGCCGTTTCCAGCGCGTCCATCGCTCGACGATCGTCAATCTCGATCTCGTCAAGCAGGTGAAGCCGCACACCAATGGCGAGTGCTTCCTGGTGCTCGACTCCGGCGCGCAGGTGAAGGTGAGCCGCAGCTACCGGGATGTCGTCGCACGCTTCGTCCACTGATGCCGAAATCCGCCGAGGACGCATGACTCAAGCAGACAAGGCGCGCGCCTTCGCCGCGCTCCACGTGCCGGGCCGGCCGGTCGTTCTGTTCAACGCCTGGGACCCGGGCTCGGCGAAGGCCGTCGCCGAAGCGGGGGCGGCGGCGATCGCGACCGGGAGCTGGTCGGTCGCCGATGCGCATGGCTTCGGCGATGCCGAGGGGCTGCCGATCGAGCTCGCAATCGCCAATGCCGCGCGCGTGGTCGCGGCGGTGGCGGTGCCGGTGACGATCGACTTCGAGGGCGGCTATGCCGTCGATCCCGGCCGCCTTGCCGCGAACTTCGCGACCCTGCTCGCGACCGGAGCGATCGGCTGCAATCTCGAGGATCGGGTGATCGGGGGCGAGGGGCTGCACCCGGTCGCGCTGCAGGCCGAGCGGATCGAGGCCATGCGCCGCGCCGCCGAGCGGGCCGGCGTCGACGCGTTCATCAACGCCCGCACCGACATCTTCCTGCAGGCCCCGGCCGAAGCGCATGACCGCGCGGCGGTGGACGCCGCGATCGAACGCGCGCGCGCCTATGCCGATGCCGGCGCGAGCGGCTTCTTCGTGCCGGGCCTCGCCGACGAGCGGCTGATCGCGCGAGTCTGCGAGGTCTCGCCGCTGCCGGTCAATGCGATGATGTTCGCCGGCATGCCCTCGCGCGCTAGGCTCGCCGAACTCGGGGTCGCGCGCGTCAGCCACGGCCCGGGGCCTTACCGACTGGCGATGAAGGCGCTGACCGACGCCGCGCGCGCCGCGCTGGTATAGCCCGCGCGCCCTCGGACCGTCCGCCACCCTTTCGGGATGAGTGGAGGAGATGACCGGGTCGTGGTCGGGCCGGACGACCCGGGCCGTGCTACGCCTTGCCCGGCACGAAGCGCAGCGCGAGGCCGTTGATGCAGTGGCGCTTGCCGGTCGGCGCCGGGCCATCGTCGAAGACGTGGCCGAGATGGCTGCCGCACCGGCGGCAATGCTCCTCGGTCCGCTCGAAGCCGAGCTGGGTGTCCTTCGAATAGGCGACGGCCTGGGGCAGGGTCGCCCAGAAGCTCGGCCAGCCGGTGCCGCTGTCGAACTTCGTCTTCGACGAGAAGACCGGCAGCGCACAGGCGGCGCAGACGAACACCCCTGCGCGCTTTTCCTTGAGCAGCGGACTGGTGAACGGCCGCTCGGTCGCCTCCTCGCGGAGCACGCGATAGGCGTTGGCGGGCAGGCGCTTGCGCCATTGCTCGGGCGTCAGCCGCCACTTGGGGTCGGTGGCCGGAGCGACCGCGCCGGCGCGGCCACGCCCGAAAATGGCGAGCGCGGCAAGGGCGGCGGTGGCGCCGAAAAGCGTACGGCGGCGATCGAGCATCGGGTGTCTCCGGTCAGGTTCGTCCCAGATACGCGGCCGCCGCCCGGACGGCTTCAATAGGTCGTGATCTCGACGGGCAGCTTGCGATAGCCATGGACGAAGCAGGCGCGCGTCCGGGTCGGCTCGCCGACCACGTTCACCCGCATCCGGCGCTTGGCCATTTCCTCGAACAGGATCGAGATCTGCAGCTCGGCCAGGCGGGCGCCGACGCAGCGGTGGATGCCATAGCCGAACGCCAAATGGCGACGGGCATTCTCGCGGTCGACGATCACGCGGTCGGCATCGGGGAACACGCTCTCGTCGCGATTGCCCGAGATGTACCACAGCATCAGCTTGTCGCCCGCGCGGATCTGCTGGCCTTCCAGTTCGGTGTCGCGCAGCGCGGTGCGACGCATGTGCGCGAGCGGCGTCTGCCAGCGGATGATTTCCTGGACCGCATTGGGGATCAGCGCCGGATTCGCCTCGAGCTTCGCCCGTTCCTCGGGGAACAGGTCGAGCCCATAGGCGGCGGCGCTCATCGAGTTGCGCGTGGTGTCGTTGCCGCCCACGATCAGCAGGATCAGGTTCCCGAGGAACTCCATCTGGTCCATGTTCGACATGGCGTCCGAATGGATCATCATCGAGATCAGGTCGGGCGTGCGCGGCTTGTCCACCTTTGCCGCCCAGAGCTTCTGGAAATAGTCGGCGCACTCGTAGAGGTGCCCCAGCCGCGCCATGCGCGTTTCCTCGTTGTGGACCAGCTCGATGTCGCCGGCCCAGTCCGACCAGAAGGTCAGCTTGCGCCGGTCTTCCCACGGAAAGTCGAACAGGATCGCGAGCATCTGGGTGGTGAGCTCGATCGACACGGTGTCGACCCAGTCGATCTCCTTGCCGATCGGCAGGCTGTCGAGCAGCTCGGCGGTGCGCTGGCGCACGTCGATGCCCATGCGCTGGATCTCGCTCGGCGTGAAGGCGGGGGAGACGGTGCGACGCTGCTCGGTGTGCTTGGGCCGGTCCATCGCGATGAACATCGGCATGCGCGGTTCGCTCTCGATCGGATCGACGATCGTGATGGTCGGCTGCGACGAATAGATTTCGGGCAGCGCCTCGACATGCACGATCGGCTTGTAGGTTGAGACCGACCAATAGGGCCCGAATGCGCTGTGCTCGGTGTAGTGGACGGGCGATTCGGCGCGCAGCTTGCGGAAGGGCGCGTGCCAGGTGTCGTCGCCGTAAAGTTCGGGCCGGCTGACGTCGAGCGGGTCGATCGCGTCCTGGACGGGCGGCTGGGCAAGCGTGGCCATCGTGTCTCTCCTGACTCGTCCTGTCTTTGGACGGAGACTGCCACTCCGGCGCCTCCGAGAAAAGAGGGTTTTCGTGTGCAACTGAAATGCGCGGAACGGCCGTGCCCGCGCGAGTGTTGATCGATCACGACAGAACGACGCTTTCGGAGAGCTAAGATGCGGAAAACATTGATCGGATTCGTGGCGGCGGGCCTGCTGTCGGCCTGCGCCACCGGTCCGACCCCTTACCAGCCGCTCGGCGCGCGGACCGGTATCACCGGCGGCTTTTCGGAGCAGCAGCTCGAGGCGAACCGCTTCCGGGTGAGCTTTGCCGGCAACCAGTTCACCTCGCGCGAGCGGGTCGAGACCTATCTGCTGTTCCGCGCCGCCGAGCTGACGCTGCAGCGCGGCTTCGACGGCTTCACGCTGATGGACCGCGACACCGAACGGCGCACCCAGACGCGCGTCGACCGCCCGTTCGGGCCCGGTCCCTGGGGCTATTGGGGGCCGAGCTGGCGCTATTATGGCCGCTTCGGCTGGCGGTCGTGGGACCCGTGGGGCTATGATCCGTTCTGGGCCGACACGATCGACGTGCGCACGATCGAGCGCTACGAGGCCGTCGCCGAAATCGTGATGTTCCGCGGTCCCAAGCGCGACCCGCGCGACTTCGATGCCCGCGAGATCATGCGCAACCTCGGCCCGACGATCGAGCCACCGCCGCCGCCGCGCTGATCCGGGGCCCCTCCACCACCGCTTCGCGGCGGTCCCCCTCCCCACGCCTTGCGTGGGGAGGAGCGAGAAGGAAGCTCCTCCCCATCGAGAGATGGGGAGGGGGACCGCCGGCAAAGCCGGTGGTGGAGGGGCCCCCGGTTCACCACTTGTTTGTCAATTCTGGCGACACTCGCGCCCTGTCGGAAATCTTGACGGGCGGCATGGGTGATCGAGACGATCGGGATCTGGAGTCATGCGCTTGCCGCGACCGCGTTCGTCGCGCTCGCGCTGTGGCAGCTCCGCGCCGCGACCTGGGGGCCGGCACAGGGCCCGCTGACCGCCGCGCTCGCCGCCACCGCTTTCTGGGCGCTGGTCGTGGCCTTTTCGGCGCCGGCCTCGGTCGCGGCGGCGCTCGCCGAATCGCTCCGTAACCTCGCCTGGCTCGGCTGGCTCTTCGCGCTGCTCCGCCAGGGTGCGCCCGACGCGCGCCGCGTCGCGGTGTCGCTGCTGTTCGCGGTGCTCGGCGTCGTCGGGATCGCCGAGATGCTGGTCGCGCTGGTGCCGTTGCTGCTGCCCGACCTGGGCGGCTCGATCCGCTTCGCGGCGCTCGCGCTGCGGCTGGTCGCGACGATCGGCGCGCTGGTGCTCGTCCACAATCTCTACACCGCCGCCGACCCGCAGGCGCGCTCGGGCATCCGGCTGCCGCTGATCGCGCTCGCGGTGCTCTGGTCCTACGACCTGAACGTCTATGCCGTCGCCGCAGTCGCCACCGGCTGGTCGGAGCCGTTCCTCGCGCTGCGCGGGATCGTCGCGCTGTTGACCGCACCCGTGTTCGGCCTGTCGCTGCGTCGCACCGACGCCTGGCGGATGCGCCTGTCGCGCACGATCGCCTTCCAGTCGCTGTCGCTGGTCGCGATCCTCTTCTACTTCGGGTTGCTTGCGCTGGTCACCGTCGCGCTCGACCGGATCGGCGGCGAATATGCGCGGCTGGTCCAGGTCGGGCTGGTCTTCTCGGTCACGCTCGCCGCGCTTGCATTCCTGCCGTCCGACCGCTTCAGGGCCTGGGGCAAGGAGAAGCTCGCCCGGCATTTCTTCGCGCACCGCTACGATTATCGCGCCGAATGGGAGCGGCTGACCGACACGATCGGCGCGCCGGGGCCCGACGCGCCGCCGCTCGGCGAACGGGTGGTGCGCGCGCTTGCAGACATCACCGACAGCGGGGCGGGGCTGCTGCTCGCGCCCGACGAGAGCGGCGCGCTGGTCGTCGCGGCGGACTGGCGCTGGGGCGCGCTCGCGCCTTCGCCGATCCCCGCCGACATCGCGCTTCGGCTTGCCGCGACCGGCGACGTCGTCCGCGCCGACGAGGCGGCGGCTCACCTTCCGGGCTGGCTGCGCGACGAGCCGCGGCTCTGGGCGATCGTGCCCCTCGTCCATTTCGAGCGGCTCGCCGGGCTCGTCGTGCTCGGCCGGCCGCTGGTCGACCGCGGGCTGGACTGGGAGGATTCCGACCTGCTGCGCATCGTCGGGCGCCAGCTCGCCAGCTATCTGAGCGAGGCGCGCGGGCAGGAAGCGCTGTCGGAAGCGCGGCGGTTCGACGAGTTCAATCGCCGCTTCGCGTTCATCCTCCACGACATCAAGAATCTGGTCAGCCAGCTCAACCTTGTTGCGCGCAATGCCGAGCGGCACGCCGACAATCCCGCCTTTCGCGCCGACATGATCGAGACGCTGAAGGATTCGGCGAGCAAGCTCAGCGACCTGCTCGCGCGCCTTGCACCCCACGCCAAGAGCCGGCCCGAAGAGCCGCGCCCGGTCGCCGCGCTCGGCTTCCTGTCCAGCCTGGCCGCGCGCCGCAACGCGCCGGTTCCGGTCAATATCGGCGGCGATCCCGGCCTGCTGCTCCTTGCCGACCCGGCACGGCTGGAACAGGCAATCTCGCACCTGCTTCAGAACGCGGTCGATGCCTCGCCTCCGGGTGCGGCGGTGTCGGTGCAGGTGGCCCGCCGCGGGCTCGATGCCGCGATCGAGATCGTCGACCAGGGCCCGGGCATGTCGAGCGACTTCGTCCGCACCGAGCTGTTCCGCCCGTTCGCCTCGACCAAGGACGGCGGCTTCGGGATCGGCGCCTACGAGGCCCGTGCGCTGGTCGCCGGCATGGGCGGTCGGGTCGAGGTCGAAAGCCACGAGGGCGTGGGCAGCCGCTTCACCATCATCCTTCCCCGCGCCGGAGCCGAGCTCGCCGCATGACCGACCCCAAGCCCAAATTGCTGATCGTCGAGGACGATCTCGGCCTGCAGCGGCAGCTCCGCTGGGCCTATGAGGATTATGACGTGATCGCCGCGAGCGACCGGGCGAGCGCGATCGAGGCGCTCCGGGTCCACGAGCCCGCGGTGGCGACGCTCGATCTCGGCCTGCCGCCCGATCCCGACGGCACCTCGGAAGGCTTCGCCGCGATGGCGGAGATGCTCGCGCTCAAGCCCGACATGAAGATCATCGTCGCCTCGGGCCATGGCGCGCGCGAGAGCGCGCGGCAGGCGATCGCCGCCGGCGCCTATGATTTCTACCAGAAGCCGGTCGACATCGACGAGCTGGGCCTGATCGTCCGCCGCGCCTTCCACCTGCACGGCATCGAGGCGGAGAATCGCCGGCTCAGCGAGACGAGCGGCGCGCCCGCGGCGTTGGGCGGGCTGATCACCGCCGCGCCCGAGATGGCCAAGGTGGCGCGGACGATCGAGCGGGTCGCGGGCACCAACGTGTCGGTGATGCTGCTCGGCGCGAGCGGCACGGGCAAGGAGCTGCTCGCCCGCGGCCTCCACGCCGAAAGCCGGCGCAGGGGCGCGTTCGTCGCGATCAATTGCGCCGCCATCCCCGAGAACCTGCTCGAGGCCGAGCTGTTCGGGCACGAAAAGGGGGCGTTCACCGGCGCGATCAAGACCACCGAGGGCAAGATCGAGCAGGCGCATGGCGGCACCTTGTTCCTCGACGAGGTCGGCGACATCCCGCTGCCGCTCCAGGTCAAGCTGCTGCGCTTCATCCAGGAGCGGGTGATCGAGCGCATCGGCGGCCGCAAGGCGATCCCGGTCGAGACGCGCATCGTCTGCGCGACGCACCAGAATCTCGAGGCGATGATCGCCGACGGGCGCTTCCGCGAGGACCTTTATTACCGCCTGGCCGAGATCGTCATCCGCATTCCGAGCCTCCGCGAGCGCCCCGGCGACGCGCCGCTGCTCGCGCGCGCCTTCCTCGATCGCTTCGCGCGCGAGATGGCGCGCCCGGTAACGGGCTTTGCCGCCGACGCGCTCGCGGCGATCGACGCCTGGGGCTGGCCGGGCAATGTCCGCGAGCTCGAGAATCGCGTGAAGCGCGCGGTGATCATGGCCGACGGCAAGCGCATCACCGCCGCCGATCTCGACCTCGACGAAGGCGAGGCCGACGCCGATCCGATCAGCCTGCGCGCCGTCCGCGAAACCGCCGACCGCGCCGCGATCCGCCGCGCCCTGGCGCGCACCGACGGCAACATCTCGGGCGCGGCCAAGCTGCTCGGGATCAGCCGGCCGACATTGTACGATCTGTTGAAGGCGTACGAGATCGCGGCTTGAGGGGGCCCCTCCACCACCGACTTCGTCGGCGGTCCCCCTCCCCACGCTTCGCGTAGGGAGGAGCGAAGAACAGCTCCTCCCTATCGTGAGATGGGGAGGGGGACCACCGGGCTTTTGCCCGGTGGTGGAGGGGCCCCTTCCCAGCCCCGCCCCAACCACCTAGACGCCGCCCATGGCCGACGAACTCGCCCGGATCGCGGCGGCGCTCGAGCGCCTGACGCCGCCGCCGCCGCCGAGCGCCGACCCGCTCACGGCGCCCGCCTATGTCTGGCGGGGCCGCGCGCTGGTCGCCGCGCGGCACTTCGCGCCGGTGCCGCTCGACCTGCTGACCGGCATCGACGCGCAGAAGGCGGCGTTCCTCGCCAATGTGCGCCGGCTGGCCGGCGGGGCCGCCGCACACGACGTGCTGCTCTGGGGCGCCAAGGGCACGGGCAAGTCGGCGCTCGCCAAAAGCGCCGTCGCCGCGGTGCAAGCCGAGGGCAGCGACGTTGCGCTCGTCGACATCGCCGCCGATCGGCTGGACACGCTGCCCGCGCTGTTCGCGCTGCTCGATCCGGTGCCGCGCGCCTTCCTGCTGTTCATCGACGATCTCGGCTTCGAGGCGGGCGGGCCCGAGACCCGGATGCTGCGCGCGTTGCTGGAGGGCGGCGCCGAGGCGCGGCCGGCCAATGCGCGGTTGTGCGTCACCTCCAACCGGCGCCACATCGTCGCGCGCGACATCGCCGAGCAGGAAAGCGCGATCAACGCGCGCGACGTCGTCGACGACCGGCTGGCGCTCGCCGACCGGTTCGGCCTCAGCCTCGGCTTCCATGCCATCGACCAGGCGACCTATCTCGCGATCGTCGCACGCTATTGCGCGACTCACGACCTCGCCTTCGACCCTGCCGACGCGCTCGCCTGGGCGGTGCAGCGCGGCGCGCGGTCGGGCCGGGTCGCGTGGAGCTATGTCACGGAGCTGGCCGGTCGCGCCGGGCGGCCCCTCTAGCCTCGCGCCGATTTCACGCTAAACCACTGCCACAAAGACCTAAAAGGGGCTGAGGATGGACCGTCGCCAATTTCTCTCATTCTCCGGATCGACCGCGGTCGGGCTCGGACTGCTGCCGGCCCAGCTCGCCGCGCAGACCACCACGGGCGATGCGGCGCTCGCCGCCCTTTTCGAGAAGATCTTCCAGGACGCGGTGATGCGCTCGCCCGAGCTCGCCACCCAGCTCGGGCTCGACAAGGGTCCCGCGGCCGGGCTGAAGGCGCAGCTCGCGCCACGCACCGCCCAGCGCCGCGAGGAGGAGCTCGCCCGGGTCCGCCAGGCGCTCGCGCAACTGAAGGCCGTCGATCGCGCCAGCGTCTCGGCCGCCAACCAGCTCAATCTCGACGTCGTCATCTACCAGCTCGAAGGGCAGACCGTCGCGCCGGCGCGCTTCGGCCTCGACAGCGCGGTCCGTCCTTACCGGATCTTCCAGCAGGGCGGCGCCTATTTCTCGGTGCCGGACTTTCTCAACAGCGCGCACGTGATCCGCACCAGCGAGGATGCGGACGCCTATCTGTCGCGCCTCGCGGCGTTCGCGGTCGCGCTCGACCAGGACACCGACGAGCAGAAGGCGCAGGCGGCGCGCGGCTTCGTCGCGCCGGCCTGGTCGCTCGACCTGACGCTCGGCCAGATGCGCAAGCTGCGCGGCCAGCCGGCCGAGGGGTCGAGCCTCGTCCAGTCGCTCGTCACCCGGGCCCGCGCCGCCAATGTCGCCGGCGACTGGGGCCCGCGCGCGACGAAGATCGTCGTCGAGCGCGTCTATCCCGCGCTGGACCGCCAGATCGCCGCGGTCGAGGCGCTGCGGGGCCGCACGCCGGCGGGCGACGGAGCGTGGCGCCTGCCGCAGGGCGAGGCGATCTACGCCGCCGCGCTCGAGCAGATGACGACGACCCGGATGACGCCCGAGGAGGTCCACCAGCTCGGGCGCGCGCAGGTCGCGGAGATCAGCGCCCAGCTCGACACGATCCTGAAGGGCCAGGGCCTGACCCAGGGCGCTGTCGGCGCCCGCCTGGCCGAGCTCAACCGGCGACCCGACCAGGTCCATGCCGACACCCCGCAAGGCCGCGCGGCGCTGATCGAGAGCCTCAACGACGACGTGCGCCGGATGAACGCGGCGCTGCCGCAGTTCTTCGCGACGCTGCCGACCCAGCCGCTCGAGATCCGCGCGGTGCCGGTCGAGATCCAGGACGGCGCGTCCAACGGCTATTATCGCGGGGCATCGCTCGACGGGTCGCGCCCGGCAATCTACTTCATCAACCTAAAGGACCTGGGCGACTGGCCCAAATATACGCTGCCGTCCTTGTCCTTCCACGAAGGCACGCCGGGGCATCACCTGCAGATCAGCCTCGCCCAACAGTCGAAGGACATCCCGACCTTGCGCAAGCTGGGCGGCTTCTCGGCCTATTCGGAGGGCTGGGCGCTCTACGCCGAAAGCGTCGCCGACGAGGCGAAGCTCTACCGCTCGCCGCTGGAGCGCGCCGGCTTCCTGCAATCCTATCTGTTCCGCGCGGCGCGGCTGGTGGTCGACACCGGCCTCCACGCCAAGCGCTGGACCCGCGAGCAGGCGACCGACTACATGGTCGAGACGACGGGCTTCGCCCGCCCGCGCACCCAGCGCGAGGTCGAGCGCTACTGCACCCAGCTCGGACAGGCGTGCAGCTACAAGGTCGGCCACGGCGTCTGGCAGCGACTCCGCGCCGAGGCCGAGACGACCCAAGGCGCCCGCTTCGACGTCAAGCAGTTCCACCAGGTGCTGCTCGAAGGCGCGATGCCGCTCACGATCCTCGAGCGGCGGGTGCGCGAGCGGATGAAGGGATAGGGGGAGGCCCCCTCCCCACCGCTTCGCGGCAGGCAGGATCTCAGCTCCTCCCCATCGCAGATGGGGAGGGGGACCACCGGGCAAAGCCCGGTGGTGGAGGGGCCCCTCAGCCCCCCAGCGCCTCGACCCGCTCCGCCAGCTCCAGCCAGCGCAGCTCGGCGGCGTCCTTCTCGGCGCGGGCGGCGTCGATCGCGGCGGTGAGCGCGGCGAAGCGCTTGGGATCGCGGGCGTAGAGATCGGGGTCCGACAGCGCCGCCTCGTCCCGCGCGATCGCCGCCTCGATCTCCTCGATGCGGGTCGGCAGCAGGTCGTAGTCGCGCTGGTCCTTGTAGCTGAGCTTGGTCGGCGCGCGCGCCGGTGCGGCGGGCGCGGGCGCGGGCGTCCTGGCGCGCTCCCGGCCGGGCTCGCGCGGCGGCGTGCGCTTGCGCTCCCAATCCTCATAGCCGCCGGCGACGATGTCGACCTTGCCCGACCCGTCGAGGCCCAGCGTCACCGTGACGGTGCGGTCGAGGAAGTCGCGGTCGTGGCTGACGATCAGCACCGTGCCTTCATAGTCGGCGATCACTTCCTGCAGCAGGTCGAGCGTTTCGAGGTCGAGATCGTTGGTCGGCTCGTCGAGCACGAGCAGGTTCGACCGGCGGGCGAATTCGCGCGCGAGCAGCAGGCGCGATCGCTCGCCGCCCGACAGCGTCCCGATCCGCGCGTCGGCGAGCCCCGGCTCGAACAGGAACTCCTTCAGATAGCCCTGGATATGCTTCTTGGTGCCGCGCACCTCGATCCAGTCGCCGCCGTCGGCAAGCACGTCGCGCACCCGCTTGTCGGGCGCGAGCAGGGTCCGCTGCTGGTCGATGATGACGCCGTCGAGTGTCTTGGCGAGGATAACGGCGCCTTCATCGGGCTGGATCTCGCCGGTCAGCAGCTTGAGCAGGGTCGTCTTTCCGGCCCCGTTCGCGCCGACGATCCCGATCCGGTCGCCGCGCTGGATGCGCAGCGAGAAATCCTTGATGATCGTGCGGAGGGCAGGGCTGGCGTCGTCCGCGGCGACGCCGGGGACGGGGTAGCGCTTGGTGACGTTCTCCGCGGTGATCACCGATTTGGTGCGCACCTCGTCGACCTCGACCGCCAGCTTCGCCGCGCCCGCCGGGCCGAGCATCGACGCGCGCTGGGCACGCATGCGGTTCAGCGCCTCGAGCCTGCCCTGGTTGCGGCGACGACGGGCCGTCACGCCGCGTTCCAGCCAGTGCAGCTCCAGCTTCAGCTTCGCGTCGAGCTTCTCGGCGGCGCGCGCCTCCTCGGCATAGATCTTCTCCTGCCACGCCTCGAACCCGCCAAAGCCGATTTCGGACCGGCGGAGCGCGCCGCGGTCGAGCCACAGCGTCTGGCGGGTCAGGCGGGTCAGGAAGGTGCGGTCGTGGCTGATCACCACGAAAGCGCCGGTGAAGCGATTGAGCCAGCTTTCCAGCCAGTCGATCGCGGCGAGGTCGAGATGGTTGGTCGGCTCGTCGAGCAGCAGCACGTCGGGCTGCTGGGCCAGCGCACGGGCGATCGCGGCGCGCCGCCGCTCGCCGCCGCTGGCGGTCGCGGCCGAGCGGTCGAGGTCGAGCCCGATCTGGTCGGCGATCGCCGCCACCTCGTGGAGCGCGGGGGCGTCGGGGCCGGAGACGGCGAAGTCGCGCAGCGTCGCGTGCCCGCTCAGGTCGGGTTCCTGCTCCAGCATCACGACATGGGTGCCCGGCACGATCGTGCGGCGGCCCTCGTCGGACTCGACCCGGTCGGCGAGCAGCTTCAGGAGCGTGGTCTTGCCGGCGCCGTTGCGCCCGATCAGCGCCAGCCGGTCGCGCTCGCCGATATAGATGTCGAGGTGGCGGAACAGCCAGCCGGAGCCCTGGACGAGGCCGAGGTCTTCATAGGCGAGAACGGGTGCGGACATGGCGCGCGCTTAAGAGGCGGCCTGCGCCGCGGCAAGCACTCGATCCTGAACGATCGGCGCCGGGGGTATTCATGGCCTATTCAATGCGCGACCGTTAGCGGCTACGTCATGTTTGGCATGAAGCGAATGACCATCGGGGCGCTGATCGCGCTGGCACTGGCGGCGCCCGGCGGCGCGTTCGAGCGCCGTGGCGACCAGTATCAGGCGCTCGAGGCGCGCCAGTCGGGTCGCGTGATGTCGTTGCGCTCGATCGAGAGCCGGATCATCCCGCAGATGGGCGATGCCGACTATCTGGGACCCGAATTCGACAACGATGCGTCTGTGTATCGATTGAAGTTCATGCGCGGCGGCCGAGTGTTCTGGGTCGACGTCGACGCGCGGACCGGCGGCGTGATTGGCCGGTCCGGCAGATAATCGGAGAACGCAATGCGGGTATTGATCGTCGAGGACGAACCGAGCCTCGGGGCGCAGCTCAGGCGGACGCTCGAGGGGGCGGGCTATGCCGTCGACCTCGCCACCGACGGCGAGGACGGCCATTTCCTCGGCCTGACCGAGACCTATGACGCAGTGGTGCTCGACCTCGGCCTGCCCGAGGTGGACGGGCTGACCGTGCTCGATCGCTGGCGCAAGGACGGCCGCGGCATGCCGGTGTTGGTGCTGACCGCGCGCGACAGCTGGTCCGACAAGGTCGCCGGGCTCGATGCGGGCGCCGACGATTACCTCGCCAAGCCCTTCCAGTCGGAAGAGCTGATCGCCCGGCTGCGGGCGCTGATCCGTCGCGCCTCGGGCAATGCCAGCTCCGAGCTGACCGCCGGCGACGTGCGGCTGGACACCCGCTCGGGCAAGGTCACCCTCGCCGGCGAGCCGGTGAAGCTGACCGCGCAGGAGTATAAGCTGCTCAGCTACCTGATGCACCACAAGGGCAAGGTGGTCAGCCGGACCGAGCTGATCGAGCATATCTACGACCAGGACTTTGACCGCGATTCGAACACGATCGAGGTTTTCGTCACGCGCATCCGCAAGAAGCTCGGCCAGGACGTGATCACCACCATCCGCGGGCTCGGCTACAGTCTCGAGGACCCGAATGGCTGAGGTCCTCCCCTGGCGGGGCCGGGGGAGTCACTGATGGCGGCGGTGGCCCCGCGCCGGTCGACCGGCTCGCTCAGCCGGCGCATGATCGTCATCGCGACGGTCTGGATCTCGGTGCTGCTGCTCGGCGGCGGCATCGCGCTCGACCGGGTGTTGACCAACGCGATCACGCGCAACTTCGACGACCAGCTCAATTATGTGCTGACCGCGATGATCGCGTCGGCCGAGATCGGGCCGGGCGGCGAGGTGATCCTCAACCGGCCGCTCGGCGACCAGCGCTTCCTCGAACCCGGGTCGGGGCTCTACTACCAGATCAGCGGCAAGGGCTTCGAGCATTTCCGCTCGCGCTCGCTCTGGGATCGCTCGCTCCGGGTCCGGCCGGAAAATGACGAGAATGCGGTCCATGTCTATGACAGCCGCGAATTCGCCGAGGAGCCGCTGCGCATCCTCGAGCGCGACGCGCTGCTGCCGGGCTCGAACGTGCTCTGGCGATTCCAGGTGGCGCAGAGCCGCAACGGCCTGAACGAGCAGATCAACGTGCTGCGGCGGACGCTGGTGCGCAGCTTCGCGGCGCTGGCGCTGGGCCTGATCGGCATGGCCGCGCTGCAGACCTTCTACGGCCTGCTGCCGTTGCGCCGCGTGCGCGAGGCGATCGCAAAGATGCGATCGGGCGCCGCGAACCGCGTCGACGAGCCCTTGCCCGACGAGCTGACGCCGATGGTCGAGGAGCTGAATGCGCTGATCGAGCATAACGAACGCCAGGCCGAGGAAGCGCGGCGCCACGCCGGCAACCTCGCCCATGCGCTCAAGACGCCGCTGACCGTGCTGATGAACGCCGCCACTGCCGACGCGCCCGACCTGCCCGAAGCCGTGGTCCGCGAGGCGCGCACGATGCGGCGCCAGGTCGACCACCACCTCGCCCGCGCGCGCGCGGTCGGGCGTCGCGGCCACGCCCATAGCCGGGCGGCGGTCTGGCCGAGCGTCGAGGCGGTCGAGCGCGCGGTGGCGCGTCTCTATCCGTCGGTGCGGATCGACCGGGCCGGGCCGCAGGACCTGTCGGTGCGCGTCGAACGCCAGGACCTGGACGAGCTGCTCGGCAATTTGATCGAGAACGCGGCCAAATATGGCGGCGGCAGCGTCTTCGTGACGGTCTGCCCGCATGGCGAGGATGTCGACATCCTCGTCGAGGACGACGGCGCGGGCATCCCGTCCGAGGATCGCCAGCGGCTGTTCGATCGCGGCGCGCGGCTCGACACGTCAAAGCCGGGCACCGGCCTCGGCCTCGCCATCGTGCGGGACGTCGCCGAGATCTATGGCGGCAGCGTGGCGCTCGAGGAGAGCGAGGACTTGGGCGGCCTGCTCGTGCGACTGCGGTTGCCGGCGGCTCCGTCGGAGGAAAAAGCGCCTTCAAGGCCGCTTCGCCGAACCGCGGACGGCGTTCGACAAACGACGGGGTGACGCGTTGCGTGGCCGGGTGCCGAAGCTACAACTCACAGCCATCCAGGATGGGAAACACAGCAAGATGAAAACCAGGATATTGCTCGGCGTCGCGGTCGCGGCGCTCACGGTCACGGGTGCGCAGCCGATCATCGCCGCCGCGGTCGCCGCCGGCACAGGGAAGCCGGAACTCGGCACCTTCGGCTATGACGCCGCCGGGATGGACAAGTCGGTCGCCCCCGGGGACGATTTCTACAAATTCGCGAACGGCCTGTGGGACCAGAACACGCCGATCCCCGCCGACCGCTCCAGCTGGGGCGGCTTCGGCGTGCTGCGCGACCTCTCGGACACGCGCACGCGCGAGGTGATCGAGACGGCCGCCGCCACCCAGGCGCAGCCGGGCACCGTCGCGCGGAAGGTCGGCGACTATTATGCCAGCTTCATGGACGAGGCGGGCATCGAGGCGAAGGGTCTCGCGCCCGTGAAGGCGGACCTCGACCGCATCGCCGCGATCCGGACGCCGGCCGACCTCGCCCGCGTCATGGGTGATGCGAACCGGGTCGGCATCGCGACGCCGATCGGCGCCCAGGTCGAGCAGGACCTGAAGGACAACAGCACCTATTCGGTCTATATCGGTCAGGGCGGGCTCGGCCTCCCCGACCGCGACTATTATCTCGACGATGCCAATCCCAAGTTCGTCGAGGCGCGCGCCAAGTACAAGGCGCATATCGCGGCCATGTTCAAGCTCGCCGGCATCGCCGATGCCGACGCGAAGGCGGCGCGGATCTTCGACCTCGAGACGAAGATCGCGCGCACGCACTGGACGCGTGCCCAGTCGCGCCAGATCGAGAAGCTCTACAACCCGGTCGCGACGCCGGAGCTCGGCACCAGAATGCCCGGTTTCGACTGGTCCGCGTATCTCGCGGCCGCGGGTGTCGCCAGCCAGCCTCGGCTGATCGTCGCCCAGCCGAGCGCCGTCACCGGCACGGCGGCGCTGATCGCCTCCGAACCGCTCGCGGTGTGGCAGGACTATCTGACCTATCACACGCTGTCGCGCGCCGCGGGCCTGATGCCCAAGGCGTTCGTGCAGGAGGATTTCGCGTTCAAGGGCACGACGCTTTCCGGCACGCCGCAGCTCAAGGACCGCTGGAAGCGGGGCGTCGACCTCGTCAACCTCGGAATGGGCGAGGCCGTCGGCGAGCTCTACGTCGCGAAATACTTCCCGCCCGAGGCGAAGGCCAAGGCCGAGCAGCTCGTCAAGAACCTGATCGCGGCCTATGACGTCCGGCTGCAGAAGCTCGACTGGATGGCGCCCGCCACCAAGCAGCAGGCGCGCGAGAAGCTCGCCGCCTTCACCTACAAGATCGGCTACCCCGACAAGTGGCGCGACTATTCGCGGCTCGAGATCCGGCCGGGCGACGCTTATGGCAACGCCATGCGCGCCGCGCGGTTCGAATATCAGCGCAACCTCGACAAGATCGGCAAGCCCGTCGATCGCGGCGAGTGGGGAATGACGCCGCAGACGGTCAATGCCTATGCCAATCCACTGCTGAACGAGATTGTCTTCCCGGCCGCGATCCTGCAGCCGCCCTTCTTCGACCCGAATGCCGACGATGCGGTCAATTATGGCGGCATCGGCGCAGTGATCGGTCACGAGATCAGCCATCACTTCGACGACCAGGGCCGCAAGTTCGACAAGAAGGGCAATCTCGTCGAATGGTGGACGCCGCAGGATTCCGAGCGGTTCAAGGCCTATACCGACCGCGTGGTCGCCCAATATGGCGCCTATGAGCCGCTGCCGGGCCGCAAGGTGAATGGCGAGCTGACGCTGGGCGAGAACATCGCCGACCTGGCCGGCCTGACGGTCGCCTACGACGCCTACAAGATCTCGCTCGGCGGCAAGCCCGCTCCGGCGATCGACGGCTATTCCGGCGACCAGCGATTCTTCCTTGGCTGGGCGCAGGTGTGGCGGAGCAAGTATCGCGAGCCGATCATGCAGCAGCTGCTGGTCACCGACCCGCATACGCCGGGCAATTGGCGGCCCTATGTCGTGCGCAACCTCGACGCCTGGTACGCGGCCTTCGACGTGAAGCCGGGGCAGAAATTCTACCTCGCCCCGAACGCGCGCGTGAAGGTCTGGTAAGGAGTTCCCCCTCCACCACCGCTTCGGGCCGGTCCCCCTCCCCACGCTTCGCGTCGGGGGGAGCGGAAACTGGCTCCTCCCCATCGCAGATGGGGAGGGGGACCGCGCCGCAATGCGGCGTGGTGGAGGGGCCCTCTCAGGCCGCCAGCGCCTTGTCGTCGATCTCGTTCGCACGGATCGACGCAGGCCGGCCCATGAGCCGGGCGAGATAGGCGTCGAAGCTCGCGCGCTTGGGCAGCATCCCGAACTGGGTGCCCCAACCGATCATCGCGCCGAGATAGACATCGGCCGCCGAGAAGCGATTGCCCGCGACATAGTCGTGCGCCCCGACATGGGCGTCGAGCAGCTCGACCGTCTCGTCGTAGCTGCCATAGCCGACCATCACGCGCTTGTCGGCCGGCACCTCGAGGCCGAGCGCCTTGTCCATGATCGCCGCCTCCACGGGGCCGGCTGCAAAGAAGAGCCAGCGATAATAAGCCGCGCGGTCCGGGCTGCCGGGCGGCGGCGCGAGCCCGGCTTCGGGGAAGGCGTCCGCCAGATAGGCGCAGATCGCCGCGCATTCGGTCACCACCACGTCGCCATGTTTGAGCGCCGGCACTTTCCCGAGCGGATTGATCGCCAGGAAGTCGGGCGCCTTCATCGTCGTGTCGAAGTCGAGCAGCACCGTCTCATAGGGCTGCCCCAACTCCTCGAGCATCCAGCGAGTCACGCGCCCGCGCGACATGGGGTGGGTGTAGAGTGTCAGCGTGCCTGTCATGTCATCCCTCCTCTGGCGTCCGAGTCGCCAGATCGGAACATATCAGGAACAATCAGTCAGGCCAAATGCTTGCGGAAGAACGCCAGCGTCCGCTCCCAGGCGAGCTTCGCGGCCGCGGCGTCGAAGCGCTCCGCCGAGGTATCGTTGTGGAAGGCGTGGTTGACCCCCGGATATTCGAACAGCTCGACGGGCTTGCCGGCCGCGCGCAGCGCCTCGGCGAACGGAACGGCGGAGCCGTTGACGCGCGCATCGAGCCCGGCGAGGTGGATCATCAGCGGCACCGAAACGCGCGCTGCCTCGGCGGGGGCGGGCGCCGGGCCGTACCAGCTCACGGCGGCGGCGAGCCGGGGCGCGCCGGCCACGGCGAGGCGATCGGTCATTGCCCCGCCCCAGCAAAAGCCGGTGACGCCGACCTTGCCCTTGCCGGCGAAGCGGCCGATCGCCGACTGGCCGTCGCGCACCGTCGCGGCGAGGTCGAGCTTGCCGATCATGTCGCGCGCGGCATCCTCGTCGGCCGGGGTGCCGCCGACCGGGGCAAGAAAGTCCGGCGCGACGGCGACGTACCCCGCCAGCGCCACGCGGCGCGCGACGTCGCGGATATGCTCGTTCAGCCCGCGATTCTCGTGGATCACGACAATGGCGGACTTGGGCATTCCCTTTGCCGGCCGCGCGACATAGGCGCTCATCGCGCGACCGGGCGCGCTGTCCCATTTCTCGACTCGCGTGACGAGACGCTTGTCGTCGGCAGCGACGATCGCGGCCGCGGCGGGCGAGGCGGCAATGGCCGCGATCAGTGCTTCGGCCGCGGCGGCCGAGCCGGCGAGCAGGGTCATCCGGCGCAGGAAGTCGCGGCGGTCGCGGCCCTCGTGCGTATAGGCGTCGTAGAGCGCGATCGCGCGATCACGGAGCGAGTCGGTCATCCCTTTTCTCCCGATGGTCAGGGCCTGGCGCGGTAGCGGTCGAACCAGGACGTGATCGCGGCCGCCTTGGCCGCAGACTGCGACGGACGCGCGGCGATCCCGCCATGGCTGGCGCCGGGCACCTTGACGAGCATCGTCGGAACGCCCTGGAGCTGCAGCGCCGAATAATATTGCTCGGCCTCGCTGACCGGCGTCCGGTAATCCTCGGACCCGACCACGACGAGCGTCGGCGTCTTCACGTTGCCGACCAGCGACAGCGGCGAACGCGCCCAATAGCCTTGCGGGTCTTCCCACGGTTTCTTGCCGAACCAGTAGCGGGTGAAGTAGCTCGGATTGTCGGCGGTCAGCGCGAAGCTCGCCCAGTCGATGACCGGCTTCTGGGTCGCGGCCGCCTTGAATCGATCGGTCTTCCCGATGATCCAGCTGGTCAGCACCCCACCGCCCGAGCCGCCGGTCACGAACAGGTTGTTCGGATCGACGAGCCCCGTCGCGATCGCCGCGTCGACCGCACTCATCAGATCGTCATAATCGCGGCCGGGATAGGATTTGTCGATCTCGTTCGCGAACGCCTCGCCATAGGAGGTCGATCCGCGCGGATTGACCGAGAGAACCGCATAGCCGGCGGAGGCGTAGAGCTGGTTGTCGGTCGCGAACGCCGGGCCATAGGCCTGGTGGGGTCCGCCATGGATCTCGAGGATCAGCGGATGCTTGCCGCCCGGCGCCGGCGTCGACGGTACCGTCAGCCAGGCATCGATCGGCTTGCCGTCGAAGGCGGTCACCGCGACCTTCTGCACCTGGCCGAGCGCCTTGCCGGCGAACAGCTCGTCGTTCAACCGGGTCAGTCGCCGCGCCGCTCCGCCGCGGACGACAGAGACGTCCGACGGGCGGAGCGAGTCCCCGGTCGTCACGGCCATCGTGCCATCGCGAGCGACGCTCATCTCGCCGCCGGCATAAGGCCGGTCGAGCGCGGAGCCGGTCAGGCCCTGCGCGACAGTCCGCATGCTGCCGTCCAGCCCGATACGGGCGACCTTGAAGCTGCCCTTGTCGTCATAGGTGACGTAGACGGCGCGGCTGTCTGCCGACCAGACCGGCGCGCCCACGGAGCGGTCCAGCTTGGGCGTCAGCGGCCGCGGCGTGCCGCCGGCGCGCGGGATGACGTAGAGCTCGTTCGCCTCATAGGCGCGACCGCCGTCGTCGAAGCCGGTATAGGCGATCCACTTGCCGTCGGGCGAGACCGCCGGCTGCTGGTCGGGGCCGCGCCGGTCGGTCAGCGCGCGGATCGCGCCGGTCTCGACATTCAGCTCCTGCAACTCGGTATCGTCGCCCTCGAGCTGCCACTTGTCGGTCAGGTTGGCGCTGAACACCAGGCTGCGGCCGTCGGGCGTCCAGTCGATGCTGCCGTCGATCGGCTGGTTGCCGTAGGTAAGCTGGCGGGGCGCGCCCCCTTCGGCCGAGACCATGAAGATCTGGGTCAGGCCTGGCTTCAGATAACCCTGCGAGTCCGTGCGATAGACCACCCGGTCATAGACTTCGAGCGGCTTCGCCCACTCCGCGCCCTCGGGTTTCTTGAGCGGCTTGCCGAGCGCGGGCGCATCGGCGGGCACGAGCATGGTGTAGGCGAGGCGCGTGCCGTCGGGCGACCAGACGATGCTGGACGGTGCGGTCGGAAGGCCGGTCACGCGCGCCGTTTGCCCGGTCGCCATCCAGCGGACATAGAGCTGCGGGCTGCCGCCCTCCGCGCTCGACACATAGGCCAGTCGCTTTCCGTCGGGCGACCAGCGCGGGCTGGAATGGCTCCCCTGTCCGGCGACAAGGGGTGCATGCGCGCCGGTACGGGTGTCGATGGTCCAGAGCGTCGGCCGCGCCCGGTCGGTCATGATGTCGTTGGAGCGCCGGACATAGGCGATGGTCGCCCCGTCCGGGCTGATCTGCGGGTCGGTCGCGATCTCGAGACCGAACATGTCGCGCGCCTCGAAGGTGCGCGACGGGCCGGTCTGGGCGAGGGCGGCGGCGGGGAGGCTGAGTGCGGCGAGGAGCGCGGGGCGAAGCATTTTCATAGACTTCGCACTGTGCGGCTTTTCGACCCGCTTTCAAGCCTCCGCGTCGGTCTCCGCATCGCCCAGGTCGCGCGCGACCTTGGGGCTGCGCAGCAGCGCGTCGATATGGCTCGCCTCGTCGAAGCTCTCGTCGGCGAGGAACTTGAGTTGCGCGGAGAATTTCAGGTTCACCCGCTTGGCGACCTCGCCGCGCAGGAAGCGCGCGTTGCGCTTCAGCGCGTCGAGCACGTCCTTCTCGTCGCTGCCCAGCAATGGCTTTACGAACACCGTCGCGTGACGCAGGTCCGGCGACATGCGCACCTCGGTCACCGAAACGCTGTGCCGCGCGAGCACGTCGTCGTGCACGTCGCCGCGCATCAGCACTTCGGAGAGGATGTGACGCACCTGCTCGCCGACGCGAAGCAGGCGGACGGAGCGGGTTTCGGGCGTGGTCTGCGCAGGCATCTTGATCTTCGCTTCGTCCAACCTATACTGAAACGGCTAGAACCGATCGGTTTCGATCATCTCCTTGAGCCCGGGTGCTGTCACACCCGGGCTCAAATCTTATTGGAGCCCGACACTGTCATGCCGGGCTCCGCACCGGGCCTTACTGGCGCGTCAGCTCGATGATCTTGATCACCAAGCCGAGGATCCCGACGATCAACGTCGAAACACCCAGAACCAATGCCAGAACCGTTTCAATCTCGATAGATATCACCTCCTTACGGCCCGCAAGTGGCGGCGCCGCGGGGAGGAGGCTAGTCGACCGGCACGCGGCCGGTCGACATCGCTAAACTACGACCTCAGAGCGTCCGCTCGCGCAGCTCGACCTCGTAGGTCTCGAGATAGTCGCCCGCCTTGATGTCGGTGTGGCTCTCGAAGGTGACGCCGCACTCCAGGCCGGCGCGGACCTCGGCGACGTCGTCCTTGAAGCGACGCAGCGAGGCGATCGAGCCGTTGTAGATGATGACGTCGTTGCGCGTGATGCGCGCGCGGAGCGCCTTGCGGATGAAACCCTCGGTGACGAGCAGGCCGGCCGCGCGGCCATGCTTGCCGGCCGAGAACACCTCGCGGACCTCGGCGCGCCCGACAACATGCTCGATCGCCTCCGGGCCGAGCTGGCCGGCCATGCCGGCGCGGATCTCGTCCGTCAGGTGATAGATCACGTCGTAATATTTCAGCGCGACGCCATCGCGGTTGGCGATTTCGCGGGCCTTGGCGTTCGCGCGGACGTTGAAGCCGATGATCGGCGCCTTCGATGCACTCGCCAGGATCACGTCGCTCTCGGTGATGCCGCCGACGCCCGAGTGCAGGATGCGCACGCGGATGTCCTCGGTCCCGATCTTGTTAAGCGCGCCGATGATCGCTTCGACCGAACCTTGCGTGTCCGCCTTCACGACCACCGGATATTCGATCGCCTGCTTGTCGCGCAGGGCCGAGAACATCGACTCGAGCGAGGCCGGCGCCGACGTGGTGCGCTTCTGCTGGATGACGCTGGCGCGATAGGCGGCGACCTCGCGGGCACGCGCCTCGGTATCGACGACCGAGAGCGGGTCGCCCGCCATCGGCACGCCCGACAGGCCGAGCACCTCGACCGGCATCGACGGACCCGCTTCCTTGAGGCTGCGGCCCTTGTCGTCGATCATCGCGCGGACCTTGCCGCTCTCGGCGCCGACGACGAACACGTCGCCGACGTTCAGCGTGCCGCGCCGGACGAGGATCGTCGCCACCGGCCCGCGGCCCTTGTCGAGCTTCGCCTCGACGACCGTGCCTTCGGCGGCGCGGTCGGGATTGGCCTTAAGCTCGAGCAGGTCGGCCTGAAGCTGGATCTTCTCGATCAGCTCCTCGAGGTTGGTGCGCTTGAGCGCCGACACCTCGACGTCCTGCACTTCGCCGCCGAGCTGCTCGACGACCACTTCGTGCTGGAGCAGCTCCTCGCGGACGCGCTGCGGCTTCGCCTCGTGCTTGTCGATCTTGTTGATCGCCACGATCATCGGCACGCCGGCCGCCTTGGTGTGGTTGATCGCCTCGATCGTCTGCGGACGCAGGCCGTCGTCCGCCGCCACCACCAGCACGACGATGTCGGTGATGTTGGCGCCGCGTGCGCGCATCTCGCTGAACGCCTCGTGGCCCGGCGTGTCGAGGAAGGTGATCTTCTGACCGTCCTTCATCGTCACCTGATAGGCGCCGATATGCTGGGTGATGCCACCCGCTTCGCCGGCAACGACGTCGGTGCCGCGCAGCGCGTCGAGCAGCGACGTCTTGCCGTGATCGACATGGCCCATGATCGTGACGACCGCCGGCCGCGTGACCAGGGTCTCCACCGCATCGACATCGTCGGCGGTCTGGATGTCGATGTCGGACTCGGACACGCGCTTGATGCGGTGCCCGAACTCGGTGACGAGCAGCTCGGCCGTATCCTGGTCGATCGTCTGGGTGAGCGTGACCGGCGAGCCCATCTTGAACAGCGCCTTCACGAGGTCGGCGCCACGCTCGGCCATGCGGTTGGCGAGCTCCTGGACGGTGATCGCCTCCGGCACGACGACGTCGCGAACCTGCTTCGACTGGGGCTGGCTGAAGCCGCCCATGTGCGCACGCTTCTCCTTCTCGCGGGCGCGCTTCAGCGCGGCGAGCGAGCGGGCGCGGGCGCCGTCATCGTCGCTGAGCGCGCGCGTGACGGTGAGCTTGCCGGACTGGCGGCGATCGTCGCCCCCGCGCGCCGGGCGCGCGGGACGCGCCGGCGGCTCGGGACGGCGGGCCGGCTGGACCGGCGTGAAGCGGCGCGGCGCGGGCGCGGTGCTGGCGGTGGTCGCCGGCCGCTCCTCGGGCTTGGCTGTGACGGGTGCGACGGGCGCGGCGGGCGCCGGCGCGGCCGGAGCTTCGGCGGCCACCGGGGCCGGCGCTTCGGCCGGACGCGACGCGGCGTCCTCGGCGACCTTGCGGGCCTCTTCCTCGGCGCGGCGATTCTCTTCCGCGCGACGGCGCTCGGCCTCGCTGGCAGCGACGCGCGCCTGCTCCTCGCGGCGGCGCGATTCCTCGAGCGCGGCCATGCGCGCTTCCTCGGCCTCGCGCAGCAGGCGGTCCTGCTGTTCGCGCCGTTCGAGCGGGGTCATCGGCCGGTCGGGCGCGGTGCGCGGGGCGGGCGCGGGCGCCGGCCGCGGCGCGGCGACGGGGGCGGCCGGCGCCGGGGCGGGCGCCGCCGGCTGCGGCGCCTCGGCCTCGGGCGGCAGCTCCGCTTCGCCCGGGCGGCCGAGCACGCGCCGGCGCTTCACCTCGACGACGACGGTGTTCGAGCGACCGTGGCTGAAGCTCTGCTTGACCTTGCCGGTCTCGACCGTGCGCTTCAGGCCCAGCGGTGCCCGCGCGCCCAGCTTCGGCTTTTCCTTGTTGTCGATATCACTCATGAACCGTTGAGAACCCTTCGTTCGCCGCCGCCGCAGCCTCGTCCGAAGACGTTGCAGCGGCGATTGAACCTTGCGAAGCGGTTTCGCAAGGCCGATCACCCAAATCAAAGCCGATAAAGCTGTGCCAGCGCGCGAGAGCTTCGCCCACGCGCCGCGCAGCACCACGATCCGTCACCGCGATATGTACCACATTCTCGCGGCCGAGCGCCAAGGACAATATGGTGCGCGGGGCGGCAATTACGAGACCCCGAAGGTCGGTTCCCTCGGCCTCCTGGCCAACGCGAAGTGCTTGGTCCAGCTTGCGATTCCCGTCCGCACCGGCGTCGCTGGCGTGGAGCAGCATCGCGGCCTTGCCCGACCTGAGCGCGGCCTCGATCCGCTCCGATCCGGTCACCACCGTCCCCGCGCGCGCCTCGAGCCCGAGCCGGTCGAGCGCGGCGCGCTCGAGCTGCTCCTCGATCCGCGCCGGCAGGTCCTGCGGGATGGCGAGCTCGCGCGTGCGGAAGGCGCGGCTCAGCGCCTGGCGCAGCTTGCCGCTGGCCACCGCCTTTTCGAGGTCGGCGCGGCCGACGCCCAGCCAAGCGCCGCGGCCGGGCGCCTTGGCGCGCACGTCGGGAAGGACGTCGCCGTCCGGCCCGAGCGCCAGTCGCACGAGCGCGACACGCTCGACGCGGTCACCGGTCAGGACGCAGCGGCGCTCGGTCTCGGACTTGACCGGCGCGGGCGCAGGCGCGGCGGGAACGGCGTCCGCAAGCGCGGACGGCCGGGTCCCCGACGCCAGCTTCAGCGATAGCTTCGGCCGCTCATTGGGAGTCTTCCGCAACTGCGTCCTCCCCTTCGAACCAATGCGCGCGCGCAGCCATGATGATCTCGTTGCCCTGTTCTTCGCTCAGGCCATATTCGGCGAGGATGCCGCCCTTGTCCTCGGGACGCGGATTGCTCTCCTGCCGGCGGCGCGGCTCGCTGCGGCGGCGCGCCACCAGCTCGTCGGTGGCGAGGTCGGCCAGATCGTCGAGCGTCTTGATGCCGGCCTTGCCGAGCGTGACGAGCATCGCCTCGGTGAGGTGCGGGATGCCGGCGAGATCGTCGACCACGCCGAGCGCGCGGCGCTCCTCCCGATTCGCCTCCTCGCGGCGGTCGAGCGCTTCCTGCGCCCGGTTCTGCAGCTCGGCGGCAAGCTCCTCGTCGAAGCCCTCGATCGAGGCGATCTCGTCCTGCTCGATATAGGCGACTTCCTCGAGCGTCGTGAACCCTTCCGCGACGAGCAGCTGGGCGAGCGTCTCGTCGACGTCGAGCTCGGTCTGGAACATTTCGGACCGCTCGGTGAACTCGCGCTGGCGCTTCTCGGAGGCGTCGGCTTCGGTGAGGATGTCGATCGCCTTGCCGGTCAGCTGCGAGGCGAGGCGGACATTCTGGCCGCGGCGGCCGATCGCCAGCGACAGCTGGTCGTCGGGCACCACCACCTCGATCCGGTCCTCTTCCTCGTCGATCACGACGCGGCTGACATTGGCCGGCTGCAGCGCGTTGACGACGAAGGTCGCGGTATCGGGCGACCAGGGGATGATGTCGATCTTCTCGCCCTGCATTTCCTGGACGACCGCCTGCACGCGGCTGCCCTTCATGCCGA